>Ga0182030_10022552_pt1 | contig 11710 bp, 9 predicted proteins | sample 812S3MmetaG_FD_121299 | JGI IMG/M metagenome (GOLD analysis project Ga0182030, IMG submission 121299) | Permafrost microbial communities from Stordalen Mire, Sweden - 812S3M metaG (Illumina Assembly) | ecosystem: Environmental > Terrestrial > Soil > Wetlands > Permafrost | place: Sweden... | reverse complement strand
TTGACCACGGGCTCGACAAGGCGAAGGCGGAAAGCACGTCGCGAGGCGCCATGGATGCCGTGGGGTCCGACGAGCCGACGTGGGCACATGACCGCCGCGTCGATCTCATGCTCGCCCAATGACGTTTGCTCAAACCATCTCCGATTCGGCTCCGTCGTCGGCGCCGGTCGTCCGGCTCGACCTCGTGGGGCTGTTCGAACACGCGGCCTGGCCAGTGCGCCTTACGATCGCGCTGCTCGTCGCGTGTTCCATGTTCGTGTGGCTCATCGCGGTCCTAAAGCTTTTGCAGCTCGGCCGGCTGCGGCTCGCGGAAGGCGATTTCGAAAGACGATCGCGAGCGGTCGACACCTCTGAGGATCTCTTTGCCGTCGCCGCACGGGGGTCGGCCAACTCACCCGGCGCGCGAGTGGTCGCTCTTCTCCGCGCGCGAGGGGGGAACGCTCAGTCCGATCGCCTCCGCGCGCTGGCGGATCGCGCCATCGTGATCGAAGGCCAGCGCGCACGATCCCTCATGTGGTTTCTGGCTTTCATCGCCGCCGGTTCCCCATTTATCGGGCTATTCGGAACCGTCTACGGGATCATGGACGCGTTCGTTCGCATCGGCGCGGCCAAGACTGCAAGCCTGCCCGTGGTTGCTCCGGCCATCGGAGAGGCCCTCGTCACGACGGCGATCGGCCTCGCAACGGCAATTCCAGCCGTATTCTTCTACAATTGGCTCGACCACCGCGTCGGCGACTTCATGGAAGATTTGGAGGCGGCCGCTTCCGAATGGGTTGCCCTCATCGCAGAATCGTCCCAATCGTACGGCGACCCGACCGCGACGCAAGCGACGCCGGGGCGCCCGGCTGGCACGCGGCTGCGGCCGTGATCGGAGGGACTGCGCATGGCGCTCTCGGGCAGCAATCGACGTGCGGCGGGCAGTTTTCGCGACATCAACGTGACACCTCTCGTCGACGTGATGCTCGTTCTGCTGATCGTGTTTATGGTCACCGCCCCGCTCCTTACCAGCGGACTCCATATCGATCTGCCCGAGGTGCAAGCTTCGAACACCCCCGTCAAGGACGCCAAGCTTGTCGTGTCCGTGACGAAGGACGAGCACATTCTCTTCGGAGAGCAGGATGTGACGTCCGACATCGAGCGAGTCCTTCTCGCGAATCCGCGGGTTCAGCAGGAGCATGAGCTCTACATTCTCGCTGACAAGCAAGCGCACTACGGAGTGGTCGCGCGGGCCATCGCGGCAGCGCGATCCGCGAATGTCACTTCGCTCAATCTGCTGGTCGATCCGGAGGAGCTCAAGCCGTGACCCCCGCTGGGGCGCAGCGCACCTTCAGCGCAGGCGACATCTCCCTGGCGTTGGCCGTGGCCGCGGCCGCGCAGCTCGCTCTGATTCTTCTGTTTTCCCTTCCCCCTCCCAAGCTCATCGAGGCGGATATCTCGAACGACAATGCGCAACCGATCGCCATCTCCATCACCCCCGTGCTGAAGCTCGGGAGCAAGAATCCCACGCACGTGCCCGCAGCGTGGCGACGTAAAGTGCCCGCGGCGGCTCCCACCCGCGGCGCGGTCCCGTCTCCCCTGGCCGAGAAGACGGTCGAGGCCATCCCCAAGACGAGCATTTCAGATGCCGGAATCGTGCATAAGACGCTCCCGGATGCCCAGCCGATGGAGGTACCGACCCAAGCTGTCACGGAGACCACACTGCCACCGACAACCGCGAGCGCACTTGCCACTCAAGGCTCCGAACAGGGCTCGGTCAGCGGCACCGAAACCGACCCGCTGAAAGCTCGGGCGGCTGACATGTATCGCGCGCAGCTCCAAGCGTGGTTTGGATCTCAGTTCGACGTCCGAGGCAAACTGCCGTTCGAACGCCTTCGAACGCTGCATGCGCTCGCGTCGGTGACAGTCTCTGACGACCGGAAAGTCGTGAGCTTCTCGATAGAAAAAAGGAGCGGCGATGATATCTTCGACGGACAAGTGCAGGCGACGCTCGCGCGAATTCAGGGGACCGGCGCCGAGCTTCCCGCGCCTCCCCTCATGTATCCGGACATGCTGAGGAGGACGCTCCCCGTGGGATTTTCATGCACGATCGCGAGTCGATGCCAATGAGCTGGCGAGCCTCAGCGACCGCGATCCTTGTAGCCGCAGCGTGCCCGTTGGGGCTGTCGCGAATGAGCCTCGCCGACTCGCCGGCTCCCGATTCCCGCCCAAGTGGCGAAGCGACACCTGACGAAAGCCTTCTCGGCACGGTCGAGGTCAACGGATCGTCCGATTCGATGCCGCCACTGCCCAAGCTGGCTCTCGTACCGATCTTTCCGACCGGAGAACCGGACAGCATCGTCAACTTGGTTGTGCGCCGCGACATGGAGCTGAGCGGGCAGTTCGATGTGCTGCCAGAAACCCAATCCCCCGCCGGCCCGTTCACCCGCACGACTGCGGTCGATCTCGCATCATGGCACGACAAAGGCGCGGAGTATCTCCTCCGCGTGTATGCGCAGGCGAGCGGCCCCGACGCGTCCGAGGTCGAACTGGTGGGAGAAGCGTATCTGACCGCAAAGTCTGCCCAAGGCGCGGCTCAGTCCACTGGATCGCAGGCCCCGTCGGCATCAGACGCGCCTCCCACCCCGCCGCCGGAAGCCAAGCCGCTCTATCGTACGGCAGTGACGGCGAGGACCCTGCGGGTCCGCCCAGCCGCCCACGAACTGGTGGACAAACTCCTCGGGGCACTGACGGGCCAGCCGGGCGGTTTCGCCAGCCAGATGACCTACTCCGAAAAGGTTGGGCGCTGGCAACGGGTTTTCATCATCGATTCCGATGGCTTCGACCTGCGGCCCGTCGGCCCCAGCGATGCGACCGCAATTTCGCCGTCGTTTGGGCCTGGAGGCCAGATCTTCTACGCGCTCTCATCCGACTATGAACCCTTCCACGTCGTCTTCGGGGCGAGCGCCACTCGAGTCCCGTTTTCGATTCCCGGGTCCGTGATGGGTCTGACGTTCAGCTCCGACCGAAGTCGGCTCGCCGTGGTCTCCATGGTCGACGGTGAGAGCCGACTATGGATCGGTCCCAAGGGGGAGCTGTCTCGCGTCGATCTCCCTCCTTTTGCTCACAGTCCAGTCTTCGGCCCCCTCGGCAAGACCGCGTACGTCGCCGGCTCGCGCGTGCAGCGCGTATACGTCGATGGCAAACCGATTTCCCCTGCCGGATTCATGGCGAGCGCACCGGTATTCTGCGATACCCCTCAAGGGCTCCTCGTCGTCTATACCGTCGGAGTCGGCACGGGTGCCGATATCATCGCAACCGATACGAGCGGGGGAGGCCTACGACGCTTCACTCGCCACGAGGGTGCCAACACCTACGCCGCGTGCAGTCCCGACGGGCGCCTCGTATCGTTTTTCTCGACCGGAAAGCGTGGGCAAGGCGCCGGCCTGTTCATCGCTCCCATTGCGCGACCCTGGCTCGCGAAGAAGATTTCATCAGAAGTGGGCGAGTCGCTGCGGTGGGAGAGACGGTAGACGTGATTCCAATCGCTGATAGCTGAGGTGGCGAGAACGACTTGTTCGCCCGCACAGCTGGCCATAGCACGTGTACTTGCGCCACGCCGGCCCGTTCACCCATACGACTTCGATCGTATCTCGGATCGGGTGTAGGCGGCCCTCGACAGATGTCGCTGACACGGACGAATCGACAAAACTTGTCAAGGTCAGCTGCTGGTCAACTTGGCGCTGATGAGGCGGTTGAGCGAAACGTGGTTCTCCTCCGCTTCCAGGACCAGCTGCCGATGCAGAAACGGCGGGATGCGCACCTTGAACTGCCCGCTGTAGGTCCGTTCCGAAAGAGGCGCCGGGATGGCTTCGCCAGTTTTCTGCATGTCTCGCAGCACGTCGAGAACCAATTTGCGGATGCCCTTGAGAGCGCCGATCTGCGAGCCTGCCAACCACGAGAGGCTGGGAAATTCCGCGCAGAGACCCACGTGTTCGCTGTCCTCCGCCGACCAGATCACCCGATAGCTATACCTGTCCACAATCTTGATGATGTCCATGTGTTCGGCTCCCGGTAAGTTCGAGCCCTAGCTCCGTTTATGCGATTGTTTCTTCTTTGGCACAGATTCCATCGCGGGCGCTTTGCCTGCTTCCGTCCTTCTCGCCTGCTCCGCGCGATAGCGATCGATCGCCCTCAAGAGTTGCTGCACCTGGTACGCCTTTGCCGTGCCGCCTTTTGATTCCTGCAAGTTGACGCGCGGATCGCCTGCCCACGGCATCTTCCAGATCCGATGGCTGCCTCCCGGTTGCCGGGGTTCGCCAAAGAAAGAGTTGGCCACCTTGCAGGCGTCGGCAAATCGAACGTCGTTCGGGCTGCTGCGCATCTGCTCAATCAGATCGTCGAGCGGGGCCATTTACGGATGGTATCACTAATGACACCACGATCAAGCAGCGGTTTGGCGATATAAAATGCGGATTTCGACGAGGGGGACCTAGGATGACGGTGAGCGAATTCTTCATGGATGAATAAGGGCTTCGCTGGTGCACCGCCGTCGATATGACATCAACCATCGCGAGCGGCTAGTGCAGCGTCCCAACCATTGACGCTATCTCGCATCCGCTGCACTAGAGCACCGCCGTCGATATGACATCAACCATCGCAAGCGATGGCTGCCGCTTCGCGGCCCGTCGGTGCGCTAGGTTTTATCCCGCTGGGGCTTCGCCCCAGAGCCCCCGCTCGCTTCGCAAGCGGCTAGTGCAGCGTCCCAACCATTGACGCTATCTCGCATCCGCTGCACTAGTCGGCGCCAGCAAGGCGATCCAGCCGCTCCCGAACCGACCGCGCGCTCATCGTGTGCTTGTACACGTAGAGGGCCGCCGGCACGTCGTCGCCGAGGACCTCCTCACTCACCCGCAGGCGCGAGCTCACCGCGAAGAGGACTTTCTCGCGCAATCCCGCCTGCACGAGCTCGATGCGCTGCCAGACGGCCGATCGACTCCAGTATCCCATGACCTCGAAATACACTCGAACCGCTGCACCGCGAATGGACCGGCCTTCGAATACCAAGTCGGGAATGCACAATCCGATTCCGGGCAGTTCCACAATGTCGACGTTTGCCGACACGCGCCAGGGTGATTCCAGGGCTTCGAAATTCCGAACGAGCGCCGAGACCTCGTCAGTCCACCCGTTCGATTCGGGCTGCGAACGCGCCCCAGCACCTTGTTCCAGGCCCCCGACCATGCGGAATACGAGCGGAGTCTTTTCCTTGCCCCAGCGGATATCCGCAGACAGTTTCCATGAGTCGCAATCGTCGAGCACAGGGAGGGCGCATGCCAGCTGCAGTCCATACTTGGTGACGGACTCGAACAGGCTGCAAGGGCCATCGATGACGATCCTGTACCCCTCCACCTCGCGGGAGATCACATAGAGCAAGCGGAGGAACTTGAGACGCCGGAACAGCGCGCGAAACGCGAATACCGACGCACACTCGACATCCACGGTCACTCGAATCGCTCTCAACAAGACAGCCTGCGCTTGGGCCCGCGGGTAGTCCGCAACGAGCGCTTCGGCATCGGAAGCGCTGCACGATCGCAATACCTGCGCCCCGCGCAGGTCGGAAAAAAGCAAAGCCTCTATGGCCTCGACGGTGATGCAGTGGTCTTGGGCCACGACAGCCAGGACCGAAGCCCTGTCAAAGCGCTCTCCCGGAGCGAGAGCGGCTCGAGTTGCGCTCGCCCGGGAGAACACTTCGCGACGCAGACTTCGCAGATCGACTTCTTCGTGGGAGTCGAACTCGCAATCGTCGAGAATGAGTTTTGCGAGCCCGTCCTTCAATCGGTGCTCGCGCGGACCGACATCGACCGCCTTCATCGCCGCATCGACCTCGTCGCGAGACTGCCCCACGAGAGATCGGACGCGTTCGAGCAGCGCCCTGGCAATCTCGACAGCACGCTGCCTCGCCTCGTCGCCCATGCTCGACAGAACGAGCTCGGCACCTCGGCGCCTCGCGCTGACCAAATCAGCGGTAAGCACTGTGATCCCTTCGCCTGTCGCTCGTGAACGTCTCGGAGGTGCCCGCCGTCACCAGCTCATACAAAATGGCTCGCTTGCCTTCCCGCTTCCTCAGGATTCGCCCGAGCCGCTGCACGTGCTCGCGAACCGATCCGCTCCCCGATAGAATAACGGCCACGTTGGCTTCAGGTACGTCGACGCCTTCGTTTAGTACCTTGGACGTAGCGACTGCACGATACGTACCTTCCGACAGACCCGCGAGAATGTCGCTCCGCTCGCGGACCTGCGTCTGATGCGTGATGACCGGGACGAGAAACCGTCTCGCGATCGCGTAGGCAGTCGCGTTGTCCTGAGTAAATAGAATGGCGCGGTCCCGGCGATGCTGAAAAAGGATATCATCGAGGACCTCGAGCTTGGCAGCCGGCGCAAATGCAAGCTCCCGCTGGCGTCGATACGCTGCCATGGCACGCCGCCCGTCGGAGCTCTGCGCGGCCATCATCACGAATTCCCTCCATCCGCCGGGGCTGCTCGTGCGGATTCCCAATCGCTCGACGAACTCACGATAAACCGTCCGTTCGGAATCGTGCTCCCCCCGCTCGACCGGCGAGAGCTCTATTGAAATGCGCTCGACATCGTACTCCGCCAAATAGTCTCCAGAGAGCTCTACGATGTCTTTTCGATAGACGACCGGGCCGATAAGCGCCGAAAGTTCCGCATCCCTGCCGTCCGTCCGCTCCGGTGTTGCTGTGAGACCAAGCCGAAATGGGGCAATGCACGCCCTCGCCGCGGAAGCATATCCGGAACTCGGAAGATGGTGGCACTCGTCGAATACGATCAATCCGAAGCGTGATCCGAGGTGTTCCATGTGGAGCATGGCCGAATCGTAGGTTGTGACGGTCAGGCGTTGCACGTCGTATTCTCCGCCTCCTACGACTCCTACGCCGACTCCGAACGCGGAAGCCAGGAGATCGAACCACTGGCGCACGAGATCGAGAGTCGGTGCGACGACCAGTGTGCTTCGGCGTTTTTGGTCGATGGCCATCAAGGCGACGTGGCTTTTCCCCGATCCCGTCGGGAGCACGACGACGCCGCGACCCCGGCAAGCGCTCCACGCAGCCAGTGACTCCGCCTGATAGGGACGAGGCTCCCGACGGATTCGAAGCCCGGCGACCTCCTCGTAGCTCCTCGCGCGATCTTCGTAGGGAACCTTGGCGCGCACGAGCGCACGGATGATATCGGCGTAGGCAAGCGCCGGGGCCCTATGGCACGAGGTGCGGGGATCCCACAGACACCCGTGCGACACGTCGATCCCGTCGGGCCAATTGCGCACCTCAAGCGTTCCGGACGCGAAGTCGATAGACACCACAGCGCCATCGCTAGCATCCTTGCTCGTTGCCGGTCGACTTGGGTGGAGATAGAAGCTAGCCGTGCCACTACCATGACCATTGCCGTCGTCGCCGAGAAGCCGGCCGTCGCGCGCGACATCGCCCGCGTCCTCGGCGCAGGCGCGCACGGCTCCGGGTGTCTGCGAGGCAACGGCTACGTCGTGACCTGGGCCATCGGTCACCTGGTCGTGCTGGCGGAGCCCCACGATCTCAACCCGGCATGGAAGGCATGGCGTCTTGCCGAGCTCCCGATGGTGCCCGCATCATGGCGCCTGGTCGTCTCTGAATCAACTCGCGAACAGTTCGCCCACGTGAAGAGCATCCTCTCCGATCCTGACGTTAGCGAAATCGTCTGCGCCACCGATGCCGGCCGCGAAGGGGAACTCATCTTCCGTAACATCTATGAGGCGTGCCGATGTGGCAAATCGGTTTCCCGCCTTTGGGTCTCATCGCTGACCGCCGACGCGATCACACGCGGCTTTCGGAACCTCCGGCCTGGCTCTGACTTCGACGCCCTTGCCCGAGCTGCCCGAGCTCGGAGCCGCGCGGACTGGCTCGTCGGGATGAATTTGTCTCGCGCATACAGCATCGTGCACGACGACCGCTACTCCGTCGGCCGAGTTCAAACTCCGACGTTGGCGATGCTCGCCCAGCGAGAGCGGGATCTGCGCGCCTTCGTGCCGGAAGACTATGTAGAGATCGTAGGAACCTTCCGGCCGCTAGCGTCGGGAGTCTTGCCCGCCACCTCGGGCGCCGAGCCGGCCGAATATGTCGGCACATGGAGAGGCTCCGACAAACGTCGGCTGACCCGAAACGGTGACGAGGTCGATCGCATCGTCCTTCGAACCCGTCAGGGTACCGCGCATATCGAATCGGTCGAACGCGAAACCCGCTCGGTACCGCCGCCAGCCCTCTACGATCTCACGGAGCTACAGCGCCACGCCAACCGCCTCTACTCGATGAGCGCATCGCACACGTTGGACGTCGCGCAGACGCTCTACGAACGGCACAAGCTAATCAGTTATCCGCGCACAGACAGTCGACATTTGTCGCGATCGGTCGCCGAGACCCTCTCCGACATCGTGCAGGCCATCGCTCCCCCATTCCGTGAGCTGATCGCGCCGGGCACTGGATCGAGGCCGCTCGGCCCGCGATTCGTCGACGACGCGAGAGTCACCGATCACCACGCGATCCTGCCGACCGTCACCCCCTGCCCTCCCCATCTCGGTCGAGACGAGCAGAGGATCTACGATCTGGTGTGCAGGCGATTGCTCGAAGCATGGCACGACGACCACATCCTCGCCGTCACCAAGGTCGCCACACGGGTCGAGTCGACCGAGACTGACCGCTACTTCAGCTCTGGCACGAGCGTCGAGCGGGTGGGCTGGAAGGTCCTCGAGCCCGGCAAGCCTCGGCCCGATCCGGCACGACTTCCGGCGGGCCTCCGTCAAGGGGACGCCCCGGGGATCGTGGATGTCAAAGCGGTCGACAAGCAAACCAAGCCTCCGCCGAGGTTCACAGATGCGACGCTGCTCACTGCGATGGAAACGGCAGGGCGATCTCTGTCGGACAAGGAGCTCGCCGAGGCCATGCGCGGTCACGGACTCGGAACGCCGGCGACCCGCGCAGCCATCCTGGAGGTCCTCATCGATCGCGAGTATGCCGCGCGCGACGGCACCGCGATCCGCGCTACGGATAGAGGCATCGCCCTCATCGACCGGGTACATCCCGCCGTCAAAACGCCTGCCCTCACCGGCGAATGGGAAGCTCGCCTCGCAGAGATCGAGCGTGGCAGCGGAAACTTCGATACTTTCATGCGCGGCATCGTGGATTACGTTACCGAGGTCATCGCGACCATCGGTCCCCTTCCTTCGGCAAGAGCTTTCGAGAACCCGACGCGTGCACCCTCCAACCCACCAGCGCTTCAATCGGCGGGGGATTTGCGTCGATCCGAGGGTCGGACATCCGAAGCCGCACCCAAGACGACGGGCGCTGGTCTACCCGCCGATCACGCCGCAGGATCCCCTCCCCCCGGGGGAAACGACAAGCCGAATCTCCGCGAGGATCCCTTGGCACCGGGCGACCCTTTGACGGTCGAAGCCGCCGGCACTGCCGCGGAGGCGCCGCGATCGAACGTCGATCTCGACGCCCTGCTGCGAGAACGTTTCGGCTTCCGTTCGTTCCGGCCTTTTCAGAAAGAGGTCTGCCAGGCCACGACCCTCGGCAGGGACGTGCTCCTCGTCATGCCCACGGGCGCTGGCAAATCGCTCTGCTACCAGCTTCCAGGCCTCGCACGCGGCGGCACGACGCTCGTCGTGAGCCCTCTCATCGCTCTCATGGAAGACCAGGTGTCCAAGCTGTGCGGCGTCGGTCTCGCTGCGGAGCGCATTCACTCCGGCCGGAGCCGCGAAGCGTCGCGAGCTGCGTGCCGATCCTATTTGGACGGCAAGCTCGACTACCTTTTCATTGCCCCGGAGCGGCTGAAAGTCCCCGGGTTTCCCGAAATGCTGGCACGCCGGCGCCCCACTCTCATCGCGATCGACGAAGCCCACTGCATTTCCCAATGGGGGCACGATTTCCGCCCAGACTACCGGATGCTCGGCGATCGTCTTCCGCTTCTGCGTCCAGCGCCTGTCATCGCTCTCACCGCCACGGCCACGCCCGCCGTGCAGGATGACATCGTCTCGCAGCTGCGGCTCGCCGGCGCCTCGCGTTTTATCCACGGATTTCGCAGGACGAATCTTGCCGTCGAGGTCGTGGAGACGAATCCCGGCGACCGGCCGGACATCGTATGCGCTCTGCTGAAAGATCCCACGCACGTTCCTGCGATTATTTACGCCCCCACCCGCCGGGAGGCGGAATCGCTGGCGCGAAGGCTCGCCGAGAACACCCGGGCAGCGCCTTACCACGCCGGCTTGCCGGCTTCTGAGCGCGCCGAAACTCAGAGGGCATTTCTATGCGGCGAGATTCCGATCGTCGTCGCAACCGTCGCGTTCGGGATGGGGATCGACAAGCCGGACGTCCGAACGGTCATTCACACTGCCCTACCGCCGACTCTTGAGAGCTATTACCAGGAAATAGGCCGTGCCGGGCGCGACGGCGCGCCCTCTCGCGCGATTCTGCTTCACTCCTTCGTCGACGCGAAGATGCTCGATTTCTTCCACGATCGTGACTACCCCGACGTCGCCATCCTTCAGCAGGTCTACGAGCACCTGAAAGAGCAGCCCGTCGAGCGCGAGGCTCTCCGCGCCTCGATCATGATCGATCCTGCCGTGTTCGATCGCGCCCTCGAGAAGCTATGGCTCCACGGAGGCGCCGAGATCGCGCCCGACGAGACCGTGCGTCGCGGCGCGCCGAGCTTCGCACCGTCTTATCAGAAACAGTCCGCATATCGCCTCGATCAGATCGCGCGCATGCGTCGATTCGCCGACAAGAGCGCATGCCGAATGCTCCAGATGATTGCGCACTTCGGGGACGACCGCGACCCTGGCACGCCATGTGGCCAATGCGACGTCTGCGCACCCGAATCTTGCATTGCATTGGCCCATCGCGAGCCGAGCGCCTCGGAAAAACTCATCGCATCCCGCATCGTGTCAGCCTTGTCGACGCGCGATGGAACTACGGTGGGCCAGCTGCATCGAGATCTATTTCCAGCGGGAGACGTCGACCGAAGGACCGTCGAACATGTCATCGGGGGTCTCGTTCGCGCTCACGCGGTATCCCTCATCGAAGACTCGTTCGAAAAGCAAGGATCGGTCATCACGTTTCAACGGGTCTACTTATCGAGCGGTTCTATGGGTCAGACGGGCGCAGCATCAAACTTCGTTCCAGCGTTTCGGATGACAGCCAAGGCGCCAGCTGGAGCCGGGCGTAAGAAGAAGAACAAGAGGGATCGGCCTAAAAGCCATCGATCGCCAGACAACGTTCCATCCTCGCACCGAGTCGCCACCCCGGACGCGGACTCGGCCTCCGAACTGTTCGAAGCATTGCGGGCATGGAGGCTTGCCGAAGCCAGGCGCTCCGGTCTTCCAGCATTCCGTGTTTTGAGCGATGCGACCCTGATGGCCATCGCATCGGAGACCCCCGTCGACGAAAACGCGTTGCTGCTCGTTCGTGGGATAGGCCCCGCGCTCGCACGGCGCTACGGGGAGGCCGTGCTGGGAATTGTCGCGAGATATCCAGCTCGGTAGCGACCTCAAAAATATCTCAATAGTAGAGAATCGTACCTTCGACTCCGAGGGAGGCCGGAGTGACTCGATATCCCGTGTCCGCGCCATTCCTTTCTGTCACGCGACGATACGCATGACCGCAAAGCGATCGTAGCCTTTGCGACCCAC
>Ga0182030_10022550_pt1 | contig 11711 bp, 3 predicted proteins | sample 812S3MmetaG_FD_121299 | JGI IMG/M metagenome (GOLD analysis project Ga0182030, IMG submission 121299) | Permafrost microbial communities from Stordalen Mire, Sweden - 812S3M metaG (Illumina Assembly) | ecosystem: Environmental > Terrestrial > Soil > Wetlands > Permafrost | place: Sweden... | reverse complement strand
TGGGTGATTGGTCGGCCCTGCGGGGCCAGTGGCGTCGGGCGGCGCAACACTTCAAAATGCTCTTGAAAGCCGACCGGCTGGAAACCATGGAAATTTCCACACTGGATCATTCACGGTGTGCGGTGGTGCTCGTGGCCGGAGGTGACGCGGACGGTTATCAACAGTTCCGTCAGGATGCGATCAAGCAATTTGCGCATACCACCGATCCGCTGGTTGCCGAGCGCACGGTCAAAAACAGCCTGTTACTGCCAGCCGATGAAACCACGCTGGCGGCGCTCGTCCCGCTGGCCGAAATCGCGGCAAAATCCATTCCCGATAACCAACCGACGGCGGGAAGTGGGGATTGGATGACCCCCTGGCGATGCGTCTCGCTGGCCTTGATGGAATATCGTCGGGGACATTCATCCGAGGCCATTGACTGGGGCAAGCGATGCCTGGCCTACGGCAATGCCAGTCCGGCGCGGACCGCCACCATCCACGCCATCCTTGCCATGTCCTACTATCAACTCGGTCAGTTGGAAGAGGCGCGCTCCGAATTGGCGCAAAGTCGCGAAATGATTGATAATAAGTTCAAGGCTGGCTTGGATGAGGGCGATGGCAACGGTTACTGGTTTGATTGGTTGCTGGGCAGGATTCTTTTGGATGAAGCCAGTTCCATGATCGAGCAAATGCCTTCAGTCAAGTCTTCTGCGTCAGTCAAGTAACGCTCCCGCCTTTTTCTTCCGGTAGTTTGGTCTTCCTCAACAATAAAGGTTGAAATTTTTTGGCGGACTTGGCGGTTCCATTTCGCATGTATAGGTAGAAGCCCGTTTCATGAAAAACAATAAACCGTTTTCAGCACTGGGTTTTTTGGATTCGGTCGCGGGTGATGATGGAAGATTTTTAATGTCAAGCTGCTTGTTAAAACAAATCAAAATTGAGCGCTGGGTGAATGCCGGTTGCCTCGTTTGCAAAACAAATCTGGGCGTGTTACATTGCCCCATTAATCAAAAACCCCGCAGTTGTCAAAACAAATATAATTAAATTAAAGCTTTTGAGATGAATATTAAAAAAACAGCCATTGGCAATCCCGGTAATTTGAATAATGTGGAGACGCGTGCGATGGTCTCCACCCGCCCGGTTTGTTCCGGCGGCGACAGTCGCTTCGGTCGCGCCTTCACTTTGATTGAATTGCTGGTGGTGATCGCCATCATTGCCATTTTGGCGGCCATGCTGTTGCCGGCCTTGTCCAAAGCCAAGCAGCGCGCCATCCGAACCCAATGCCTTGGCAATCTGCGCCAGATCGAAATCGCATTGAATGTCTATGCGGGCGATTCCAACGACAAGCTGCCTGTGGAAAACACCACCCCCGGGGGTGGTCCCTCGTGGCCTTGGGATATTGCTTGGAGTGTCGGGGACAACATGCTGGATAACTGTGGCGGCAATAAAAAAGTGTTTTTTGATCCGGGAACGGCGTCGGTATTTGATGATAACGCGAATTTTGCGGATAAGTCGGCTCCGCAAAGAAATCTCTGGGACTTCGGCAGTGGGTATACCGTGCCTTTCCATATTGCTGGATATGTGTTTGCCTTTTCCGGGACGGCGAATTTTTTGACCGTCTCCAACCAAAATACAACCATGCAGCCTGAATCCATCAAAGCGAGCACGCTGCCTGGAGTTCCCATGCTTTCGCCGCCTCCGAATACAGAAAGAGTGCTGACTGCCTGCGCGACGATTTCCGACCCGGCCAACGGCACCTATGCCAATCGTAACACATATAATTACACGGCTGTCCAAGGTGGTTTTTACAAAAAACATTTAAGCCCGCACCTGGCTGGAAAGACTCCGGCCGGCGGTAATATCGGATTCAAAGACAGTCACGTTGAATGGCGCAAGTTTGACAATATGAATCAGCGGTCTTCTCAAGACGAAAGCTTTTGGTGGTAACGCTCAATTTCAGCCCCCCCCTAACCTAAACATAAAACAACAAATCAAAAACAAAGCAAAGACAAACTAACCCCATACCTAACCTAAAAATGAAAACAACAAATCGCACAGGTCGCATGGCTCCTTTTTGGAGTTGTCTGGCCGTCATCCTGATAATACAGTTGACAGCTTCAGCGCAAACCCTGGTCAATCGTTACACCTTTGACACGGACGCCACCGGCACCAACGTCGTTGATTCCGTGGGTGGCCCGGCTTGGTATGGCACCATACCAAACGGCGGGGACTTTACCTCCGTTCCCGGCCAGTTGCTCCTGTCGGCGGGTTCCAGCCAGTATGTCCAGTTGCCGGTGGGTATTCTCAGCAACTATACCGCCGTGACCATTGATTGTTGGGCCACCTTCGGCACATTGCCCAGCGCTTGTTTCTTGTATGGTTTCGGTAATACGGATACTGGCGGGGCCGGTGAAAACTACATATTTTGTCAGCCCAAAGACGGCCGTATTGCCATCACCGGGGTTGATCCCGGATATAACGGTGAACAAGGAACCGGTGGTGCCGGTGACTTTAGTGGTCAGGCCATCCATGTGACCTCGGTTTATAATCCTGCTTCGGGTTACATCCAGCTTTACACGAACGGCGTGCTGGTTTCGGCAAACAATGCGGTCACGACGCCAATGAGTTCAATCAGCAACCAGCTTAACTATATCGGCCGGTCGCTCTATACCGGCGATTCGTATATGGATGTTGAGCTGAATGAATTCCGCATTTGGAATGGCGCGCTCAATGGGCTACAGGTGGCAAGTTGCGACTTGGCCGGTCCCGATACCGTCAGCCTGACTGGGGTCACTGTTGCCAGCATTCAACTACAGGTTCCTTTTTTCCAGGTGGTTCAGGGCGGCAGTGAATCGGCCACCGTGTTGGCCACGGCGTCTGCCTTCCCAAGCACAATTGACATTACGCTGTTGAGCACTTATACCTCCGGCAACCCAAGTATTCTCACCGTCAACACCAATGGCGTGATCAGTGCGGTCGGGCAGGGCACCACCACCATCGTGGCCACTTACTCCAGTTTGACCTCCACGCAGACCATCACCGTGGTTCAGCCCGCCTCGGTGCTGACCCACCGTTATAGCTTCAGCGATGCCAGCGGCAGCACCACAGTTGCGGATTCCGTGGGCGGGGCGAGTTGGAACGGCACGGTAATGTCGAACGGGGTTAGTGGCGTTGCCACTCCCGGCAACTTTACTGGCAGTCAGTTGGATTTGACGGCAGCCACCAAGAGCTTCGTCCAATTCCCCGCCGGCATCATCAGCAACTACGCTGCGGTGACGATTGAGGCCTGGGCCAGCTTTCCGACGACCCTCCCCGGGGCTTGTTTCTTCTGGACTTTCGGCAATACGGATGCTGGCGGTGCCGGTGCAAACTATATTTATATGCAACCAAGCTCGGGACACATTGGTATTGGCGGTAATGATCCGGGCTATAGCGGGGAGCAGGACGCCGGCACCTATGGTAATCTCAGTCTCCTGACCAATCTCCACATATCGGCAGTTTTCAATCCGCAGGCCGGCTGGATTGCGATTTATACCAATGGCATTCTGGCGGGGAAAAACCTCGCCGTGACGTGGCAGATGAATCAGGTGAGCAGCGTGCTCAACTTTATCGCCCGGTCGCTTTATACCGGCGACTCCTACATGGATGTTAACATGGACGAGTATCGCATTTACAACGGCGCGCTAACCGGGCAGGGGATTGCCATCAGCGATGAGGCCGGCCCCAATTCACTTCCGGCGGGCGTTACCAATGGTGCGGGTGCGTTGTTGTCACTCTCCATTCAAGCCCCGGCCACACTGCAGGTTCTCCAGGCCGGGCAGGTGAAACTGCTGGCGAATTATACCGGCCTGACGGGTTGGGATATTATCAACAACAGTGTCATTCCGCCGACGGGATTGACCGTTTCCACCAGCAACACCAACGTGCTGGTCTATGGATCCGACGGCTTGCTTCACGGGGTCAATGCGGGCACGGCGGCAGTCGTCACTGTCTATCAGGGTTTGACCAACACGGCGACGGTCACGGTAGTTCAGGCACCGCAGGCAACCTTGACCCATCGTTATAGCTTCTTCAATGAACCCAATGGCAGTCTGATTGCTACGGATTCGATTGCCGGATTCAACGGCACACTTGTGGGCAGCGCCAACATAACCGGTGGCCAACTGGTGATCCCCAACACCGCCCAGACCGCACCGGCACCTGATTATCTGCTGTTGCCGATTGGCATCCTCACTAATGCTGTGAATGGTATCGGCACGAACTTCAACGACCCGTCGGTCACGATTGAAGCCTGGGCTACGTTTGCTTCCTCCCAAGGTTATTGGGCAGGACTGTTTGACTTCGGATACCAGAATAGCGGCGGTGCCGCTGCTTATGATATTCATGTCGGCCAGCTTGGCGGTAATACCGCCTATGCCATTGCTGACAGCAACGATGCCAACGGTCACAATCAAACTGGCTACGCTGGCAGCATTAGAGGCATGAGCAACCTGCATATTGTTGCCATCTTTAATCCACCTGCCGGTTATCTGGCCGTCTATACCAACGGCGTCTTGGCTTCCGAACTGAACAACGTCACCATTTCAATGGCCGGCGTTTGGGGAGTGCTGAACAAAGTCGGCGCGGATCTCTGGGCCGATCCCGGCATGCAAGGCTCCATTTCCGAATTCCGCATTTACAACGGAGTGCTGTCTCCCAATGACGTGGCGTCCACCCAGGTGCTTGGGCCGAGCCAAGTGCTGGCGAGCAGCGTGAACTTGAGCGCCGCAGCTTCCGGTGGCAATGTGGTGATTTCCTGGCCGGTGGCGGGCGGGTCATACTCGCTTCAATTGAAGAGCAGCCTGACTTCCGGCACTTGGACAACGGTGGCGTCTCCGCTCCCGCAGATTGTCGGCAGCAACTGGCAGGTCACGGTGCCCGATACCGGTGGGACGAAGTTCTTCCGGTTGGTCCGGTAATGGATAACGGAAAAAGTAAGTATCTGTCACGACCGCCGCGTGGATTTAGGCGTTTCCGCGCGGCGGTCTTTTACATAAAAGTGGATGGTTAAAATGTTTGGTTTATGACCGGCGTGCAGATGCCGGCTGACTGAAGTCAGGGAATGATTCCTGACTGTGCGCAAGGTAGAAGGTTTGTTATGTCATCTCAAATCGTTAGGAAGTCATTATATTTAATCTTTGTGGGCATCTGTCTGGCGGCCTGGCCATGGGTGGCGCGGGCGCAAACCAGCACCATAACCATTCAGGCCAACCAGCCGGCCGCCACCATCAGTTCCAACCTGTTTGGTATTTTCTTTGAGGAAATCAGCATGGCGGGCGACGGCGGGATTTACGCGGAATTGATCCGCAATCGCAATTTTGAAGACGCCGCAACGCCGGATCAGTGGACACTGGTGACGAACGGCACCGCCCGCGGGTCGTGGAGCATCGACACCTCGCTACCCTTGAGTTCGAGCAACACGCAATCGCTTAAACTGACCATCACCAGCGGAACCGGTAGTCTAGGCGCGGTGAACAATGGCTATTATGGCATTCCGCTGGTTAGTGGCCAGACTTACAATCTGGGTTTTTATGCGCGGGCCGCCAGCGGTTTCAGCGGCAACATTGCGGTGGCGTTGGAAAGTGTAACCGGCGGCATGGTTTACGCCCAAAGCACTGTCGGCGGATTGACCACAAGCTGGCAACACTTCACGCTCTCACTGGTTCCCAATGCCACTGATCCAAACGCACGACTGGCACTACGCATCTCCCAAGCTGGTTCGGTTTATCTGGATTTTGTCTCTTTGTTTCCGGCGCAAATTTTCAACAACCGCACGAACGGACTGCGGCCTGATCTGGCCAATACGCTAGTGAACCTGAAGCCGTCGTTCATGCGCTTTCCCGGCGGCAGTTGGGTGGATGGCACCAGTATCGCGAACGCGTATCATTGGAAACTGACCATCGGCGATCCAGCCAATCGCACGCCGCGAAGCAATGTTTGGGGCTACATGGTGGACAACGGCCTGGGTTATCACGAATACCTCCAGATGTGCGAGGATCTTGGTGCCGCGCCGCTGCTCTGCATCAATTGCGGCATGAGCGGGAGTCAGGCTGTCTCGACGAACAATCTGGGATCCTGGGTGCAGGAGGCGCTGGATGCGATTCAGTATGCCAATGGCGACACCAACACTACTTGGGGGGCGCAACGGGCGGCCAATGGTCATCCGGCACCGTTTAATCTGCAATACATCGAGGTTGGCAACGAAAACAGCGGCACCGCTTACAACGCCAACTACGCCCCGTTTTACACCGCGATTCAGGCAAACTATCCGGGCATGAACATCATTGCCGATTCGTTCGGCACCATTCCGACGTCCGCCCCGGTGGAAATGCTGGATGAACACTATTACAACAGTGCTTCGTGGTTCGCGCAGAATTCCACTCATTACGACAGTTATAGCCGCAGCGGGCCGAAGATTTTCGTCGGTGAATATGCGGTTGCCTATAATATCGGCCCGGGCTTCGCCGCCACGTTGCAGAATGCGCTGGGCGAGGCAGCGTGGATGACCGGCTTGGAGCGGAACTCGGACATTGTAGCGATGGCATGCTATGCTCCGCTCTTTGCCAACTGGAACAACCAGAGCTGGTCGCCGAATTTGATTTACTTCAACGGCACGCAAGTTTACGGCACGCCGTCGTATTATGTGCAGCAGATGTTCAGCCTCAATCGCGGCAACGTGGTGCTACCCACGTCGGTGGCCGTGTCCGGTAATCCACTCTATGTCTCGTCCAGTTTGATCAACTCATCGGGACAGATCATCGTGAAGGCGGTCAATTTCAACAATAGCCCCATGTCGGCGACTTTTAAGGTGAACGGCGTGGCTTCCATCGCCTCCAGCGCCACGGTCGTCCAACTTTCCGGCAATCCGAACGACACGAATTCATTCGCCTTCCCGACTTACATTTTCCCGGTGACTAACGTGATCAACAACGCGGGGATCAATTTCTCCGTTTCGCTTCCGGCCAATTCGCTCTCCATTTTCAAGTTGCAGGGCAGCGGTTTTAACAGTGTCACGAACCTGCAACTTCAGTTCATGTCGCCGCTCAATGTCGGCCAGGAAGCGCCGGCCACCGTGTCGGGCATGATTTCCGGCCAGACGGTCAATCTCGCCGGCAACTATGCCGTGACCTTTTCCTCGGCGAATCCAAGTGTTGCCGTGGTGAATGGCAACGGCTTGGTCATCGGCGCTGGCCCTGGAACCACCACGATCACCGCCAGCTATAATGGTCTTACCGCCACCCAGTCGGTGCAAGTTGTCGCCGCGCCACCGACCCGGTTGATCCATCGCTATAGTTTCAACAATGGCACGGCCAGCGACTCCGTGGGTGCCGCCAACGGTGTTTTCTACAACACCAGCGGGAACGCTTCAATTGCCAATGGCCAGCTCAACCTGGTCGGTTCGTCTGGAGACTATGTGGACTTTGGCCCGGGGATAATCACAACGACCAATATCACCACTGGCGCTCTCACCTTTGAGGCGTGGGTTACTTTCAATCCGGTCAACGGAGCCTGGGCGCGCCTGTTTGATTTTGGCAATATTTCGGGTTCTTCCGGGGGTAACTACATTTTCCTCGCACCAAACAATGCTGCCAATGGCGGGAACGCAAGGTTTGCGGTTACCGACAGTATGCCTGGCGGTAGTGGCGAGGTCGGTCTCAACTTTAACAGTCTTTTGGGTCAGACGAACCTTCATCTGGTGGCTGTATTTAATCCGGCTCCATCCCGGCAATTTCTCGGCCTCTATACCAACGGGATTCTGGCGGTCACGGGCTTAACTGGAGGCAAATACATCGCCTCCATCAATGATGTCTTTAGCTTTCTGGGTCACTCCCTTTGGTCTGGTGACGCCTGGTTGAACGGTTCGATTGATGAATTTCGCATCTACGACGGCGAATTGGATAAGTTCCAGATAGCGGCCAGTTATCAAGCCGGACCCAATCAGACCAATTACAATGTTGGCACGCTCACCGGTTTGGTCGTGAACGCTGGAACCATGCCGATCGGATTGAGCGACACACGCCAGGTAGCGGCCTACCTGAACTTTTCGCTTGCCAGTAGCGTCAGTGTGATTGGAGACCCGAATTTCACCTTGAGTTCCGATAATACCAACGTCTTCACCGTCAGCGCATCCGGCCTTCTATCCGCTGCCGGGGTTGGCACGGCCAACTTGACCGGCGTTTACAATTACATCAGCGGTAACGCAAGCACCTTTTACACGAACTCGGTGATCATTACAGTTTATAGCCCGCCGGCAGTTCTGGCGCATCGCTATAGTTTTACCTCGGATGCCAGTGACTCGGTGGGTGGTTCGGCATGGAACGGCACTCTGCCCAACGGCGGTGCCTTTGCCAATGGTCAACTGACATTGAGTGCCGCGAGTTTACAATATGTCCAACTGCCCGCCGGCATCCTCAATCCCGACACGGCGGTGACCATAGAAGGTTGGGCTACCTTCCCCGATCAACTGCCGGTAAACTGTTTTTTTTACGGTTTTGGCAATACCGATGGCAGCGGTGCCGGTGAAAATTACATCTTCTGCGCCCCCCAGGGCGGACGCATTGCCATTACCGCCTCCAACTGGTCGGGTGAACAAAGCACCCTGAGTATCGGCGACTTTAGTTATCATACCAACCTCCATGTGGTGGCGATATACAATCCGCCGGGAGGTTACCTTGCGCTCTATACGAATGGTGTTTTAGTGGCGATGAACAGCGCCGTGACGGTGCCGTTAAGCTCGGTGAGCAGCGTGTTGAACTACATCGGACGGTCGCTTTATACCACCGATCCTTATCCCGACCTGAGCCTTGATGAGTTTCGCATTTACAACGGCGTGCTGCATGCCGATGATATTGCGGCCACTCAGGTTTTGGGGCCAAACCAGTTGTTGAGTGCCAGCAGTCCAATCATCAATAGTTCCCTGATTGGTGGGAACCTGACGTTGTCGTGGCCGTTGGCTTCGGCTGGTTTCACCCTCATGTCGCGGACCAATCTGGCTTCCGGCATCTGGGCGACGGTGTCCCCAACCGCGCAAATGGTCGGCAGCCAATGGCAGGTCGCTGTGCCGGTTTCCAGCAATGCCCAGTTTTTCCGATTGCAGAAATAAGCAGTTGCGAGTAGAGAATTATTTGAATTTCAAGCGAAACAGTCTTAAATTAATACCGAGCGAAACGAAATGATGAAAGTGCTTCAGACCATTACCCTGGCTTTTACCAACGCGACTTTGGCGCTCCGCGCCTGCTGCCGACTTCACCCGATGATGTGTGCTGAAGCTGCAAGACGGTCGAATCAAAAACGAAAGGTGGCGGTCTGTGGCAGCTTGTTGATTGCTTGGCTCATTCCGGCGGCGGTTTCCGCGCAGACTTTGACCCATCGTTACAGTTTTTTCAATGAACCCAATGGCAGCACGGTTGCTACGGATCTGGTCGCCACTGCCAATGGCACGGTCCAGGGCAGTGCCGCTATCACCGGCGGCCAGCTCGTGCTAAATGGCACCAGCGGAACTTACCTCAATCTGCCGGCAGGAATTATTAACGGTTATTCCGCAGTGACTATTGAAACCTGGGCCAGTTTCGGCGCGCTGCCGGCGAACTGCTTTTTTTTCGGATTTGGCAACACGGATGGCAGCGGTCGTGGTGAGAACTACGTTTTCTGCCAGCCCTATAACGGACGCATAGCCATTACGCAAACGGATCCGGGTTATTCTGGCGAGCAGCAAGCGCCGGTTGGCGGCGGCGGGGTCGGTAACTGGAGCGGTCAGACCAATGTCCATATTGTAGCCATCTATAATCCGCCAGCAAATACTCTGTCGCTCTATACCAACGGTGTCCTAGCTGCCATCAATATGGCTATCACCACCCCGCTTTCGGCTATAAGCGACGTTTACAGCTATATTGGCCGGTCGCTTTATACGGCGGATGCTTATGCGCCTTTGAATGTTGCTGAGTTCCGCATTTATAACGGTGCGTTGGGTGCGCCACAGGTGGCGTTGGACGCCGCCTCCGGCCCGGCCCAAATCATCACCGATCCGGGTGCGCTGTTATCGGTGCAACTGACGGTCACCAATAAAATGCTGGCTGGCGGAACGCAGCCGGCGATGGTGACTGGCAATTTTGTCAACGTGACAAACGTCAACCTCATCACCTATGGGCAGCCCACCGTGGTTTCCGACAATACCAATGTGCTGATGGTTTCCGCTTCCGGCCTGATCACCGCCATTGTGCCCGGGGCGGCGGCAAATATCATCGCATCCTATGGTGGGTTGAGTTCCACCCAGAATGTCATGGTCACCGGCTTTGCAACGAACCGGTTCGTGTTTGATTCCTTTGGGGACGGCTTTTGGACGATTGCGAATCAGGGTAACGGCCATGTGCTGGTGGAAAGTTCCGGCGGGGCCGGTCAGGAAGTGTTCACCAACGGCGCGACGGAACAACAGTTTGAAGTTCTTTACAATCTCCAGAACGGCACCTTTCGCCTGCGGCAGCATTCAAGCTGGCTTTGTATTGGCGCGCAGAACAACAGTCCCACGGCCGGCGGAGCCGTATCCCTTTTGCCATTCTATACGGCTGCCAAAGCCCAGCAATGGTATGTGGTGGATGCCGGTGGCGGCTATTTCCGCATCTTTAATGCGGCTAGTAATGTGGTGTTGCAGACCGACAGCGGAACCCCGGCCAAGGTGACTTTGGGTTTGCCGTCCGCCTCGCCGTTTCAGCTCTGGCAATTTAATTATCAGGCTCATTATCCTAAAAAGGGATGCGCGGGCTATGAAGGTTACTATTCCCAGTATGGTTTGAATTGGGCTTATAACTATGATGACCACACCGGGGTTGCCTTGCCCGCCAAGGTGAATTTTGTACCGATGGTCCACGACGCGTATTGGGAGCCGTTGAGCGATCTGCAATCGCGTTCGGCAGGCTGGCGTTCCCAAGTTCCGCCCGCCTACTTGTTGACTTATAACGAGCCAGACAACAGCACGGCCGGTGGCGGGGCGAACATGACCACCAGCACGGTGATCGGCCTCTGGCCGCAACTTCAAGCCTTGGGCGTGCCGCTCGTCAGTCCCGCCACGCAAAATACCTTCGACTCGTGGGCTTATGATTTCTTCAACCAGATTGCCACCAATAATTACCGCGTGGACTATACGGCGGCACATATGTATCAGTCTCCCAATGCAGGCGCGTTGATCGGTAATTTACAGGCGGTCTATAATACCTGGGGCCGCCCGGTGTGGCTCACGGAGTTTTCGCCGGTGGATTGGAGCAATACCCAATCCTGGTCTGAAAATGATGACTATAACTTTCTGGCTGAATTTATGTGGCAGGCCGAGGGTCAGGACTGGTTTAAGCGCTATTCTATCTTTCCCTTCAGCGGCACGAACAGCGCCAGCCCGTGGGTGAACAATGGCTATCGCGGCAACTACTTTCTGGCCGATGCAGCAACACTTTCTCCTTACGGCGAACTTTATGCCACTTGGGATGCTGATCTCACCTTGCACGCCCGGACTCCGTATATCATTCACAATCTTGGCACCAGCTTCCGACTGACTGATACCAGCACTTCCAGCCATCCGTCGGCGTCCACGATCTATGTCCGGAATACTACAACCGAATGGGCGCTGCTGCCCGCACCGGCGACCAACCACTGGTATATCATTTCGCTCAATGACGGCCGGCGCCTGCGCAACAATGGCGGGACAC
>Ga0182030_10022548_pt1 | contig 11711 bp, 15 predicted proteins | sample 812S3MmetaG_FD_121299 | JGI IMG/M metagenome (GOLD analysis project Ga0182030, IMG submission 121299) | Permafrost microbial communities from Stordalen Mire, Sweden - 812S3M metaG (Illumina Assembly) | ecosystem: Environmental > Terrestrial > Soil > Wetlands > Permafrost | place: Sweden... | reverse complement strand
TGCTTGCGGAATCCTACGCAAATATACACCACGTTTAAAGAAAGTAGGATAAAATGTAGCCCAATCTATACCTTTCTCATGAAGCATATCTAATTGATATGCACGACCCTTACCATGCAATTCTTTAGCTGAAAAGACTGACTGCGCTGCACACGATATTGAATTACGTGTAGCATCTAACTCTCTCCATAAGAGGTAGTTTGCAGCTTCATCCGTATTTGATACAGGAAAAGCCCTGCAGTCGAATTCAGCTAGCTTACTACTGATTAATCTCCAACCACCACAATCACATTCTGCTAATCTTTGCTGAAGTATGTTCACATAGTATAAACAGTTGAGATTATGATATCGATTCATTGATACATAACCAGGCATAAACTCTTGCACCAAAATATTGAAATAGTTTGTGCATTTCGCTGTTAGTAAACTAATTAGCTTTTGTGGTTTACCGCCAGCAAACAATTGGGATGTGTAATCTGGGGCGTACAGTACTAGCGAGATTTCATCACTTTGCGTATAACCTATAATCGCATTAGCCTCTTCCATTAAAGCCTTAGTAGTACACATCATTATATGCGACATATTGGCGTCATAAGGCTTGGCTAATCGTCGTGTCCACTTAGAAAAGTTGCGCCCATCCAGTCGAACTATCACTGGAAGATTAGGCATAAAAGGCCCGGTCTCTCGAGCCTCAAAAAGCTTCATACGGTCGCCGAGGTCGGTTTTATCTGTACTCATCTACAAACCTATTACACTCTCTATCTACTTCGGCTGCTACATCAGGGTCCATCAGAGCAGCTACCGCATATGCCAACATAGCTCTTCGCACCTGCTCCAACTGCTGTGGTAGCAACTTAACTTCACATGCCTCTTGCGTATCTGCTAGATCGTGAGCTAGTACAGATTCTTTAGTAGCGTCAAGCATCAGATACCTCTTCGTCATTTTTACCTTTGCCGGTTTTGTAGTCAAGGTAGTCTACACTGATACTTTTGAAGATGGCGCGCTTATAGCCGTATACACGCTCAGTTGTAGGTCGAACAACAACGCCTTCTCGGCCTGCAAATTTACCAGCAGCAAGTTTATCACACATAGTAGTAGGGCCGTGTGTGTGCTGACGAAGTAGTTCTTGTGAGAATGGACCACGATAGATTAACGGCACGGTTGCTATGTGATTATAGTTACACAGCCACATGAAGCGGTCGTAATCTAAGTACTTACCGTTGACGGAAATATCAAACAGTGAGACTGGACATTCTCCATTGGTAGCACCATACCAGAACCCTGTTTGGGTGTTGAACATTTCTCCAAAAATGATTACGTTCGCAAGCATAGTTGGCTTGGAATAAAGCTTTTGAACGAACTTTAAGAATCGGCGCATGGAACCATCCAATGGTAACCAGAAGCTGGTTGTATTACCATTGGTAGCAAATTCCTTCCGCTGCGTATGATGCGTACCAGCTATAAATATCGATTCTAGTACTCCAGTATTTGGATCAGCCTCGCAGACTAGACCGGCACGCCAATTACATCCATGTATCTTTTCGGTGCAAATAACCTCTTCGCCTTCCTTCAGTACATCTGGGAAGTTATTAATGTTCTCAATATCCGTGTACTTGAAGAAGTACGGATTAACGATACACTGATCGCCTTGAATACCGAGGTTGGTACTACCACCCACCCTGACTGGCGGTTCCCACTTGCGGACGCCTAGAATCTCCGCAACATCTTTACCTACTTCCCAATCGGCAGGTACTTCGTGATCGATAGTACCATAGGAGGGTTCGCCACGGAGACGACAGGCACGTATACGATACCCAGGCTCTCTAGTACCATCTGCTCGCTTTGAGAGCGGGCTGCAGTATTTTGCAATTCCTAATTGGTCAGCGTAAGCTTCAGTAATAATGGAATCAGGTGGAAGGTATATTACGCGATCGCCGACATTGACTAAATCCTTCTGGGCGACTACGCGCCACCCCTTTATCGCAAGTACTTCCAGTTTATCAGCGTTAGCCATCGGCTCTTTAGCGCTGACAGTACAGACTTCGACTATATGACTCGATGCCATTCGGTTTCTCAGCTATCATTACTAGAAACCGCGTCGTTTTGCGCAGAGGATTCATTTTCTTCCAACATCCCGCGATCACGCAGCCATCGCGCTAAGCTAGCACAATCGTGTACTGCGATCTGTAGAACTGGTACAGAACAAGATTCACGTAATGCATAACCACAACCATAACATTCAAAGTTACGATAGAGATAATTAGCATCGATAAATGATACAGCTATAGTTTCCGGCTCTAATTCTTCAGGACCGTTAGGATTATAATTATTAAGCCCTGTTACTATGGAAAGCTGTGTCCCGACGAGGCTCTCGATCAGTCGATTATCACCACAGTCGGGGCACACAAAATTCACTTTCATTTAATCCGCCACAAAAATAGGAATGTCGATCGAAGAGATCGACCCATTAGTTTTCAGCCAATCAAGTACGTCGTAGTAATTGGCTGCGCATTTGCCTTTGTTGTTGTGTAATGCGTACCGGCAATGTGCGCATACAAGTACCTTTCTACCATTAAGAGTGGTAGGTGTCACTTGGCTAGTTCCGCAGCACGGACAATGGAACTGCAAGACGATCGGTATCTGTGACATAGTAGCCCTTTCAGAATGGGAGGTGAAGGTAACGGCAGAATAGGTATAGCACAACTACACCTATACCAAGGATGGTGTACAGGAAGCCATCGAGCGGGTCTAGCTTTTTCATACAGATAACAATGCGGTAGGTTGAGTTTTGATTTGTACAAAACCGCGTTTCTCGTAATCGCGCCTACGTTGATGCGCAGCAGCCATAAAACCAGAATCCCAAGTATCTGCGAAATCATGCACAGTGCCTACTAACTTGCCGGAATGAGTTCTAGCAACTCTGCCTGGAAGCTGAATCGATTTCACTTCTGATTTTCTTGCGTCAGCACGTATCAGCACTGATAATGCGTTCGCGCTAAACCCGGTTCCCAAAATATCTGTCGCCAAAAGTTTAGTTACACGTCCGTGCATGAAGTCATCTATTAATTTACGTCGCTCGGCATCGGTTATTGCTAACCGAGATCTATCGAAGTCGGCTGTGGCAAGAACATTCTCTTCTAGCGCTTCTGATATAGTTCGAACACAGATATGATAGTCAGGTAATAACTTAGCCAGCTCCAGCGCATGTGTGACGGTCTCAACCAAAACCAAAACAGGTACGTCAGCTGCATACTGTCGAGCTACATCAGCAATCAATTGATTGCGCGCAGTATGGTACCAAATTCCATTTCGTTTTCTGCCGAACATACTGGAAAAGCGTGCTGCCGGATTTCGCGTAAAAGGTGTTGGGTGCCAAATAACTTGTATTGGTACAACAAGGCCGTTCGCTACTGCATCCTGATTAGTAAACTTGAAAATGGTACGGCCAAATAAACCTTCCGCTCTAGCATGGTCACCGTTAAATTTCTTGACCATAGATCCAGAAAAGCCGAATACTTTAGACCTTCTCGCGGCCACAGCGATGGCCTCAGCAAACTTGGTAGATGTGTATAAGTGAGCCTCATCAGCAGCGATGATATCAGGTCTCTGTGCCCACGCCTGTCTTAACAATGAGTTGATTATACAGATCGTGAAGCGCTCTTGCTTTCTATTACCACCGCCTATTAAACCTATTTGATTCGCAGGTAAGTACGTCGAGGCATGCGTGTAAACAGTCTGGAGAACTGCCTCACTAGGTACTACCACTAATATCTCCGCATTGGGATAAACTAGTGAGAGTGCGGCCATAAGATAGCTTTTTCCGTAGCCCGGTGCTGCTTCCACTATGCCATAAGTATGGTCCGCTATTTGGGTTATGACATCATCTTGACCGACGCGTGGTTTGAAGATCTCTACATACCTATCCCAATCTTCCACAAAAGCATCCGGCCGCGAATCAGCGTATGCAGTAAACTTGAGATCCCTTACATCTACTACGTATCCTAATTCTTCAGCGACAGATATTACTCTGTCCAAATATCCCGGCTGACAACTCAACCGAGGTACTGGGTGCTCCATCCTATACAAATTGTGTTGCTCGAATTTGTATTTTCTAATTTCTCCAGATATTGGATCTCTCATTTCATGCCGCGAACACTTATCAACGTGCGTATACGTCATCTTCGGCAGCAACCTAGCTAATAGGTCGTCTGGCGCGGGACCATCTTCGCCAATACCAATCGACAAGGCGAACTCGTCGTGGTAGATAACTATCGTGTCAGCCATGATTAACGTTAATTCAACTCTACGTAATTAATATAATTAAGCGCGATGTTCAAAATGTGAAACTTTAGTATCTAACTTGGTTGGATATGGTACTACGATTACCCTGTCGTGGAACTTATCATGTATCATATTTTTGAGATCATTATGCGCTTTGGCAAATGTGACATACTCTTTCACATCGAACACGTTCCCAGTAAAATCTGTACCGTTCCACCAAGGATTTATTGGATTAGTTGACTTGAGCGCCCATTTCATTTCTTTCTGGTTCATCCATCTGTACCTATTTTAGTTTTGAGTAAACCAACAGTATATCGCTTATACGATTCTGCTATTTCGGCAGAGAATGTATCCTTTGGAAATGACCAATCAAAAAAGTAATCAGGTACAAACAATGGCTCGGCAATGTGCGGATTATCTTCAGCAATAACATCCAACCATACACTTCGCAGGAATCTCAAAAATAAGCCAGTTGTAGCTAACTCTGCTTTAACTTGCGATCCGGAAGATGCAAGTTTGTAATAATGCCGCCACAAGAAACCACGTGGGTGTTTCGAGATACCGGCGGGTACCTTAGCATCTGTACGCCATACCGCTATAGCCAATTCTTTACGCTCAGCCGCTGTGATATCGCCATGCATTGGATTGAACCCCATGTAGTTATACAATCTACGCATCTTTGAAGGATGCTGAGGATTAATATACCAGCGAGGATCACGTAGCATAGCTATGATCTGCGCAAGCGCCGCATCACTACATGGACTGATAAATTTAAGCCGTAACCAAAGAGGGTGCCCAGCTAGCGTAGCGATAACTGCGGCTGGCTCATCATTATTTGCTAACTGGCTAGCTGCTGTATAGATAGTTTGTTCTTGAGCCAGCAATTCATGCCAGCCACCTGAGCTAGGACTTACTGAGAATAGCGCATTGGTTAGCGCCATAGACTGAGTAATTACTGTCTGTGGATGCTGCCTAGCCGCCTGTGTATGCAGACCTAACGGACTAGCTATTAGAACCCGGAAGCCATTTGTAATTCCAGCTGTGTAAGCATCGCGTATCAACTCAGAGTTAGATATTAGCGCGAATATGCGCATTTCTTGAATGTTAGAACAGTAACTGCTATTCAAGAAGTCACTAGGATTTTTAGTAAACTTCCTAGGGGCGCAGTTACTTTTAGAGAACCAAACAGACCCATCGGCCACAGTGGCGTGTACAGTAGTACTACCAACATAAATATCACTCATGGTTAGTTGCCTCCCCGTAAGTACCAAGGTATCTAATTATATTACACCCGGTAAGGAGGCACACTACCATGTTATTCAGGTCGTTGAGCCTTGAACTCGTTAAACACTTTACCATCCGCCCAGATCTATAATTGTGTCACAGTATTGCTGCAGACGATTGTCGTGAGAGACGATAAACACCTGTAGACCCTGTGAGTGAGAGATTTCAGTAAGACTTTCTAACGCAGTTTGTACACAAACAATATTCTCGCTATCTAAACCATCAGTTGGTTCATCCAAAGCGAAGATACCCAGAGTTTGCGCGAATACACTATTTACTGCGACTCGGAAAGCCAAAGCTAAAACGACTTTCTCTCCTGGGGATAGCTTGATTGCTGGTTGTACACGGCCATCGATGTAGTGGGCCGTAAAAGACAAATCAGATGTCGTCTGAATAGAAAAACGCGATTTAAAAAGCGTAAGACGTGAATTGATATCATCTTCTAATCGAGCCAGATACGACTGTGACACTAACTTAGGGAGCTTATCGCGGTGCACGTAACCACGCATACCTAATACATGGTTGCGCCAGGCTTGCGCTGCCGCTACATCGGAAATCTGCCGCTTTACAGCAGCTTGGCGATAAGAAAACTCGTCTAGCATACATTTCAGCTCGGCCATCTGCCCCCTAAGCTCGGCACGACGTTCAGCACGTTTAACAGCTTGTGCAACTAGTATCTGAGCCTCTGCATACTTAGTTCTAGCTGGTCTAGGATTAGCAGCTAACTCGTCGTGCAAATTATCACATAGCGTTGCTAGTTGAACGATCCGGCTCCACAACCGCTCATGATCACGTACCTGCTCTATATGTGCAGAACGAGCGGCATTAAGCAATATGTTTAGCTCATCTCGCTCTTGTTGTAATGCTGCTATATCAATACGCTCAGTAGTTGGTTGCTCTATTACAACTAAGGCATCTTTCCGACCTTGCAGCTTAGCCAGTGCTTGTTTGGCCTTTGCAACATCTTTACTGTATTTAGAATATACATCATTGTAAGTGGCCACAGCAAAATAACTAGCCCGTAATAATTTGTGCTCTGCTTCTAAATTAGGCAACACTGCACGAGCTTCGTTCAATTGTTGAGTTAATTGATCGGTAGGTGTACCACAGGTAGGGCATCGAGTTACGCCTTCAGTGAATGACCAAATGAGACTGCGTAACTTATCTATTCTTGCGAATAAACCAGCCCCGTCTTCCATATAACACTTCGATGCATCTAGTTGCTGCTCAGTTGGTGGGATCGGTGCAGTAATAGCGGCGACCACATCCTCTTGTAATTGAATTGCCTTACTCAACTCGGATAAAGTCTGCTGATATTGTTCGTATGTTATCCATTGACTGTTATCAACAGTGGCTACTTCTAATGCATTGTCCAATGATTCTAGGGCCGCTACATGTGCCAGTACAACTTCACTGAACGAATTCAACTTTTCCCAGGCATTTATTTCAGGTAACTCAAGCTCGCGAACCTCTCGCTTATATTTAATAAGTTCTGCGACTGCACACTTACGTGTAGTCACAGCCGCTATAAATGCTCTAGCTTCTGCCTCAGCAGCCATAGGTTCCAGAGTCTTAAATTCCTCATTGGCAACCCACTCACGATGACAAGCTAATCGCCAACGCGAGTTAAGATCCTTCAACTCATCAGTGAGTTGGATAACCGGTGTCTGTTCAAGCTCTTCACCAAGAAGGTCATAGAGCTTTATAGCCCGGTCTGTACCAAATAGTGTCTGGAAGGTCCAAGCGCGCTCAGCCGGCCGTTCTACTAGGAAGTCGAAGATACGCCGCTGCTTGGTGAATACATAACCACTGATAATTGACAGTGGTACAGCTAAATACTCAGCTATAGTAGCATTAACGCGCTCAGCTCCGGTGATAAGCCTGTCTCCATCTATAGACATCTCTGTCTTAGAAGAGCTCAAATGCCGTGTTACATCGAGGCGATGATTATCATGCTCTAACTGTACAGACACAAACGCCGGATCTTTCGATCCGGCGAATTGTGAAATATTAGATTCTTTGGAACCACCAAATACGGTTGGGTCACCTACTATACCGTATTCGAGAGCATTTAAAATGGTGCTCTTACCGGTTCCGTTCCTACCCACTATCAGTGTTAGGTTCGGATTGAACGTCAGGTACAGGTTCCGATGTGGCCCCACGTTCTGTAAGCGACAGCTCAGAAACCTCATTTGTTATCCTTTGATCTACGCACGTACTACATGGGCAATAACCACGATAACTATGATCCGGCGCTAATCCATACTCACAGAAGATATCTTTTATATGGTTAAATAGTAGAGACCGATGACCAGGGTCATCATAAGCCAAATCATAATTCCAATCGACGGTAGCTGGGTCCAAGAACAAAAGCTCTCGAACCCGACAGATGATATCTAACCGCCCTATATGTCCTAACTTATCAGGATGTCGCACTTTCCGGGACTCCTGTCTTTTGGTGCTTGGTCCAATCACGCTGCTTAACTTGTGCCCAAGTTTCTTCGACTACATCGGATAAACAGAACTTCATAGCTAGCGTAAAGTTAATTAACGCTTGCCACATATGAACTAACTTACCACGTGTATACTTTGTACTAGCGTAATCGTGAGCCTCTGCTAATTCTAATTGTCCAAGCGTTAAACTAAGAAACGCTAAACTCCAACTGGCAGGCGCATCGCCTTCATCATATAGTTCGGGCGGTAGAGCTCGGGTATAAGCCATCTCCAGCATATTAGAGACATCAATTTCACGGCGCCAGGTATAATCCAGCATGAAAATAATAAAGTCTCCAATCGCATCTGCTAACTCGGCACGTAGCTCATCTGGGGTACCACGGATTCCTTGCCGAATCTTAAGTAGGGCATGCTTGATTTCACCAAGCTCCTCGCCCATACCCAAGAGTGGCTCCTCAGGTGTATTACGTGGAAAATTACGTGTAGACCAGTCGCGAATCTCATCCGCGATATCAGCGACCAATTGATTCTGTGTAACGTATCCGTCGCTCACTCAACACTCTCCACAGGAGCAGTCTCAACACCCAACTCGTCTACAGCTTCCGGCGCAACCACCAGCTCTTCTTCTACCGCGACTGGGACGGGATGATTAACATCGTACCAATATACGAGATCGACCAGATAACTCTGCCCGCGTACAATATCTCCTACACCAGTCAGATTTAACTTACTGAGTACATCAAGATCTTCAATTACTCGACTGGTTAAACTTGGCTTTCGGACTGAGGATTTTTGCTTTGCCATGATTCTAAAAAGTTCCTTTTAATACTAGCTAATTCAGAAGACAACGAAGTAGATTTTGTGGTTAATAACTGCTTCAAAGGTGCATGGAGTTCTGAGGCTACAGGCAGTACAGTTTCAAGGGCATCTACAAGACCTGATACATATGGTACTGAAACAGTTATCGTCCCGCTAACATCACGGGACTTTGTAAAAATTGGTGATGGAAAGTAATGAACAATCGATCCAAGTGTATCAGTTAGTGTTTTTGCAATAAACGGTATTTTTGGATCGAACGTCACTGATACTAGTGGACGTTGAAGATATGGTGGAAGGCCAGTTCTATCTAAAAGGGATTCCCAAGGTTTATCAAATAGAAAAGTTTCAAGATCCTCTGGTGTAGTAATTTCGTAATGACCAACACTACGGGTGGAGAGTTGAATTGGTTCCAAAGACATATCAGAGCGGAGAACATAAAAGAATTTCTCTGGTGATTCGTCTATCGATTGCATACAGATAGAACCTGGCGATAGTACGGTATGGCTACCTACGTTGATTATCTTGCTCACATGGTAATCACCCGTAAGAATTAACGCTGTGCCAGGAATATCAGATAAACTACCCTCAGCGTTGCTTCCGGAAACTTTAAACTCAGACCAAACTTGGTGACACATAATTAGATCGGCAGTTTTAGGTATCGTAGCAATAGCGGCAGGAAGTTCAGGAGCAGGCCGCCAATCTATACCATAAATCTCAAAATTACAGCTTATGATATCAAGCCAAGCAGTTTTCTCATTTATATCTATAGGGTGATTATGTGCACCTAACCACTTATATCCGCTGCGATGACGTTCATGCTGACCAGAGGTAAAGTATAAATTTACGTCACCGTACTCCGAGCGATCAAGCTGTCGCATAATTACACTCATTGTTTGCGGATCTGGGTCACTAGTATTTAGAAGATCACCAGCAGCCAAAATATCTATCGAGTGCATTAATGCATAGTCTACAATCTGCGCTAACGAATAGTAACTATCGCCTAATATACCTCTATGTTTCCAAGCCGACTGAGCACAATGCCAATCAGCTGTCAGGATTGCTAACGCCGTGCTCAATGGTGATATCCTTCTCAACAGGCGATTTAAAACCGCTAGCTGGTACAAGCTCTAGTTGATCAAACCAGCCCTTAAATACAGCATTAATATTCTCATGCGTCAGATCAGCTTCTTTAAGAAGTTCGATCATTTCTTTACGCAAATTGACCAGCGCGTATGCTACGCAGCCCTCTGAAAGAAAACGGGTTTCAATAGGCAACGTCTTTGGGGTCCTTATATCTTGTATTGGCTTCTTCTTGTTCTGTCACAGAAGATCATCCTGTACTTCGGGTGGTATTGGGGGACTGATATGCTTACCTAATTGATTAGTATCCAATCCGAGCAAATTAAAAAATGATTGCACAGCAGCTATTAGTGCCGTCTTATCAGGCTCTGTAGGCAGCACCTTCTCCTTGAGATCATGCCTACGAACAACCGTGGCTATACCCTGTTCAAAAGCATCTGTAGCGTCTGCGAGAATACGTGAGCCTGCATGTAGCCCAGCTACGTCTAAAGTAGCTATACCAGAATCTATAGCTGGATGCTGGCAACAGAAGCCACCCTGTAGTTGTGCGTCGATAAGATCTCTCTTGGCTTTTAGCACTTGAAAATCTTGCAGTCTGGCCTCATTAAATAGCTCGGTAAATAACTCAAATTCGGGTGTTAACATTTTAATAGAACTCCTGACCATCTAACGGAATTACCGTACCAGGCGGCAGGGAGATAGGTTGCGTTATTTCCCGCTTACTTAGACGGGAATTAGAGTCGGTGCAATCTTGGCAGATTCTATTGATTTTTGGATCTACACTTGGGAATGGTTCTTGACATTTCAAACAACGTACCGTGTTAATAGTACCTTGAAATATATTACGGGCACTGAGTCCTGGCAGCCTGTACTCACGTCTCGGCTGCCCAGCTTTTCTAGGCAAAGATAGGATCTCCTGAAATAGTATTAGCATGAAGCGCATTAGAATAACTAATGCGCTTCACACCATAACAAATTCAGGCAAGTGTTGCAACAGCAACTGGTGCAGATGCATTCACAGTGATGTGAATTTCTTGGCCATCAGCATTCGCGGCCCATTTACCGAAAATGGTATCGCGAATTGCAAAATCTACGTAGACAACCTGGCGTGAAGGATCTGTAATTAGAGCATCTACATAACCTTCACCTGTTTCATCGCCGCGTACTTCCAGACTGAACTCCATCTCATCATTTAGAGGAAACGTTACCATCCATGGTGAGTGTTCCTCAATAGGAGTCGGTCCAGTAATACCCGACATGGCTGTCTCGAAGTCGAGACGGTCAATAGAAAAAGACACCAGAAGAGGTTCAGGGGTTGTCTCTACCGGTGGCGCAGTGTCCTCCCAAGATGGTGTAACGACCGGAGACGGTGCTGGATCTGTAATGACCTGTAAATCTTCAAATTCTTCCGGGAACGCTTGAGCAAGAAACCCTGGTAGATCCATTGTCTCCGGTTCGAGTTCTCGATCTTCCGCATCATCAAAGAACAGTTTCAAGATGTCAAACCGTTGCTCAACCGTAGCACCAAGTGACTTGGCAACGCGATTGAATACTACACCTGGCAACACGAAATCTGCTGGCAATGGTGGTCCGTCTGGATCACCAAATGCGACGGAGTTGATCATACTTAATGCAGCAGCTACCGCAGTAGACATACTGCCACCAGCATGATCCAAAAGCTTGACTATTATGTCTTCAGTTATCATGTCAGCTCAATTAACGTTAATTCGCCGCCGCCAAAAAGTCGGCGTGAGTACTGGGCGCGATACGCACAGCTGCGAACTTGCCAGTG
>Ga0182030_10022545_pt1 | contig 11712 bp, 13 predicted proteins | sample 812S3MmetaG_FD_121299 | JGI IMG/M metagenome (GOLD analysis project Ga0182030, IMG submission 121299) | Permafrost microbial communities from Stordalen Mire, Sweden - 812S3M metaG (Illumina Assembly) | ecosystem: Environmental > Terrestrial > Soil > Wetlands > Permafrost | place: Sweden... | reverse complement strand
GCCGAACTCTGGGGCGGACTGATTGAGGACGAACGCTTCGTCGTCGTCAGTCGCCGATAAGTAGTCAAGCCATGCAGGAGCAACTTGAGGAGTGAGTAGCGTCTCGGCGGTGAGCGGGTATTTCGTTGGCGCATCGAACTCTGGGCAGCTCGCGAAGGGCCCCCGGTGGCGCTGCTCGTGCGAAGTGACGCCACCGAAGAACGGACAGAGAAGAGTGGAGAAAAGAGCCGAGTGCCGATAACGGTCACGTTTGCGGGGAACTGTTAGACATTAACTGCGATTCTCATGCGAGAAAACAAGGCCGGAATTCTGCCAGTCTCTTGATAGGTAACACCAACAGAAAAACACCAGTCACCTAGACGGCGCACACTGACGATGGTACTGACGCGCAATTTGCTACCGCCTTACCGACTCCGGAAAGTTGTCGCGCTTGCCCGATCCGATAACTGAGTTACCAAAAGTCGATTCATCTTCAGGACTATCGTTCGCCTGTGTCGGTATGGAGCAACGAGATCACGTGCGATTTCGAGGAGTGCTCGACGAGAACCATCCGTCCGCCGTCGAAATACTCGCCGAGCGGCTTTGATCATGTCGATGCGGTGCGCGTCTGGGCGAGAACTCGAGGATGGACTACAAGAGACGAGTTCGATCGCTGCCCGGAACACTCGGAGAATCAGGCCGACTAGATCCGTCAGATCAATGGAGCCGCTCAATCCTCGAGCAGGCGAAGTGGGTCAGGGTCAGGACGCACGAGGTTGACTTCTGTTGCGTACGGCAATTCGCCACCGATAGCTATGCCTGCGAGCATGATTCGCGTACTCGGCGGTGCCTTGACGTCGAGATCAAAGCTCGTCATCACCGCGTGTCGATAGCCAGCAATCACGCTTCCTCTGAGCCCTTCGGTGAGCATTACCGAGAGAATCGTGACCTGGACTTGGCCTCGGTCCGGTAGCGGGAGGAAACTTCGCCTGCGTGACGTTGGGTTTCACATGTCAGCCGTCTTGATTCTTCGTGATGTCAGAGACGTTGAATAGCATCGGGAACTATCCAACTAAAGGAGTTCCTACGACAATCGGAATCGCCCATCCTCTCGCTGAACTCGATGGTGAGACAGTCTGGGCGATTGACCTAGCCGCTCGCAGCGAACGACCGCCGGGCCTTACCTGTGTCGGCTGCGCCGGACCAATGTCGCTTCGCGTCGGCGATCAACGTCGGCCTCATTTCGCGCACCGGCCTGGGACACAGTGCGTTTCGGGGGAGACCGCGTTGCACGCGATGACGATCCGGGCCATCGCCATTGGAATCGCGCGCCAGGCCTCGCGACACGAGCCGTTCTCGATGGCAATCGTCTGCGACTTTTGTGATGCTGGTCGGATGGCGGACCTTGCCCGTGACCACGGTTTGTCAGTGGAGGAAAACAGGGCACTCAGCGCCGAGACGCGTCCGGATATTCTCGTGCGAAGCGCAGATGGGGACCCTGCCTACGTGGTGGAGGTGATCGTTACTCACGCGCCGGAGAAGCCCGCGCTCGAGGCATTTCGAGCCCGGAATCTGCCCGTCATCGCGGTCAAGCCTTCGTGGGAGACAATAGAGGGCCTGCGTGACGGTCTTGAAGTGCTGGAAGCGCACGACGGTCTGGGAGAGCCCGGGACAGTTGGACTGCTCAGCCCGTGTCAGTTGCCTCGTCACCTTGATGACGAAGACGAGGAGATTCGAGCGTGCGTGGAGTGCGGGGCAGAAGCTCGAATACTGACCCTTGAAGTTTCCGGCGCCCCGTGTTGGAGAAGAGCGTGTTCTCGAATGACACGAGTTCTCGACGTGCATGTTCGCCGGTATGGCGCCCGCGAAATGATCGCCGCAGGGGCGTTGGAGCTAAAGGGAATCTACTCGGTCGCTCGGGAAATGGGAGTTCGACTGGAACAGCGTTACTCCAAGACAGCGGGGACGACGTACTGGATGAATGTGTGCGACTGCAACGCATCTCTTGGAGACGCATTCGTTTACGACGGATTTTCGTCGAAGGAGGCCTACGAGCCTGATCTCGCGACACCAGTCCGACGATACGAGTTGTGCCGAAACGGGCACTGGACGCTGCTCACCGAGCGCCCTTGGGTTCTTCCCGCCATGGCCGAGCGTAAATATGGCGCTCGAGGAACGTGCGGCGATCGAGCAAGAATCTTCGACCAGGACGAGCCACTGGTTCGCGTTCAGTTTTTCGAGCATCCAGACGATTTATCGCGTCAGCTGGCGCGCTTCATGACGTGGGGGAGGCGATAATTCAAAGAGTTTCACAGCCTTCGATCACGACATACGCTTCCGTCAGCTCAGACGGCACCGCGGACGCTCATCTGCGAGTTTCGGCTGATAGAAAACGGCTAATTTTGCAAGCCGAGTTTCTTTATCCGTGATCGAATCGCTCCAGGACGGCGTTGGTGAGCATCAGCCATTCTTGTCACGCTCCAACCCTTTGAGTATTCATCCTTTAGGGATTCATCTTCCTCGGTTGACCACGATTCGTAAGCCTTTGGATTTTCAGCCTGTACCTTCGTTCGCCATTCAACAGAGCCTGTCTTCGCTTCCGTCTTTGTGGAATGCCGGTCAAGTTCTTCGATGGGTTTAATTGGCCGAGAAGGCTGGCGAATACTGGAATTCGATTGACGTTCGATAGAGCGAACGACGGCCGAACCGCGGCGCACTGGTCCGTCGAGGTTCTTCCGCAACGGCTGGCCCGGAGCGGCCAGCTCGTTCAAGAATATCGATGGCGCGCCGGAGTCCGCGGTAATAGTTAACGACGACACGCATCTGGTAATCGCGACGTGGAATATCCGACGCTCCTCCTCGACGTTGCTGCTCAGTCGGTGAGGAAAGATGTCCTCGCTGGCGTCATAGACAATGACGTGCGGCCACTCGAGAGTCTCTGGACTCACGTTCGACCCTGCCTGGGCATACATCTACTTCAATTCGCACAACAACTTCACGCTCCAGTACCTTGTCATCTTGGCCAAGTGACGGTAACGAGGTCTTCCACGCGAAGGCCGTTCTTATCGCCAAATACTTAGATCTGCTCATTGCCCGTCGCATGGTGAACTACAAGATCTTCGGCTACTCGCCGATGTACTTCCAGATGTTCAACCTCGCAAAGGAGCTTCGCGATCAGCCCCTTACCGATATCCAACGGATCCTCGCGACCAAGGTATCGAGTCTTACCGAAGACTTCAGCGCCGTAGAGGGATTCCGTCTGAACCTGGGTAACCGACCCAACGTGAAGTATCTTCTCTGTCGGCTCACGGCCTGGTTAGAGGGACAAGAACCTTCCGTCGTCGAAACCACCATCCCGACGTGGTCGACGTATTTCGTACGCAACCTTGCGGAGCCCTTCGAGATCGAACACATCTGGGCCAACCACTTCGAGCGGCACGTCGATCAGTTCGCCAGCGAACAGGAGTTCCAGGACTCGCGTAACTCCTTCGGCGCTCTCCTACTGCTCCCTAAGGGGATCAACGCATCGCTGAATGACATGAAGGTACAAGAGAAGGCTCCGCATTACCTGCAGCACAACGCGCTCGCCCGCATCACGAGCGCCCAGGGGCCCGAACGAGATCCGAAGCTGCGACTTCGTCTGGCGGGTCTTCCAGTCAGTGCACCTCTTGCCGTTGACGAACTCGACCCTGACCAGATCAAGACGCGGACAAAGTTCTACCAGGCGATGTGTGAAGCGATTTGGAATCCGAGAACCCTGGGCTTTGATCTGTCTCATACTGAGTAGAGGTTTCTATGTATCCCCAAAATCACCTCTCAAGACAAGAGGAATGACGTTGGGTTTCTTGGAGTAAAACGGGGCTGACGATCTGCCAACCGAATCGACAGGAGCGCCACCAGCGAAGTCGCGCCGTATGACGCTCTCGACTGAAAGGACGCGAAACTGAGGAAAAGTGCAAGAACTTGCCAAAACGACTTCCACGGGCTTGGTGGACCACCCCGATCCGCAACACCCTGTGACACTTGGAAACGCATTTTGTCACACCTCAAGTTTTCGTACTCTGCAACTCCAAAACCCTTTCCCTATATATAAATATAGATATATACTTAGTATATTTATATATAAAGTAACGCATAAACGCCTTTCCCCGGAGAGTATTTCCTATGGAGAGTATTTTTCATCTATACCCCCCTTCGACTCGTCCACCCATTTTTCTTAAATCCCTATAGGGGTCTTTTCCTTTTTGCGTTTATGTGTTTCAAGGATCACTTTATTACCATTTATCAGGTAAAATATACTGGTTACTACGTGTTTCAAAATGGCCCCTTGAAACACGTAGGAGCAATTTCGCGGCGCAAATTGACATATCCAGCTCAAAATTTCTACCAAAGCTCTCGATGCCGACATCGCGAAATCATCAATCCGCGCCCTCTCCAGACTTTCGAGCCCGATTCTTGGCGGTTTCAGCCCTTGAACTCACCATTTGAGCCACTTCTCGACTTTCTCCACTTCAGTGCAAGTTTATTCATCGGCCATGGCACCGCGGGCTCTGGTCCTTCGCCCGATGCGGTAGAACACCCATCGGGAACGAGCCAGAGGAGCGGAGTGGTCAGTCGAGAAAGACGTCGATCAGGCCTTGCATCTTCGGCGCACGAATTTCGGTCAAATGCGCGTGCCCGGCAAACAGTTCTTCGATTCAGACATCAGATCAAATTCGTTCCGTAGAGGCGGTTTCATGCAGCCATGACATGAAGCGGGAACAACCCAAGGAGTGCCGCTAGTGACCAATCGAGCTCGGGATCTCGAAATGGACTTCCGGTGGCACAACGTCCCTTGGGAGACGCCCTCGCTCTCAGAGAATCCCGCCGACGACGGTCCTGAAATTACTCGAGCCACGTCTGTCGCGTTCGATGTCAATTCCACTTGTTAACAAACTGCCTCGATTTGTGCCCCGGGGCCGGCGCTCGTTAGTCGGGTTAGAAGGTCGGTGACTGAGTAAGTCCACTACAACAGAAAGAGAATTCACATGACAAATCCCGAAACACCTAACGAAGAAAATCACGCGAAGACCCAGTTCGCCAGAAATCCCAACGTCCTCGAGGAGGCTGTTAAGCAATCGTGTGCACTAGTTGACAACACCGATAACCCCTACGAGACGCTCAGAAACCTCGACAAAATGTTGCCGGGGTTACCGTTTCAGTACTACTCACCTGATGGAAGGTTGATTGCTCCGTCTCGCCCAGATGACCCCGAGGACGGAGCAAAGGACATTGTCCAGAAGGAGTCAGGCTCCGTACTTCCGACCAACTCGAACATCACTACCGCCCGGCGCACCGTGGTAATCGTCGAAGGCGCTAAACAGATGATCTTCGCCGTCGCTTACGCACCCGACGACGTTGAGGTTCTTGGTATCCCAGAATGCTGGGGCTGGTCCTCGGAGGGGCACGCTCTCGAATCGCTAGACGCGCTCGTCGAAGGCAAAGACGTAATTGTCATCTTCGACGCTGTCATGGCATCAACCCCCCGTGCGTATGTGGCGGGAAAAACACTCGTTGAGACCCTCAAAATAATCGGAGCCCACAAGGTGACCTTCGCCTGCATCCCCGCAGAACGAACTGTTGGACTTGATGACTTCTTGAACCGACGCCGTATCGAAAAAAGAGGTGAAGCCTTCGCCAGAATCTTGGCATTATCGGTTCCATTCGCGGAGATACTAAAGCCCGCCAATTGGCGAAAAGGCGCCATCTCCCAAGTAGGTGTTTCTGATGCGATGGGAGCAGGCGAAGCTGAGATCGCTCGTGTCTTCGATGAAGTGGCCAACGGCCGGTACTACGTATCCGGAAAGGGGTTCTACAACAATGGGACAACAAAGGGACAAGTACTCGTCGGGGTTGGGACAACAGTAAAAATCGACAGTGAACTGACAGACTGCGTCGCTCTCTTTCCCAAGATTTTTAAGGAGGTCTTCGGCCTCAACGACGTCTTAATCGACGATTTCTTGATTCGCGACAGTGATGGCCGTAGGACGCGGACAGTACGATTCGGCAACGAAACTAAAAGGTGTTTCGTAATCACGAAGGCCGCATGGACCGGAGAAAAGCACGAGTTCTAGCGAGAGTTCGAACACCAAATTCGGGCGGTTTCCGACCGATGAAATCGGTGGCGCAGTTGCCAGGATTTTCGTCGCTGCGCCTTATGCCATGTCGAGCGTGAAAGTCGAGAGGTTTTTTCTGGATCATGCTTGAGTTAACCGATTTGGTTGAGTCTGGCGCAGTTGAGCAGTTCATCATTCACCCATCTCGCGGGACTGTTGAACGGTAATTCTCGAGCGGAACTGCGTAATTCGGACCAATCCGTGCAGCCGTTTCGGTCGAAAGCGTGCAGGCGTTTCGGGGTTTCCGTGCAGTCATTTCGGAGTTTTCGTGCACTTCGACGTGACGACTCTTTGACGCTGACCTAAGAGCCACTGGCTAGCAAGATTCCTCGGACTACACGTTCGAGGAGACACCGGTGCCCAGACCCCGTATTGCCATGCGAAAGATCCGTGACGTCCTGCGTCTCTCCCTCCATGAGGGCCTCAGTCAACGCCAAGTTGGCCGCTCTCTCGGAGTGCCACCGACGACGGTGGCCGAGTATTTGATGCGTGCCAAGACTGCCCAACTCAGCTGGCCGCTACCCGAAGGACTGAACGACGACGCCCTCGAAGCGTTGCTCTTTCCAGTCGTCGCGAAGACCGCAGAGGCCCGTCCCATGCCCGACTGGGCTCGAGTTCACCTCGAACTTCGCCGCAAACACGTGACGTTGATGCTGCTCTGGGAAGAGTATCGAGAGCGATATCCCGACGGTTACGGTTACACCCAGTTCTGCGAGCACTACCGGCGCTTCGCCAAACGTGTCGACGTGGTGATGCGCTTCACCCACAAGGCCGGCGAGCGAATGTTCGTCGACTTCGCGGGCTCGACGATCCCTCTCTACGACGAGGCGCGCCGTCACGTCGTGGCCCAGGCCGAGGTCTTCGTGAGTGCGCTGGGCGCGTCGTCGCTGATCTACGCCGAGGCGACGAAGTCCCAAGAGCTCATCTACTGGATTGCCGCGCACGACCACGCCTTTTCCTACTACGGGGGCGTGCCCGAGCTGGTGGTGCCGGATAACTTGGCGAGCGGGGTCACCAAGTCCAGTCGCTACGAGCCGCGCGTGAACGCCACGTACTTAGAGATGGCCGAGCACTACGGCTGCGCGATTCTGCCCACGCGCCCCCGGCGGCCCCGCGACAAGGCCAAGGTCGAAACGAGCGTGTTGGTGGTGTCGAGGTGGATTCTCGCCGCGCTACGCCACGAGCGCTTTACCTCGATTGGCGAAGCCAACCTCGCCATCTCGCGGCTCTTAATTGGCATTTTCATACAAGAAATCGAGGCGGGAACTTTGCCAGTCTGTTGGTAGTTCAAGACTTGCAGATGGGAAGCAACCCCTGTGGAAACAGAACCTACCCACATGTGCGAACTCCGGTCGGATCTGCTCGGCGTGAACATCCTGGGCGTCGAGGGGAAGCACCGTGAACAGGTCACGATCCACTTCGATTTTCGATGCGAAACGGTGGGTTGCCCCGCTCCTTGCTCTTCCTACTCACTACCTAGCCCCATCTGTCTCACTTCGCTCAACGATGGCGACCTTCGCGGCCTGGGAATGTCGGTTGCAACGATTCGCTAATTGGCCCGCACTAATCGTTCTTGAGATAGACACCGCAGATCAGGACCTCTCTGTCGTATCATGACCGCCAATCATCGAGGTAGTGCGCCAGATTTTCTATCTCTTCAGCAAAGGCACGAAGCTTTGCCGGATCCGTGGACTGCTGATAGAAGCCACGCTTGATGACTAGATAGTCGTCCAGACTCTCGCCGGCGGGAATAGCGAGACTGCCAAATTGGACTGCGACTCCGTCGGTTGGTTGTTCCCGGAAGACCACATGGACCACTCGTTTCATCAACGTCACCAGCGTCTCAAAACTCTGCTCGTCATCGCACCGATACCGCCAGTTTGGGTAGGCACCCTCAACTGGTTCGATAAAGCCAAGTCGGCGCAGTTCATCTTCATCCTCCGCAGTGAGCGCCCAATCGAGACCGTAGAGATTGGACATCACCTCACCAGTAATCGTCGCGTTGGGCTCCACCAGAAACTGGACGTAGCGTTCATCACTGAATGTGGCTAACAGATAGAGGTACTTGCGCTCCTGAACTAGGTCCACCAACATCATGGGGAGAAGAGCCAGAAAGTCATCTATTGAGAACTTCACAACCCCGTTAGTCTCGTACTCGTGATGACCCATTGTCATTCCTTTCCTTTCGGCGCAGCCGAAATTGCACGAATTCATTAACGAGATTCGACATGGGCAATGAGTGGTGGCTCACCACGCCACGCCGTCGCGGATGGCGTCCGGCAAATTGATGATCGACTCGGGGTAGGTCGTACCCTGAAGAAGGTCTTCGACCCTGATTTTTGACTGTGACGGTGCGATCACTTCCGCAACCGCAATCGCCGCGTAGAGGGCTGCCTCCGTGACGATGCAATATTTGGAGGAAAATGGCTCTTGCAGTAGCGTCCGCAACGCCCAAGCGTCGCGACGGTACGTTGCTTCGAATAGTGCAGCACTGACTCGAATCTGCTCGAGTACCTCCCAGTTGAATCTGGTCAGGTTGCTTGGCTGGACCAAGTAAACCTGCACCGATGACATGAGCCGCCCTATGGCATCGGTCGGCTCGCACACACCCTGAGCGTTCAGAGTCGACGTGTCGATCTGAGAGGCAAACTCATCAGAATTGGCAAAGGAATTCAACTCGAAGTCAATCAGAAGGCTTGCACCCAGCGAGATTGAGCCAAGGAGGGAACTATCGCAGTAGGCGTGTGGGACCTGTTCCCACAAGTGCTCGGCGCACTGAATCCAGCGGTCCATAGCAGCATGGGTCGGGTCAGCATAGACATCGACGGAGTGATTACGAGCGATTTCAAATGCACCTCGGAGATCTCCGGGAAGACCGAAGTGGCTCTGAAATGCAACTTCGTCTCTACTGTTCTTATTGCTTGGACGTGCTTCACTCATTCTCATTTCCTCCTTCGTCGGGGCGGTCGCTAACTCTCTAGCCCCGTTTTCAACGCTCGGTACGGTGAAGGGCCGACTGTTAGGGCTCAAGCTCAGTCAATTCGGACATTGCTGGATCTCGGCAGCACGTCGAGGTTCTGCGGCATTGAGCGCCGTGTCACGTGGGTGGCACACCGAGGGGAGTCTGCCTCAATGGCACCTGGGCATGGACGGTCGCCAGTTCGACCCGATGACAAGGGGTGAGGGATCTCGCATAATTGCGTGGCTGGAGTGACGAACGCCGAGTGTGATCTTCGGCCCGCTGTAATTCGATGATGTGGACCGACAATCGCTGGCGCCCGGTCGTGATCACCTATCACTCGGCGCGTTCATGACCTGCTGGGTCGGGGTAGACCACCGTAACGGTGGAGACCCATTCTTTCGCGTCCCCGATGACGGCGTGGCCTTCTATTGTCACAACGGCTCTCTTGAACACTCAGTCGGATAAATGGTGACGACTAGGTAGCTGTCGGCTCCTGCTGACCGAGTGACCCAGGCTGCGAAGCTCCCTCACTGCTCGACTCGGGGCTGACTTTCCGTGCGCAGCAACGTCTCGTCACCTGGACACGACCTGTCCTTGATGGAACCTTGATTAGGCCACATCGCCGCGAAGTGGTGTACGGACCCTTTGAAACTGGACGCGTGCTTATTGCGCGGCATGCGCCAGCGGCAAGTTTTTTCAAATCTTTTGAGAAAGGCACCGTTTCGCACCCATAACTAATAGCAGCTGAACTAAGGAGCCAGTAAGTGCTTGGTCGAACCGATCATGATTGAAGACATTGTCGTCCAGCAAGGGCTGTCCCAGAAACCAAGGGGTGGGGCTAGAGAACGAATATGAAGATGACAACGACCATGCGACAATCACCCAATGTGGGGTCAGTAGCAATTTCGGATTGCGACGTGATTCACGGCGGCAATCCTTCGCAAGTCGCTCGGTATTCGAGGTCAAAACCGGAAAGTGAAAAATGGTGACCGATCGAGCGATATTTCCGGTAGTTGGCTTTGACCCCAGTCTCCTGCTGACTGTTGAAGAGACGGCAACTCTCCTTCGATTGGGCAGAACCCAGACTTACGAATTAGTCATGCGGGGAAAGATTCAGAGTGTGAAAATCGGACGTCGGCGTCTCGTCGTTCGGGACAGTCTTCAGAACTTTGTCTCCCATCTCCTGGACGAACAGAACTGAAACTATGTGTCGCCCTATTCACTCCACAGGATTCCGACCATTGCTTTAGCGGCGTCCTCCCGATCAGGATCGAGAATGTGCCCATAGACGTCAGCGGTCATTCGAATGGAAGCGTGGCCCAATACTTGACTTACGACTTGAAGCTTGACTCCTTGCGCCAGCAACAAACTGGCGGCCGAGTGTCTGAGCTCGTGAGGATGCCAGTCTCCGAGCCCAGCGTCGCGGCAAATAGTCTTAAACTCGCGATTCAGGTTCCGGGGCTCAATGGGAGTGCCAACCGTACTGGTGAAGATGTAGCCACTGTTCGTCCACGAACGCCCTAAAGATCGCTTCTCTGATTTCTGGCGTTCCGCATGTTCAAGCAACTCGGCCAACATTGGCGCGGGCAAATTGACCGATCTACGACTTCGGGCGGTTTTGGTGTCCGAAGTTAGCAACACGCCGTCCTCGCGTTTGAGTTGCCTTTTGATTTTAAGAACTCCGCCCTCGACGTCTAAGTCCTTCCACATCAGGCCTAAAACCTCACCGCGTCGAAGACCAGTCGAAAGCATTAGCGCGTACAGAGCTCCATTTCGCTGACCCTTAAGACAAGTCATGAAGTGTTTGGCTTGCGCGGGCGTCAGCGTTCGCCCCTCGGCGCGAACCATTTTGGGTGCCCGAGAGAGGCTCGCAACATTACTGCTGACGAGACTCCAGCGAATTCCTTGGTCAAGACATTGGGAAAGGACCGCGCGAATACGACGAACGGTCGAGCTTGACAGGCCGCTATCGATCTTCTTCGATAGCAGTCGGTCGACGTCAGTTACCTTGAGATCGGCGACCCTCTTGTTTCCGAGAGTAGGCAGAATATGGTTCACCGCAATTGTCCTGTAGTTGCTGGCTGCGCTGGGTGCAACCTGGTGTCGCAGCACGTCTTCAAACCATCTGTTGAAAAGTTGGGAGACTTTCAATGCAGTGTCGGGCGCGGGCAAGCCATCTTCTATCTGACGGCGAAGTTTCTTGAGCTTTTGAACTACTTCATTTCGGGTCTTGGCGGTAACCGACTTTCGGTTTGGTTTACCCAATTGGTCGTAGCCGAGAAGGGCGACCCCGATCCATCTTTGGTCCGCGGCTCGCTGATAAATCGAACCTTCGTTGTTGCCTCTGCGTCCTGCCATTAATTTCCTCCGCAAAAATATTTGCTGACGGAATTGCTGACATTATGGTAATCCAAACAAGCTGAGTTTGGATTACCTTCCTAGAAACCCCTATTTGTATGGAGTTTCGTTGGTGGAGGTAAGGGGATTCGAACCCCTGACCCCTTGCATGCCATGCAAGTGCTCTACCAGCTGAGCTATACCCCCAAAAGGTTTGCTAATTCTAGCAGTTCGACCTGAGCGTCCCAGTGGGCGAATACCCGGGAAGATCTCGTCTGC
>Ga0182030_10022544_pt1 | contig 11712 bp, 11 predicted proteins | sample 812S3MmetaG_FD_121299 | JGI IMG/M metagenome (GOLD analysis project Ga0182030, IMG submission 121299) | Permafrost microbial communities from Stordalen Mire, Sweden - 812S3M metaG (Illumina Assembly) | ecosystem: Environmental > Terrestrial > Soil > Wetlands > Permafrost | place: Sweden... | reverse complement strand
CTTTCATAAGTTTTGTTTTACCCCCTGCCCCTAAAGGGGGGCGCGATGATCAAGTTCATTGGGGGCATTATTCTTTCTTCAACTTTTTTATATTGCCTCTAATCTTTATTCAAAAGCTAAACATCTTAATCTCAAAGCTCTCCACTTTAGTAGGGGTGCGATGATCAAGTCCATTGGGCATTGTTCTTTCTTCAACTTTTTTATATTGCCTCTAATCTTTATTCAAAAGCTAAACATCTTAATCTCAAAGTACTCCCCGAAACAAGGTCCCGATCCATCCGGAAACGTCCGGGTTTGTTTCAAAAGCTGCATGTCTTAATCTCAAAGCACTCCCCCTTTAGGGGGCCGGGGGGTTAATACTTTGTTGTCCCCTGCTTTGGATTGTAGATATAATAGAATGTCAAACGATATACAGCGTCAGTGCCTTTTACACCGGTAACTTCACTGTTCATTTTAGTGTATGCAAGCGGGGTAGATGCGTCATTAGATCCTGTCGCACTTAGTGAGCTGGCATAAGTATTCAACCATACATTGGGCATGATGTGCACATTTTTAAAGGGCATGTAGTCAAAACCGAATGTTACAAATTGCTCCTTAGTAGCGGCATCATATTGTGAAACTGTGCTGGAAACAAAACTCTTGGTGCCAGCATTGTTAGCTATAGAGCTAAGGTCTCCGCTAGGGTCATAATTATCATAGCGCGCGAAGAAATTCAACCTTGGGTCGCCATTAGAAGCCGAAAGGATGCGGCCACGTACATAGGCGGAGTAAGCCATGGTATTTTGCGTACGGTAATAGGTATTACCATCGGTACCGGTAACCTTAATACCACTCATTATGGTATTCTGGAATCCTTCAAAACCCACGGTTAATTTATTGGTATTCAAGGCCACAAACAATTTGGTCATATTACGATCTGCATATTCTGGGCCATTAGGACTTTCGGTATTCGCTTTTACGCCTGGTACCCAAACACCCCATGCCAGTTTTTCATAATCCTGGTACAGATCTACAATCAATCTCTTCTTAAAGAATTTAGCATACAGATCTCCGTAAAACCATTTGTATGAGTTAGTAGCAGGCTTTGCAGAATTACCATTGCCGGCCATCAGCATATAACCAAAATTGCCATTATTGTCAAACCAACCCTGGAGACTGATACCCAGATCGAAAGAAGGCGTACGGCGAATATCCGATATAGTTCTTTCAATAGAACGGTAGCCCCATACTTCTTCCGCAGTCTGTTCGTTCCTGTCTACTTTCGCGAACGACGGAGTGGCTTGTTGGCCTATTTTAAGGTCTGAGTTTTTAAAGATGTTTTTCCACTTCACATTAGCGTACTTTACGTAAGGAGTAAATTTACCCCCTTGTGTCACATCACCTACAGAGGTTCCGCCACTGCCTTGGGTAATGCTCGCTCCGTTAAAATCATCTTCCGCAGCCAAAAGAAATTCAGCGGAGAATTTCGGGCTCATGTCATAGTTATAACCAAGATAAATACGGCGAAACTGGAACGTGTTAGCATTTGCCGGCATACCTGTGTACTGGTTAGAACCACCGCGGTTCAAATTGTCTCCGCTGCCTTTATAAGCAAGATCACCAAAAGTGTAGCCCCATAGCCTGCCGCCTGGCTTAAATTCTGTAGTACTATCAGCCATTTGCGCCTGTGTAGAGCCGGCTAATGATAAAAACAAAGAGCAGTAGATGCTCACCTTAGTAATTGTTCTTTTCATATCGTGAGTGTGTTTTAATTGAGTGCAAAGGAAATATTTGAGGATTATGCCAATGTTACCGCAATATTAATTTAATGTTAACTCGTGAGTAAAAAATAAATAATGTTTCCTCGTCATGGCATCTGCTGCTATAGATATGCCTCCGTTTGCAATTGATTCTCAATTGCGATGTAATCTGATCAGCAGCACAGTTTCCCTCATTCTTAATTCATAATTGTCAGTAATTTGTTAAAATTACTAAATATTTAGTAAAATATTTGGTAATTTCTAAATAATTAGTATTTTTGTGTCGCGGTGGGTTGGAGTTGGCATGCTTCTTCAATTATCGGATTGTCAAATTCTATTTTTCAAATTAAGTATCATTTTTCATCGCCCGCCGAAGCTTTTTCAGCGTAGGAGGGAATTCATCAAATTTTCAAATTAATTATCATGCTAACAGACAAACAAGAACAATTCTGCCAGGAGTACCTAATTGATCTCAATGCCACAAGGGCCGCTGTGCGTGCAGGCTACAGCGCAAGATCCGCCACCCAGACCGCAGCCGATTTGCTTGCCCTCCCCCCATCAGCGAACGGGTAGCCGAACTCATGCAAACCCGCTCAAAACGTACAGAGGTCTCACAGGACTTTGTGATCAACAAACTCTGTGATATTGTCAACGAAGACATTAAAAATTACTTGTCATTTAAGCCCAGAAAAGTCAAGGTTACCGATCGGAAAACGGGAGAGGAAACAGAAATAGAAACCGGTGCTGAGGTAATAGTAAGGGATAGCGAAACCATTGACACCCACAATATCGCCGAAATATCTGTCAGCAGGAATGGCAACTTTAAGTTAAAGCTCTCTAACCGCGAAAGAGCATTGATCCTGCTGGGAAAACACCTCGGCTTGTTCACCGAAAAGATACAGTACCATCATAATGTAAAGCCCTTTACTGGCACCGTGCCCGTCATAAACATCATGCAACCCGCTGTACCTACAGGAGATACTGACAAGCTCGTTGAAACGACATCGCATAATGAGTGACGGACAGAGTCGGGGAAAGGTCTTCTCGTTCAGGCGGCGAAACCGAACTACTTCCTTGATAAGCCTGTCAAACCAGGATATGCTAAATAAGGTGAAGCCGAATAGCATTCCTGTCATGGTAAGTAAACAATTTGCTGCGCACAAGCGCTGCTGAAAATGACATTGCAAAATGAGGTACGCAACACACTCCCCTCTTTTTTTCAAAGAGGGGATACTGGATGAGGCCAATGCCGAATCCAGTTGGGGTGATCCCTCTCGCGTCATTGCGAGGAACAGCTTGTCCCGATTCTTTCGGGAAAGCAACCTCACGAAATTTTGTGCTATTTTCAAATAATTGATTATCATACATTTACCATACATGTCATTGGCAGCCCGTCGAACCATGACATGTCGGGCAGTAGAATCGAACCACGACATGGCGCGCTCATCATTTTCAAATTTTCAAATCGTCAAATTCCCAATTAAAAATGAACTGCACTGCCCCACAACAAGACATACTCCAAAGCCGCCAGCCTGTCAACCTCTTCCTTGCAGGTCAGGGCTCCGGCAAAAGCCTCTGCGCTGGCCTCATATCGGCTAATTTTATTTCTGGCTTCCCGCTCATGCGGGGTATTATCTGCGCCAATACCTATGGCCAGCTCACCCGTTCCACTTTATTCCGCATCAGGGAGGTATGGAAACAAAATTTCACTTTGATCGAATATACGGAAAAGTCAGGGAGCGGCAGTTATGTCATCGGCAGGCAACCCCCAAAACACTTCGTTACCACTGGTCACAACTTTGATAGTTACGAAAACATTATCTCTTTCGATAATGGCGCAGTCATCTACATCGGCTCGCTCGATAATTACAAAGCCCTCGACGGCATAGAAGTGTGCTGGGCCATACTCGATGAAACCAAGGACACTCGCGAGGAAGCCGTAAAGCAGGTCATCACCGGCAGGCTGCGTCAGCAGGGCATGTACGTCGATGCCCTTGGCAATCTAACCGATGAAGATCAAACTAATGGAGTACATAACAAATCGTTCAATCCGCTCTATATCTTCACCTCACCCGCCAGTGTGCCCTGGATCAATGAATGGTTCTTTTTGCAGGACTATGAACAGGAAATAAACGAAAAGATTTTTTCAGAAACCACCTATTTTAAGAAGGAAGTCAGCAATAAGTTTGTCAACATCAGCAGCACCTACCACAATGCCGCCAACCTGCCTCCCAACTATATAGCTAACCAAAAAGCAAACCTGCACGTCGCTTTGCAGGATATGCTCATTTACGGCAGCCCCTTTGGTAAGGCAGGCGGCGAATTCTACAAATGCTTTGACCGTACAAAGCATGTGGGCAAGCTCACTGCACTATACCCCGATCTGTTTGGTACAGGCAAAAAACCATATTGCCCCACGCGCCCGCTGCTCATTTCGGTTGATGAAAATGCCATTCCCTACTTCCCAATGGGGATATACCAGATGGAGGGTCTGAATCTCTACAAAATTGATGAGATCAGCGCGGAGTGGCCCAATAACACCGTCAACTATATCTGCGCTGAGTTCACACGCCGCTACCATAGCCACACGGCCGGTCTTTCCATCTACGGCGATGCTACCAGCCAAAAGGATGATGTAAAGCAGGAAAAAGGCGTTGACCTCTTCAACCTGATGATGAACCAGCTCGTCCGCTTCCGTCCGCGCCGCATGGTAGGCCGCAGCAATCCATCCGTCTCCGGTCGCGGCGACTTTATCAATACCGTGCTCGAGAAAGAAATACATGGCTGCAAATTCATCATAGATGAAGGCTGCACCAAAACCATTGCCGACTACTGCAATACCAAAGAAGCCGCCGACCGTACAAAGGACAAACATACAGTCACAGACCCCGCAACCAAACGCAGCTACCAGCCCTTTGGTCACCACACAGACGAAGGCGACTATATCATGTGCTCGGTCTGGGCCACCCAATACAGCAAGTACACCAATGGCGACAAACCATTCAACATCATGTATTCGCTGGGCAGGAATCCAAAACCGCCACGCCCCGGGGCTTGGGAAGCTTACGGTAAGCGCATATTTTGACAATTTGGCCAATCTCCGGCATCCGCATGTAGGCGCAAATCCCTGCGGTTGCCCTTCCCCCGATAGTTAGGTATGAAGGATTGGTATGGAAACATTGACAGTCTGGCTCTTTAAAATCTCGATATGCTATTAAAACGCCCTGTTAAGAGCTAAAATCTTGTAGCAAATGGGAACGACGACGAAATAAGTAGGGTGGTACGCTTGTTGTATTCAAATAGTAAAATACAGAACAATGGAGCAATCAACACAACATCAGGAACGAACAGCAAATGCTCAGGCAAATCCCAGCGACCACCTTGCAAATGAACGAACATTCCTGGCGTGGCTGCGCACGGCAATTGGTATAATGGCTTTCGGGTTTGTGGTAGTAAAATTTTCCATTTTTATGAAACAAATTGCTGTCGTGGTAGGCAAACAATTAGAAACAAGTCAAAAAGGGTTTTCCTCAGTATTAGGCATTGCGCTTGTTTGTGTGGGATTGCTGACTGCTTTATTTTCTTATTTAAGGTTTAGGCGGACGGAAATGCAATTAGATAACCATACCTACAAATCATCATCGGTTTTAATCACTATCCTGGTTTCTTCCATAGTTTTAGTGAGTGTGCTCCTGGTTGTGTACCTCGTCAGGTCTATATAAGAATTATCTGGCATAGACGGCCTTACATGATTTTAAATTTGGCTTTCGCGCCGCCATTCCCTAATTTCATTTATTGCAATAAACAATGATGAACACTAAGGAAGGCCTGTTCCAGGATCGCTACAATAATCTCAATGACCGCCAGCGCGAAGCTGTGGATACTATATATGGCGCAGTAATGGTGATAGCCGGTCCCGGCACCGGTAAGACCGAAGTGTTGGCCATGCGCATAGCTAATCTGTTGTTGAGTGAAGCGCAGGTGCAGCCACATGAAATACTCTGCCTCACCTACACGGATGAAGCGACGAATGCTATGCGCCGTCGCCTGGTGCAGATCATAGGGCCTCCGGCACACAAGGTGAACATTTATACCTTCCATGGCTTTTGTAATAATGTCATCCAGAATAATAGCGAGCATTTTAGCCACCGCACCCTGCAGCCCATCAGCGACCTGGAGCGCACTGAGCTGCTCTACAAAATGTTGGAGGAGTTACCGCAGGGGCACGTGCTTCGGAAACTAGGCGGCAATATATATTTCGATGCCGGTAAAATTAACCGCCTGTTCGACTTAATGAAGCGGGAGCATCTTACCCCTGAATTCATTTCTTCCGCCATTGATAGTTATATAGATGATCTGCCAAACCGCGAAGAGTATATCTATAAAAAAGCGGTAAAAGGATATAAGAAAGGCGATCTGAAACAAAGCCAGCTGGATGACGAGATCAGGAAAATGGAGGATACCCGTGCCGCTGCGCTCTTGTACGCCAACTACGAGGCACGAATGAAGGAGGCAGGTAGGTATGACTTCAATGATATGATCATCTGGGTTTTGGACGCATTTAAACAATATCCGGCATTATTGCAAAGCTACCAGGAGCGGTACCAGTTTATATTAACCGATGAGTTCCAGGACACCAATGGTTCCCAGAATGAACTGCTGAATATGCTGGCGAGCTACTGGGAAGACCCGAATATTTTTGTTGTTGGTGATGACGACCAGAGTATTTACGAATTTCAGGGAGCGCGTATCCGCAACATTATTGATTTTTATGAGCGCTACAAAGACCATATAAAGATCATTGTCCTCCCTGAAAACTACCGGTCATCGCAGGCGATATTAAATAAGGCAATGGCATCTATAGAAAATAACAGGCAACGGCTCATTCACCAATTGCATGACCTGGAGCTGGATAAAAATATTATTTCTTCTGCTCTTCGGTTTAAGGATGAAGTTGAAATAGTACACCCGGTAGTAAAAGCCTGCCAGAATATTTTGCAGGAGGAGGCGGACATTGTGCTGCAGATAGAGCGGATGCAGCAGGCTGGAGTATCTCTGCGGGAAGTGGCCATACTATATGCCCAGCATAAACAGGCTGAGAATATCATGTCACTTATGGAGCGTAAAGGCATTCCCTATAATGCTAAGCGACCGGTAAATATTCTGGAGCTGCCTGTAATAGACCAGATATTAAATGTACTGCGCTACCTCGACCAGGAACGGAAGAAACCATTTGATGGTGAGGAGGTTTTGTTTGAGCTGATGCATGCGCCGTATTATGGTATTGAACCCACTGATATTGCCATGCTCTCCCTTTATATTCAGGCAAACAGGAAGGAGAAAGGCCCCGTGCGCTGGCGGTTGCTGTTATCTAATCCATTGCTGCTGGAGTCATTAGACCTCAGATCTGCGAAAGCCATGCAGCGCCTGGGCCACAGCCTGGATCAGTGGGAAAAGCAGCAACTCAGCTTGCCATTACCCCTGTTTATAGAAAAGATAGTGCACGAAAGCGGCATAATAGCCCATCAGGTGAGGACCACAGACCACCTATGGAATATACAAGTGCTCCATACTTTCTTTGAATTTATTAAAGAAACCCATGCGCGAAACCTTAAAATAAAACCTGCAGAGCTGCTGCAGATGGTGGGCCGGATGAATGATGAGCATATTACCGTACCGCTGCAGCGGGTAATACAAAATGAAGATGGTGTTCATTTCTTTACTACCCATGGCGCTAAAGGAAATGAGTTTGAGTATGTGTTCCTCATAGGCTGCACTAAAAATTTCTGGGAAAAGAAAAAAGGCGGCGGCAATGAATACCGCATGCCGGATAATATAACTGCTACAGATGAGGACGCAGAAAAGACTTACAAAACAGAAGTAGCGCGCCGTTTATTCTATGTGGCGCTTACCCGTGCCAAAAAACATTTACAGGTTTCATTCGCGCTGAATGACAATGCTGGCAAAGCGCTGGAAACTTCCGTATTTGTAGATGAGATATCCTCGCCGGAAGAAAGAATACAGCAAACAGTCCCGGGCGAAGATCTTGTGAAACACATAGAATGGGCGATGCAGCCCGTGCCTGAAGTGCGGATAAAAATGGCCAACGCCGCCTGGATAGAACGGGTGCTGCAGCAGTTCATTATGAGCTACACAGCATTGTCTAAATTCCTCAATTGCCCGCTGGCATTCTATTATGAAACCATACTTAAAGTGCCCTATCAGAAAAATGATGCGCTGGCTTTTGGCAGTGCGGTGCATTATGCTCTCGAGCGCATGTTCCGCGATATGAAAGAAAAGAAAGGCGAATTCCCGGATAAGGACCATGTGATAGGCGCCTTCAACGCAGCATTGTATGCAGAAGCATCCTGTTTTACACCCATTCAATTTGACCGGAGGATGGAACAAGGGCATACACTGCTTGCAGAATACTATGACCATTACCTCAGCAGTTTTTCTAAAGAAGTGGAGATAGAATTTAAGGTACCGCGCTATATACTGGACGGAGTACCTGTAACAGGCAAAATAGACAAAATAGAATTTACCGGCGACAACTGCAAAGTTGTAGACTATAAAACAGGTGACCCTGACAGATCCGCAGCGCCAATGACCGCAGCGCCTAATGATAAGGAGCCCCTCGGAGGCGATTACTGGCGGCAGATGGTATTTTATAAACTACTCCTGGAAAATTATGAGGAAAAGAACTGGAAGGTGGCCATCGGCATGTTCGACTTTGTACAGAAGAATAAAAAAGGCGAATACAAACAGATAGTAGTGCCCGTTTTTACACAGGATGAAGAAATTGTTATGCACCAATTAAAAGACAGCTACAGCCGCATTATGAACCATGAATTTGACAGGGGCTGCGGAAAAGAGGACTGCCATTGGTGCAACTTCGCAAAACGCTACGGACTGATACGGCCTGCTACAGATGAGTTTGTGGAGATAGATGATGTGTAAACAAGGGCGGCAATTTTTCAATGCAAGTACATAATAAGGGATTTATTTAAAGCGGAGTAGAGCCCTTATAATTCACACACTGAAACAGCTTCCTATTGGGTAACAGGTTTAGTGTCGATACTAAGATGGAATAACAAGATAAGTTTTTAACTTTGTTTTTGCTGAAAATATAGAAATGAAAAAGAATGAATTAATTGAAATACTACAGGGTCATTGGCTTTCTAAATCAGAGGGGCCTTTTGCAATAGCGATTGCTGGAGAGGAAATTATTTATGATTCCTATTCAAAGAAAACATTTTTTACATTAAGTGAAAATAAAGATAAAATTGATGAAACAGATGCAGATTGGAATATAACAGTTGATGAATTTAATTGGAAAGATTCACCACTTAAAATTATTAATGATGCAGAATTTATTATTTCGGAAAACCCGGGATTAAACCTAAAACTTTTTATTTTCAGAAAACAAATTCGCTAAAACATCAAGCAAAATTTCAGCTACGCTTTTTACTCAATATTTAAATCAAAAAAATGGAACCGATTTATATTGGAACAGATGTTGCAAAAAAACAACATTTTATTGACGGGTATGTATATAGTATGATTAATGAATGTTTGCTTAGAGCGGAAGAAGGAGAGGAGAAAGTCAAACAACTAAAGCTATTTTTAAAGACATTTACTCACCCTATATGCCCTGAACTTTCAGAGTATTTTTTACCTTCTATTAATTCATTTCCCACTAATTTTTATGAAGAAAATAAGATAGAAATTACTGGTTTGTATAATTGTTTATTAATTGGATTTGAACTCTCTTTGTTAGAAAAAAAATGCGAAGAACTTGAACGACTGCCAATGATTATTGATTATGTATATTATCTGCTTAATGAAGATGTATTTAAAACGGAAGACAAAAAAGAAATAACATCAGATGCACTTTTGAGACAAGTAAAAGGGCACAAGGGTTCAGACTATATTATACGTTCAATCAATTCTTTTCCGAATAATTTTTATGAGGAAAATAAGAAGGATATTGATAAATATTATTCTGAACATAAATGCGGACTTATTAAATTGACCAAAGAAATAGAAAAGGGGGAAATATTAAAAGAAAAAATTGAACGAAAACAACGAGAAATAAGCGAATTAGAAGAAAGACTTTTCCCTATTTCAGAGACGGAAAAAATCAGAAGACTCCTATTAGAAAAGGAAAGAAAGAAACAATTAGAAAATGAAGTTTATAAAACACTTGTTGATGAAGGCCATATTACCCGGTCATCTTTTGATAACGATGATAAAAGAGAGCCAATACCACAAGATATAATGGACAAGGTTTGGAATAGGGACGGCGGGAAATGTGTAAAATGTGGGAGCCAGGAAAATCTTGAGTTTGATCATATTATCCCTCATTCAAGGGGAGGGGCAACTTCTTATAGAAATCTCCAGATTTTATGTAAAAAATGCAATATTCAAAAGACAAATAAAATTGGCTAAATAAAAGGCTGATATTTTATACCGCAATTACCAATAAGGCTTTCAGGAGATTGTAAAAATATTCAAATCTGAAATGCCTTTGTTTGTTTTGCCGTTTATAATAGAAAGGATTAATTTTGAAATAAACCATGCTTTATGAAAGGAGTAAGTTTTGTAACAAATGCGAAAAATGAAAAAATTGCAGTTCAAATAGATTTGAAACAATTACAGCGGCATCAACATGAAATAGAAGATATACTGGATGTAATTATTGCCGAAAGCAGGAAGGATGATGAAGACGTAAGCTGGGAGGATGCGAAGCGTGAACTTAAAAAAGCGCATAAGCTATAGTGTACCAGGTCATTATCAAACGGGAAGCTTTAAAGGAACTCAAACAGTTGCCTAAACGTATTTCTGTAACCATCACATTTGCAATAGAAGGACTGGCAAAGGAACCAAGGCCGCACCGATGCAAAAAGCTTAAAGGATCTCACGCAAATTTATGGCGAATCAGAGTTGGAGATTATCGTGTTATCTATCTTATTGATGACATTGTAAAAGTAATAAACGTTAGAAATATTGGTAACCGCAAAGATGTTTATGAATAAAATGACCCATGCTCAACGATCATGATTCCTGTACATACACTAACTATCATTTGAATTTATTGAAATGAGCGATGTATAAAATAAGCCGCAGCGGAAATGAAGATTTTAATTAAAAAGCAATAAAATATTAACAAATTGCAATAAAATGCAAACATTTGATGCGACGTAATTTGTTAACAATCAATGTTTATTTGGTAAAGCAGCGAGTATGTTTTAGGTTTGTGGCCGATGAAAATGAGATTTATCAAAAAAAAGGCTTTTGATTCAGACAATACTACTTATGTATTAGTAGTATTTATACTTGTCGTGATCTTCCTGGGCGCATTGAAAATGATTTTCTGTTAGTATAGATTGCTTTTCGTCAACATTCTTAGAAATACGAAATCCTGCCAATTTGCGACATTCTTTGAGGAGCACCGGTTTAGGAAGCAATTAATCCTGCTTGTATAGATCGCCGTTCTTTTTAGGTTCAATGAAAGCGGCTCCGTCTGTAGCAGGACTTTGAACAGTAGTATTACTCTTGTGTTTTACTGGGGTTACCATTGAAAAATCCAACACATCGGGGCAATTGTCGGTCGTATCAGATGAGCCGCCGTGCTCCATGTCTGGCTCCATAGGCGGAGGATAGTATATTGTGGCCCCTTTAGGCAGCGTTTTAAATATCGGTACGAAGCCCCCAAAATATAAATTAAATCCGTATTGATGATTAAATATCAGCGCCAGCATATCATCACTCCCGATGAAGAAGCCCCTATAGCGTACGCCAACGCCCAGCATAAAATTATGGGCAAGGGAATTATATGACATCGGCAGGCCAATACTTAAATCCCTCGAGTCGAACCTGGGTGTAACGGTCACCTGGTTGTAATATGAGGTGCCAAATATCTGCCTATTTACAAGGTTGCCCACGAACGTAACATTTACATAGTACCGCT
>Ga0182030_10022543_pt1 | contig 11712 bp, 12 predicted proteins | sample 812S3MmetaG_FD_121299 | JGI IMG/M metagenome (GOLD analysis project Ga0182030, IMG submission 121299) | Permafrost microbial communities from Stordalen Mire, Sweden - 812S3M metaG (Illumina Assembly) | ecosystem: Environmental > Terrestrial > Soil > Wetlands > Permafrost | place: Sweden... | reverse complement strand
GCCGCTCTCGGAGCGGTCGATCAGCGCGGGCCACGCTACGAACGGGTCGCTCGCGGAGCGTGCGACATGCACGTGCCCGCCGGTCTCATAGAGCGGGCGCTCGATCGACATAGGCATCTCCTTCTGGTCGGCGGGCATCACACCGAACGATCAGCGCCGCAGGGGTGCCCTCGCGACGTCGTCGACGTAGCCCGAGAGCACGTCGATCTCGGTGATCAGCCCATCGGTTGCGCGGTGGATGACCGCCGAGCGTGCGACGGCTCCGCCAAGATGGTGCTCGTAGAAGAGCATGACCCGCTCCTGTGAGGAGAATCGCGTGTACTCGAGCATCTCGCCGGGTGAGGTCAGCGCGTCGAGCGCCGCCAGCGCGCGAGCGACCTCGTCGCGCCCGTTGTGGACGCCGGCAAGACTCGACTTCGCCGGGATGCGCAGCACCACGTCCTCGGCGAGCAGCGCGTCGGCGCGCTCGCGATCGCCGGCGGCCAGCGCGTCAAGCCGTGCCTGCACCGTCGCCGGTGCGCCGCTCATCGCCACCACGAGGTCACCTCCGGGTCGCAGCAGTGCCCAGCGAACACGTTCACCTCCGCGATCTTCTCGCCGCGCAACTGGTACACGTGGAGTCGGCGGAACGGATCGCGATCGGCGGGGGCGCCGGGCACGCGCTCGTCGAGGACGAGCGCGAACCCATGTGACTCGGTCCAGCGCTCGATCAGGGTGACCTCGAAGCCGTGGATGACCTTGTGGAGCTGCTCGATCGCAAGCAGCGCCGCCTCGCGATTGAGGAGCTCGCCGGCGAACGGCCCGTCCCCCGGCAGCCGCACGATCACGTCCTCGTGGTAGTGCGCCAGCGCGCCAGCGTCGTCACCGGAGCCGAGCGCTCTCCAGTAGGACTGGTAGAAGGCTTCGACATCGAATTCGGTCGCTTTCTCTGCGGGCATCGGAGCCCTCCGGTACTGAATCGACTGCCTCGCGAAATCTATACTATCTGCGATTCAAGTTTGAATAGCGAATCAGCTGACGCGACCACCAACCACAGGAGCACCCGCGTGACCCTGCAGATCGATCCCGATTCGTGTGTCGGCCACGGCCGCTGCTACGCGCTGTTTCCGGAGCTGTTTGCGGCCGAGCCTGACGGAACGGCGACGGTCAGCTGCGTCCAGCCGACGGCCGAGCAGCTCGGCGACGCGCGCATGGCCGTCGAGAACTGCCCCGAGGGGGCGATCGAGCTCACCGGCGAGGCTGCGGCGTGAGCGCAGCCGGAGCCTGCCCGATCGAGGGTGCCGGTCGCTTCAGCACCTTCGACGTGCTCGGGGTCGAGGAGCCGTTCCCGATCCTGCGCGAGCTCGCCCCGCACTGCTCGTCGGCATGGAGCGAGGCGATGGGCGGGTTCTGGTACCTGACGCGCTACGAGGACATCCTCGAGGCGCTGCGCCGCCCCGACGTCTTCTCCAGCGAGGCGACGTTCCTTCCGCGTACGAAGCACCCCGTGTTCGGCCCCGAGATCCCCATCCATATCGACCGGCCCGCCCACACCGAGTACCGGCGCATCATCGCTCCCCACTTCGCGCCCCAAGCGGTCGCCGCAATGGAGGCGCCGATCCGCGCCAACGCCCGCGAGCTGCTCGCGCCCATGATCGCAGCCGGCGGCGGGGAGTTCGTCGCCGCGTTCGCGGAGCCGTTCCCTGCCGCCAGCTTCCTGCCGTTGCTCGGCCTGGACCGGGCGGACCTGGATGAGCTGATCACCCTGCTGGACGAGATCCTTCTGACGGCGCAGCTGGGCCCCTCCGAGGACGATTCCCGCGAGCGCCGCAGGGACACCGCGATGCGCAGCCTGCGCGACCGCATCAACGCGATCCTCGACGCCCGCGATCTGATGAGCGACCCGCCGGAGGACATCGTCACCGGTCTGCTGCGCTCGCGGTTCGCCGATCGCCCACTTTCGCGCGATGAGATCCTGCGAATGATCCGGCTGTTCTTCGCCGCGGGGCTGGACACCATCAAACACACCCTTTCGATGTCGATGTGGTTTCTCGCCACCCATCCCGACCACCGCCGCCAGCTGATCGAGGACCCGTCCTCGATCCCCGGGGCGACCGAGGAACTGCTGCGCTACTTCAGCACGGTGACCTCCTACGCACGCCTCGTCACGCGTGACATCGAGTTCGCCGGAGCGCCCATGAAAGCCGGCGACATGGTGCTGCTGCCGATCATCGCCGCCAACCGCGACGCCGGGCGCTTCGCCGAGCCCGATGTCGTCGACTTCGCCCGGATGCCGAACCCCCAGCTCGGCTACGGGGCTGGTCCACACCGCTGTGCCGGGTCGCATCTCGCGCGACTGGAGTTGCGCGTCGCGCTCGAGGAGATTCACCGGCTGATGCCCAGCTACGCGATGGCGTCCGGGTTCGAGCCTGTCCGGACCGGCGGGCAGGTCTCCGGCATCCCGGAGCTGCCGATTGTGATCGGGTCGCCGAGCGCGGTGTGACGATGAGCGACGCGGACGATGTGACGCATGGCACCGACGCGGTCGCGGTCGGGGCCGGCGGGTGTCCGGCTGCTGCGCGTGCGCGCGCGTTCGACATCTTCCACGCCGACGGCGACAGCGTCGCTGATCCGTACCCGTTGCTGCGGGAGCTGCAGCGTGACTGCCCGCTCACCCGCAGCGACCGATTCGACGGCTACTGGATCGCCACGCGCTATGAGGACGTTTCGCGGATCCTGCGTGACCCCGTCCGCTTCTCGAGCGCTGAGAACTTCATCCCGCCCACCGCGGACCCGGTGTTCGGCAAGGCGATTCCGCTGCAGATCGATCGCCCGGACCACACGCTCTACCGCCGTGTCATCGCCCCGTTCTTCTCGCCCGCCGCGGTGGCTCGTCTCGAGGCCAAGACGCGGGAGGCCGCACGCGAGCTGATCGAGCCGATTGCGGCGGGCGAGCGGTGCGAGTTCGTCGGCGACTTCTGCGCGCCGTTTCCGGCGCTGGTCTTCCTGCCGCTGCTCGGTCTGAGCCGCGATGAGCTCGATGACCTGCTGGCACTGCACACCGAACTGCTGGAGTTCAACCGCATCGGTCCCGGCGAGGCCGCCGACATCGGGCAGCGACGAATCGCCGCATCCCGAGCGCTGCGCGACCGCATCGACACGCTGCTTGACGACCGCGCCGCGAGTGCCGATCCGCCGGACGACATCGTCACGGGACTGCTGCGCTCGCAGGACGGCGAGCGCACACTGGAGCGCCAGGAGGCGGTTCGGCTCGTCCGGCTGTTCTTCTCGGCCGGCCTGGACACCGTCAAGAGCACGCTGTCGATGATGGTCTGGTTTCTCGCCTCCCACCCCGACGAGCGTCGCCGCCTCGTGCAGGACCCGGCGGCGATCCCCGGCGCCGTCGAGGAGTTCCTGCGCTACTTCAGCCCGACGTCATTCGCGCGGATCGCGACCGAAGATGTCGATTTCGGCGAGGTCACCATCAGGGCGGGCGAGATGGTGCTCTTCTCGACGCTTGTCGCGAACCGCGACCCGCAGCGCTTTCCGGACCCCGACGCAGTTGACTTCGCCCGGCTTCCCAACCCGCACCTCGGGCTGGGCGCGGGGCCGCATCGCTGCGCCGGCTCGCATCTCGCCCGCATGGAGCTGACCGTTGCCCTGGAGGAGATCCACCGCGCCATGCCCGAGTACGAGGTCCTTCCCGGAGCCGAGGTGCCCTGGCACGCCGGCACGATCATCGGCGTCGACCAGCTGGCGCTTACGATCGGCGGCGGCGATCGGTCTCCGCGGTGACGGCGTGAGCGGCGAGCGCCGCTACGACATCGTGATCGTCGGTGCCGGGACCGCCGGCATGGCGGCCGCGATCACCGCCGGCCAGCGCGGTGGGCGTGTCGCGGTGATATGCGTTTCAGATCGTCGTGCATGCAATGTCCCTTCAACGAAGGCCGGTCGATGAGGCGTCGGTGGCGAGCAGCGCTTGGGTGGTGGACGGGATCGACGCGCCTTCGCGGCCCAGCCGGCGCGGGAGCAGCACGAGCGCGAGCAGCGCCAGCGCGACCGCGACGCCCGCGTCGAGCAGGAATGCGAGGTCGTAGCCGCGCACGAGGGCCCGCGGCGAGTCGTGCAATCCGCCGACCGCAGCGCTCGCGGTGGCTGCCGCGGTCACGAACACGGCGAGGCCGATCGCCGAACCGATCTGGCGCGAGCTGCTGATCATCCCCGCCGCGAGTCCGGTTTCGCCGACCTCTACGCTCGCGGTGGCTGCCATGGTCAGCGGGACGTACATGAATGCCCCTCCAGCGCTCGTGACAAGCGCTGGCAGTGTCAGCACGAGCAGTAGCGGCGAGCCGCCGACCGAATTGCGCGATAACGCCACCAGCCCGGCGGCGGCGACCAGCGCGCCCACCGCTATGCCGTAGCGCGTGCCGATCCGCCTGCCGATTCGCCCCATGATCAGCGCCCCGATCACCGCTCCGAACGCTGCCGGCATCAGCGTCAGTCCCGCCTGTCCGGGTGCGAGGTCGCGGACCTGCTGCAGGTACAGCGATGCGAAGTAGTTGGCCGTGATGCCGACGATCCCGAGCAGCAACGCGAGAGCGTTGACTCCCGACGCGGTGCGGTTGCGCAGGAATGCGAGCGGCACCAGCGGGGACGGGACGCGTGCCTCGATCGTGATGAACAGGGCAAACAATGCGACCGATGCGGCGAGCATCACGACCGTGATCGTCGAGGTCCAGCCGTTGGTCGTCGTGGTGACGACGGCGTAGACAAGCACCGAGCATGCGGCCGTGACGGTGACCGCGCCGGCGTAGTCCAGCGGAGGTCCGGGCGCGCGGGCCCGGCGGTGCAGGTGCCGGCGTGTGGCTGCAAGCAGGCAGATGCCGACCGGCACGTTCACGAACAGCACCGATCGCCAACCGAACGCGCCGGTCAGTAGTCCGCCCAGCACGATCCCGGCGGCTGCCCCCGCCGCTGCCACCGCGTTCCAGGTCGCGAATGCACGATTGCGCAGTCGCGGCTCTTCGTAGGTCGTGCTCAGCAGGCCCAGCGTGCTCGGCGAGAGGATCGCCCCGCCGAACCCCTGCAGCGACCGCGCGCAGACAAGCGCCACGCCGCTCGGTGCGAGACCGCCGGCCAGGCTCGCGAGCGTGAAGATCGTCAGCCCGATCACGAAGGTGCGCTGGCGGCCGTAGACGTCGCCCGCTCGGCCGCCGAGCAACAGAAAGCCGCCGAATGTCAGGATGTACGCGTTAACGACCCACTGCTGTCCGGTCGGTGAGAGGTGCAGCGAGCGCCGCATTGCCGGCAGCGCGATGTTGACGATCGTCGTGTCGAGGACCACCATGAACGACGCCGTGCACGCGAGCCACAGCACCGCCATGCTCGGCTGCGCTCGCTGCTCGCTGATCGCTCTCACGTTCATCCGGCGAGCATTCTGTCGGCTAACGAGATCTCGGGCGTTCACGTAGTGAACCGCTGTTGCGTTTGTTGGGTCGCGCCGACAGCAGCGAGACCCCGGCCGGGATCGTGCCCACGACAGCGAGCGCCCCGGCGCTGCTCGTGCCTGCCGCCGGATCTACCGCCGCCAGAGCCGCCCCCGCGCGGCGCCTGCGGCCCCGAACCTCGGCCCGTACTCGCCGCCGCCGGCTCACTGCGCCGGTCAGTCGGGGAGCAATGCGACGCCGTCGACGCCGAAGCGCCAGCCGTGGCCGATCGGTGTCTGCACCGTTGAACGCGCCGGTCGGGGCGCCTCGATCAGCTCGCGGTAGATGACGTTGTAGGCGTCGAAATCCTCGATGTCGCGCAGGTAGATCGTCACCTTGATCAGCGCGCGCCGGTCGACCCCGGCGCGTGCGAGGGAGTCGAAGAGCCTGCCGAACGCCTGGCGGACCTGGTCCTCGAAGCCGGCCTCGCGGCCTCCGCCGAGCCCGTCCCCGCCGACGTGCAGCGCGAGGAAGAGCAGTCCGCCGGCCTTGGCGCCGAGCGAGTAGGACGGGTTGGGGCCCGCGACGAACTCGGGCTCAGTCAAAGCGAATGTTGACGTTCTTGTGCTGGGTGTAGGAGCGGACCTCGTCCAGGTCGGCCTCACGGCCCAGGCCGCTCCCCTTGACGCCGCCGAACGACGCGCCCGGGAAATGCGTCGCGGTGTCGTTGACCCAGACGTAGCCGGCCTGCACGTCGCGGGCGAACGCGAGCGCCGTGCGCAGATCGCGTGTGTAGGCTCCGGCGGTCAGTCCGAGCGGCGTGCCATTCGCGATCGCGATCGCGTTGTCGTAGTCGCTGTAGGTCATCACGGCGAGCACCGGACCGAACACCTCGGTCTGGCCGAGGCGGCTCTCCGGGGCCACAGAGTCGATCAGCGCCGGGCGCACGAACAGCCCACTCGCGAGCGAGCCTTCGGTCACCGGTGTGCCGCCGGTCAAGAGCTGGCCGCCGTCCTCGACGCCGATCCGGACGTAGTCGAGCACCTTCTCGAACTGTGCACGGTTGACGATCGCCCCCGTGCGGCTTGCGGGATCCTCCGGGGGGCCCGGGTTCAGCGCCGCGACGCGCTCGGTCAACGCGCTGACGAACGCGTCGTGATGTGTCTCCTGGACGAGCAGGCGCGAGGTCGAGCTGCACGACTGGCCCTGCCAGGTGAACCCCATGCCCGTGATCGCGCCGTCGAGCGCCCGGTCCATGTCTGCGTCGGGGAAGACGACGACCGGGTTCTTGCCGCCGGTCTCCATCGTGATCGTCTTGATCGCGACCGACGCCGCCCGCGCCTGAACGTGGCGCCCGGTGGCGGAGTCCCCGATGAAGGAGATCCGCAGGATGTCAGGGTGAGTAACGATCGCGTCGCCGACCTCCGCGCCGTGCCCGGTGAGGATGCTCACCACGCCCGGCCCAAAGACCTCGTTGATGTCGTCGGCCAACGCGAGCGCGCTCAGCGAGGTGTGCTCGGATGGCTTCATGATCACCGCATTGCCGGCGAGCACCGGCGCCGCAAGCTTGGAGGCGAGGAACAGCAGCGGGTGGTTGAAGGGGATCAGCCGCGCAGCCACGCCGAACGGCTCGTTGAGGGTGTAGTTGAGCCGGTCAAAGCCGGTCGCGATCGTCTCCCCGCGCAACTGCAGCGCGATTCCGCCGTAGTGGCGCAGCCGCCGCGCCGCGGCCGCCGCATCCTTGCGCATCTCGCTCAGCAGGGACCCGTTGTCGATCGTGTCGAGACGTGCGAGCTCCTCCGAGCGTTCGTCGATGATCGCTGCCATCCGCATCAACCGCGTCGCGCGCTCGCTCAGCGACGTGCGCCGCCAGCCCGCGAATGCCGTGAGCGCGCCTTCGACTGCGAGGGCCACATCGGCCGCATCACAGCGCGGAATCCGCGCGATCAGCTCGCCCGTCGCCGGGTTGAAGGTGTCAATCGTCGCGCCGCTGGACGCTGCACGCCGCTCGCCGGCGATCAGCGCGAGTGGCTCGCCGAACCGCAGCGCCGCCGCGAGCGTGCTCATCGCTGGTCTCCGCGGCACCACTTCGCTCGGTAGTAGTTCCATGCGCTGGTGAAGCCTTCCGCTTCCGGTGGCGTGTCGCGGCGGTGGGCGATCAGCTCGTCGGGCAGCGCGTGCGCGCCGCCCGCGGCCATCGCCTCGAGCTGGAACCTCGCCGCGTCGGAGAGGTCGATCGTCACGACCGCTGCCTGCCCGACGTCGGCGCCGACGCAGACGACGCCGTGGCCCATCAGCGTCACCGCGCGCCCGTCGGCCAGCGTCCGTGCCACGGCGCGTCCGCGCTCGGCGGTATCGATCTGGCGGGGGTCCTCGAGCAGCGGCACGCGCGGGTGAAAGATCCCCGCGCGCCAGGTGACGGGCAGCACCTCGCTACGCGTGATCGACAGGGCCACCGGAGAGCGTGGATGGCAGTGCACGACCGCGCCGACATCTCCACGCGCTCGCAGCACCTCGGTATGGATGTGAAATTCCCCGGGCGGCTCGTAGGGACCATCCAGCAAAGTGCCGTCGGCATCGATCACGATCAGATCCTCGGCCCTGGTCTGCGCGAGCGTTCGCACGTGCTCGTGCACATGGCCCATCATCACGATCAGCTCGCTGGCGGGCACGCGCGCGCTGATGTGTCCGAAGGCCTTCTCGAACATGCCCTCGCCGTCGAGCACGCGAAGTCCGTCGATCAGGCGCTTCTTCGTCTCGTCCACCTGCGCGGTCTGTGAGCTCGTGGTGGCGCTCACATCTGCTCCGCATGCGCGAGCGGGATCTGCTCGCCGTCGGGCCCGAGCTCGTAGAGCTCGAGCACGACGCCGCCCGTCGCCAACGTATCGAAGTAGGCGAACGAGCCGCCGTCGGCCAGCAGCGCGTAGGAGATCACGCCGACGCCGCGCTCCGCCATCCACGCGATGTCGCGCTGCAGGTCGTCGGTGTAGGCGCAGACATGCAGCGCGCCCTCGCCGTGGCGGTCGAGGAATTCCGCCTGGATACTTGGTCCCGCAACGGGCTCGAGCAGCTCGAACTCGAGCGCGCCCAGATCGGCGATCGCGCCGCGCACACGGGTCTGCGGTGAACGCTGGCCGCGGATCAACCGTTCGAGCGTGTGCGCCGATGGGCCTTCACGGAAGGGGCCAAGCCCGATCGACTCGTAGAACGCGATCGCGGAATCGAGGTCGCGCACGACGACGCCGACCTGGTAGGCACGCACCCATGGCGGGGCGCCGGTTGCCGGCAGGTTCACGACAGCCCCAGGATCAGGCGCGGCATCTCCGTGACCATGAACCGCACGTCCGCCTCAGGCACGCCGACCGACACCAGTTGCGTCAGGAATGTCTGGAAAGCGATCTCTGGCGGCGCCTGGTAGTCCTGGCCGCTGTCGCTCGAGATGACGACCTTCTCGCGGCCGATTTCGAGGATCAGGTCGCGCGCCATGTCGAGCGTCATCCCGCCGCCATGGTTGCGAAACAGCCACCGCTCGAGCGTGCCGGCAGCTGACTGGCCGATCTCGGCGATCGCTCCGAGCGCGACCATCTCCTTGACGAAGCTCGCCGGCTGGTCGAGGAAGAAGACGTGTGTCAGCACGACGCGGACGTCGGCGGCGACGCAGGCCTCGACGATCTTTCGCGTCTCGGGGTCCGAGAGGTGCCCTGTCGCGATCGTCGCGTTGTACTCCTTCGCCTGGCCGATGATCTCGATCATTTCCGGGATCAACTCGCCCTGCTCATCGAGCACGGTGAGCCCGGGGCGCAGACCAAGCTTGGGGTTCATCGTGAGGTTAGCGACGCCGTAGGTCCCCGCCCCGACGTGGTCGACGTGGTGGCGCGCATGTAGCGTCGGGCCCCAGATGATGCGCGCCCCCTGGTCCAGCGCAGCCCCGGAGGCGTATGGATTGATGCCGCCGACGAACTGGTTGAGCGCGATCGCACCCCAGACCTCGATCCCCGGAACCGCCTTGCGGACGAAGTGCGCGCGCGTCGTCGTCGACTCGTGATGGGCCTTGAAGACGAGGCCCGCCATGCCGGCGGCGCGAGCCCGGCGGGCGAAGTCGACGGAGTCGCCGGAGCGCATGAACAGCTCGGGTCCGGAGTGCAGATGGGTGTCGATGACGTGCGTGAGGTCGAACATCGCGTGCCTCTCAGATGCCGTGGACAGGAGCGGACACTGCCGCCGACGGGGCCGCCGCCCAGCGCTGGGCGCGTTCGTCGATCTCTGACAGCCGGCGGTTGATCTGCGCGCGTGGCAGCCGCCGCAGCACCCACGAGCGCGCGCGCTCGGCCTGCGTCGGCCAGCGCGAGGAGAGCGCCTCGTAGCGCATCGACCAATCCTGCGTGCGGTCGGTGACGGGTCGTGCGGTCGCTTCCCACGCAGCGAGCGCCGCCTCGATGTCACGCGTCCTGCCCAGCTCCTCCACCAGCGCCCGCGCGTTGGAGACCGACAACCCCACGCCCTGACCCAGCGTCGGCGGCAGCGCGTGGAGTGCGTCGCCGATGATCGCCACGCGGCCGTGCGACCACGTGGCGCATCGAACCCACGGATAGAGGTGGCGGATGGCATGGCCCTTGTCCAGACGATCAACGAACTCCTGCGGGAGCAGCGGGTAGGCCGCCCCCCAGTACGCGGCATCGACCGGCTCGGTTGCGCTCGCGCGCCGGTCGGCCTGTTCACAGGCGAAGTAGACATAGGTCACGGTCGCCGATACCGGGCAGATACCCAGGCGCCGGCGGCCCGACCAGATCTCGACGAATGCGTCCTCGCTGTCGAAGGCCCCGCGGGGGATCAGCGTGCGGGTGCAGCCGCTTGCGAGCGTCCGCTTGGCGACCGTGATCGGCAAGCCGTCACGGATCGCCGAGTGGAAGCCGTCGGCCGCGACGACGAGATCGCCGCGACGCACGCTTCCGTCGGCAAGCAGCAGCTCGCCATTCGCGGTCGCGCGCAGTGCCTGCGAGCCGGTCAGGATTTCGACGCCCGAGCTGACGGCGGCATCCTGGATCGCGCGGATCACCGCCGAGCGCAGCGGGTTGTAGCTGCGGCTGACCGCGTCGAGTTGCTTGTCCATCAGGACGCTGCCGTTCACGTCGAGCAGCCGGGACGCACGGAACTTCGTCGCGCCCGCCGTGATTGTCTCAAGGATGCCGAGCTCCTCGAACACAACGGCGCTCGAGTTGTGGATCACCAGCCCGGCACCGACCTCGCGGATCGCATCGTCTCGCTCGTGAACTGTCGCGCTCCAGCCGCGGCGCGCGAGCAGCGTGGCGAGCGTCAGCCCAGCGATCCCACCGCCCGCGATCTCGACGCGCATCAGGGGCGTCCGCGCGGCTCGGTCGGCAGCCCGAAGAGTCGTGCAGCGTTCAGGCCAAGGATGTTGCGCCGGCTCTGGTCGGTGAGGAACGGCAGGTCCCAGATCACGCTCGGTACGTCGAAGTCCCAGTGCGGGTAGTCGGATGAGTAGAGCAGCTGCGTATCGGCGTCGATCATCTCGAAGGTCGTCTGCAGCACCGCCATGTTCTCCGGGCGCTCCATCGGCTGGGAGGTGAAGTACATCTCGCGGATGTACTCCGACGGCGCTCTCGTCAGCAGCGGCGTCTCCGAGGAGCGCATCCGCCACTCGTGGTCGAGTCGCTGCATCAGGAACGGCAGCCATGCCAGCCCGCTCTCGATCCAGATCACATCCAGACCCGGGAAGCGCACCGGCAGGCCATTCACGACCCAGTTACTCATGTGGATCATGTTGTTGAAGGTGAAGCCGAGCGCGTGCACCGAGATGAACTTGTTGAGCTGCTCCATCGCCTGCTCGTGGCGGTTGTAGGCGGCGTGGAAGCCGAGCGGGAGGCCGCGCCGCTCGAGCGCCGCGTAGAGCGGCATGTACACGTTGTCGTGGACGGGCTTGTAGCGCGAGGACGTCACCATGAAGCCGACCACGCCCGGCGCGTCGGAGAACTCCTCGACCATCTGCAGGCTCGCCTCAGGGTCGTTGAACGGCAGGTAGAGCATCGTGCGGATCCGCGGGTCGCCGGGGACCACGCGCTCGGTCAGCCAACGCGCGTACGCGCGTGCGACCGCGACCTCGAACTCCTTCTGCGGATGCAGGCCGAGGTTCAGCATCAGCCCGGGGAAGAGGATCTGGTAGTCGATCGAGAGCATGTCCATCGCCCGCCCCGCAAGGCCAGCGGTGCGCGAAGCACCGCTGCGCTCCTCGTCCTCCTCGAGCTTCTCGAACCCGCGCATCGTGTAGCGCACGACGCGCCCGGCGAGG
>Ga0182030_10022541_pt1 | contig 11713 bp, 10 predicted proteins | sample 812S3MmetaG_FD_121299 | JGI IMG/M metagenome (GOLD analysis project Ga0182030, IMG submission 121299) | Permafrost microbial communities from Stordalen Mire, Sweden - 812S3M metaG (Illumina Assembly) | ecosystem: Environmental > Terrestrial > Soil > Wetlands > Permafrost | place: Sweden... | reverse complement strand
GCAGGCGGTCGCTTGGTTCTGAGTAGGTCGCCGCCAGCGCCTGAACTTCCAGGACGGTGAACGACGCGCCGAACGCGCTCGCTCCGCCCAGCTTCTCATAGGCGACCAGCAGCACCTTGCCGATCTGCGCGAGGTTGTAGTGGGCGTCGTACACGCTCTCTATATAGAGGCCCACGTTCGCTCGCGCGAAGCGCGCGGCCGCCGGCGAGCCGTGTTCGATCTCGTCGATGTAGGCGCCCACCAGCTGCCAGCCGCGCGTCGCCAGCAGGATGTAGTCGCGGAACATGCCCGCAAGCTGCGATCCAGGACCCGTGATGGCGGAGACCGCATGTTCTGCAAACAGGGCAGGCGTCTTCAACTTGGCCGCCGCGGCGGTCGCCAGTCGGATTGGCGGGCGCGCGATCGTGGTGTTGGCCGGCAGGCCGTTGGCGATCAGCGGCCACGCCGCTTTCGTCGCCGCGACCTCCGCTCGCACCGCAGGGGCCGACGCGCTTAGCGCGCGTGCGACGTCGACCAGGTCTTCACGTTCGAGTCGCAGCGCCTGCTGGTCCAGCGCGGTCGCGCCGCTGCCGCCGCAGCCAGCGATCGCCAGCGCCGTCAGGCCGAGCAGAAGCAGGAGAGCCCGACGAGCAGTGCTGCTCATCGGGCTCCTGTGCAATTGCGGCGCGTACCTGCGAAGCGAAGGCGTGGCTCGTGCCTACACGCCGAGCAGGTCTACGACGAAGACGAGCGGCGCGTTCGGCGGAATCGTGGGAGGCGAGCCCTGTGCTTTGTAGGCGAGTTCCGACGGAATGATCAGCTCGCGACGTCCGCCCACTTTCATGCCCACAACGCCCTGGTCCCAGCCCGCGATGACCTGACCCTTGCCCAGCGTGAAGCTGAACGGTTCGTTGCGCTTCCACGAGGCGTCGAACTCCTTGCCGCCTTTGTAGAGCACGCCCACGTAGTTCACCGTGACCGTCTCGCCCGCTTTCGCTTCGACGCCGGAACCCACGATCAGGTCTTTCGTGACGAGTTTGCTCGGCGCGGCGCCGGAGGGGACGGTTACCTTCGGTTCTTTCGAGAGCGGACCCGTCGTCGGGGTCTTCGCCGTCGCCGTCGGCGTGGTCGCTGTCGATTTCGTGCTCGATGTTTCGCCCTGTTTGACGAGGGCGTTGTCCGTCGTGTTCTCGTTGCCTACCGTGATGGTGCTCGAGCCGCTGCTGGAGCTGCCGCAGCCGGCGAGCAGGATCGCGGTACCTAGCGTGGCCAGCGCAATGCCGGCTCGCGAGCGAGTGGTGGGGGGGAAAGTTTTGAAGATGGTCACGGTCGCGCAGCCTACCGGAACTTGGCGACGCTGTGGGTACGTTACGATCGCTGGCGGACCGTGCTAGGCGGGGAGGTAGCGGTGCCCTGAATCCGCAATCCGCTCTAGCGGGGCTGAATTCCCTTTCGAGGGGCCTCAGTTCCGGTCGCTCCCTCGTCCGGGGCGTCGATGGTTCGGGTCCCGCGCGGTGTCGGCTTGCGAACCAGGTCAGGTCCGGAAGGAAGCAGCCTTAAGCGATCCCCGGCAGGCGCAGCGGGAGTTCCCGAATCGGAGTCGTGGGCGGCGATAGGCGCCGGGTGCTGAAGTCTCGACAAGGGGTGCACGGTCCATCAGCAGCGCCCCCGTCAGCAGCGCTTGAAGATCAGCCACGAAGCGTCCCCGCCGGCGGACTCGAAGCCGGGCGGGATGCTCACCGTGCGCGGATGCGGATCGTGCGGGTCGAGGACGTAGTCTTCTTCCACCTCTTTGCTCGCCGGGTCCACGTACACGCCGGAGTCGATGTGGCCCACCTGCAGGCTCCTCACGTTCGCCGGGCTGGTCTTAAGGTAGAGCGCGAGCAGCGGCACGGGGGCGTGGTTGGGCACCCCCACGGGTCCGCAGGCGAGGTTGATCGTGTGGTTGTCCACCAGCGCCACCAGTTCGTGTTCGATGCTCTGCTGGCGCGCCAGTTCGACCATTTGGCGGTGCGCTGTGCGGTACTCCGATGGCGCGAATATGGCGAACGCCACGATCACCGCGGCCGCCCCCGCCATCCACGCCGTGCGGCGTCGATCGCCCCGCTCCAGCGCCAGCCAGCCGCAGACGCCCGCGCCGCAGAACACACACAGGATCGCCGAAGCGAGAAACGCGTAGCGCGCGTTGATCGGCAGCCCCACCGATGCAAACGCTGCGAACACCACCACGGCCGTCACGCCTGCCGCGGCGCCCAGGGCGGCGCGATCGCGCAGCCACCGCAGGGCCAGCACGCCGCCGACCGCCGCTCCCAGCAGCGCCGGCGGGCCGAGGATCTCCCCGATGCGCCGCGGGATGTACTCCGGCACGTTCGCAATCCCCGTCGTGCGGTCGAGCGTGGTGGCCGTGCTCTGCGTGTGCGTCAGCGACCACAGCGGCTGGCCGGTTATGAGCAGGTCGCTGAACACCCAGATCAGCGGCGCCGAGGCGAGCAGCAACAGGACTCTCCACACCTCCGCACGTGTGCTCGGCGCCGCCGCGCCCGTTTCGCCGTACGCGCTCTTCACGCCTATCCGCGTGCGCATGAACCCCGGCATCCAATCCATCAGATACAGCACATACAGCCCCGAGAACGCCCACGCCTCCGGGCGCAGCAGCCCCGCCAGCGCCAGCAGCACCAGCACCGGCGCGCCTGCGCGCCGCCTGCGGCTCTCCAGCACCAGCGCGCTCAGCACCAGCAGCAGGTACGGCAGGTCGATGTAGGCGCGCACGCCGTAGGACAGCACTTCCCCGCGCGTGAGGAAGATCGCAGCCGCAACGGCGCCCGCGGCGCGGTTGAACCAGATCGCGCCCAGCCGGTAGATCGCCCACCCGCACGCGCTCAGCGCCAGGAAGCCGAGCGCAACCGTCGCGCTCACAGCCGCGTGCGGCCCGAACGGCACGAGCACCATCCCCACAAGCTCCGCCAGCGGGTGCGGGGTGGGGGCGATCGCCACTTCATAGGCCGGCCTGCTGCCCCGCGAGAGCTGTCCTCCCCAGGCCAGCGCGTAGAGCGTGTCGTAGTTCACGAAACCCACGCCTGCGATCGCGCGCAGCACGACTGCGCCGACCGCGATCGCCAGCCCCGTGCCGGCTGTGTGCGCATTCAGCATGGATCGCAGCCGTGTGGCGGTGTCCTTCATCGGTGCGGACGCTATACCGCTGAGGCTCGTGGCGGAGCCTTTGACCGGGCGTGGGTACACTCAGGCCAACGGTGTCGGTAGAGGAGCAGCCACAGCAGCAGCAGCGGTCGCTTTACCGCAGGCACCGCCCTCGCACGTTCGCCGAGGTGGTCGGGCAGGAGCCCGTGGTGCGCACGCTGCGCAACGCCGTCGAGCGCGAAAAGGTCCATCACGCCTACCTGTTCGTGGGTTCGCGCGGCACCGGCAAGACCTCGATGGCAAAGATCCTCGCCGCCTGCCTCAACTGCGAGAACGGGCCCACCGTGGAGCCCTGCGGCAGCTGCGACTCCTGCCTGTCGATCGCTGCCGCCAACTCGCTGGACGTGATCGAGATGGACGCCGCCTCCAACAACTCCGTGGACGACATCCGCGAGCTGCGCGACAGCGTCGCCTACGCGCCCGTCAGCGGACGCCGCAAGGTCTACATCCTCGACGAGGCGCACATGCTCTCCACCGCCGCCTGGAACGCCTTCCTGAAGACGCTCGAGGAGCCGCCGCCCAACACGGTGTTCGTGCTGGCCACCACCGAGGCCGGCAAGGTGCCAGCCACCGTGGTCGATCGCTGCCACCGCTTTGACTTCCATCGCCCCACCGTGGAGCAGATCGCAAGCGTCGTGCGTCGCGCCGCCGCAGCGGAGGCGATCGAGATCCCCGCCCCCGCCGTGGCCGCGCTCGCCCGCTCGGCGACCGGCAGCTTCCGCGACGCGCTCGGCACGCTCGAGCAGATCGTCACCTACAGCGGCGCCAACATCGCGCTCGATGACGTGCTGGCGGTGCTCGGGGTTGCCGACGCGCGTCTGTTGGAAATCACCATCGACGCCGTCTGCTCCAGCGACGCCGCAGGCGCTCTCAAAGCGCTGGAGGAGTGCGTCGAGCAGGGTCGCGACGCGGCCTCCTTCGCCTCCGACCTGGAGCTGCGCGCCCGCGAGCTGCTGATCGTGCAGACGCTGCGCGAAGTGCCCGCCGAGCTCTCGCTCACCCCCGAGGCCGATGCAGCGCTGGCGTCGCAGGCCGAGCGCGCCGACGGCGCCGCGATCGTCAGGCTGCTGGAACTGCTGGGCGAGGCGATGGAGGCGGTGCGCGCAGGTGGCGATGCGCGCACGCGCCTCGAGCTGGCGCTGGTGAAGGCCGCACGCCCCGAGGTGGACAGCTCCATGCGTGCGCTGCTCGCCCGCATCGAGCGCCTGGAACGGGGGGGAGCGCCCGTGGGCGACGGTCCCGCCGGCGGCTCTGCGCCGGGCGCCATCCGGGTTCCATCGCCCCAGCCGTCGATCTCGCAGAGCACGCCTTCTCCTGCCGCCGCGCCCGAGCCGCCGGGCGGCGACGCTGCGCAGCCGGTGGACCTCGACGCCGTGATTGCCGTGTGGCCGGCGGTGGTCGATCTGGTGCGCTCCGAGAACGGTCTGCTGGGGGCGTTGATCGACCAGGCTCAACCGCTCGCGCTGGATGGCGAGGAGCTCACGCTCGCGTTCGCCTCGAGCGCTCAGTTCCTGAAGAAGAAGGCAGAAGACCCCGCCCATCGCGCCACCGTGGGCGAGGCTTTGAAGGCGATCGCGGGCGGGCGCTGGCGGCTGACCTATGAGCTGCGCGACGATCTAGGGCCGCAGGAGCGGGCCGGCGGCGGCGAGCACTCCGAGGAGGAGTGGGTACGGCGCTTCATCGACGAGTTCGACGCGGAGGAGCTGCCGGGCGAGGAGGCGCCGGCGGCGATCTTGGGGTCCGCAGCCGACCTCGGCGACGACGCGCAGGTTCTTACCGGCAACGAGAAAGGCGTGTGATGGCCAAGCCGCAGCGGATGCCCAACATGCAGCAGATGATGGCGCAGGTGCAGCAGATGCAGAAGGACATGGAGGTCGCTCAGCAGGAGCTGAAGAGCGAGATCGTGGAGGCGTCTGCCGGAGGCGGCATGGTGACCGTCAAGATCAGCGGCGACCTCGAGGTCCGCGAGGTTCGCATCGATCCCGCCGCGGTGGACCCGGAGGACGTCGAGATTCTCTCCGACATGGTGCTCGCGGCCGTCAACGAGGCGCTGCGTATGGCCCAGGAGCTGGCCGAGCGCAAGATGGGCGGAGCCACCGCCGGCCTGGATCTGGGCAGTCTCGGCGGCGGACTCGGCCTGCCGGGCCTGTGAACGGCACCTCCTACGCGCCGCCCGTCCAACGGCTGATCACCGAGCTGTCCAAGCTTCCGGGCATCGGCCATCGCACCGCGCAGCGGCTCGCCTTCCACATTCTGCGCGCATCCAACGACGATGCCGCTGGACTCGCTGAGGCGATCCGCGAGGTCAAGGACAAGATCAGGCTGTGCGAGCTGTGCTTCAACCTCACAGACGAGACGCTGTGCGCGATCTGCACCGATGCCCGCCGCGACAGCGGCCTGGTGTGCGTGGTGGAGGAGCCCAGCGACGTGATCCCGATGGAGCGCACGCACGAGTACCACGGCGTCTACCACGTGCTTGGCGGCGCGCTCTCGCCGATCGACGGCGTGGACCCCGAGGATCTCAAGATCGCGGAGCTCTACGCTCGCGTGGAACGCGCTGAGAACGCCGTCCGCGAAGTGGTGCTGGCGACCAACCCCACCACCACGGGCGAGGCCACCGCGCTGCACATCGCCGACGAGCTACGCACCCGCACGCCCGCTGTGAAGGTCACGCGCCTGGCCAGCGGGCTGCCGGTCGGCTCTGACCTGGAGTACGCCGACGAGGTCACGCTCGGCAAGGCATTCGCGGGTCGACGCGCGGTCTGACGTCAACCCGGCGGGAACGGGAATCGGGCCTCAGAGGAACTGGCGATCGAGGTGGCGCACGACAGCCGCCTGCCTCTGGTGCTATGCGCGCAGCGACGCGTCGTCGAGTTCGATTTCGATGACGCGCGCGACGCGGTCCATGTCCGCGTCGTGGGAGAGCAGTGTCGCGCTTGTGCGCCATGCGACAGCCGCGATCATGCAGTCGAGCATTCCTCGCGGGGTGACGCCCGCGGCGCGGCAACGGCGGTAGATTCGCACGGAGCCGTCGAAGTCGGTGACGGCGTCGAAGCTCAGCAACTCGACGCGCCGCAGGAGGCGGCGTAGATCGGCCTCTCGTTGATCGTTGCGCGCGCCGGCCAGGATCTCCATAACGACGGGCTCGGTGACTGCAACGGGACCGCCGGTTTCGATCAGTTCTTTGAGGCGAAGGTGTGGGGGGCTGCCGGTCGCGCGGTCGTACTCGACCCAGGCGGAGGTGTCGGCGAGGATCACGCGGCCGCGTGTGGTGGCACGTCCGCAGGCAGATCGGCGATGGCGTTGGCTCCCTGCATCGCCAGCGCTTCCTCGCGTGTCATCGGCTGCCCCGCCAGGTGGCGCAGCGCAAGATCGACGGCGGCCGTCTTGGTCCGCACACCGTAACGGCTCATGATTGCCTGGACATAGGTGTCCTCAATCTCGATGTTGGTGCGCACCGCGCTCATACACCAATCATACACCTTACGTGTATGTCGCGTGCATGATCGATCTCGCACACGGTGTGCAAGACCTGCTACTCCGATTTGGTCTGCAGTTCTATTCCGGATTGGTAGGCTATACTACTCCGATGTGGTCGGGTGACTTGACGAGTCCGAGGATCAGCACGTGGAGCTGATCGCTCGCGGGATAGAGCATGAGCTGCGCGACATTCTGAGCGTGAGTCGCGCGGCGGCGATCGTTGGTCCCCGCCAAGCAGGCAAGAGCACACTCGCAAGACAGCTGCAAGCGGCCGGCATCGTTCCGAACTACTTCACCCTCGATGACGAGGCATTGCGCGCTGCGGCACATGCGGACCCAGATGGGTTTGCGCTGTCGCTCGCACGCCCTGCCGTGATCGATGAGGTTCAGCGCGCGCCGGAGCTGATGCTGGCGATCAAGCAGATTCTCGATCGCGATCAGACGCCCGGGCAGTTTCTGCTCACCGGCTCAGCTGACCTCGTCACGGCGAAAGTCGTAGCGGACGCGCTCCCAGGCCGGGTGGAGTACGTAAATCTCTGGCCACTGTCGCAGGCCGAGATCGCCGGCAGGGGAGCCTCGATCGTCGACGCTCTACTCGCGGGAAGCCCGCCTCGAATCAGCGGCGCACCCAAGGGCCGGGTGGCGAGCGCTGAGCTCGTTCTCGCGGGAGGCTTCCCCGACGCGCGTACCCGCACCCCGCGCCAGCGCGAACGCTACTTCCGGTCATACGTGCAGAGCATCCTCGGCCGCGATCTACCCGAGATTGGCGATGTGCGGGTCGACTCCTCGAAGCTCGAGCAGTTGCTGCGGCTGCTGGCGGCACGCACCGGCAGCATGGTCAACTATGCGGCTCTTGGACGGGAGCTGGCGCTCGACGACAAGACGATCAAGGCTCATGTAGAGCTGCTGTCACAGCTGTTCCTGTTGTACCGGCTGCGTCCGTTCTCGACCAATCTCGGTTCCCGGCAGGTCAAGACGTCGAAGCTGCTGCTGACCGACACCGGCATGGCCGCTGCGCTCGTCGGCGTTGATGCATCCCGCTACTCCGCACCCGATCAAGGCGCCGCTGCGGGCATGCTGTTCGAGACGTTTGTGCTGATGGAGTTCGTCAAGCAGGCGACCTGGAGCGCCGGATCGGTCGAGCTGTTCTTCTACCGCGACACCGAAAACCGTGAGGTCGATCTCGTCGTCGAGTCTGCTGCCGGCGATGTCGTTGGGATCGAGGTCAAGTTGGCTGCGTCTGCCGTCGCTTCGGATGCACGGGGGCTGAGACTGTTGCGCGACAAGCTCGGTGCGCGCTTCAAGGCCGGCATCGTCGTGTACTCGGGAGAACACACCCTGCGCCTCGGTGAGCAGATCTGGGCTGTGCCCGTCTCCGGGTTGTGGCTCTGACCGGACGCAACGTTGGATCACACCGGTCGTACCGATGGACACGTCCGCGGTCGGCACCGGTCGTCCAGCAGCGCCTCCAGCTGGAAACAATCGCATCGGTTTGGTCAATCGGCCCCACCTGTGCGCTCCGGCGCAATATCCTGCGGCGGATGCCAGAGACGATCGTGATGAAGTTCGGCGGCACCTCCGTGGCCGATGCGGAGCGGATCAAGCGCGCCGCGGGCCGGATCGTGCGCAAGCGCGAACAGGGCTACTCCGTCGTCGCGGTGCTGTCCGCGCGCGGCAAGACCACCGATGAGCTGATCGCGATGGCGGAGGAGGTCTCCAGCGCCCCCGATCCGCGCGAGATGGACATGCTGCTGTCCTCCGGCGAGCGCATCTCCTGCGCGCTGTGCGCGATGGCCATCAACGACCTCGGCCACCGTGCGATCTCGCTGACGGGCTCGCAGGCGGGGATCGTCACCGACGAGTCGCACACGAAGGCTCTGATAGTCGACGTGCGCGCCGACCGCATCCGCGCCGCGCTGGAGGAGGACAGCATCGTGCTGGTGGCGGGCTTCCAGGGCGTCTCGCGATCGGCCAAGAACGTCACCACGCTGGGCCGGGGCGGCTCGGACACGAGCGCCGTCGCGGTGGCCGCCGCTTTGGGCGCGGAAGTGTGTGAGATCTATACAGACGTGGCCGGCGTGTACTCGGCGGACCCGCGGATCGTCCCCAACGCACGCAAGCTCAACACCGTCTCATTCGAGGAGATGCTGGAGATGGCGGCCTCGGGCGCCGGCGTGCTGCAACTGCGCTCGGTGGAGTACGCGCGCAATCACGGCGTGCGCATCCACTGCCGCTCATCATTCGACGAGGAGCCAGGCACAGTGGTGCTGGCAGAAGGAGAGACGATGGAGCAGCCCCTGATAACCGCGGTAACGCACTCTGTGGCCGAAGCGCGAGTGACGCTCACAGGCGTGCCCGACACGCCCGGCGCCGCCGCGCGCATCTTCGAGGCGATGGCGCAGGCGAACGTGAACGTGGACATGATCGTGCAGAACGAGCCTGTGGCCGCCGGCGGGCAGGCAGAGATCTCCTTCACCGTGCCGCGCGAGGACCTGCGCGTTGCGAGCTTGGCGCTGGAGTCGCTGGCGGGGGAGGCCTACGGGGAGATTTCCACCCAGGAGCAGATGGGCAAGGTGTCGATCATCGGCGCGGGGATGCGCTCGCATCCAGGCGTTGCGGCGAAGGTGTTCGGCGTGCTTGCACGCGAAGGCGTGAACATCGACATGATCTCCACCTCGCCCATCAAGATCTCATGCGTGATCGATCGCGACAGCGTGGAGCTGGCGGTGCAGGCGCTGCACAGCGCCTTCGAACTCTCCGGCGAGGGCACCGTCACCGTCGAGTAGCACGCGCGTCGATCACGAGTCACAAACTCTGGATTTTTGTCAGAATAGCTACGCATCTCTGCACCTTTGGGAAAGGTAGAGACAGGCGTTATGCGAACAGTCAAACGACCACGCAGATATGTAGGCGAGCATTGGCTCGTGCTGATGCGTCCGGCGGTGCGTTTCAGTACCGCCCGCGATGCCTATGTTCTACGCGCAGTCGGATCGCACGTGGGGCCCGTGCTGCGCGTCGATCGTCGCGCGCAGAGCCGGCAGGCCCTCCGCGGCGCCGATGCGGGCCGCGCCCACACCGCTTAGTTCGTAGCTGCCAAGGCAAATACTGGGTGGGCCGCATCGCTGTCAGCGCCTGGACACCAGTCCAAAGATTGCAGCCGAATTTCCCACTGGGCGCTGCGCGAGACTTGATAGTTTCTCATGAAAGTAACATCGTAGGAGCCGATTCGACGGGCATCACGACATTGGAGGAGTCATTTCATGGAGGGAACGTCCTCACGCCACATCGGGAGACCTCCGACTGATGGATTGCCGCGTGGGCATGTCGCGACGGGTCGAATCCGCACACCGCGGAGGACGGGCCGAAGGGGCGTAATCGCAGGGGCTGCAGCGGTCTCTCTGCTTTCAAGGGATCCCCGTCTGGGCGCGCGCGCCGCCTGGCTTCTGCTGACGGACGAGAATCGGCAGCGGGCCAGAATCGGGTCTTAGGAACTGCAGACGCACACGACAGGCAGCGAACTGCCCGTCAGAGCAGCCTGAAGGCTTGAGTTCCGAATAATCGGGTAGTTCAGTGCACTGGACGCGTGACAGGCGTGCGCTGGGCACATCGTCGGCACGTGTTGAACACACGCTGCGTTACGGATGTCCAACCTGATTTTTACATCCGAAGTCTTGACCTTTCGCCCTCGATGCGCTGGTATATGAGCCAGACGCCGATTTCAGCAAACACATTGAGCGCTCGGTCCGGTGTTGGACACGTGTTCGATGACGGACTTTTCTGGATCGATCGTTGGAAGCTATCTGCAAGGGGGCTTGAGCTATGGAGAGCAATATCGCAGACCCAGGCGTAGCCGCCATCAACAGCCCAACGGCGAGGGCCGCACATCGCGCGGGAGCGCTCGGGGCGTTTGGAACCGGGCTTCCAGTCGCGGAAGTCACCGGACCCACCGCCAGCAGGTTGCGCGACAGCTTCTTCCGCAGGGCGCTGCTGACAGCCGACGCATTCGCCATCGCCACGGCGTTCGTGCTCACGATGGGGCTGTCGTCGAGGTCGCTGCAACTCACCTGGGCAAGTGTGCTGGGGCTTCCCATCCTGCTCGTCTGCGCCAAGATCTCCGGCCTCTACGACCGCGATGAGGCGTTGCTCCGTAAGACCACGCTGGACGAGGCGCCCAAGCTCTTTCAGGTGGCCACGCTCTGTGCGCTCGTGTCGTGGCTCGCCGGCGGCCTGATCGTGGCCGGCACGCTCGACCGTCGGGAGGCGCTGTTCCTGTGGCTGGCCCTGGCGGTGTTGTTGATTCTGATGCGCACTTTGGCTCGCGCGATCGCGCTGCGGGTGACGCCGGAGGAGCGTTGCCTGTTTATCGGCGACGAGACCAGTGCCTCCACCATTCGCGCCAAGCTCAGCGGCCATGCAGGCATTCGCGCCAAGCTCGTAGCCCACCTCGACCTCGACAAGATCGAGCCCTGGTCGGCAGATGCACGCTCGGCCTCAAAGCTTGCAGACGTACGCGAGCTGGCACGCCAGCTCGACATCCACCGCGCGATCGTCGCGCCCAGCAGCGCCGACGCAGGCGAGGTGCTCAACCTCGTGCGCACCCTGAAGGCCGTCGGCGTGCGCGTCAGCATCCTGCCGCGACTGTTGGAGGTGGTCGGCTCGACCGTTGAGTTCGACGATCTGCACGGCGTCACCGTGATGGGCATACGACGGTTCGAGCTGACGCGGTCCTCGGCTGCCGTCAAGCGCGGATTCGATCTCGCATGTGCCTCGATCGGCCTGCTCGCCGTCTCGCCGCTGCTGATCGTGGCGACGGTGGCCATCAAGCTCGACAGCCATGGCCCCGTGTTCTTCCGCCAGATGCGCGTCGGACGCTACGGGGCGCGCTTCCACATTCTCAAGTTCCGCACGATGGTTCCGGAGGCGGAGGCGATGAAGGGCGCTCTACACGATCGCAACGAGGCGAAGGAGGGACTGTTCAAGATCCAGGACGACCCACGCATCACGCGGGTCGGCAGGTTCCTCCGCAAGACCGCCCTCGACGAGATGCCGCAGCTGC
>Ga0182030_10022539_pt1 | contig 11713 bp, 9 predicted proteins | sample 812S3MmetaG_FD_121299 | JGI IMG/M metagenome (GOLD analysis project Ga0182030, IMG submission 121299) | Permafrost microbial communities from Stordalen Mire, Sweden - 812S3M metaG (Illumina Assembly) | ecosystem: Environmental > Terrestrial > Soil > Wetlands > Permafrost | place: Sweden... | reverse complement strand
TTCGCGCGCAAGCATCTCTACCCGTCGCAAAATCCATCCGAGGCCGAGCACATGGCGGTGGTCGCCACCGGCGGCTATGGCCGCGGCTTGCAGGCGCCCGGCTCCGACATCGATCTCTTGTTCCTGCTGCCCTACAAGCAAACCGCCTGGGGCGAGCAGATCGCCGAAGCGATCCTCTATTGTCTGTGGGACACCGGGCTCAAGGTCGGCCACGCCACGCGCTCGGTGGACGAGTGCATCCGCCAGGCCAAGGCGGACATGACCATCCGCACCGCCATTCTGGAAGCGCGCTTCCTGCTCGGTGACAAGATGCTGTTCGATGAACTGATCACGCGCTTCGACGACGAAGTGGTGCGCAACACGGCCGCGCAGTTCGTCGCCGCCAAATTGGCCGAACGCGAAGAACGCGTGCGGCGCAGCGGGCAATCGCGTTATCTAGTCGAGCCCAATGTGAAGGACGGCAAAGGCGGCTTGCGCGATCTGCACACGCTGTTCTGGATTGCCAAATATGTCTACCGCGTGCGCGAACCGGACGAATTGATCAAGCGCGGCGTGTTCGACAAGCAGGAATATCAATTATTCCGCCGCTGCGAGGACTTCCTCTGGTCGGTGCGCTGTCACATGCATTTCGTTACCGGCCGCGCTGAGGAGCGGCTGGGCTTTGATATCCAGCGCGAAATCGCGCAACGGCTGGGCTACACCGCCCATCCGGGCCAAAAGGACGTCGAGCGATTCATGAAGCATTACTTCCTGATCGCCAAGGATGTCGGGGATCTTACCGCCATCCTGAGCGCGCAACTGGAAGACAGCCAGACCAAGAGCGTGCCGGTGCTCTCGCGCGTGATGGCGCGGTTCCGCCCGGTCAAATCGAAGAATCGAAAACTGGCCGAGACCGACGACTTCATCGTCGACAAAAACCGCATCAGGCTGGCGCGCTCGGATGTATTCAAGCGTGACCCGGTCAATTTGATCCGCATCTTCCATCTGGCGCAGAAACATAATCTGGCGTTCCACCCGGACGCCATGCGCGCCATGACGCGCTCGCTCGATCTGATCGACGCCAAGCTGCGTGACGACAAGGAAGCCAACAAACTGTTCCTGGAGATCATCGTCTCCAAGAAAGACCCGGAAACCGTGCTGCGGAGGATGAACGAATCCGGCGTGCTCGGCCGCTTCGTGCCGGCCTTCGGCAAGATCGTCGCCATGATGCAATTCAATATGTATCACCATTACACCGTCGACGAGCATTTGCTGCGCTGCGTCGGCCTGTTGACCGAGATCGAGCGCGGCGACAAGGAGACGCCGCTCGCGCACGAATTGTTTCACAAACTGGTGCCCGGTAACCGCACAGTGCTCTATGTCACCATGTTCCTGCATGACATCGCCAAGGGCCGTATCGAGGACCACTCGATCGCCGGTGCGCGGGTGGCGCGGCGGCTGTGTCCGCGCTTCGGCCTTTCGGCCAAGGATACCGAGACGGTGGCCTGGCTGATCGAAAACCACCTGGTGATGTCGAGCGTGGCGCAGTCGCGCGATCTGTCCGATCGCAAGACCATCGAGAATTTCGCCACGGTGGTGCAATCGGCCGAACGGCTCAAGCTTTTGACCATTCTCACCACCGCAGATATCCGCGGCGTCGGCCCCGGCGTGTGGAACGGCTGGAAAGCGCAATTGCTGCGCACACTTTATTATGAGACCGAACCGGTGCTCACCGGGGGCTTCTCCGAGGTCAACCGCGCCCAGCGCGTCGCTACCGCGCAAGCCGAATTCCGCCAAGCGCTCAAGCATTGGCCGGCGGCCAGGTTGGAGCATTATATCGCGCGGCTCTATCCGTCCTATTGGCTCAAGGTGGATCTGCAGCACAAGGTCGAGCATGCGCATTTCGTATGTGCCGCCGAAGATGCCGGCAAAACGCTCGCCACAACCATCGGCTTCGACAGCGGCGCGGTGACGGAACTCACGGTGCTGGCGCCCGACCATCCCTGGCTGCTGTCGATTATTGCCGGCGCCTGTTCCATGGCCGGCGCCAATATCGTCGATGCGCAGATTTTCACGACTACCGATGGGCTGGCGCTCGACACTATTTCGCTGTCGCGAGAATTTGAACGCGACGAGGACGAGCAGCGCCGCGCCAACCGCATCGCCGATTCGATCGAGAAGGCGCTGCGCGGCGAATTGCGGCTGCCCGATACACTGGGCAAACGGCCGGCGCCCAAAGGCCGCATCAAAGCCTTCGCGCTCGAGCCCACCGTCACCATCAATAATCAATGGTCGAACCGCTTCACCATGATGGAAGTCACCGGCCTCGACCGCACCGGCTTGCTCTATGAGATGACCACCACTCTGTCTAAGCTCAATCTCAATATTGCGTCCGCGCATGTCGCCACCTTCGGCGAGCGCGTGGTGGACGTATTCTACATTACCGATTTGATGGGGGCGCAGATTACCGCGCCAACCCGCCAGGCCGCGATCAAACGCGCGATGATTCCGCTGTTTGCGCCGGAGGCGGCGAGCAAACAAAGTAAAGCCAAAAGCGAAGCCAGCGCGTAGCGTGCGGCAATGAATCCTGCTCCCGTCGCCATTATCGGTCTGGGCCTCATGGGCGAGGTCTATGCCAAGCGCTTGCTCGATGCCGGCATTGCGGTGACTGGCTATGATGTCGATCCCGCCCGCCGCGCCCGCCTGGCTGAGATCGGCGGCAAGCCGGCCGAGACCATCGCCGGATTAGCAAGGCCCGCCCGCTGCATCATCGTCGCGGTGTTCTCAACCGCGCAGGTTCAGGACGTGATCGAGAGCCATCTGTTGCCGGCGCTGGGCGAGGGCTCCAACAAAATCGTGCTGGTGATGAGCACGGTCGATCCCGACCGGGTGGCCGCGCTCGCCACACGCGTGATTCCGCGCGGCATTCGCTACCTCGACGTGCCGGTGTCCGGCACCAGCGACCAGGTGCGGCGCGGCGACGGCGTCGCGCTTATCGGCGGCGACGCCGCGGTCGCCGAAGAAGTGGCGGACGTGTTCGAAGCGCTGTTTGCGCGCCGTTTTCTGGTCGGAAAAATCGGCGACGGCGGGCGCGCCAAGCTCGCGGTCAATCTGATCCTCGGCCTCAATCGCCTCGCTTTGGCCGAGGGCCTGGTATTCGCGGAGAAGCTCGGCCTCGACCCGGCGGCATTTCTCGACGTGGCGAAAGGCTCGGCGTCCTACTCGCAAGTCATGGAGACCAAGGGCCACAAGATGGTGCGGGGCGATTTTTCGCCGGAAGGCCGCGCCAAACAGACTCTCAAAGACTGCCGCTTGATGCTCGACCAGGCCGCCGCCATTGGGCAAAAGCTCTCCATGCTCGAATTGCACGCCGAAGTACTTGAAGCCTGCGTGCAGGCGGGTGAAGCTGACATGGACAATAGCGTCATTATAAAGGAAGTACGCCGCCGGGGTGTGAAACCCTGAACTGCAATAAAAAAAGTCAGTCCTAGGGAGTTCGTCATGAAGAAGCTCTATTTGGCCGTCGCGGCCGCTTTGCTGCTGACCGTGCAACTTTCCAAGCCCGCAAGCGCTGAAGATTTTCCGAACCGGCCCATTCACCTCATTATCGCGTTCGGGCCCGGCGGCGGGTCCGACATCATCGGCCGCATATTGGCCGATTCGATGCAGACCAAACTCGGCCAGCCGATCATCGGCGAGAACAAGCCGGGCGCTGGCGGCACCTTGGGCAACGATTATGTGGCGCGCGCCGCGCCCGATGGTTACACGCTCGGCATCATGACCGCCGGCCAGGCCATCGACGCCGTCACGAATAAGAACATGCCGCACGACTTCCTCACCGCCTTCGCGCCGGTGGGTCAGATCGCCACCGCCAGCCTGATGATCGTGACGCGCCCGGATTTTCCAGCCAATAACGTCAAGGAACTGGTCGCCTATGCCAAGGGGCATCCGGGCAAGGTCGTGTTCGCGAGCCCGGGCTTTGCCGCCACCCAGCATTTCGCCGGCGAAATGTTCAAGCAGATCGCAAAGATCGACTTGCTGCATGTCCCGTTCCGCACCACGCCGGAAGCGCTCAACGCGGTGCTCGGCAAACATGCCGACATCATGTTCGACACGGTCTCGGCGGTAATCGGGCAGGTGCAGTCCGGCCAGCTCAAGGCGCTTGCCGTCACCGGCAAGGACCGCTTTCCGGGCGTGCCCGATGTGCCGGCCGCCGTCGAATCCGGCGTGCTGCCGGGCTACGACGTGACCACCTGGTACGGCCTGTTCGGACCCAAGGGCATCGCGCCGGACGTTGTCGCTAAGTTGAACAAGGTGCTCAACGAGAGCTTTGCCGACGAGACCGTGAAAAAACGCCTAGTGACGGTCGGCGTGGTGGTCAAGCCGTCGACGCCGGACGAGTTCGGCAAGTTCATGACGAATGAATACAAGCGCTGGAACGCCGTGCGCGAAACGGCGGGAATACCGCAGCAATAACCGGACGCCGTCATCCTTCGAGGCTCACGCCTCAGGATGGCGGTGGCACTTTCACCGGCCTGCCCTCTGCCATCGAGCGAATGATCGCCTCGAAGGCTCCGGCGACGTCGAGCATGTCCTTTGTCGAAACCATAAACGGCTTGCCGGTCTCGATGGTTTCGCCAAAGGCCTCCAGAATCACGCCGAGTGAATCGACGGCCGGATAAGCTTTGCTCTCAGGCGCCTGACCGACCAGCGCGGTGGTGAGCACGGTTTCGTCGCGCGCCTCGGCCCAGCCCTTGGTGCCGAATACCATGATGCGCCAGTAAGCGGGTACCGCGCGCACCGTCGCCAGCACGCCGGTGGCGCCGCTCGTAAATTGCACCAGCGCGGCACCCGCGTCGCGCGGATCGGGCGGCGGCTTCTGCCGGAACAGCCACGCATCGACATTTGCAATCGGCCCGGCGAGATTGACGAAGGCATCGATCACATGCAGTCCGGCCCCGGTCATGCCGCCGCCCGGCGATTCGCGCGGATCGTCGCGCCAGCCGCCGAGCACGCGGGCGGAATGTTCGTTGGTGAAATTACCCTCGATATGCAGCACGTCGCCGATGATGCCATCGGCCACCACGCGCTTGAGTTCGCGCATCGAGGAAAAGCATCGCTTGTTGTTGCCGAGCGCGAAGGGCACGCCGGCCTTTTGCGTGGCGGCCACCGCGCGCGCCGCGTCGGCCCGCGTTAGCGCCAATGGCTTTTCGCACCAGACCGGCTTGCCGATCTTGGCCACTGCGGAAATCTGCTCGACATGAAGCGAATGCGGCGTGGCCAGGAACACCGCCTGCACGCGCGGGTCGGCAATCGCCGCGTCGAAATCGGCGGTGAGTTCGAAACCCATGGCGGCGGCGAAGTCCGCCACATGCTCGGGCTCCTTGCTCACGCCCTTGATGAAATGCAGGCGCTGGCTCTTGCCCTGCACGGATTCGACGATCGACTTGCCCCAGCGTCCGAGGCCGATCACGGCGGCGTTGATCATGGCGGGGGTTCAACCGGCTGCGGAAAAATATGTCATAATCCATTGTAGCGCATGACGCCCAAAAGGAAACGCACCATGGACGACAAAGAACAATATGACCGCGGCTTGAAACTGCGCACCGAAATGTTCGGCCGCGAGGCGGTGGAAAAACGCATGAGCGCCCTCGGCGAATTCGGCAAGCCGTTGCAGCACATCATCAACGCCTATGCCTATGGCGACGTCTGGAGCCGCAAGGCATTGCCGCCAGCCACCAAGTCACTCGCCATGATCGCGATGATGGCGGCGGCCGGCCACGCCAATGAATTGCGCGTGCATCTCAAGGGCGCGGTCAAGAACGGCTGCACGGCCGAGCAAATACAAGAAGTCCTGCTGCTGCTCACGCTCTATTGCGGCATTCCGACCGCCAACGAAGCGCACCGCATTGCCAGCGAGGTGCTGGCTGAGAAAGCCTGACGCGCGCCTTTATTTTCCCGCCTGCTTGAGCGCGTCGTCATGCACGCTGGTGTCGACCAGCGAGGCCGCCGGTACGGTCTTGGGCAGCACGCCGGCCTTAACGAACAATTCTTGCATCCGCTCGATGCGGTCCAAGGGGATCGCTAGCGTCGGGTCGATCTGCTTGTCGCGGATCGCCTGGTCGGTGATGAATTCGGCGCGCTTGTCGTCGGGCTTGGCGCCAGTCAGTTCATGCGCCAGCTTGATGGCTTGGTCCGGGTGGCCGTCGGCATATTTATAGGCATCCATCTCGGCCGCCACGAATTTCACCAAATCGTCGCGCCGCTCGGCCAGTACCTTGCTGCTGGTTGCGACGCAGAGCCGGATAAATTTCGGCACCGCGGTGCTGCCTTTCGCGAGCACGTGGATGTTCGCCGGCATGACCGCCTCGAATTCGTTCGACACCACAGCGGCGTCGGTGATACCGGCGACCAGCGACTTGTAGCGGTCGAGATCGGCGCCTTGCGTGGCCAGTTTCACGTCGGCAAACGGGACATTGGCGGCGTCCAGCATGCCGCGAAACAAGAGATCGGGCAGCGAACCGGGCGATGAAATTGCGACATTCTTGCCCTTGAGATCGGCCAGCGTCTTGATCTCGGCTTTGGCGAGCACGACCTGCGGCACGCCCGGCCAAGTGCAGCCAACGATCTTGACGCCGGTGCCGCGCGCGCCGGCCACAATCGATTCCGCCGCGCCCATGTCGACGCTGTCGATCTCTCCGGCGATCAGCGCCTTCATCAAGGTGGCGCCGGCCTTAATTTGAAGAATTTCGATTTTCAGGCCGTGCTTGGCGCCAAAGCCGCCTTTATCGACCATAGCGATGATGCCGGAATCGCTCTTGGCTTCGAGAATGCCATGCTTCCAAACTTTTTCCTGCGCATTAGCGGCCGAAAGACCGCCGAGCAGAAGGACGGCGCCGATGGCGAATGTTTTTCTTGTTGTGAACATGAATCCTCCGTTTCGCTTTTTGTCCGGCTAAATTCTAAATTCCACGCCGCGCTTGCTACCCTGCGAGACGTTGAGGAAAAGCTCTTCCAGCGCAGCCTTCTTCTTGATCAGACCCTGCTCGTGCGAATAGCCTACCAGCGTCTCCAAATTTTTACGATTGCCGGCGGTCAAACCATACTCCCAAGGATCGGGGCCGAGAATTCTCTCCTGCTCTTCCCAGGCGTCGCGATACCAGGCAAGCGGCACGATGCGTGGATTCTGCATGCGCTCCATCGCCATAGCCTTGGCCTCGTTGAGCGCCTTGAACAGATTGACCGCGACCCAGGGGTACTGCTCGACCAGCGACTGGCGCAAGCCCAGCACATGCATGATCGGAAAGATGCCGGTCTTCTCGAAATAGGCGATTTCTTCTTTTTTGTGATCGGGAAACAGTCGCGCCACGCGCCTATCGTTGGCCAGAAATGGCTTGATCAGATCAGAATGCAGCACGGCATCGAGTTCACCCTCAGTCACCATGGCCTCGACCGATTTGCTGTCCGGGAGCCGCGTGATCTTGAGGTCCGGCGGCAGCTTCACGTCGACGTCGTCGCCCAATTCGGCGAACCATTCGATCGATTTGAGCGGCACGCCATATTCGTGTTCGAGTTGGCCGCGCATCCACAGCACCGCCGTGGTCATAAAGGTTTTCACGCCGACCTTTCGGCCAACCAGGTCGGCCGGTTTTTTGATGCCCTTGGACGTGTTGATGAAAATAAATCCATGGCGAAAACGCCGGTGCAGGAAAACCGGAATGGCGCGAAACGACAAATTGTTGTCGCGCGCCGCCAGATAGGACGACGCCGACAGTTCCGCGACGTCGAATTCGCCGCCGCGCAGAAAGCGCCAATGCCGCGTGGCCGAATCCATTTTGGTCAGAATGGTGAGATCGATGCCGTCGGCCCTTACGCTGCCGTCGATCAGAGGGCGAACAATCTCGTAGTCGCCGCAGGCGAAAGTGAGTGCAAGCTTATTCATAAGTCAGTGCCCCGTCGCCACGGCCGCCAGCTTGGCGGCGTCCGGCAGGTTATTGCCGCGCCAGACCACATGCAAATCCGGCCGCAATAATAATAGATCATTGCCATAAACCGCGCGCGGCATCTCGTCGGCGATGTCCAGCACACTAAATGGTGCGCCAAAAGCCGCAAAAGCCTTAGCCAGCGGCGCCACATCGGCGCTCGACCCGGCGAACCGCAGCAGCGTATAGCACTCGCCAATGCGGTCGTGCAGCGCCGTACCGTCATCGAGCCATACATGCGGCAGCCGCGCGCCCGGCCAGGTGCTCGGTACATATTTCATAAAATCATGCTCAGGCCCCTCGCCCGCTTGCGGCCAGATGACCGGCGAATCGACATAGCGGTAGCCGAGTTCGGCGCCAATCATTTCATTGCTCTTGCGCTGCTCGACATTGGCGATACGCGCGAGATTGGTGCGGGTCTCGGCACCCGCGGGCGTCTGCTCGCGCAAATTCGGCTTATAGGCCGCCCGCCAGGCGCGGCGGCCGCGCGAGGCCTGGCGCGAGGCCTCGACATTATTCGCGCCGATCTGCCGGCGTTCGATTTCATACGACGCCAGGAGTTGCGAGCCGCCCCAGCCTTGCAGCGTGCCGGCGAGTTTCCACGACAGATCGTAGGCGTCGCCGACGCCGCTGTTCATGCCGAGCCCGCCGGTCGGGATCACCAGATGCACGGCGTCGCCGGCAAGATAAATGCGGCCCTGCGCATAATTATCGGCCAGTAGCAGATTCTGCCGCCACTGCCCGACCGAGAGCATTTCATAATCGATCGGCATGGCCAACGTCTTCTCGAACAACGCCGCCATCTCGGCATCGCTATCGGTCACGGCATGCAAGGTGAAATGCCGGGTCGAGTCCTGCACGATCAGAAACGTCGCTTGCGCATCCGCCACATGATAATGCCGCCCCTTGCCGATCGGGATGCGCTCGAACAGATCGTCGCAGCGAAACAGTGCCTGGCGGAATTGCATCAAATTCGATTCGCCCTGCAATTTGATGCCGAGCTGCCGGCGCACCGCGCTGGTGCCGCCGTCGCAGCCGACGAGATAGTCCGCGCGCAACTCCACGCTCCTGCCGTCGGCATATTTAACGCGCGCACTGACCGCGCCTTCGTCCTGCGCGCAGGAAACAAATTCGCAGCCGTAGCGCACGTCGATGGTCGGCATGGCGTCGGCGACCGACTTCAACAAAGGCTCCAGCGTGTATTGCGAAATGAGCTGGTAGGGCTCGAGCGGCATCGAGCCGTCGCGGCAGGCGGCGATCTCGGCCTTGGCCTGCACGACCGAAGGATACGGCAGATGCAGCAGCGGCGGCTCGACCAAGGAGGTGACGATGAACACGTCCATCGGTGCATCGCGCGGGAATCCAGCGTCGCGGATTTTATCGGCCAGCCCCATGCGGCGGTAGATTTCCATGGTGCGCGCGTTGCAGCGCTCCATCTTGGGCAGGAATTGCGGGGCCGCTTTCTGTTCGAGCAGAATACAGCGCAGGCCGCGCCGGCCCAGATCGATGGCAAGCGTCAGACCGACCGGGCCCGCGCCGACGATAATGACTTGAGTATCCAAGGTGAGCGGTTCCGCTTGCGGCCACACTTGCGCGGGAACCTACCACATTGAAACGCTTGCGGAAGCGACGGCGGCTATTCGCGGGAGCCCTTGGAATTGGAATTCACGGCGCGCGAGGGATCGGCCAGAACCACGCTCAACAACGAACTGTGCACTTCGAGGTGGCCGTTGTAATCGATGAATCCGAGCTTACGAAACTTGTTCATGAAATGGCTGACGCGCGACCGGGTGGTGCCAATCATTTCGGCCAGCGTCTCCTGGTTGATATTGGCGACAATCGGCTCCGGCCGGCCCTGTTTGCCGAAATTGGCAAAGAGCAACAGCACGCGTGCGAGCCGCTTCTCGGTTGAATTGAAAAGCTGATCGACCAGGTCTTCTTCGACGCGGGCGTTGCGCGCAGAATATGCATGACGAACAAATGCGAAAATGCCGGCTCGGATCTCAGCACTTTCTGAATCTCGGTTTTGGTTACGCGAATGGTCACGCAGTCGGCCATGGCCACGGCGGTCGCCAGGCGCTTGGGCTGAGCGATCAGCCATCCTTCGCCGAGAATTTCGTCGGCTCCCAGGATTGCAACCACGGCTTCCTTGCCCTGCTGGGGACAGGACCGTGACTTTGACTTTGCCTTTCTTGATATAGAAAACCGCGTCGGCCGCATCGCCCTGCTTGAAGATAATCTACTTCTTCGGATGCTGCGCCCGGTCGCAATCGTGTCCAAAAACGCCGCTGGATCGAAGCGTCCGTTTTTTTTCGCCGCCGGTAATCGAACGTCCATCATGGCACCTTGCAAGCGGTAAGCGTGAGCCAATTGCCGATTCAAATCTGTATCCTATTGCTCACCGACGGCGACGATCGCCACGAGATTATCAAGAGGCCGTAATTCACGTGGCCCTATTGTGAGATCGCGATCGGATCGGGGAATGTGTTTTCGCTCTGCGCCGGAGCAATAGCCGTTGCCGCCGGGGCGGGAGCCTGTGCGGGAGCCGGTGCGGCGGTTTTGGCCGGAACCACCGCGCTCGATTTTACCGGCGCCGGTGCACGCATCACTGGTGCCGGTTCGCTCATGGTCGAAGGCGCCATATCGGGATTCGCCGTGGTGGCGTTGTGCTGCGGCATAATGAACGACATCATCAGCGCGAAACCGACCCACGCCCACCAATAGCTTGTCATCGGTGACTTGATGGATGAGTTGGCCGCGCCCGTCGCACCGGCGCTCGCGCCATTGACCGCGTGCGGCAGGAGTCCAACCAGCCGCGCGGCGGTAGCCTGTGCTTCCGGCGGATTCCAGCTTTTGCCGGCGACCATACTGAGAATAGATAGCAGCGTGCGCTCGGCGATGGCCTTGGGCATGGCGGCCAGCCGAATGGCCTCGTCCCAAGGATCGACATTGGAACGCGCCAAGGCGGACAAGACGCTCAGCTGCATGCCGTTAGCTTCGTCACATACCGGCGCAAAAAGGAAATCGTCAAAGCTGGGATTGAGGCTTGAAAAGCGCGAACGGTGATCCACGGCATGCCGCCTTTGGTTGCTACGACAACGGGCGGCGCGCTCAATCGTTCGGACATGACGGAAAGATAATGCCGCGGGCAAAGCCCCGTGTTTGCACGGTAATTACCCCTTAACGAGCCCTTAAATCGCCCGCTCTAGCGTGGCCCGCGGGGACCGGCGGATCATCGCCGGCTAGCGTCCGGGTCGCATGATGGCGTTGGGTAAAGGACAATCGGGGGGACGCCGCGAGCCGGTGTTCGACAATAGCCCCGAATTGCGCGCGAGCGCTTCCGACCGGTCGATCGGATCGAGCAAACCGTCATCGCCGCGCCGCAGGCCAGCGCGCAAACCGCGCAAGGCCAAACGCCGGCGCTCGCTATTGGGCCGGCTGATCTACTGGTGCCTGGTGCTCGGGCTGTGGGCCGCTATTGGCGGCGCCGGCACTATCGCCTATGTCGGCGCGCATCTGCCGCCGATCCAGTCGCTGGAAATCCCGAAACGGCCGCCGTCGATCCAGATCAATGACGTCAACGGCCGCGCGCTGGCGCGGCGCGGCGACCTGGCGGGTGAGATCCTGAGCCTCAAGGAGCTGCCGCCCTATGTGCCGAAGGCATTCATCGCCATCGAGGACCGGCGTTTCTACGAGCATTACGGCGTCGACCCCTACGGCATAGCGCGCGCTATGGTCGCCAATATCCTTCA
>Ga0182030_10022538_pt1 | contig 11713 bp, 13 predicted proteins | sample 812S3MmetaG_FD_121299 | JGI IMG/M metagenome (GOLD analysis project Ga0182030, IMG submission 121299) | Permafrost microbial communities from Stordalen Mire, Sweden - 812S3M metaG (Illumina Assembly) | ecosystem: Environmental > Terrestrial > Soil > Wetlands > Permafrost | place: Sweden... | reverse complement strand
TCGCAACAAAAGCGAAGGATAATATGTTCTGAATATTTAGTGTCATGTTCGTGGTGTGTTAAAAATCGATAATGCAAAATAACATTACCATGGATGAAGATTCCATGATTTGACCCCAAAACGCAGATGAGATTTATCAGTTCCACTACTGATATTTGTCAATTTTTATTCTTCAGAGGCCGGGCAAAGAGAGTTTAAATTCTTCCACTATTAATAATACAAAATTTAATGAAAACTTTGACATGTTCTATAAACATGTAGTTGCCCTTCAAAAGAAATTATATGAAATAAAATAACTAAAAACTAATAAAGGGCACTGAAAAAATAATTATCCAAAAAAAAAAGATAAAATTTTTAGTTTTGATATAATTGTAATTAATAATATATTAAACAAAAAACATAAAGAATTTATAAATTAAATATTAAGCAATACAATTGACCACAGGAAAGAGTTTTATGTGAAATTATATAAATATATTTCCCAATATATTTAAACACAATATAGGGAAAAAAACCCCTTTAGAAAATAGTGGATTTAATCTTAAGTAGTATTTTGTTTAATATCAATCAAAATACATTTAGAACGAGCCGAGATTAGAACCTAGTCAGTAAGTCACCTTTAGCTTATTGGAGAGGAACATCAAGCGCGATTAAGATTTGTGCAATTTTTCTAACTGGATACTGGAAGAGCTTACTGGGTGATCATTGGGACTTGACGATCAAAGTCTGGGTTATTGTAAAAAGCCCAAGCTTGTTTGGCATATCGCAGACAACAGTAAGGTTCCATCCTCTGCCTTGTCGGCGGCAGTGAGAAAACGCTCCGCTTCGAATGCACCTCTGACCTTATTACCTCTGCAACCGCTCCTGCACCTTAGCAACGAGCGCTTCCTTCTCGACCAACACGCCCTCCTTCTCCGGGTGGCCATCAGGTAGCCCCAGAACCTTCACCCTGACCTTGCCCCCTGCCAACTCCTCTTCGCCTAATATGACGGCTATTGGCACATTTACGGCCGCCTTGAACTGCTGTGGTAGCTTGGGCTTCGCCTTTGCCATAAATTCAGCACGGATGCCCCCATCCCAGAGTTGCGCTGTCACCGCCATCCGTTCGCGAAGGAGTCCATCAAAGTCTTTCGAACCAAATGCCATGACATATACCTCGACGGGTTCGGCCTGCGCTTGAGACTCGTTCTTGCGCTGAGCCCTGAGGATGGATAGGATCCGGTCGACACCGAACGAGATACCGGCGCATGGAACGGTGCGCTTCCCGTACATTCCAACCAGGTTATCGTAGCGTCCACCCGCTCCGATGCTGCCGACCTGAATGGATCCCGCGTCTGCAGCGCTCGGTTGGTAGATGATTTCGTATATCAGACCAGTGTAGTAATCGAGACCTCGCGCAAGTGCAAAATCAAAGACCACTTTGCTGGTGATGCCGTATGCCTCCAGGTAAGTCGCTAGCAGTTCCATGTCAGCAAGTCCTTCCTTGACGCTCTCATTCGCACAAAGAGTCGCATCGGACTTGATGAATCGTAGCATGTCATCTATGTTACCGCTGTGCTGGACGTATTCTCCAATTCGATCTGCGACTTCTTCAAGGAGACCCTTTTCTTCAACCATTTCCTTCTTGACTTCGGCCCAGGGAATCTTATCCAGCTTGTCCACCGCTGAGCTAATCGCGCGAACTTTTTCTTCTGGCACACCAGCAACAACGAAAAAGCCATCTAGAATCCGCCTATGGTTCATTTTGATAGTAATGTTGAGTTCCAGTGCCCGAAAGACCTCGACAATGATGCGAAGAATCTCTGAGTCGGCGATCATCGGATCGTACTGACCAATAATGTCGAAGTCAGCTTGTTGAAAGGCACGCAGACGGCCCTTTGCGATAGCTGGTTGGTCTCTCTACAAGCTGTTAGCAGTGTTTATATTTCATCATCTTGCTTTGCAGACACATACACGATAAACTTTTCCAATGTGATACCGCTTGACCTGGGTGATATTGTTCATGGCAACCCAACGCGCGAGAGGGACGGTGAGATCGAAACGTAAAGCACAGGCTTCACCTCCTTGGTCCTGCAAGTCGTATATGAGACGCGCATCCTCGCCATATTCTTGAAGGCCGTGGTGGTCAGTGCTAGTCCTGTGGATGGGGGAAGTGGAGGCACGCACTGCCCGTGAGGACTTCTTTCAGCTCGAAAACGGGGGTGTCCAGGGGATTACCACCGTGGCGTCTGAAGATGTCGCTAATCGTCTGCCTATTCACGCTCAGCTGTAGTTCGCAATGCCTTTCGCAGTGAGCCCTTACGTGACTTGGTCTCGCAAGATCACCTCCTTGCCAAAGCTGTCTACGGTGCCCTTTGGAGTCTTGAGCTGGATTCCGGAACGAACCGCCAACTCCGTGCCTTTTTTGCTCGACATGATGGGCTCTGATGGATGGAGAGAGACGGTCGGCTGGTATTTTAGTGGAATCGCAGGTTGGCAGGAGGGGTTGGAAAGCGGACGCCCGCGTTGCGGCTGTGCCCGAGATGGAGACGGATGTCGAGATAAAGGAGTTACCCAGAAAGGAAAGTTGAAAAAGACCCCAGTCTCCAGGCGCAAAGCTTTAGGTCGGGTTGATGACGCCCGCAAGTGCATGAGTCACATACGAGAGTCTGAAAAAAAAAAATTCCCGATGTGAGGCGCGCGATGGTCCAGCCGTGCAGGTCGGAGAAATTTTGACGCGGGGTGAGCTTTTTCGCACGTGACTGTGTGATGTCTAGGTAGGTAAGATAGCTGGAGGTAATTTGTTTATTTCAAAAATATTATTGTTAATTTCAATACCTTCATAATTTATCTTTATAAAGATAGAGTCTTAATAAGCGAAATAATGAAATTAACGAATCAGAAGTCATAATATAGCATTGATTCACTAAATTACTTTTTAATATTCAAACCATTTTTATGTACTCATACAGAATGCGATATGGCCCGACCACAAGAGGCCCTTGCTAGCCGGTATATTCGTATCATCAGCCTCGATTCCAAACCAGAGGCGTCGGCGAGCATGTCGCAGAAGACCCATATCCCTAACATTTCCTTGAATTTCTCGAACATCAACGGCCTGTTCCGCTGATGTAGAGCCGCTACGACTACACGCCGTTGCTGATGAGCTTGAGATGAGGATTCCGTTTGCTGCTCCAACTCCTAACCGCCGCGCGGCCAGCTGCAGATCTACCCGATGGAACTTAGCCAAGATGATCGGAAGATGCTCTCTTTAACCATGGATTTGGTGCTGGCGTACCGAAACCAAGCCCCGGTTCAAGACTAATCCTCCCACGGAGAGGAGGACCAGAGTTCTCCAAGTCGCTCAACCAAGGAATTAAAACAAGTCATTGCTCGAATTCACAGATCTCCTCGCCACGGAGGCCTCCTCGATAAAGTTGATGAAGTCTCGACAGAGGATGATGGGCGGCGTGAGCGTGGGCCTGAGCTTGCACTGGAGCGAGAGCGTGAAGACGTTTTCGAAGACGTAGAAGACAATCTCAGAGAGGGGCTCTCGGAAGACCTACCAACCAGCATATTGGAGGACCGACGAAGTGAATAAATTTATAGAACTATTTAAATTCAAAAGTTCTTTGATTCATGTTCTACCTGGCGGAATTTGACAGTCGTTGGAGTCTTTTGTTATGGAGCTTAAACAAGTTGGGTTTCATAAAAGTCTTGGGGATACTGTGAATCTTTATACCAATCTTGCAAATGATGGGAGATCAAGAATTTATTCCATGAGGGCAGCTGTTATCAGAAGTAATTGGCCCTGATCTACCATTCCAAACGATTTCTACAAGAGAAGAAGCTTTCTTCGTCCTCCAGTTCATATAAACGATCTATTTTATCACATTCCTGAGCTTGAGCACAAGCTCCTAACATTGAATGAGCTTACGCATTTATTACTTGGAAGATATTCAGTCAAGGAGCTAGCCAAATACGAATGAATAGCTTAATCACCAGGAAGCACTCCTCTCATCATGACTTCGCAATGAAGATTCTGCCCGCAATGTTAGCACAAGAGACTTTGGAGTGGATTAAGGGTATGCCCTATTTCCCTTCTAATACCCGCACATCGAGGATGATCGGCTAACCTTCGAAGCGGAACCGCCTGAGTCGATTTGTGCCCACATGGTATTATTAAAGGATCTCATCACCGACTCTCTTAAGCCATTCTGCACTTCTTCTGATGAAATCCAAGGACCAAGTTGATTATTCACAGCCAAGCGCCTACCTACTCAAGTTTCTGTTTGACAGTGTTCTTGTCGAGATCTGGTACGAAATCACGGCACAACTTCTAGCAGATAGAACCCCTGAGCTTGTATTTATCTCCTCAGGCGTCTAGACTATTGAGCGGATCTGCACAGATTGCATTCATATTGTTCTGCATATCATGGCCTGGTGGCATTTATCTCATCTACCTTCATGGAAGTATGATTCAAACTTAAATTTTGACAAGGGAGATTGATGCAGTCCATGATTATGGAGACAATTACAACGATTCGCACCAGGTTTTGAGAGATTTGTCCAACACGGAGCCGACAGGTCTCGGCCCAGACTCTTTCCAGTGGATTAAAACCGGCGAGAATTGAAATTCGTGCACTTCAAAGCAAGGATACGCAGGTTAAGTAAAAGGATACCTACCTAGGTAAGGTAGGCAAGGCGTGAGATGGGTCACGTGAGAGCATTTTGCTTCGGACATTACTGTCTAACTAGCTGTAATATATAGCTTCAATTTTCTCTTCTTCTCTAGTCTAATAAACTTTAGACTTGATCAAGATAACAATCGATTACCGATACAGCTGTCTTAAGTGCACCGTCTGTCACAGGGCGACGTGAAAGTAGAGTTCGTCAGCCATGCATTAACCCAACTACTAGTAGCGCAAAACGAAACTCCTCAGAAAACAGACATCTAATACCTCAGGTTCGTGGTACGATTAAGAAATATGCACATCTAGAATTCTTCATACATCGAGTGATGATGACGGCTTGTGCGTGAATGAAGACGTAGACCATGGCTTCTGAAAACCATGTTTGGCGAGAGATATTAAACACTCCCGGTATTTTTTGACAGCAGTTAGGAGTTTTGGGGGTTGATTTTGGCATTCTCTACCAGCAAATCATCTCCCCCCTGTTTTTGCGCGGCAGGGGTCCTAAAAGCATCGAGCTACAGACAAATCAGGCACCCTAAATCCTGCTGCCCCTGGCGCGCAAAAACCTGAAATGCAGGGCTACGTTCGCCCTACAGCCCCCCCCCAACCGGGAAGACCTTACTCCTCAGTTCAAACATACTGGTATTCATGTCTTAGGTGAGAATCGCGCAAAAACTCACCAAGCAGTCCAGCATTTCAGATCTTGGGTATGGTACCAGGACAGTCACACAATCCTGGACGGTTTTCCGCAGGCATGATTGGCAGCCACGCCGCGCAAAAACTCGCGGGAAGCGCACATCACGATCGCGCAAAAACTCCATCTTCGACTCTTTGAGCCGAGCTGGCTCGAGGGCGGGATCATATTATTTGGATAGGAAATGCATTAGGCGTATTTTGAAGGATTGTAGGGCGATATGCTCGCGCAAAAACATGGGGTGGCAGATGGCTTGAAACTTGAAGGGCGACTGACTTCGGAGGGCGATGAATCTCGTGTGTTGAAGGTGAGATGGCGTTGGTTTATTGTGTATATATATGCCCTCTTCTTTTCATCATTTGCAAGAGTCATCCATCATCTCCAGCACTTCTATCAGGTATCTCATACTTTGTGATCTCAAGTTGCATCCAAACTCATCGTACCTGCCAATCATTCCATCTCACACCTTTCCCAACATGTCGAATTCAGGGACTGCCGGCTCGTGGAAGTAAGTCCACTACTTTTATTCCATCAAATGAGGGTTGGTGCTGACTTAATAAAGCAATCACGATGGTTATTATTCGAATAGTCGAAATGCCTCCCAGTACTCTTCCCGTCTGGATGAATATCTCGAGCAACCTCAATCACATGAGCAGATGGCTCTTGGGTATGGAACGACCGACCCGAAAGCGTCTACTAAGAAGCACACGGAGCAGAAGAGGAAGGAGATTAGGAAGGTGGATCGGAAGCTTCCAAAGTAGGAGGAGTGTGATCGGAGTGGATGCTTGGGAGGTAGAGAGGGAGTAGTCTGGGGCGCCGGCTTTTGGTCTCTGGTTGGGTGGAGAATCTCATTCTGAAGGGTACGAAAAACTTGACTACGAAGTTAAACAATATGTACCATAATTTAAAAACACATCTCATCTTCTATTCCCCTTCTTTTACATCCCAAGAACCCGTCAAGCACCTATATCATTCACGACCAACACCCCTCTCTTCCCACTAACGACGCCTTCTTCAACTTCCTTAGCACGCCATAAAGCATCAAATTCAATATCATCTAGCAGCCGCAAAACTCGTCAGCTCATCAAACATTTCCCTTTTTTCTTCTTCCCCATCCCACTGCTCCATTCAACCCCTACTTCCCCACCCAAGAAAAAAACCAAAATAAGGCACTTACAAATCCCCATCTTCAACTCCACAATACCACCCTCCTTCAGCCCCACCAGAACATCCTCTAGCCACACTTTACAATTAAAACTTTGTCCCGTCCTCTGACTCGGCGTTCCATCTGCCTTTACACTCTCTATAATTTTCTCCATCACTGAAATCTTCTCCTCTTCAATCATCCCAATTCGATGAATCAAAACTATGGACGCCCCTTCGAATTTAGGAGAAAAAGGACGTTTTTCAAAACGCCAGGGGGAGTTGAGGTTGGTGGCGTGGTAGATAGTGTTGACTGGTGTGGCTGGGGGGTCTTGGGAGTGGAATAACAGGGCCCAGTGCTGTGGGTGGTCACTAGGTCAGAATGAATGTGCCAGGGGAGGGGAATGGAGAGGGTAAATGAGAGGGGAAGGGAACGGACGAAAGAGCCGGGTTGGTTGCGGGATTTGAGGAGGAGGTAGAGGGTTGAGGGGTGAAGTGCATCCATGACGAAAAGAATAGAGTTTCGGGAATGGGCAGAATTTCTTTGGAAGATTATGAAAGGCTGAACAATGATGGGGATAGATCCCGACTCAATAGCGAAATTGCCTCAATTCTTGCAAGGCTGTGTCAGGGTGCACGTCGGGCGTCAGCCTTGTGCCCCTCAATCCATGCACGGCCCAATGAACTTCCCACACAAGATACTTTCACTGGAAAGTATAAAACTGTATACAATTTCCGGATGGTTAAAATAAATTCGCAGCCTCTGGTAATTCATAAACCCTCTGTTTAGTCAGCCTATAACGCGACAAAACATCAACAATTTTTTAATAGCAGTATTAAGATGTTTCTCCTTTTAATGATACCTTGTCACATTTCAGAGTCAAGCTTCTGGTTTTGAGGAAAGCCCAGCCCAGGCATGTAGAATTGGGAGTAGAGTGCTCTCAATTTCCTTCTCAACTCATCATTTTCACTATAGCATTACCATATCCCCTCTAACCACTGTTTACATCGCAAATCCCCGAATCATCAAGCTATTCAAGCCAACCCCGCCTCCATCACACTCTCCACAACGCGTGGATATGTATAAATATTGACAACCTTCAACCCGGCTTTCTCCACAATCCACTTCTAGTTCACTTCCGTTCTTTCCCTAACCGCAAAACGCACCGGCATCATCAAATCCATCCTCGTCACTGCTAGCGTCGGCTTCTCCTCACTCACGACAATCTCATTCAGCCTTCTTCGGCGCAGGAACGTGATTCTCCAGTATCTCGATGCCATCCTCATCGCCCCAGTCGTGGAGAATGGAGTGGAGAGAGTACGCGCGCGCAGCTTTGACAGGCTACGGCATGAAGAAGTCGTGGGCTTGCGCTCCAAAGGGTCGCCTCTCGCTACTAGCCATCACGCCGGCAATGACACTATTCCGATCCTAGAGGACAATTTTGCCTGGACGAGAGCTGTATTGCGTTGCAAAAGCAGCGACTTCGTGGCCTTTTCCACCTCCTGCGTCTACCAGTAAGACGTCGCTGGCGGAAGCATCGAAGCCCGTGATCAACACTCGAACACAGGGTCAAAGCCGGGATCATACCAATTCGTCTTGCCGGCACGATACGCGGTCATGGAAGAGTCGAAATACTGGAGATGTGGTGGTGTCGCAACTAGCTATTCAAAGAAGGGGAGCTGGGTTTTGTGCGCATCTTGAAAGGGGCCATCGAGCCCGCCCGGCGCGGGAGATTTGTATTTCGGTTTTCTTGAAAAACTCCGGAAAGCCGTTGAAAGAAGGCCTCGCCGCATCGTAGCAGAAGGAGTGTTGTGTTGGTAGTTTCCTCCACGAGGCCGTCGCTCAGCGTCGCGGCGTGGAACATGATATTTGATGAGATACATCGCCACGAAGTAGTAGGACCACATCACCGCCAGTTTCATTAGACAGGGCCGAAGCGCTGAGTCCGGCATAACCCACTTACTTCAGCCGTCGGAAAAGCTTGACGTCTACGGCAAGGCAAATGTTGGCCGAAGCAGTGGGCTATTAAGTATAGTTAGTAAGATTGTGACGAGATGATAGCGCAGCGCCCATCAAGCTCATCAAGCTCACCTCTGCCCAGGAACTGCGCGATATGAACTCGCTCGGAGTCTCCAGAGCGGCGACCAGCGCGCGGCCGTGATCGATAAGAGCTTCTCTTGAGCCAGCTTCATTTTTCTCGAATGCCTTTCCTGCCGTAGCAAGGCCTTCCGGGAACGAGGAGACCGATGATGAAGCCATAGTCTTTTGTTTTGTTGAAATGTCTTAAAATAGGAATATATGATGAGACATTAGCTCTTTAAGAGTGGCCCGGGATCCAATAGTTTAAGCCTTTTAGGGTTTATAATACATCCCGCCATTCGTCGCCGCCAAAAGCGCCCTCTCATTTCTTTTGGATCTTGTCGTCGACTCGCCCTCTTTCATGGGACGAAGCTAGCCACATTGGCGTTTCTCTGCATATACGGCTCGAGTCATGCACTACACCCTCTCGGAAGTAATTTGCAATACGTTTGTTATAAATAAGACAAATATTGTTTTACAAATAAAAATCAAAATATTTTAAAAATAATTGCATATCAATTGAATAATGATTATTTTAAAATCTTCAATTTTCTATATGATTTCTATACAAGGGTTTACTTCTAAGTAATCTTGCTCAAGATTTAATATTCAAGCAGACGCCTTAACAAGATACTATGAATTATCCTCGAGAAGGTGCATTTGGCCCGGTTGACCGCTGCCGAAAGCAACTCTCTAATTTCCACAACTTGAGTTCCACGACATGGCCCGAAAACTCGGAACCTGAATCGCGGTATTACAAGATTCACATCGATCCCCGGAAAATCATCCGATAGACTCCTATATGTCTTATGCATGGCCCGATAGACTGGTCGATCAGTCTAGAATCAATCTTTTGTGGGGTTAATGATGAAATACTGCTGTCTTTCCTGCTGGAATATATTTAATGCTTCTCACGAGTATTCCCCAACACGTCGTCTGACCGATCACTCTTCCACTATGGCTACTATTACTACAGATGCAGATTTAAATGAGAGTCGAGGGACAGAGATTAATGTCATTGCATGGGTTTTCACGGGCATTGCGATTTCAACTGTCTCTCTAAAACTCTTTTCTCGTGCACATGTTGTAAAGCAGCTTGGCTGGGATGACTTTTTCATTTTCTTCTCGCTAGTAAGCAGAACCAAAACTCTCCGCAGCGAGCAGGCAAAGTAAAGACATGACTGATGTTGCCCTCTAAAGGCCCTTAGCATCATTGCTGCGGCGTTCGTATCATACTCGGTCTCCCTTGGACTGGGCCGACATACGGCAGCAGTAATTGCTGAACATGGCATGGAAAGAGTTGCCCTAACACTCAAATGGCAGATATTGGCATTTCGTATGTGTTGATAACATGCACCCACATCGCCTTTGAACATTTGAAGCTAATACACAGCCAGCTTTCCACATCGGTCAGTCTGGAGTATTCTAACTCGAACATACAAACATCTAGGGACTAACATAAAAGCCATCTAGGTTCCTTCAGTTTTCCAAACGTCTCCATCGCTATTCTTGTCAATAGGCTCCTCGACCCGAACCCAATCCGCACACGATGTCTCTACACTCTAGTCATACTGCAACTCGTGTTCGCCGCGGCAACTCTCGTCATGAGATGGCTGGAATGCACGCCCATAGAAGCGGTCTGGGACCCCTCAGTTGCGGGCAAGTGTTATGATCCGGCCATTTCCAACGACTTCTCGTACTGGCTTAGTGCATACACGACAATTGTGGATATCGTGTTAGCTATTGTGCCAATAAGTGTGTTCTGGAAACTGCAGCTGCCATTTTCGACGAAGTTGGGTGTGTGCATTATGATGGGATTGACACTGCTCTCTGCAATTTTCGCGATCATCAAAGCGACAAAATTGTATCTTTCAACAGACCGCACCGATCCTCGTCAGTGCAACCCTCTCCACTTGCTTTCATTTATTTAACATGTAATAGTTTTCAAGGTGGTTCCATTGATTCTCTGGGTCCTGTAAATGCCATTCCCCTCCCCGCCCCTCACAACATCCCCCCTTCTATCTATTCACAGCCTCTAATTTCCCTCTTCCTAGTGTCGAACAAAACGTCGTCATAGTCGCTGCCTGCATCCCCACCGTTCGCCCCTTGTTCAACAAAGCCTTCGGGTCCAAGGGCTCGTCCTCAGATACCACCATCGGCAGCTCCCCCCCTCATTCCGGACACAGCTTCAAGTTCTCGTCCAACGTCAGAAAACTCAACCACCTCCCATCGGTGTCGGATGTCCCGCTTGACGATCCACGGCTGAAGGCCTATGACGCGGAGAGCAACAATACCCAGCAGCGCATATGGTGCGAGGGAAACTAGTGGGGAGAGTGATGATGATAAGGATTTGGAGCTCGGTATACACAGGAAGACAAGGGATATGGCACCGTCGAGTTTGAGCACTACGCTGTGATTTGATGGGTGATGGGGACATATGGATATGGAAGATATATTGGGATTGGGAAAGACTTGGGAAGGTGGCAATGTAAAAAATTTATCATTGAGGATCCATGGTGTACTATTGGTTTTGGCGGGTGTACAAAGGTCTAAAAGATTGCTTTCCATGAGATTCAGCATGCTACGAGTACCAGTGTATCAGACATAACGAATGATCATTACCAATTATTGTGGAACTCGAGGGTACTGTGTGTACCCCTTTCCTACGACAACTTTTGCTTACAAGTCTTTATCATTGTCAAGTGAACCTCCTATCAAATTCCTTCTTTTTATCACCGTATATAATGATTAATCTACAAATGATCCCTTAAGGTTTGTGCTAGCTTATACGCAAGTTCGTCTTTGTTTCATTACGAGAGCCGGACTTTGCACGGTGTGACAACCGATGTCTCGGACTTCGTGAATTGATGTGATTTGCTTGTGTCTTGATCGACCTTGAACGAAATAATCGTTGAAAGTTGAGGTGTTGACCCCCTTCTGGCTTTCGGTTGGCAGATAAGTGGTAAATGGGGGCCGGTCAAACATGTCTTTGATCACTTACTGTAGTTGGAAAGGGGGGCTGGTCAGGTGATATAGCCGAAGCCCCTTAGTCGATAGGTCTATAGTTGAATAAGCTATAGTAGAATATAATATATTGAAGAACTTGAAGACTATCTAGAGAGG
>Ga0182030_10022536_pt1 | contig 11714 bp, 10 predicted proteins | sample 812S3MmetaG_FD_121299 | JGI IMG/M metagenome (GOLD analysis project Ga0182030, IMG submission 121299) | Permafrost microbial communities from Stordalen Mire, Sweden - 812S3M metaG (Illumina Assembly) | ecosystem: Environmental > Terrestrial > Soil > Wetlands > Permafrost | place: Sweden... | reverse complement strand
TGCGTCCGATTCGGTCGTCACGGGCACCGATATCTCGCATTCCATCGCTGCCGCCACGTCAGATGCAACGGCCGCGGCGGCGCCCCGCCCGGTCAGCGGCGGGGTCGACAGTGCGATGGGCGGCCTGTATTGACCGCGCCCGCTGCCAGGCCGGCCGCAACTCGATAGGTCCCACCCTGATAGGTCCCCACCTGATAGGTCCCCACCTGATAGGTCCCCACCTGATAGGTAATGTTCGATGTCCGCCGAATCCGACGCCCTCAACCAGCAGATCCAGCAGTCAGTTGCACTGCTGAGGAGGCATCTTTGACTGGGATGTTGCGATTGCCCGTCTGGATGAGCTGAACCACCGCGCCGAGGACCCTACCCTCTGGAATGACGCCGCGGCCGCGCAGAAGTTGATGCGCGAGCGCAACCAGCTGGCCGCGCGGATCGATGCCGTGCGTAAGCTGGAGACCGATGTTTCGGACACGGTCGAGCTGATCGGCATGGCCGAGGCGGAGGGCGATGAGGCGATGGCGGCCGACGGGCTGGCGACGCTGCGCGGCCTGGCCGAGGAGGCGCGGCGGCGGGAGATCGAGAGCCTGCTATCCGGCGAGGCCGACGCCAATGATTGCTACATGGAGATCAACGCCGGGGCCGGTGGCACCGATGCGCAGGATTGGGCCGAGATGCTGGTCCGCATGTACACGCGGTGGGCCGAGCAGCACGGCTACAAGGTGCAGCTCATGGAGGAATCCGAGGGCGAGCAGGCCGGCATCAAGTCGGCGACGCTGATGGTGAGCGGGCCGAATGCCTATGGCTGGTTGAAGACCGAGGCCGGGGTGCACCGGCTGGTGCGCATCTCGCCGTTCGATTCCAACGCCCGGCGGCAGACGAGTTTTGCCAGTGTCTGGGTGTATCCGGTGGTGGACGACACGATCGAGATCGAGATCGACCCCTCCGACCTGAAGGTGGACACCTACCGGGCCTCGGGGGCGGGCGGCCAGCACGTCAACAAGACCGAGAGCGCGATCCGCATCACCCACATGCCGACGGGCATCATCGTCGCGTGCCAGACCGATCGCAGCCAGCATCGCAACCGGGCGACGGCGATGGCGATGTTGAAGGCGCGGCTGTATGAGGCGGAGCTGCAGCGGCGCGAGGCGGCGTCGGCGGTGACCGAGGCGGCGAAGACCGATATCGGTTGGGGGCATCAGATCCGCAGCTATGTTCTGGCGCCGTATCAGTTGGTGAAAGATCTGCGGACCAACGTCGAGCGGGGCAACCCCGAGGCGGTGCTCGACGGCGATCTGGACGCGTTCATGGCGGCGGCGTTGGCGGCGCGGTCCGGTGCGACGCGGAGCGAGGCGAGCGCGCAGGCGCGGTAGAGGGGCCTCAGCGATAGGCGGGCCATATTGGCCAGCCTCCCCTGTCATTGCGAGCCGCAGGCGAAGCAATCTCGATCCGAGTGCGCGGTAGGCCATGTGCGCAACTGGATGGGGATTGCTTCGCCGCCGGCTCGCAATGACAGGGGGGGAAGCCCGTCCGGACCGGGGAGGCCCGCCTGGACAGGGGAAAGCTGGCCTGTTTACGCTCGGTTAACCTGCACGCGTGACACTGGGCGGATGGGGAATGCTTCCGCCACGCTCCTCACTGCGATCCGTCATCAGCAGGCCGCCCGCCACGTGGAGGCCGAGGCGCTGTATCGCGCCGTGCTCGCGGACGACCCCAATGATTCGCACGCCAGCTATCTGTATGGGCTGTTGCAGCTTGGCACCGGTCGGACCGCAGCGGCGGTAGACAGCCTTGGTCGAGCAGCGTCGCTGCGGCCGTCCCACCTCGCCACACGGATCGGTCTGGGCCGTGCGCTACTGGCCGAAGGACAGCTCGAAGGGGCACTTGCCCATGCGGACGCGGCGCTGGCGCAGGACCCGGCCAATGCCCAGGCGCTGTTCCTGCGCGGCACCGCCCTCAGCACGCTCGGCCGGCCAAGGATTGCGGTCGGTGTCCTGCGCGCAGCGATCGCCGAGGATCCGGCCAATGCGGCGGCACAGCTCAATCTCGGGAACGCGCTGGCCGACCTGGACCAACTGGAGGCCGCCGAGGCAGCGATCCGCCGGGCGATCGCGCTCGATCCCGGGCTGGTCGAGGCGCATGTCAGTCTCGGTTTCATCCTGACCTCACGCGGGCAGCTTGAGGCGGCGATTGCCGCCTGCGAGGCCGCGCTCAAGCTGCAGCCCGGACTGGCCCAGGCGCATTGGAACCTGGCCGTCGCTGCGCTGCTGGCCGGTGATTTCAGCCGCGGCTTTGCCGAATACGAATGGCGCAAGCGGCACGACCGCTTCCGGCGCGACTTCGTTGATCTACCCGGGCCGGTCTGGACCGGCGATGATCCGGCCGGCCGCACGATCCTGGTGCATGCCGAGCAGGGCTTCGGCGACACGATCCAGTTTGCCCGCTACCTGACTTTGATCGTGGCACGGTGCGGGGACGTGGTGCTGGCATGTGACAGGCGGCTGGTAAAGCTGCTGGGTGCGTTGCCAGGGGTCAGGGCGGTCCCGCTGGAAGGTCCGCTACCGCGCTACGACGCCTGGATTGACCAAATGAGCCTACCGCGTGTGTTCGCCACCAGCTCGGGCACGATCCCGGCGCGCGGCGGCTACCTCGCCGCCGAGCCGGTTCGGGTTGCCGCGTGGTGGGCGGGGTTGCCGGCCGGCCGCAAGGTTGGCCTGGCGTGGGCCGGGAATCCCAACCATTCGAACGATCATCGCCGATCGCTGCCGGCGGAGGCGCTGGCGGTGCTGCTGGCCGCCCCTGGTATCCAGTTCGTTTCGTTGCAACTCGGGCCACGCGCGCCAGAAGCCGGGCTGGCCGACCAGTCCGACCGGCTGACCGACTACGCGGAGACGGCGGCGTTGATCGCCAACCTCGATCTGGTGGTGACGGTGGATACCTCGGCCGCCCATCTGGCCGGCGCTCTCGGCGTGCCATGCTGGGTGATGCTGCCCTTCGCGCCGGACTGGCGCTGGCGGCTGGGGTGCGAGGACAGCGCCTGGTACGACGCGCTGCGGCTGTTCCGCCAGCCGAGCCCGGGAAATTGGGCCGAAGTAGTGACGAATGTTAGAACCGCGTTGGCGGATTGGCGGGGCCGCTGACGGTCTGGCGCGCCTTTGGGGGACGCAGCGGCTTCATCTCAGCCCGGTGTGACAGCATGGCTGAGCCACGACCCATGCAGATTTATCTGGCGGAATCCCGCGCCGGAGGGCTTATATTGCATTGCAGCATAATGTCCCGAGGCCGGACGCCAGAGTTGGCGTGCCGCTCCAAGAGGCCTCGATGAAAGGCCATCACGCGAAGGGGGGAGGCGGAACGCCGCCGAGGCCACGATCGCGCGAGGGATAGAATGAACCCGGACTCTTCTGATGACGCCACGCCGCCCTCCGCGACGACCGTGCTCACCTTCATCGCCATGACGGTGGTATGCGTGGGGATCGTCATCGGGTTGTGCGTCCGCCTGGCGGAGCAGCTCGAGCCAAGCGTGGGCGATATCGCCGATTTCACCATGCGGCATGCCAGCCAGGACGTGCTGCCGGTCAATGTGACGGCCCAGGAAGCCGGCCGGAGCTGTGAGCTATCGTCCGACGTGATGGTGCGGGGTGGCGGTAGTTTCGTGATCGTCGGCCGGCAAACCGTGAGCGACGGGGCTTATCTGATCCACTGGGCGGGCTCGCATACCAGCAACGGGGCGTCGGACTGTGGCAGCTCCGCCGATTTGCTGGTGTCGAAGCGGGATCTGCTCGGCCTCGCCGGCACCGTCGGCGGCTTCGGCATTCACATGAACAAGGCCTAAGGTCTTTCGGCGGCCTCCGCCGCCGATGGCCGAGCGACCAACTGTCATCCCGGTTACCCTGATTCGGTGGCAAGACAGCGGCCTGTCAGGCCATGATACTGGCCGAGCCACTGTCGGGGAGACGGCGATATGCTTGAGGGGGAAATCGTGCCGGAGGGCGCGCGCAACATCGAGCTTGTCGGGCACTCCGACCAGGGCGGACGCGGCGACGGTGTGCAGGTCATGGTGGCGCGTGGCCACGCCTACGTGGGCACCCGCGTCAGCCGCGGTATCATGGTCACCGACGTGCGCGATCCGCGCAATCCGAAACCGGTCAACTTCGTGCCAACCCACCCGAACTCGGTCAGCATGCATCTGCAGACAGCGGATGACCTGCTGCTGCATATCCAGGAGGCCGACCAGCGCGCGTTGCTCTCGGCGCAGGAATATTATGGCGGCTCGAACAAGGCGGACAGCCTCCGGTTTGGCAAGCGCGGCCAGGACTACGCCGCCGGCCTGAGCGTCTATGACATCAAGGACGCGGCCAATCCGCGCCGTATCGGCTTCATGGAGGTGGAGGGCCTCGGGCTGCACCGCATCTGGTGGGTCGGCGGGCGCTACGCCTATGCCTCGGCGCTGCTTGACGGGTTCAGCGACCATATCCTGATCATCATCGACATGGCCGATCCGACGCGGCCGCGCGAGGTGGGGCGGTGGTGGATTCCCGGCCAGAACATCGCGGCCGGCGAGACGCCATCGTGGACCACGCGCTATGCGCTGCACCATGCAATCGTGGTGGACGATTTCGCGTATGGGTCCTGGCGCGATGGCGGGCTGACCATCCTGGACGTGAAGGACAAGTCGGCGCCAAAGCTGATCGCGCATCGCACCTGGTGCCCACCGTTCGGCGGCGGCACGCACAACGCTGTGCCGCTGCATGATCGCAACCTGCTGGTGGTGGCCGATGAGGCGGTGCTGAACATCGACCAGGAGCAGCTGAAGCGGACCTGGATTTTCGACATTCGCGACAAGAGCAATCCGATCTCGATCGCCACGATGCCGACGCCGGCGGACCAGGATTATGTCCGCATGGGCGGGCAGTTCGGGCCGCACAACCTTCACGAGAACCGGCCGGGCTCGTTCCAATCCTCGACCACGATCTTTGCCACCTGGCAGAGCGCTGGGGTGCGCGCGTTCGACATTGCCGATCCGTTTCAACCGAAGGAGGTCGGCTATTTCGTGCCGCCGCAGCCGACGGTGTGGATGGAGCCGATGCGCGGCCGGGCCAAGATGCGGCACAGTGCCGATCTGTTTGTGTCGACAGATGGATTAATTTACCTGACGGACTACGACGCGGGATTGTATATCCTGCAATGGAACGATACGCTGCGGTGATCGACGCGTAGCCGGATCGAATTCTCTCGATTGACGCGCGCTCGGCGATGGCGTGACGAAACGATTGGGGGAGATATGATGCTGCGCAAGCTGTTGTTGGCCGGACTGTGCCTGATGCCGGCCGTCGCGGCGGCGCAGCCGGTACAGGGTCTGTATATTGGCGCGGGCGCCGGGGTGAACTTCGCAGGCACGCTGTCATCGTCGCAGAGCACGACCAAGATCGATACGAACGTCGGTCCGCTCGGGCTGGTAGCGATTGGCTGGGGCTTTGGCAACGGGCTGCGCGTGGAGTTGGAGGGCAGCTATCGATCGAACAGTATCAGCAACATCTCGAACCGGCGCATCAATGGTCTGACGCTACCGATCAGCAATGTCAGCGGTAATGCGGCGACCTACGCGGTGATGGCGAATGTGTTGTATGACATTCCTTTCCATCCCTTCAGCCTTCCGCTGACTCCTTATGTCGGCGCTGGTGTCGGCTATGGCTGGTTGGACTTCGGCAACGCTGGCGGCAATGAGCCAATCCTCCTTCACTTGCCGCTTGGAAACACCTATTCCGGGCCAGGGGCAATCAGCTATGGCTCTGGGGGTGCGTTCGCCTATCAGGCGATCGTCGGAACCTCGCTGGCGATCGCCCCTGTGCCAGGACTATCCGTAACGCTGGAGTACCGGTTCTTCGGGATGGCGCAGGCGAGCGTCTCGCGGAACCTGGTGGCGACGGGTGGGAATACAATCAACGGGGTAACTCCGTCCTCCCAGGGGCATGTCGGCTTCCAGGTCTTCGACAACGCCGTGTTGATCGGGTTGCGCTACAACTTCGGCGTCGCGCCCGCGCCGGCAATTGCGCCGGCGGTCGTGCCCGCACCAGCGGTCACGGCGTCACGCTCTTACCTGGTGTTCTTCGATTGGGACAAGGCAACGCTGACGGATCGCGCCCGCCAGATCGTTGCGGAGGCGGCCGCCAACTCGACGAAGGTGCAATACACGCGGATCGAGGTGAACGGTTACACCGACACCTCGGGCACGCCGCAATACAATCAGGGCCTGTCGGTGCGACGTGCCCAGGCGGTGGCGGCGGAACTGGTCAAGGATGGGGTGCCGACGGCGGCCATCGCGATCCAGGGTTTCGGTGAGACGCATTTGCTGGTGCCGACCGGACCGGGCGTCCGCGAACCGCAGAATCGCCGGGTGGAGATCGTTATCCGCTGACCGGCGTGGTGCCGACCGGACAGGCATTGGCAACGGCGGAGGCCGCCATCGGGTGATGCGCCGCCGCCGGCATTGCGGTAAGACGGGGCATGGAAAGCGTCGTCGTCATCGTCTGGGTACTGATCCTCGTCCTGGTGGTCGTCACCCTGTTCGCCGGCATCAAGACCGTGCCACAGGGCCAGGTGTGGACCGTCGAGCGCTTCGGCGCCTACACGCGCCTGATGCAGCCCGGGCTGAATTTCGTGCTGCCCTATGTCGATCGCGTTGGCCGCCGGCTCAATGTGCAGGAGCAGGTGGTCGACATCCCCGAGCAGAGCGTGATCACCCGCGACAACGCCACGGTGCTGGTCGATGGGATCATCTATTTCCGCGTGATGGAACCGGAGAAGGCGGCCTACCAGGTGGCCAACCTGGCGGTCGCGCTGAACACGTTGGCAATGACCAACATCCGTTCGGTGATCGGCGAGATGGAGCTGGATGCGACGCTGTCATCGCGGGAGCGGATCAATACCAATCTGCTGCTGACGCTGGATGGCGCGACCGAGCCGTGGGGTGTGAAGGTCAGCCGCGTGGAGATCCGCAAGATCGAGCCGCCCAGCAACCTGGTGCAGGCGATGAACCTGCAAATGACCGCCGAGCGCGAGCGGCGCGCCGTGGTAGCCCGCGCCACCGGCGAACGGGAGGCGAAGATCCAGCGGGCCGAGGGTGAGAAGCAGGCGCTGATCCTGGCGGCCGAGGGGCGCCAGCAGGCTGCCATCCGCGACGCGCAGGCGCGGGTGCAGCTTGCCCAGGCGGAGGCCGAGGCGACCCGCCTGGTGTCCGATGCGGCGGCGCGGTACGGGCTGTCCGGGTTGCAATATTTCATCGCCGACCGCTACGTGGCGGCGTTCAAGGCGATAGCGGAGTCGCCGACCTCGCGGCTGGTGGTGGTGCCGATGGAGGCCGCGGGGCTGGCGGGTGGGATTGCCCAGGCGTTGCAGATCCTGAAGGCGAGCGGTGGGCCGCTGGACGGCGGGGCGCCGCCGTCCGCTTCGCCGGATCCTTCGACGCCCCCGTCGCCACCACCAACGCCAGCGGCCTCGCCCTTTGTCCTGCCTGAGGTGGCCGCGGCGCCGCTGCCGTCCTCGGTTATGCCCGCCGCACCAGCGGTCGCGTCGCCCTGGGGTCAGCCACCTGACGGCGGCGGATGACCGCCTGGGTCGCTTGGTTGCTGGCCGGGCTTGGCCTGTTGATCGCCGAGGCTGTGCTGCCCGGCGCGTTCCTGATGTGGTTGGGGCTCGCCGCCTGCGGGGCCGGATTGCTGACCCTGGCAGGTGATTTGCGGTTCGAATGGCAGGTGATTGCCTTCGCGGTGCTGGCGGCTGTGTCGGTTGCGGTCGGTCTGCGGCTGCGCCGACGTCGTGTGTCGCTCAACACCCAGCAGGCCGGGTTGGTCGGCCGCACCGCCACGGCATTGGTGTTCCGCGGCCGCGAAGGGCGGGTGCGGCTCGGTGACAGTGACTGGGCGGCGCGGTTGCCGCCAGATGTCGTCGAACCGACGACTGGGGCGGCGCTGAAGGTGACGGACGTACAGGGTACGGTGCTGATTGTGCGACCGGAGGGCTGAGGGTCTTTTCAAGCAAGGTCTCACGACCGATGGGACCCCTAGCGGCATTATTTGCGGGGAGGCATAACGAGCCCGCGCCTGCCGGGTCGCGCCGCGCGGGCAATATTGGAGGATCGTCATGAGCCCGGCCGCGGTCGAGGTCCGACCGCTCACCTGGATAGCCGCCGCTCGCCTGGTGCAGGCGGTGGAAGACGCGTTCGGCGCCGCCGATCTCGACGCCATCATCGCCGGCTTCACCGAGGACGCCATCGCGCGCTTCGCCGACTTCCCCGAGATGCATGGCCGCGACGCGATCATGCGTTTCCTGACGGTGCGCTTCGCCCGCACCAAGAATTACCGGCTGAAGAAGACGTTACGCTCCGTGATGGGCGACGTGATCGGCAACACCTGGGACGCGACCTGGGAAGATGCCAGGACGGGCAAGGCGATGCAGGGGCGGGGCACGGAGTTCTGGGTGGTGCGCGACGGCCGTATCTCCTTGTGGGACGCGACGTTCAACGCCTGGGAGCAAGGCGGCCCGCCGGCGACGCCCGTGGTGTGATCGGCGCTGACCGACTGTCATGCCGGGACTTGGTCCCGGCACCCACGCCTTTTTCGCAGGACGAAGCCAAGGCGTGGATACCGGGGCCAAGCCCCGGCATGACGAGGGAGCAGAAGGCTCTCCCGGCATAAAAGTTTCAAGTGTAACCTCCCGGCGGATTTGCCGGATGGCGTCATCGGTTCTAGCGTCTGGACAGAAAAAAGAACCGGAGGAAGCAGATGCCGCCCGTCTCGACCCAGGATGCTGCGCTGGAAGCGGCCACGATGCGCCGCGTGTTCTCGCGCATGCTGCCGTTCCTTATACTCGCCTATTTGATCTGCTATATCGATCGTGTGAATGTGGGCTTTGCCGGCCTGCAGATGAACCAGGATATCGGCCTGACCAAGACCATCTTCGGCCTTGGCGGCGGCATCTTCTTCATCGGCTATTTTTTGCTCGAGGTGCCCAGCAACCTGGCGATGGAGCGCTTCGGCGCCAGCCGGTGGATCGCGCGCATCATGATCTCCTGGGGGATCATTTCGGGTGCGATGGCATTCACCGCCGGCACCAATTCGTTCCTGACGCTGCGCTTTCTGCTTGGCGCGGCCGAGGCGGGGTTCTTCCCCGGCGTGATCCTGTACCTGACCTACTGGTTCCCGGCGGCGCATCGCGCACGCATCGTCGGCATCTTCATGGTGGCGATCCCAGTCGCCGGCTTCGTCGGCTCGCCGCTGTCCGGTGCGATCCTTGGCATGGACGGCTGGCTTGGTGTGCGCGGCTGGCAATGGGTGTTCATCCTGGAGGCGATCCCGGCCGTGCTGATGGGCATCGCCTCGCTGGTGTGGCTGACCGACAAGCCGGAACATGCGAAGTGGCTTTCACCTGAACAGCGCGCCTGGCTGGCGCGGCAAATGGATGCCGAGCGAGCGCGCGCATCCCGCGTGCCGCGCATGTCGGTCTGGAAAGTGATGCGCGACAAGCACGTGCTGATCATGGCGCTGGTATATTCCGGGGCCGCGGGCGCGAGCTCGGGCCTGGCGATCTGGCAGCCGCAGATCATCAAGGCGTTCGGACTGACCAATTTCGAGACCGGACTGGTCAACGCGGTGCCGTATGGGATCGCCGCGGTGTTGATGATCCTGTGGGGGCGCCAGTCCGATCGCACCGGCGAGCGGGTGTGGCACAACGCCATCCCGATCACCGCGATCGTCGTCGGCCTGCTGGCGACGTTCCTTGTCTCGGAGCTGTGGCCAATGGTCGCGATGCTGACGGTGGTTCTGGTGGGGACGTATGCCTGCAAGGGACCGTTCTGGGCACTGGCCACCGAGTTCCTCGCCGCACCGGTGGCGGCGGCCGGGATCGCGCAGATCAATGCGCTCGGCAATCTGTCCGGGTTCGTCGCGAACTACCTGATCGGCGCGATCAAGGACGCGACCGGCAGCTACCCGCTGTCGCTGATGCCGATCATGCTGCTGTCGGCGATGGGTGCGGTGGCGGTGGTGTGGATCGGTCACGGGCGGCGGCACATGGTGGCCGCGGAATGAAACGGGCGCCGCGGAATGAAACAGGTGGGGGGTAGGATGAAGATCGGTTTCATCGGGCTGGGCATGATGGGTCGCGGCATGGCGGCCAACCTGCAGAAGGGCGGCCACGAGCTGGTGGTGCACGACCTGACGCGGCAGGCTGCGTCGCAGCATTTGCAGAACGGCGCCACCTGGGCGGAGAGCCCGCGCGCGGTCGCGGCGGCATGCGACATCGTCTTCACCTCGCTGCCGACGCCGGCGGACGTCGAGGCCGTCGGCATGGGTGAAAACGGGCTGGTGTCCGGCTTCCGCAAGGGGGCGGCGTGGTTCGATCTGTCGACCAATGCGGTTGACGTGGTGCGTCGGCTGCACGCGACGCTGGCCGAGCAGGGGATCGATTTCCTTGATGCGCCGGTCAGTGGCGGCCCGTCAGGGGCGAACAGCGGAAGGCTGGCGATCTGGGTCGGCGGCGACAAGGCGGTGTTCGACAAGTACCGCGACGCACTGGGTGCGATGGGCGACCAGGCGGCGTATATCGGCCCGATCGGTGCCGGAACGATTGCCAAGCTGACGCACAACTGCGCGGGCGCCGCGATCAACACGGTGCTGGCCGAGGTGTTCACCATGGGCGTGAAGGCGGGCGTCGAGCCACTCGCGTTATGGGAGGCGATCCGCCAGGGCGCGACAGGCCGGCAACGCACGTTTGACCGTTTGGGCGGACAGTTCCTGCAAGGCCGCTACGAGCCGCCCGATTTCGCGTTGCGCCTGCTGCACAAGGATGTGTCGCTCGCGTTGCAGCTTGGCCGCGAGGTCAGCGTGCCGATGCGCTTGTGCAACATGGCGTTGCAGGAGATGACCGAAGCGATGAACCGCGGCTGGGGCGCGCGCGACAGTCGGTCTTTCATGTTGTTGCAGCAGGAGCGCGCGGGGATCGCGCCGTTGGCGGTGCCGGCGGAGCAGATCAAGGCGGTGGTGGAGAAAGGCTAGCGTCCCGGCGCCGCGCCGATGGTGACGGAGCCGGCGACCAAAGGCGGCTTATCCCGTGCTTTCGTTGCGCTGCTGATCGCGGCGGCGTTGCTGTATCTGATCATGCTGTGGAATGCCGCCGCCGCGCCCGACCTGGAGTCGGTCGACAAGGGTGTGGCGGCGATCTACGCGCTGATCAGCGGCGTGCTGTTGTGGATCATGCTGGGCGTGCTGTTGCTCATCACGGGCGCGCGAGGCGGCATGCCCGGCTGGGTGGCGCTGGCCGCGATGGTGTTGCACCCGCTCGCCGGGGCGGCTGCCGTTGTGGCGCTGTTCAAGCTGTCGGCCGGCTCGGCTGCGCCGCATTGGCCGATCATCCCGCTGATCGTGTTGCCGCTGCTGGTGGCGTTCTCCACCGTTTGGCCACAACGGTCGCGGCGCCCAGCCGGGTGGCCGGGGACGCTGACCAATGCCGCGGTGTGGGGCTCGGTGTTTGTCGTGTCGGTCGGTCTGATCGGCTACGTCACGGTGCACGATGCGCAAGTGGCGCGACAGACCGAGGTTGCGCGACGCGAGGCGGCGGAGGCCGCGGCTACAGCCTCGTCGGCCGCCCAGCAGGCGAATGCCGATCGGTTGCAGCGCCTGACGGACGCGTCGCCACTGTGGGACTGGCAGGACTTCATC
>Ga0182030_10022535_pt1 | contig 11714 bp, 7 predicted proteins | sample 812S3MmetaG_FD_121299 | JGI IMG/M metagenome (GOLD analysis project Ga0182030, IMG submission 121299) | Permafrost microbial communities from Stordalen Mire, Sweden - 812S3M metaG (Illumina Assembly) | ecosystem: Environmental > Terrestrial > Soil > Wetlands > Permafrost | place: Sweden... | reverse complement strand
GAAAGAGTAGGACGCAAAGCCGTGAGCCTAACCTTATCTGGGGATAAGCATGGTTGTCTGGTTCCCGAAAGCTGGTAAAAATGTTTAAACCCTTCCCCCTGTTTGTCGTAGCGATCTTCATGTTCTTACTTACCGTACCTGCTTATTGTTCAACGATGTCATTCTATGTTTCTGCCACGATACCGGAACATATTGTCATGAATAAGAATCTTGGCGGGGTTGGACTTTCAAACAATTATAATCAGTTAGTTCAAACAGACACTGTGATCAGGAACAATCAAGCTATTTCCGTCACTTCTATTGTTGTACTGTAAAGGCGGATCTTGGGAAACCGCCTTTACGGGTAGCCCTATGCAGACAGAAACAGACTTGACTCTTAATTCTCTTCGCCGGCAGCTTGCCTTACTTGTAGCGGTATATTAAACGGATAGTTAATGCCTTCCCCCACTTCTATTTTATTTTTCACTTTGACTAGCGGCACCATATTAAGCGGGATAGAATTAATATCAATGGAGACGGTGTGCTCGCCAGGGGCCACTTTTCTAAAATAGAATGCCCCGTTAGAATCACTTGTTTGAATGATCTTACCATCCAGGAGGACTTTTACCTTGCCGATAAATTTATCACCTTCGGTGGGAATACCGGTGCCATGATGAGACACAAAAACTAATCCATAAATTCCCGTCTGACTGAACAAACCAAAATCGGCATGTGCTGTTGAACCTTGAGATATATGAACGTTCAATGATTGCGGGGTTGTAAAAAGAAGGCCGCCAGGGATAGAGTCCAGCACCGGGATAACATCAACGGACTTAGCTCGTATTTTAATATGAAAACGCCCATATTTATCCGTTGTGACTACTTTATCGCCGACTTTCACTTTAACACCGCTAACCCCCTCATCTTCCGGAACATACTTACCGTCACCATTCTTATCTCTAAATACAATTCCCGATACAGTCCCCAGAGGGTCCCAATAAGTTGCCCCGCCAAAAGTAAGACGCATGCCTACATGGACCCCAATATCATCAAGGGATGGATTACCTGTATGATAGAGATCATGACTTGCGACGCAATCACCGAAAAAACTCATATCCGTGACTGGACTATAGTTAAGGCTGGCCATAACATTCTCGCTCTGCTCTCCGGAATAAAAACTATTATTGTTGGAGGCCACTCCCAGCTCATCATGGTAATTCACTGAGGCATTAAAAGATAGTTGCGGGGTGATTTGCTTTTGATACCCCAGCCCCAAGTTGATGATGCCGGCAGTAGAATTACCTGTGGAATGAGGCTGGTCCATCCAGTCATATTCATAACTGGAATTAACGGACAATTGCCTGGTTAAAGGTAGCTGAAAACCACCAATCACATTTTCGCGGTTATAATTGGAAATATTCGAATCCATCGATTTATTCACCTGGTAGCCACCACCGCCAAAAACAGTTGCTTGCAGGGAGTCCCAGATACCAAAACTCCTGGAAAACCGCTGATTAAAAGAAAGGCTTTTCGTCGGTGAAGCCTCTCCCGCATTATCCATAAAATTAAAATCTGAATCACTCCAGAGATTCTTGGCTATATCCACACGCAGCTGCCCATTGGCGTCATAATTAAGGGCACCGGGGTCATCAGGGTTAGAATCAATGCGGTCCCGGAATGCTTCTACAAATGTGCTTTCTGTTATATTCTTAAAATGCCCCTCAGTTGTCCAATCCGCACCGGTCTCTCCTTGATACTCAGGCAGACTTGAAACGGTGGTATAATTTTTATCTACATTCCTAAAATGAAGTCCAGTTCTAAAGTCCCCGTTTTGCCATTTTAAAGATGCCCGCTGGGCATCGTCATTGCTGTCCGTGGCCTGCTCGGCGTAAAGGACAAGATTTTCATTAATTCTATGCATTTCTTCAGTGGAATAGACATGTTTAGCCAAGAAATCCGGTTGGCCTGAACCATAAGCCGTTGCGTAATTAAAAGAATATTGATCACTGGTGCTTTTGGGAAAAAGGGTGATTTTAGCGGCATCAATATAGGCGTTTGTAGCTGAAGACTGCTGGCCCAGAGAAATAAACCCCTGAGGCACCTGCACCTGGCCATGACTGACAGATAAACCTAATTTATCATCCAACAGATCAACATCCGCAAAAACACCCTTTAAACCGATACCCGGCATTGTCAACGGCGATAAAAATCTCGTCGCATCAAAACCGCGTAAGTTAAAATTACTCGTACCTTCAAGAGGTATTTGACTTAATCCTATCGTATAATAGTCAAAACTTGAAACTGAATTAGTGTCCGTGAAAGACCCGGAAGCATCAAAAAGCCCATAAGGGGTTTGGCCGGTAAGAGTCAGGGTTTGGTTAAAATTATAGCTTTGACGCTTAATATTAGATGCGTTCTTCCCGGAATATTCAGTGTCCCAGTCATTGGTATAAACCATTTTAAAAGGCTCTCCGTGCTGGACACCATTGTTCGCTTGAGACATATTGGGGGCGTTGACCGATTCGGGGAAAATTACTTCTATGTAAATAGTATGCCGGCCATTATCATCCCAAATATGAATAAACGTAATACCTATTTTATGGGCATCAATTTGAATATGGTCAAGATCAATTGATCTGACCGTGATAAACCCTTCAGTCACGACTAGAAATCTTCGTATGTTGGTCCCATCTAAAATTACGGACGAATTCAAGGCAATCTGTAATTTCGGATTGACCTGACCGTTGTTGTTGATCTGGGCCAATGAAATAACAGCCATAGGCATTTTCGGTTGAGGAGACGCTATGTAAATGATACCCCGAGGCACGACAGCCGGCGGCTGAGGTATACCTGCTACCTGTTGCGCTGGCGAAGGCTGTTGAAGTTCTTGTGGTTTTTGCACTTCTTGAGGCTGTTTCACTTCTTGCGGTGGTTGTTGCACTTCTTGGGCCTGTTTTGATGGCAACGCCTGAGTTTGAGGCATTACTGGCTCAATAGGCTGACCTAAGATCTTTAGATATTGATCCGCCTCCTTAGAGTCAGGATAAAATATAATTGCAATATTAAAGTAACGAACCGCGTTTATATAATCGTGTTGCTGATAGGCCTCAATACCTGCCTTTAAATAATACCCGTAGCCTATGGATTTCTCAGGGGGCAACGGGGATGCGGGTATCTGCAAGACTACCCCTCTTTGACTTAAAATATCAAGGTAATGATTAAGCTCTTGATCCACATGATCATAAATTTGAGCGATCTTAAAATAGTAAAGGGCCTTCTGGTCGTCGTGAGCCTCAAAAGCGGCGACACCTTTTTTAAAATATTCCTGAAATCCCAGGGATTGGTCAGCAAAAGCGGGAAGAGACAAAACCGCCACAAAGACCAGGCCACAGATCCATATCACGCTTTTTTTGATCATATAAAATTAACCAACGCGTATGGGGGTCCGCATGGTGGTCCATATTATTTAATCCTTGGAACTTTCTATTGATAATTGACCGGAAGCATCAACGACCAGTCCTATTTCCTTGACCACCACATCTCCCTCGTCCAGGTCAGAATTAAGGACAACCGTGTAATGCCCTTGACTTAACTTTTTCTTCAAAGGTATTTCTATCTTTGCTGTAGCCCCCGCAGGAACATACAAATTCTTACTATCGCCACGATAAAGCACCATCCCGTCATTTTGCATAATATAATATGTCGTATGAGGGATAAGGGTAATATTCCCCTGATTGACAAAACTGGCAATAATACTATTGCCCTGTAATCCAATATCTTGTATGACCGCTTTTTTATTCTTAATACTGGGTTCTATAAAAAACAAACTCCCAACCCTTGTGACGATGGTGATCTCATGAGGATTTTCGGAAGGGCTAGGAGTCCTTTCAAAGAACAACACCCCATAATGCCCCTCCTCTATTTGACTTGGAACACTTACCGTATAATCAACACTTTGTTGGCCAAAGGCAGGTATAGTAAATACTTGGGGTTTAAAAGCAACCCATTGACTTGCGGATCTCGGCGCGGTCCCTGCCGGTAGGAAATTCTTGGTGCCGTCATAAGGACTTTTATATTCAAAATCTTCCCAATAGACCCTCATACTCATCACGACGGAAGACGTGTTATGGATCAATAAAGACCCATTGATACGCTCGCCACCGGAGACGGATAAGGACACCTTCGCGTTCTCGAGAAATAATTGGGCATGAGCCTCCGGCGTGAGTATGCCACCCGCACAAAGGGCTAAAAGAATAATCCTAAAAATCATATAGACTAGACCTTCCTTTAAAAATATGCCTATGCGCAGGAGCTTACTCTGCGCATAGGACATAAATGGAATAATCCTGACAGTTATTTGCCAAGATATTAATCAACAAGTGCCGTAACTGCCAATGTGCCCGAATAAGTCGCTGGTAAATCTGAGGTTGTAAATGGCGCGCAACCTGTAGGATCAGTTACACCATTGGCAGAGCTGGTATTACCGGTACAAAGCCCCACATCCATCCTCATCCAGCCGCCGATAGCACCTGTATACGGCACGGTTACCCCAGAAAGATTGGAAAGCATATAATGCTGACCAGATATAGGCGTTTCATTAGAAGTTGAAGAAGTGACGTACACTACTTTCGCAAACTGCACACCGGCCCTTTGGCCTAAACCCGCCGTTTGACCGGTAGGCAAAACAGACGTTTCTGTATACGTGACTGTGGGCTGCGCAACTCCTGCTCCTGATCCATTAGGTGTCAGATCAATAGCCCAATAATAAGTCGCGCTGGCAGGGCCATCGAGATAGGTGCCCGTAGCTGTATTTAACGTCAGAGTCCCAAAAGGTAAAGCGGTGGTGCCAGCCGGCTGTGCGACGAAACTAGTAACTGAGCCTGCCAGATTCACTGTAACCTTGGAAACGGTCATCGTAATAGCACTTGCCTGTGGAACTGAAGCTGACACGGTGAAATTCGTAGCCTGGGCTATGGTAACCTGACCAAGCATACAAATTGCTCCTAGGACTAAAATTATTTTTTTATTCATACATCCCTCCTTGTTTGACACAACCTAACTACTTTTGATTTAACGAAATGCTAATTGGCACTGAAAAATCACCGGGACTCATCTGGGCATATCCTTCTAAGCGATACACGACTGTAAATGCGGTCCCACTGCCGCGGGCATCTGAAGAATAGATGGGATATTCCCCTGCCTTCACCGGAGAAAATTCCTTAAAGTCCGTCTGGCCTTTTTGACCGGACGGGATTTCAACTTGAAAGTTGAAATACTTATTATCAAACTCCTTTCCTTGTTTATTTGTCATACTTGCCTGAAGCCCTTGAATGACCTGATACGGTTTATGAAGATTTGAAAACACTTTCACCTGTATTTCCTGTTCCTGAGGAGGATGATTGGCAAGTACACTCTTAAAACTTACCCCTCCCACAGGCGGCGTCACTACCACAGTAAATATAGGCCCTATTTCACATTGTATATTTACAAGAAATTCCTGTTTGTTATGGTCGCCTTCGACAACATATTTTATTTTACCGGCATAAAAACCGGCATCCTGATGCTGGATCTTGTTCGCGTCTAACGAAAAATATATATTAAAATTGTCCTCATTCTTATTACTGGAATAAACAAGCGATCGCCCAACCCCCAATGGAGCAGGCCCCTGAAGGCGCAGCCCCTCAGTGCTTCCTTGAGGAGTAATTTGTAATACGCCGGCACTCAACTCCTGGGTCGTGGTATTTTGCGGCATTGTTTCAACTTCCTGATAGATCCGTATTTCATGGCCCTCATTGCCCGAAAAAGACACACTTAGATTATCAGCTTTTCTGAAGCTCGTATCAGAGTCACGCACGCGTATCAAATTTCTATGATGAGCTCCTTTAACCGAAACATTGAAACTGGCAGAAGTTTCCAGGAAAACATCAATTGTCACTTGATCGGTGTACGGGTTGCCAATGCCGCGTACCGTAAAAACATGCCTGCCCCTGAATTTTCCACCGGCATTGATCAATGCATGATTAGGGGAATATCCGATAACAAAAGCGTCACTCTGCCCGTTTTGAGCAGAAGAATATACCATCTGATCACTCATTCCCAAATAATCCGAATTTTGCAAATATAGCGTCCCGTAGCTGTTGGAATTGATCAAAGTCTGGGTCTGCAGGGACTGGGTATTTAAAGCCTCCCCTTGTTCATTCACCAGAGGTTCAAGGAGCCTTTGAAAAACCTGATACCGGCTCCCATTGGTGGAGATGACACGGATACGGATTCCCTTTTTATTCTCCGGTCCCGCAACCGGGGTTTTTTCAAAACGCAAAGAACTACTGCCGTCAATAGGCTCAACGCTCAAGCTGAGATTGGCAAAACAAGGCTGTGTAAGGCCAATAAGAAAGAATAAGATTGTAATAATCAGTAGTCTAAACATCCCTCACTCCTGGAAGTAAGAAAATGAAAGAAATAAAATTACGGGGAAAATATGATCTATTTATTTATAAGATTGATTATTAAGTATAACACATTTTAGAGCAATTCCAAATTTACAACCTAAATATCCGACCCCTAACATATTGGAATATATATACTTACAAATATGTGAAAAACTTATGAATAAAATTTTATATTAAATCTCTCTAAAGCTCAGTAAACAAGGAAAAAGAACTATTTTTTATTGAGAATTAACAGTTATCACAGGAGCGGAAACTGTCCCCGTGTCTCCCAAAATGTCTGTAACCACGACCGTCAAATTATACGTTCCGTTCGGCACATTAGGCCATATAATAGTAAATGGACTGATTAGATCAAAATGCCACGAGTAACTCTTTATTGGTAGGAAATGTTTTTAGTCTTTCAACCAGGTTCTGAGCGGCTTCAACGGTGGGAAGATTTACCAGGCTTCGCCTGAATTTGTCGATTTGGGGCATCTCTTTAGCGCTAAATAGCAATTCTTGCTTGCGGGTGGCACTTTTGGATATATCAATGGCCGGGAAAATGCGGTGATTGGCAATTTCCCGTGAAAGGACAACTTCCATATTACCAGTACCTTTAAATTCCTCAAAAATGACTTCGTCCATGCGGCTGCCGGTTTCGATCAAAACCGTGGCTAAAATAGTAAGCGATCCGCCATTCTCGATCTTGCGGGCAGCGCCAAAAATGCGACGCGGCACCTCCAAAGCTCGGGCATCGACACCACCAGAAATCGTGCGCCCGCTGGAACGCGTTTGAGCATTATGCACGCGAGCAAGTCTGGTCAAAGAATCTATAACGATCATCACATCCCCGCCTGCCGCCACTTCAACAAAGGCCTGACGTATTAATTTATCCGCGATCTCAATGTGGTTTTCATAGCTTTGATCCGAAGAAGAATAATGGACTTCTCCGGGAATGGTCCTTTTAAAATCTGTCACTTCTTCCGGCCGTTCATCTATAAGCAGGCAATAAAGTTTTATTTGTGGTGTGCCTTTCGAGACAGCCTGACAAATATGCTTTAAGAAGGTGGTTTTGCCGGATCCCGGAGGCGCCACAATAAGCCCCCGCTGTCCCATACCGATAGGACAGATCAAATCCATGGCACGCATGGTCAATTCCTGGCTTCCGGCTTCCAGGCATATTCGGGGACAAGGATCTATGGGAGTACCGGCCAAGAATTTCTTTTCAGATTCATCCAAACGCCTTGGCGGCACAGATCGGGTGTGTTGTTGGGGCGGACGATAAGAGTTATAGGGACGCATAATTATAATGTATCTTTGAAACGTAAAAGTTGCCCTCGGGGAGGATCGCAGACCCAAATATTATTCTGATCATCACTGACAACACAATGAGCTCTTTTGTCTGCCGGGGCTTGGGCCAGTAAAGAAAGCTCACCCTTAGACGACACGCCTAAAACTGAAAGGGTGGCATTTTGGGAACTGGTGAAATACAAATGAGAAAGCTTTGGATTATAACTTATCACATCAGCCCCCGGATCTGTCTTTAAATCACTTATTTTTTTATAGGTCTGGTTTAGATCAAAAACCACAGCCTTGCCTTCGGCGCAACTGACAAACAGGAAACCCTTTTGTTCATCCAAGGCATCTCCGCGCGATTTTTCGCAATCATTAGGCCATTTTGCAACTATTCGATGAGATATTAATTCAATAGCCGCGGCAGACTGGCCTAAATTGGTATACGCGTTCCCGTGCCGGTGATCGATCACCAGGGACTCAGGCCCTTCATGGACAGCAATTACGGCTGTGACTTTTAGTGCCGGTTGATCTCCCCCTGAAAAACTAAAAATCTCAATCTGTTTATTATGCGGCTCTGTGACCCATACCTCATGGTTAAAGCCCACATAACGCACGTAATCAGCATCCCCTGCCAAATTTGCAGTGACTGCAACTTTTCCTGACTTGAGGTCAACCGCTACGAGCTTATGCCTGCCGTGGTCCGCGGCAAATATATACCCTTTCCCCTCATCCGCAGAAGAAATGCCTTGCTTCTGTCCCTTTTGAAATTCAGCGCTCGAACTAAAACCTCCAATGCTTGTCATTTCAAAAGTTGTAGGATCAATCAAATATAATTTCCCCGTATGCCCTGCAGGCACCAACACTTTATGCAATTCTGAAGAATAAACCAAGTCATCAAAACCAATCCCCCCCTCACCGCCGGGAATAGCCACCGCCGTGGATTGCAAGGACGTCTCAGAAGTTTGGGCGGATACGGGAATGGCTAGACTTAAGAGAATTAATATTAAGAAATATACCATTGTTTTCCTTTGTTGAATTCAGGGGGGGTATTAAAGTAAATTAAACCTATACCCGATCCCGGGCTCATTGATGATACGCTTAGGTGTTGCCGGATTATCTTCGATCTTTTGGCGCAAGTGATTTAAATAGACCCGCACGGAATTAGCTTTCTCTTCGTTTTCCGTTGCCCAGACTTCCCTTAATATTTGACGCACCGTTAAAACCCTGCCCTGATTTTTAATCAGGGACGATAATAATCCGTATTCAATGGAGGTCAACTTCAAGAAGTTGCCATTTAGCGTCACCGTTCGCGTCATAAACTCAACATGCAATCCTGCATTATCAAACACCTCATTAACAATACCCGGTGTCGTCTTTCGCCGTAACACTGCCGAAAGCCTGGCGGTCAACTCAGAGGCGGAAAACGGCTTTGTAATATAATCATCTGCCCCACCCTCCAGGCATTTGACCTTTGTCTCTTCCTGGCCCCGGACAGAGACCATGATAACAGCCACGTCGCTAAATTCCCTGATGCGCAATAGCACATCATAGCCATCCATGTCCGGCAGTCCCATATCCAACAACACGGCTTGAGGTTTCTTAAAGACAACGGCGGCCAATCCTTTTTCACCGTTGTCGGCACTGGCTGTTTCATAACCGGCATGAGTGAGTATGACCCCCAACATCTTTTGAATTTGAGGTTCATCATCAATGACGAGAATAATGCCTTTAGACAAAAACTCCCCCTAACCCCCTCTTTATAAAAAAGAGGGGGGATTTTTTCTATTCCTTTTCCGCCATGGGTAAGGTTATAGTCACCATGAAACCTTTAGGAGATAAATTTTCCGCCTCCACATTGCCTTCATTCAATTGCACAAAACGGCGGGCGATGGAAAGCCCTAAACCCAAGCCGCCTTTTTTGGTTTTTGCCCCTCGATAAAATTTGTCAAAGATCTTGGCCAGGGTCTCTTTAGAAATACCTTCACCCTGGTCAATGACGCTGATCCTGATCTTTTGGTCCATGATGCGCACATGAATATCGATCCGGCCTTCTTCAGGGCCATGGACTAAAGCATTATGAACTATGTTCTTCAAGGATTGCGTGATCATGTAAAAATCCGCATTCACATACAAAGGACCTTGAGGGACGTCCAAATGGATGCGCTCTTCATCTTGCTGGGTCACGACCTGTTTAAGGGCTTGGGCAATGATGTCCTTGACCTCGCACCAGGCAAAATTGGGGCTTAGATTCCCGGTATCCAATTTAGTCAAGTCCAGCACCGCATCAACACCGCTGGTCAAACGCAGGCAGGCCAGACGGCATTCTTCCAAAAGGTCCATAGCGTCTTTCGGCCACTGATGATATAAAATCAGGGCATCCAGATAACCGGAAATGATCGTCAGCGGCGTCTTTAATTCATGCGATAAATTATCAAGAAGAGCACTCTGCAAATTCTGGGTGTCTTCCTTCATTTTGGCCTCGCGGGAGATCTTTAACAATTGGTTTTTTTCCAGCATCACTGTCATGAGCGCTGTGAAAGATTCTAATAATGTCCTTTGGGCCAGGTCCAGGGGCTTTTCATTGATAAGCTTAATGACCAATACCGCCCTGACCTGTCCAGACGAAATCAAGGGCAGATACATCAATGGCTGTTGCGGCAGGGTGTCCGAAAAACGGCCAGCGGCTTTTTTATTAGCCACCACCCACTGGACCATACCTTTTTGATTATCAGTCATTTCAATGAAATCCCCATAGGGATTCTCAAAAAGAGGCTGTTCATTTTCATCAATCATCAGAACGCTGCTGTTGCAAGAAACAAGCATATTGATTTGACTCGTGGCCACCCGCATGGCTTGAGCTATGTCGGTACTGACAGCCAGGGCCCGGGTCAGCTCATACAAAGATTCCGAACGCCGGCGCTGTTTCTGTTCAACTTCTTTTTGACGGCGCAATTTGGAGGTAATGAACCCCATCATCAGGGCGGTGACAAAAAACATCACCAAAAGCCCCAGGTCGTAACTGCTTCTGAAACTAAAGGTATATTTCGGGGGAATAAAAAGAAAATCCCATGCCAGGGCGCTTAAGGCTGCCAACATGAAAGCGGCGGATCTGCCCAGGATAGAACCGCTTAAAACTACTGTTAATAAATACATTAACCCCAGCATCTGATAACCTGCCCAAGGCTCTAAGAACATGTTCACGATAGTGGCAATGGCGAACATCAAAAAACTAAAACCATATTCCCGAGGTCTCAGTTTTGATAAGAACTCTTTTGGTTTATTGGGGAAATTCTTGTCTGTCGATGACATACGCACCATGTGCACGTCAATTTGCCCGCTTAAACTGACTAGTCGATCAGCCAATGTAGGGATGCCCACCAACCTCTGCCATTTTGACTCGACAGATTTTCCAACAATAATTTGAGTGACGTTTTCTTTATTGGCCACATCAATGATCACCTGGGCCAGATCGTCGCCAACTTGATGGATGATCTCAGCTCCCAACTGACGGGCCAGGGCCAGATTCTTCATCAATCGTTCTTTATGCTCTTCGTTCAGCGACGCAGAACCTTCCACATACAAGGCGATCCATGAGGCATCCAGCATCCCTGCCCAACGGCGAGTCATACGGATCAATGATTCCGAGAATGGCGTGATCCCCACCGCGACCAGGATACGCTCACCGCTTCTGGTGGGGCCTGAGAGACCTTTAGCCAACATCAGCGAACGCAGATTCCGGTTAACATGGGCGGTGGTCAAACGCAGCGCCATTTCCCTAAGGGCTGTTAAATTTTCAGTTTTAAAAAAGTTGGCTGTTGCGGACTTGGCTTGATCAGGAACGTACACCTTGCCTTCTGCCATGCGTTGATGCAAGGCTTGCGGGGATAGATCAACCAGGGTGATCTCAGAGGCTTCATCAAGGATGGTGTCCGGGACTGTTTCTCCGACAGCCACCCGGGTAACGGCGAAAATGTCTTCCCTGCGGCTATCAACATGCTGAACATTAAGGGT
>Ga0182030_10022534_pt1 | contig 11714 bp, 8 predicted proteins | sample 812S3MmetaG_FD_121299 | JGI IMG/M metagenome (GOLD analysis project Ga0182030, IMG submission 121299) | Permafrost microbial communities from Stordalen Mire, Sweden - 812S3M metaG (Illumina Assembly) | ecosystem: Environmental > Terrestrial > Soil > Wetlands > Permafrost | place: Sweden... | reverse complement strand
ATACCGGCTGGGCCGAGTACTGAATGCACTGAATCGTTTTCGATTTGAGCTGAAATCACCCGGTATTCAAGCGGCAAATTTAAACTGTCGCGACCGGCAAAACATATTGACGCCAGACAGCCAAAGCCATGATTTGATTTGCCGAGCCGGGCATGCACTCCTGAATTGCGCCAAACTATTGCCTCTTCTTGGAAGAAAGTTCTGCCCGCTCCATTGAGTGGGTCTGCTGCGAGCTTTTTGCCTTTTTTAGCAAGTTCGTTATTAACATCGACGAGAGCTTGAACTGCAGGCCCTGACTGCCAGTACGGGACGTTTTGTACAAAGACGCAGCCATTTACGCGACCATTTTTGTTGTGGGTCGAGACTGTTATGTTACCCAGCTCGCCGGTGTATCGCGGGTCTGTGACTTTTGCCTGTATTTGCTTGAACAATTCTGGATCGCGGTCCCTGACAGAGTCCATGGCTTTTGGCACGTCTTGCGGCGCCGGCGCTGCGCTGAGAACCTTTTTCGTGCACGGATCGATAATTTTCTTTGTGTCTTCCACTGCCTCGGCCGGCGCAACTGGCACTGCTTGTTTCGTCTGTATCTCCGGTATCACCGGTATCGTCTGTACGATTGGCTGATCGGATACGGTTGATGGCGTTGGTGGGACACCATTGTCGGCGAGTGCGTACGCGGACATCTGTCGAATCGCTTGCCTGAATTCGTATAAGCTTAAACTGTAGAATGCTAAAGCCTTGTGGGCTGACTCTACTCCCTGACTGACCGATTGATCATTTTCCAGGTGAGCGGTCTGGGTTCGTTCAACAGCACTGGCTGCGTCTATATTTGCCATGGTGAGCCCTAAATATGCCAAGAAAAGGAGGTTGGCGGCATTATAAGGGCGGATTTCAAGCAGTGACAATGGGGAAAACCACATTGTCGACATTAGTTTACTTCTAGCGAGTTTGAGCCAATTCAAGCAATGCCTCCAGGTGTGTGCCGTCTTTGAGTGATTTTGCAGACTATATTGCAGGCTTTGGTTTTCTTTCGCCGTTCACGTGTTGCTAGCGGGAATCGGTTCCGCCACTGATTCACGACTCTGGGGTAACTTCGGTTTGGCCGCTGAGGAATAATTTTTTTGCCGATTTCGCAGAGTATCGTGTTGAAAATATCCTCAGGGGGAAAAATCATCTGCTTGGGGCAGATGTCGGCGAATAACTTGTAAGGACTTTTGCAAGAACCTGGGCGACTCTGTTTTTTTCTGTTAGACCAAAGCGAACAGCTTCTAAAATTCTCTCGTAGGTTTGTGCTTCTTTATCAGCGGCTTGAGCCGCTTGCATAGCCGAATCGTAAGCTTCCAAAACATCGGCATTCGTAATCTCATAGCCATGCCCTTTAAAGAGCCAGGCTAATGCAGATAATCCAGCTTGCACCGCAAAGTCTGGATTTGATTCGCGATAATCGCGGCTTGCGCGCATAAGAGTTCGCGGATCGCACGGGCTCGTTGCGGCAAGCTTAATAGCTAGATCGAATTGCTTCAACTCTTTGGCTGTTGCAAACCATTTGCCCTCCTCGCCCGGCGTTGCAGCGATCAGATCTTGCAAAATTCTGGTTGGCGCAATCGAGCCGTACTTTTTTTTGATCGTGCGAAAGGTGGTGAGATTGGAAGCCTGGCGATTGGCGCTGATTGCATAATGTTTGTAGGCTTCTTCAACACGTCCTGCTTCGAGCAAGATCTGTTCGCAGGTAGCTGCGACATTTACGCTATCCGTATGCCACCCCGAATGGTTATTCGCAAACTCTACTGCCTCGTCAATTTTGCCCGTGAAAGCCAGAGCCTTTGCGGCAAATTGTTGATAGTCCCACAATCGATGACGATCGAGTTTTAGTAGTGTAAACAATTCGTCGTAGCGCTGCGCCTTGAATAACGCGCTCAGACAGGGCATTGTTCCGTGAAAATATGAACCGGCATTTTCGCTTGTCCAGCACATGCGTGCAGTATCAATCAATTTATCTGTCCATGAAGAGGCGATTTCAGTAGTTTCGCACAAATCGCCCCAGTGGTCTCCAAGCGTTTCGATGTATGGTATTTCATCTTCTATCATTGCCTGCCACAGCCTGTCAAGCCACTTTTCTCGCTTTTCGCTTGCAACATCAGCTGACGCAATCAATGAGACCAATTCTTCGATTGCTTCGCAGACAGCGCTGCCAATGCGACCGGACGAGCCGTCCACGTGCTCGATGGCTGGTGAGAGGCGCTCGAGAAATATGACGCTGCCTTCTGCTGCAAGAGTCTTATCTGTACGTGCCACCTTTTTGAATTCAGAAACTGCCTGTTTGATCCGAGTTATTGCAGGCTCCGATTTCCACCCGAACGCACCACGCCGAAAACGCGCTTTAAATTCCCATTTGTGCGGGGCACTATCGGGAGCAGATTTAGCTTTTTTATGATTACGAGCAGGCATCTTTATCTGCGACTTTGTGTTTGCAAATGTGTTGATATAAACAATGACGAAAGTCATGTTTATTGCGTTATTAGTGTACAAGGATTTGCGTTTGATTCTATGAAAGTGGTTGAGGCGTTCGTCACAACACTTACATGCCGTTCCATCAAACTTAAACTTGATGCAAGGTCGGTGGCGCGTTCATCATCAGTTAGAGAAATACAGACGGAGCAAAGAGGTTATTGCAATTTATCTAGCTCGTCCTGGATGCACTTAGTGTCAGTCACTCCGAGTTTCTTGCTGGTTGCCATCTTGGCATTGAGCACGTCTTTTAGCAGACTTGTACGCTGAGCCGAATCATCTGATTTAGCACCAGAGCTTTCACTTTTTGTTTGAAGAGAAGTTTGTATTGCGCCCAATTCTTGCAGTGCAAAATATGGGATGCCCTGCTTATTGGCTTCTTGTGCCATGTTGTAGCGCAGTTGAAGCACTTCCAGTTTATCGGCGTCAGTGGCTGGTGATTGCTTTTCTTTTGCAGCAATCTTGTCGGCAAGATTTTTAACCGAAGCATTCTTCATCGCTTCGGTGCGCCAGTCCATCGCTACAGGAGCGCCACCAAGTGGTATAGAAGATGGTGCGATGGCACCTCCCATTGGGATAGATACGCTTCCGCGACTTGGTCTGGGTTTGTTCTCAGTGCTTGAATCTTTTTCTTGCGCAAACACAGATTGCGCGCCTATGAAAACGACGAAAGCAGCTGCAACGCTGCGTACTTTGCGCCACGCATCTCGAATGCGACGAAGACCGACCGGGCAGTCGTCGGTGATTATTGTTCCGTCAGCGCGTTGATAAAGTTGCATACACATTGAGGTACCACTGACTTCAGCTTTCTGCAATAGCAATGCAGTTTCCGTCGCGGACATTTTCGAGACATCGTATACATTTTTGCGACAGTCACCACAAAATCGAACCGCCTCTTCAGGAGTGAGCTGCATGTCGCTCCACAGCATGGGACATGGGCTCGCAATTCTCAAGTTATTAATAATATTGCGTGTACCATCGTTGATCGCCATAATTAACCTCTGCTGGGTGAACGTGCGTAAGATTGTCTGAGTGCGTGTGTCTCAATCCTAACCTACCCAATTTGAGCAACCACCGGATAAACCCTGAATCGACTTCAGGATGGTGGTGCATGTTAAGGGGCAATGGACCCTAAGGTCGCTTTGCCGTCGGAGAGAACAACCTGGCTGAAAATGCGCGCAAAACATCATAAATGCGCGCAAAAATGTCAAGGGCGCAAAATGGTGTAAATTCGCCCCTCTGAATTGCTTTTGTGCAGCAGGCAACCTTTTTATTTTTACCGCGTCGGTAACCACGAGGGAAAATTAGTTGGCCGTGAAATTTAACGCTGAAGATTTTGAAAACGACATCGTTTTGAGGTGGCTGAAGCCGCTTGGAAAATCGATTTTGCTTTTATCAGATGCTCTGCGTCTGCAGGCCTTTCGTAAATTTGACTGGGAATTATTTGCCTCAAAATGCGTCTGGCTGGGACCGCAATCCTTACCACTGGTTGCACTATCGGCTATCTTTATCGCCTTAACCTTGACTCTTCAAGCTGTGCTGGAGATGCGTTATCTGCGCAGTCAGGATCTTTCTGGTGCTGTGATTGCCGTCGGTCTGCTCAGAGAATTGGGACCAATTACAGTCAGTATGGCCTGGGCTGCACGCGTCACCGCCCATTTGTGCGCGGAGGGACGTTATTTTGGCTTGGAGCGCTCGGATGCGGATTACGCTTCAAACTTCGTACTGCCGAATCTGCTGGCGGGATACTTGATGTCTATTCCGCTTGCTGCGTATGGATTGGTCGTGGGCTTTTTGTCAGCAGCCTTATTTGCACCTACTCTGGGAGTCAGCTCCTCCAATGATTTTATGGAAACCGCGCGGCTCTATATTCGCGATAAAGATGTGATGACGTATTTCGTCAAACTGGTGTTGATCAATCCAACACTTGCAGTGCTAATTGGTAGCGCGTTTGGACGCGAGGATGAGGAGCTGCAGCGTTTTGCCTCGGCGAATGCAGTGACAGCTTTGTTCATCTCAGGCTTCATAACGAATTGGCTTTTTACTTACGCTGTATATGGACTCGGATATGAATGAAGAAGAAAAATTGAAATCAGAAGACTTGCCTGAGCAAGAAGCTAAAGAAGCTAAAAAAGAAGAAGTTTCCACGCGCTCTGATTTACGCGAGTATAAACGCGAGCGCGCCGACGGTTTAGTCGGAATGTTTGGTCTCATTGCGCTTCTTTTGCTCTATGGATCGTACTGCTGGCTGAAGAGTTATAACCCCCTCAATCCTCCTCAACGCTTCAATGTTCGTTTTCATGACGTCGCCAGTTTAAACTATCAGGCCGCGGTTTACGTTGATGGTGTGCGGGTCGGCAGTGTCGACGCCATAAAAATCAGAGGTAGCGAAGACGTGCTGGTAACTTTAAAGACAAATCCGGCAAAAATTCGGATTCCGGTAGGTTCCAAATTTGTCATTTTGCCCAATGGCGTCGTAGGCTCAAAATACGTGGAAATTATTCTGCCTACTGGTGCCAAAAGCGATGACAAGCTGCAACTCTTAACTGAGAAGACGGAATCGGAGGGTGATGATCCTATTCGACCTGAAATAGTCGTCAACGAACTGGTGCAACGTCTGAACACAATAGATTTTGATAAGATGCAGTCGCAATTAAGTCGCAGTATGGACAAACTCAATAATGTAGCCGATCATGTTTCAAACCTTTCAACGAAAATGGAGCCAGTCGCTGACCATGCCAATCAAACTGTACAATCAGTGAATAAATTGGCAAACGATATGCAAGCTCCGGTAAATCAGGTGCATCAAATACTCGATCAGAAACATCCTCTTATGAAAATGATGTTTGGCAGACCAGGTCATATTAAGGGAGAAACTGACGTCGATAAAAAATCTGATGGAACGGTCGAAAAAGAAACGAAGATCAAGTCTGACAAAAAAGACAAGAATGGTTCTGAGCAGTCAACCGAGACAACGGTCAAAACCAAGAAAAAGCACCACTTTTTAGGTCTATAAACAACGCTTGAGCAAAGCTAATTAAGACAAAAATCGAGTTGGTGTTTGTGTACAGAAATTTGGCATCGCTTACAACTTCATTGAAGTAAGGTTCGCATCAACAACCGACGAATAGTTGGTCTGCTCCTCCGTTGGTAATCCTGATAGTTCTAGCACTGCGCCTAATTCGGCACGAATGTTAAGAGCTAGTTCCCCAGCAATTTCAGCCACTACAGATTTGTCGAGTCCCCACCTTGCAGCAACAGCCGCGAAATCTTTTACCTTCAGTTTGTCGTTTTTACCATTTACCGGAAAAGCGAATCGATCGCCAGGAATATAAATGCGTGTATTGACGAGATCGTAGAGAGGTGTGTATGCCACTGTCAGTGGTGTCGGCGCGGCTCCCAGCTGTCCTGGGCTCATCCAGGTAATGATTGAGACGTTTTTAGCATGCATGTCACCGTTTCCAACCATCCACGAAAAAAGAAGGTGCTTCAGGTAAAGCTCCAATTGATCGCTGGATAAACCAGCTTCCATGAGCGCATCAGCGAGACGCTCGGCGGACGTGTCGTATTTGTTGTGACGATACAATTTGAGCAATGAGGCACCATCCTGCTGTAACGCAAGTCGCACTGAGGCATCGTGCGTGTTCAATTGTTTTCGGCTTGGGATATCATAACGCTCAATTAAAAGAGCGCGTCCTGGAAAAAGATTCTTAGCGCGAAACTCCACTTGCCTGACTGCGGTGGTAGGCAAGCCGACGCGCCGCGCCAACTCCATTGTGGCCCATTCATCTTCGACAAGATTGGGAAATAATGGCGACTGATATTTCACTATGTATGAACACGAGTTGCGCAAAGTTCCCAGGTCCAACAGTGGATCTTTACCCTTTTCATAAATGAGATTGATGGGAAGTTTTGGTTGAACGCCAGAGATTCGCATAGGTCCCTTCTTGCCGAGATTGCGAAAGATATCCTGGAATGTGGTGTCCTTACCAATATTGCTCTTAACCTTAATAACAGCGTGCATGTCTGCATCAATTTCGGAAAGCGTGGCGTCAAGGGTATCGAGTGTCAAATCAACCTCGTTGAAATCACTGCCTCTGAGTGTGAGATTGGACAGATATTTTTGCGTTGTGGCAAGAAGTGCAACACGATCTTCGCGGGCAATTTTAAATGATGCTTGAAGTTGGCTTTCTGTCCAACCTTCCGGTAGAAGATTTTCAAAGAAAGCGGGCATTTTTCTGCTTTCATAGATTTTGCCTAGTGGTAATTCATTCGACAAAGCGATTTTCCAGTCGGGCGAATACTCAAACTTAAATTCAGTACTTTGAAGGGCAGTCAGGTTGCCAATCTCCCAGCCATAGAAGTACACAGCAAAGTTATTCTTGCGTGCGATTTCGATGCCTGCGCCAATCGAAAAATCTTTACTGAGTTGCAGATACTTCCAGTGTTCGATTTTAAGATTATTTCGCACGGCAAACGCAACGGCTCGTTCTCGGTCGGCTGCGCTCAACTTGCCAATCAATTCGACGACTTTGTGCTCAGGAAGCAACTTTTGAGAATATTTTTTTGCGCTAGCTAAGCACTCGAAAACGGTTTGGAGAGGACTTGAAACATTCACCCGCACCACTTCTGCGTCAGCCGAAAGTTTCGGCGCAATCAGTGTTGGAGCTTCTATCTGCTCTAATTCAGGTTCTTTGAGATCAGGCAGCCGAATCACCTCAATGCCAGGAAGTTTTAGCGGCAAGTACTTATGACTGAATCCAGAGAGAAACACATGTCCATCGATAGAAGATAGTGTTGCCGCTGTGCTGAATGAAAGATGCCATTCTGGTAGCAACTTGCCGAGAATGGCTAACAAATTTTGCTGAATCAGGTGCTCGGGGGCAGTTTGAAAGTCGTCCGTATATACATCTCTGGCAATGCGGCGCAAATTGCCGCGCGATGCAGCTGCTCTGATCGCTGATTTATCTGAGGTTGTATTGCCGATAAATATGGTCATAAGTACAAAATGTAGCGGAAATGCCTTGTATTACTGATTATACATGTGGAAAGCGTTACATAGCAAGAAGATTGGTCCAAAATGTAGCGGAAATGCCATGTGAAATAACAGTTGCATGGCAAAAGCGTTACAATGCCGGTGACTGTTCATGCAGTTAAAGCGCGGCAATCTTGTATTGCGACTGTGCGAGCATTACGGTGATGGGAGACCGGGCGTGCATCTTACAATCGAAACGAATTGGGGCAGGCGCGACATGATAGTCTGCGACCCGCTTGGAAAGCGCATCACGTTCAGTGAGCAAATTGATTAAACCAAGTCGGACTTACTTGCTTTCTTTCTTCTCTGAGTTGGTCAAGTCCATATTGAATTTGGTCACTGCCTGGTCCAACGCATCAACATCAGATTTTGGATAGCCGTTCTTCCCAGCGCTTGCTTCTTGAGCTTTGAGCTGCTCCAATCGATCTTTGTACTGCGAGGCTTTTTCGGCATTCAACCAACCCTTTGTCTGAGCATTGTCGATTTGCTCTGCGTAATTGCGGAAACGCTCTTTGTACTTGAAGGCGTAACCTTTGATCGTCACGTCACCCGTTGTGGACGATGATGAGGAGGTCTCACTCACCATGCCGGGCTGGCAATTTGCCGCCTGAAATTGCGACAAAAGCATAATCAACGAACTCAAAATAACTGCAGGAGCGATTTTCGCCATATCAACCTCTAAAATGCGTGACAAGATAACCATGAAAGCTCGATTATATATGAATTGACGCAATTGCTCTCCGGTAATCGTAATTACCGTCGATCAATCAATTGTGACTGTGTAATTGCGTAGTTCCTGATGGAGTTTATTTTAATAACATCGTTTCGTTGCCCCAGTGGAGAACGAATCTATGAGAGAACTGACTGATTCCATCAATACATCTGCTCATGCCTGCGGAGATTTTGCACAAAAGTGTTGTCAGGAAATTTATGTGCTCTCAGCAGGCACTGTAGGCGGTGCTGCTAAAGAATTTAGCAAACATCCAATGAAGACAATTGGTGATACCGCGTGCATGGGTGTTGCTGCTGTGGGATTGACCGCTGTAACTGCTGCAGAACTGCCTGTAGTTTCCTTTGTCGCTGCAGGCACTGGAGCGATTTATGGTGCTAATTTTGCTTGGAATTTGATCAATCCTCACAACCCCCATAACATCGAGCGGAATCTGTCGCTGCGAAATGCGATGGCGACTGCCTGGACAACTTCAGACAAAAGCACGCTTGAGAATTCTATTTTAGAATTGCAAGACAAAAGCGGATCCGATGCGCTACAAGTCTTTCAGTCGTATGCCGTGGGTGGGGCCGCTGCTAAGTATGGCCTGAGAACCGCTGACATGGTTTATAGCGTGGGCTGTTACAAATCTGCAGCGTTAGCCGCTGATGTCTGCACATCAAATGGGGCTCGATTCGGTGCCAATTTGAAGGTGCCCACCTGGGATGAGTACGTCAATTTTAACCGACGCCATGGTCCTGTAATACAAAAGAGTATCCACCAATTTGAGTTGGAAAGGATACTTCAGACATCCGGTAAGACTAGCTCAAAGGAGAATAACTCTGGCATGAAAGAAGAGGATAAAGCTGCGACCCCGGCGCAACTTTGCCTAGAGCTAAAGCGCAATGATGCGCAAAAGCACGAAGAAAAGGAATCAGAGCGCGGCTCCTCACTTTATTTTTCTGAGCGTTTTGGACACTACCATCATTAGGTGTTGTCGAAAGCAGCGAGGTCGCTAATGGGCAATTATCCAAACCGCATCCACCGACGGTATTTCCACCAAAACTTGAATTCTCGCGCGGGAATTTACTAGAATTAGGAAACTTTGAAACCTCAAATTTTTCAAGACTTTTCTAACGTTTTTTTTCGCGGCGCGTCAAGGTACACATTGTTTCGTTTTGGGTTTCTCAGACTATGGTGAAGTCGAGCGTGTTTTGTAAGATTGCTCAAAGAGATTATTAAAGCGTATTTCTGATGGTGCAAATTGTCGCTCTCATTTTGCTCAGCTGCACTCGCAGATGGTGTCAACCGCGCGCATATCGAGAGTGTCGGCAGAAAGAGCAACCTTTGCAAGTTTGTGAAAACTTTAATTGATATCTAAAATCATCTGGCAATGAAGGCATTTAAAGAGACTACATCATGACAGTCCTCGCTTGGGCACCGTATACAGTGGCAAGGCAAAAGTGAAGTAAACAACATACAAGTAATTTTGGAATCGACTCTAGTATTTTCCAGAAGCTTCTCCGTGCTAGACTTGAACAACCGCTACATTCAACATCCTCGTTTCCTCTTAGAGTGAGTAATGAAAACAAATAGCAGTCGAATTAATGCAGCGAAGCCGGTCGGCTTGCAACTTGCGGGAACCATATTATTAATCTTTATTCTTGGCATCCTCGAGACAGGCATGGGTGGATGTGCAACCAAGTCGTATCCAGATCCTCCGCTCACACTTGTTGAGAACTCAGTCACAAAGACCGTAAAAGTTGCGGCGGAAGGCGGTTGGGTCCCCTGTCCCGGCGAATGCTTGAAGCTGGCTAAACCTGGCTGGCAGCAGCGGGAAATACAAGGCTTTTCGCCTAGCGATTACTGGATGCCTTATCCGTATACGGATAAAGATGGCGCGGCGTGGCAAGCATTTAGCCAGCGCCACATCGGTCACATTATTCGCTCTTACCCCGATAAGGCCGCCCAAGATGTTGGGATTTGTCCTATCTGCAACGGCACCGGCTGGGTTCGCAAAGATGATCCGAATGTCAAGAAATAACGCGGGTCATCGCGCTTTTACAATTTTAGCTATTTGGTTAATAACCGATTTCGGCACTGCCTGCGCTCAACAATCATCGTGGCAAGAAGAGCAACACCACGCAATTGCCGTGCAGGAAAAAGATCCGACCAGCGCTGTAAAGGACTATCGCAGCGCCATAAAAGACGCAGCTGCTGCTAACGCACCAGTCGAAAAGCAATTAGGAATTCTTTATCAGTGCGGCAATTTACTATGGCAGAATTGGCGTGCAACTGAAGCAAAAGACGTTTATTCGCAGGGAATAGATCTAGCCCATAGCAACGATCTAAAAAATTGGGAAGCAAGATTTCTTCTAATGTCATCATGCGCTTCTCATACGCTTTTTCACCTGGGACTGACTACAAACAATGACCCGGCTCCAGCTTTGAAAGCGCTGGAATTGCGTCCCGGCAAACCCGATTGCCCGACAGAGTTCCAGATCAATTGCCTGGAAGCAATCGGGGATGCTTATCTCGATTCAAAGGATTACACGAAGGCAGAAAAATTTCTCTATGACGCTTTAGCAGAAGCAGAGCGGATGCCCGACGAACAAGAGAGGGCGAGTGACATCATTCGCTCTGTCATGCAAATGCGCGTAAAACAGAAAAAGTACGCGGATGCCACCAGGCTCCTTGCAGAATCGTGCGAGAGTAACCCAGAATGGTCGAAAGAAAATAAGCGGTACTATTTCGATGAGGTAAACCGCTTTGATCCTGAGACCGCGACGGTGTATGCGAAAGTCAAAGATTTGCTCAAACAAAATGACTTTGCAGGGCTTGACTCATATGCACTCAAACTTCGACAAACTCCAGGCTCGTCAGCAAGCGGCAAAGCGCCAATCGATTATTTCTTAGGTTGTACTGATATGGGAACGTACCAATCGGAAATCGAATGGACCAACCGGCTTGATACCATTTCCAAATGGATGAAAGAGCGTCCAAGTTCAGATACCGCGAAAATTGCTTACGCTAATCTTTTAGTCGCATATGCATGGAAAGCGCGTGGCGACGGCTGGGCTGATTCAGTTACAGAAGAAGGTTGGCGCTTAATGAAAGAGCGCCTCGCTCAGGCGCTTGCAGTCCTCGACCAGGTGAAGCAACGCACACCGGACTGGTACTCAGTTTCTCAAAGAGTGGCACTTGGTCAGAGTTGGGATCGAAACCGCTATGAAAATCTGGTGAATGAGTGTCAAAAGCGTTTTCCTAAATACGAAGAGGTCATATTCAGAAAAGCATATTGGTTGCAGCCAAAATGGCATGGGCGCGAAGGTGAGGCTGTCAAATATGTCGATGCTGAAGCCAATAAGCTGCCGGGATTGGCTGGAGATGTTCTTTACGCTCAAATTGCTTGGTCTCTGGATTTTTCATTTGAGAATGTGATCAAAGATGCCCATCTAAACT
>Ga0182030_10022533_pt1 | contig 11715 bp, 9 predicted proteins | sample 812S3MmetaG_FD_121299 | JGI IMG/M metagenome (GOLD analysis project Ga0182030, IMG submission 121299) | Permafrost microbial communities from Stordalen Mire, Sweden - 812S3M metaG (Illumina Assembly) | ecosystem: Environmental > Terrestrial > Soil > Wetlands > Permafrost | place: Sweden... | reverse complement strand
GCCGCAATGCACATGTGGCAACCGGCGGCCACGGCGATCTTGGCCGCCAGCAGCTTGGTGGTCATGCCGCCTGATCCGACGCTGGAGGCGGATCGGCCGGCCATGGCTTCGATGTCCGGTGTCACGGCCGTGACCCGCTCGATGAGGCGGGCCTCGGGATTGCGGTTCGGATCCGCGGTGAACAGGCCTTCGACATCCGAGAGCAGCACCAGGCAGTCGGCCCCGGACATCTGCGCCACGCGGGCACCGAGGCGGTCGTTGTCGCCGTAACGGATTTCGGCCGTGGCCACCGTGTCATTCTCGTTGATGACCGGCAGAGCGCCCAGCGCGAGCAGGGATTCCAGGGTGGCCCGTGCATTGAGGTAGCGCTGGCGCCGCTCGCTGTCCTCCAGCGTCAGCAGTACCTGCGCCACGGTGACGCCATGCTCGCCCAGCAGTTCCTTGTAGGCATGGGCCAGGCGAATCTGCCCCACGGCGGCGGCGGCCTGGCTTTCATCCAGGCGCAGCACCCCGGGGGCGAGCCCCAGCTCACGTCGCCCCAGCGCAATCGCGCCCGAGGACACCAGGATGACCTGCTGGCCGCGCGCCCGCAGGCGCATCAGATCCTCCACCAGGCTGGTCAACCACTCGCGGCGCAGCTGACCGGTGTCCGGGTGGACCAGCAGGGCCGAGCCCACCTTGACGACGATGCGCCGGGCAGCAATCAGCGGGGACACGACATTCTCACCAGCGGTGCTCATGGTAAAAACTATACGGGATCGGCGCCGGGTGGGCGAATCCTCCGCCCGCCAGCGTTGCCACCCGCAACAATCCCCCCTTAAACTGGCGACCGCTTTTAACAGTTGAGCCCTCGAGGACCAAAACGGTGAGCAGAGATTACGAACCGGCGGCCGGCCAGTGGTACCAGAACGTGGAAGAAGAGGAGTCCTTTCGCGTGCTGTCGGTAGACGAAGACTCCGAACTCGTCGAAATCGAATATGTCGACGGCGACATCGAGGAGATGGACATCGAAGCCTGGCACGAAATGGATTTGGAAAAAACCACGGCGCCGGAAGGCTGGTCCGAATCCGAGGAAGAGGATGATGAGGACGAAGAGGAAGACGACGAGGACGACGACTGGGACGAGGACGACGACGAGGATGATGATGATGATGATTTGGATGAGGATGAAGACGAGGAAGAGTGACGCAGCCGGGTTCTAGCACCCAGGCGGTCGCCCAACTCGCCGCTCTCCTCGGGGCCGACTGCGTCCGCACCGATGCGGGCGAACTCGCCCCGCTGCTCGTCGATCATCGCGGCCTGTACCACGGCAACGCCGCGGCGCTCATCCTGCCCCGGTCCGTCGAGCAGGTCGCGACCACGCTGGCCTTCTGCAATGCGCACCACATCGGCGTGGTGCCCCAGGGCGGCAACACCGGATATTGCGGCGGCGCGACGCCCGATCAGTCCGGCAACCAGGTCATCGTCTCGCTGGCGCGGCTGAACAGACTGCGCAACATCGATCCTTTGAATTACTCCCTGACGTGTGAGGCCGGCTGCCTGCTGGCCGAGGTGCAGCGGGCAGCGGCGGATGCCGAGCGCCTGTTTCCCTTGAGCCTCGGCTCCGAGGGCAGCTGCCAGATCGGCGGCAATCTATCCACCAATGCCGGCGGAACGAGCGTCCTGCGCTACGGCATGATGCGCGAGCTTACGCTGGGGTTGGAGGTGGTCCTGGCCGATGGCCGGGTGCTGGACAGTCTCACCGGCCTGCGCAAGGACAATACCGGTTACGACGTGAAGTCCCTGTTCCTGGGGGCAGAGGGCACGCTCGGCATCATCACGGCCGCCACGCTCAAACTGTTTCCCGCAGCGCGCAGCATCGCAACCGCGTTTGTGGCCGTGGCAGACGTGCAGGCGGCGGTCGAGCTGCTCAGTCGCCTGCGCAATCACAGTGGTGATCGCGTCAGCTCATTCGAACTGATCCCGCGCCTGGCGGTGGAGCTGACGGTGCAGCACATCCGACCCACGGTGGACCCGCTGCCGGGGCGGCACGACTGGTACGTGCTGTGCGAACTCACCTCACCGCGCGCCGACGAACCGCTGGATACCGTCCTCGAAGACGTTCTCGCCGACGCATACACGGCCGGCCTGGTCCAGGACGCCGCCATCGCCCAGAGCGGCCGCGAGGCCGAGAGCTTCTGGTTCCTGCGTGAGAACATACCGCGCGCGCAGCGCCTGGATGGCGAGAGCCTCAAGCATGACATCTCCGTGCCGGTCGCAGCGTTGCCGCAGTTCGTGACGCAGGCCGCCGCATGGCTCGCCAGCCATGTGCCGGAAGGACGGCTCATCGCCTACGGTCACGTGGGCGATGGCAACCTGCACTTCAACCTCAACCAGGATCCGCTGATCGCGGCGGAGAAGTTCTTAGGTCGAGCCGATGAAGTGCGCCGCGCCATCCATGCCCTGGTGCACGAATTCGGCGGCAGCTTCAGCGCCGAGCACGGTATCGGCCAGCTGAAAGTCGGCGAGCTCGAACGCTATGCCTCACCGGTTGAACTGGACCTGATGCGGGCGATCAAACTTGCCTTCGATCCCAACGGGATCATGAACCCCGGCAAAGTCCTCAAGGGCAGCTGAGAACCATAGGTGAAACTGTCGGGCCGCGTGCTCATCTGCGCCGCACCTACCAGGTTCGCGGGCGGCGCGACAGGACCGCAGCGGGCGTCCATGAACTTCATGGCGGCACCGATCTGCAGCGCATCTGTGGCGCTCCAGCTGCGCACGGTCGCGCCGTCGGGCGCGAGGTCCTGCAGAATCAGGATGAGCGCGTTGTTGCTGGCGTCGAAGGGCCAGTCATCGCTGTGCAGGATCAAGCGCAGCGTGCGTCCGTCGGGCAAGGAAAAATCCGCGCGGCCGCCGTGGTCGGCAACATTCACGGTCAGCAACGGCGACAGATCCGCGGGCCGCCCTGAGGCCGACCAGCGGATGCGACAGGAGTAGAGCCGCGCCAGATGCAGTTCCGGCCAGTCGTAACCGGCACTCTCCTGCACCAGCGCATCATCCTGGAAGCGAAACTGGCGGGTGCGGAACCAGTACACGCCTTCCCCGACCTGCAGGCGATAGTCCACATAGCGTTGCGGAGCCGCCGGCGGCGACACGCAGCCGCGACCCAGCGTGCCGCCGTGGAACTGGTCACCATTACGGCTCAACAGCAGGTCACAGCCAGGAATGGCATCGAGGTCCGTCCGACGCAGCGCCAGCTGCGCCTGGGGATCGGCGAAGAGTCCGCGCCACTGCGCGGGCGTACTGAACGTGTATTGCCGCACGCGGATGCGTTGCGGCCGCAGTTGCGAATCGACGGAGAGACGCAGCAGCACCTGACGCCGCGGTGCCCCCGGCACATCGTGCAGGGTCTCCTCCAGGTACAGCACTGCGGGACCCAGCCAGGGCAGATCGACCGGTTCGATCACGGTCCGCAGACGCGTGACATCCTCCGCTGCCGCCTGCGTTGAGTGACTGTCCAGAATCACCTGCACCGCACTGTCGTGGACGCCGGACCACAGCCGCGTCAGGTCGGCGATCTCGGGCGGCGTATCCGCAGTGCTCCTCGCCGGCGGCCCGGCGGCGAGGGCCGGGCCCGCCAGGTTCAGACTCAGCCACAGCCCCAGGCACACACGCAGCGACGCGCGCACCGCGCTGCCGTTCATTTTCTCGGGTCCATCAGCCGCAGCAGTCCTTCCTGCGCGGTGCTGGCGACGAGAGTTCCATCCCGTGCGAAGACATTGGCCCGCGCAAAGCCGCGGCCGCCGGAGGCGCTGGGGCTTTCGACGGCATGCAGCAGCCAGTCATCCACGCGCAACGGGCGGTGGAACCACATGGCGTGATCGATGCTGGCGACCTGTGCCTTGCCGCTCAGATGCGAAATGCCGTGGGACAGCGCGGCGGTTTCCAGCAGATGAAAGTCCGACACATAGGCGAACAGGCAGCGTTGCAGGGTCTGATCCCCCGGCACTCCTGCAACGGCGCGAAACCACACCTGGCGCGACGGCGCGTAACCGGGAGCAGGCCTCGCATCCACCGGCCCCACCGCGCGAAACTCAAAGGGTCGGGGTATTGCCAGCACGCGCCGGACGCGCTCGGGCAACTTTTCCAGAAGCTCCGGGGCGACGCGCGAGGTATCCGCCAGGTTTTCCGGCGGCGGCACATCCGGCATCGACACCTGGTGCTCCAGACCCGCCTCCTCGGTCTGGAACGAGCAGGTCATGTTGAAGATCTGCTCACCGTGCTGGATGGCGATGACACGGCGATTGGAAAAACTGTGACCGTCGCGGCTGCGATCGACCTGGTAGATGATCGGCGCGTTGAAATCGCCGCGGCGCAGGAAGTAAGCGTGCAGGGAATGCACCATGCGACCGGTCACGGTGCGGGACGCGGCGTTGAGGGCCTGGCCAAGCACCTGGCCCCCGAACACCTGCGGGCTGCCTATATCGCGGCTTGCGCCGCGAAACAGGTTGACCTCGAGCATCTCGAGGTCAAGCAATGCGATCAGATCAGCAATCCGCTGGTCCACCGGCGCACCTGCCTTGTGTCGATCAGCCGAACTTGAATATGCCCTTCATGATCACGTAGTGACCGGGGAAAGTGCACAGATATGTGTAGTCGCCGCCCTTCGTGAGCTTCGAGGTCGGGAACGTCACCGTGGCAGTCTGGCCACCCCCGATGACCTTGGTCGCGGCAATGACGTGCGGGTCGTTGGGCGTCAGGTAGTTGTTGGCGAGACCGGCGGCCATGCCGGCGTTGGCCACCGTGGTGACGTCGGCGGTCTTCACCAGGACCCAGTTGTGCCCCATCGCGGCCGCGGGCAGCTTACCCGCATGCGTGAGGGTGAGCTCAACCTGGGTGCAGTCGGCAGCCACGTCGAGTTCCTTCTTGTCGTACTGCATCGCATCGTTGCCGGAAATCTCAAGCTTGCAGACCTTGTCGGCTGCGAACGCGGCGTGAGTGCCTCCTGCCAGGGACACGACGGCAATCGCCAACGCGGCCAGAACAGAGTGTCTACGGATCATCGGTAACTCCTTAAATCGGGAAAGGGCGGTATTTTGCATGAGCCGGTTGCCCAGCGCACGCCCTGGCGCTGGCTGGCTCCTAACGCGTCAGGTATCGGGAACGCCGAGGCGCCGGTGCATGATCGGACTGGTGGTCGTGTACTGCAGGAATTGTTTCTTCTGCGGAAACAGATGGTGCTGGATACCGAATGCCGCCAGCGCGGCTTCGTGGAAGCCCGAGAGGATGAGCTTCTTCTTGCCAGGATAGGTGTTGATGTCACCCACCGCAAAGATGCCCGAAACGCTGGTCTCGAACTTCTCCGTATCGACGGCGATGGCCTTGCGCTCCAGGGCTAGCCCCCAGTCCGCGATAGGGCCGAGCTTCGGGTGCAATCCAAAGAATACCAGGATCTGATCGCCGTACACCTCGTGCAGTTTTCCGTCGTTGCCTTTGATACGCACGCCCTGCAGGGCATTGCCATCCGTCAGCAACGACTCGGCGCGTCCCTCGACGTGTTGGAGCCGGCCGGCAGCCTGAAGTTCCCGCATCCGCGCGACCGTAGCCGGCGCGCCCCGGAAATGTTCGCGACGGTGCACCAGGGTGAGGCTTGCAGCGGCCGGTGCCAATGCCACGGTCCAATCCAGCGCCGAGTCGCCGCCGCCGAAAATCACCAGCCGCTTTCCCGCGAGCTGCTGGGCGTCGCGCACACGGTATTGAATCTGATCGCCCTCGAAGGCCTCGGCACCCGACACTCCCAGACGACGCGGCTGGAAGGAACCCAGACCCGCGGCGATGACCACCGCCCCTACGGTCAATTCGGTGCCACCCGCCGTGCCCACCTTGAAGCGACCCGCGCCGTCGGGCAAAAGCGTCGTGACCTCTTCGCCCAGATGAAACCGGGGATTGAAGGGACGGATCTGCTGCATCAACCGGTCCACCAGTTCCTGGGCACCGCAGACGGGCAACGCCGGGATGTCGTAAATGGGCTTATCGGGATAAAGCTCCGCGCACTGCCCGCCCACCACCTTCAGTGAGTCGAAGACGTGCGCCTGGATCCCGAGCAGGCCCAGCTCGAGCACCTGGAACAGGCCGCAGGGACCGGCGCCGATGATGGCCACCGATGTGCCGGGCTCAGCCTCTTTGGATTCCGTGGCCGCAGGCAGGTTCATGCTGTGGCGGCGCTCAGGCGCGCCCGGCGTTCGCGTCCGTGGGCGTGTGGAAATACTCGCTCTCAGCCGCCAGCTGGTCCACGAGTCGCTTCAGCTCAGCCATCCGGCCCTCGGCGGTGCTGATGGGCATGCAGTCCTGACAGCGGGGGTCGCCGCAGGGTTGCCGGGAGTACAGCCAGTACTGCAGGGCACCGGCAAGCATGCCATCGGCGATATCCCAGAGGTCGGCATCCTTGTCCTTGTCTGCCAGGCGGTTGCCAAGGTCAACGGCCTTGGCAAAAGCCGAGTCAAAAGTATCCGCAAGTTCAGTCATGGCGGCAGTATAGAGCAACTGGCCCGGGTATCCCCCAACCGGCCAAAACCGGGCCCTTTTAGCCCGCGGGCGCCGCTTGAGCCGGCAGTTTTTGCGAAGCCCGCCACGGACGCGGGCTATATTCGTGGCGCAACATCCGCGTATTGGCATGACCCTGGAATCATTGACTTCAGGCTTATGTCTCATGCTGCGGAACACAAACAGTGCAGTCGGCTTCTGAAACGGTTCCCGACCCCGCCACCCCCCGCCGCATCTGGCGGCTGGGCGTCGGTGCACACCTTGCGCTGGGCCTGGCGGCAGTCGCTTTGGTCGTGCTGTTGGGCCAGCTGGTGGCCGACAACATCACCCATACTGCCGTGCAGGCGGTGGGCTCCCTGGAGCTGCGCTACGTACCGCAGGCGCGCCTCGCCAGCGCAATCATGGAAAAGCTTGCCGCATTCGATCGCGAGGTAGAGGAATCCCTCGGCGCCGAAGGCAGCTCCGTCGAGGCGCAGCGCTCGGCGCAGGCCGACCTCGAAACCGCGACGGCGGATCTCAACAAGGCCCTCGACGTCTGGTTCGAGCGCATGCCAAAGGATTTCACGGCGGCGCCGGACGGCCGCAATCAGCTACTGCTGAAGCAGCAGATCGGCGCGCACGTGAGCGCGGGCCGCGCACTCGCCAACCAGTCCGGTCAGCGACAGCAATGGCTGCGCGAACGCCACGCGTTGCTGGAAGCGGAAGGTCGTCGCATCACGAACGCCGGCGGCACGGGCCTCTCCATAAACAACAACCAGGTGCTCGCCCGAAAATCGCTGATCGAATTGTCGCAGGTCGCGGCGGCACTGCGCTCCGTCGAGGATCTGGGCGATGCCGCGAACCACGCCGAGCGTGATTTCGCCGCGGCGCTGGATCGGAACAACGCCGAACTCATGCACTCACCCGGCGCGGCGTGGATGGAGATCGTGCGTGAGGACTTCAATCGGTCGGTGAGCCTGCGCAATCAGGTCAACCGCTTCGATTCGAGCAATGCGCGCGAACGCCGCGACTTCCTCCGCACAGGTGCGCAGCTCATCAGCGATGCACAGACGCTGCTGCAGGAGCCGGCACGCCAGGCCCTCTCGGCCGCTGCCCAACGCGCGGCGCAGGCTGCCAACAACGCGCAGCGGGCCCTCGTTGGCACCGGCATCGCCGTGCTGGCGGTGGTGCTATTGGTATCGCTGCTGCTGGCGCTGCGTATTTCGATTCCGGTCCGCAGACTCATGATTGCGACCCGCAGACTGGCGGCCGGCGAACGCTGCGTCAGTGCCCGCAGCACCGGCTCCGGCGAAATCGCGGAGCTCGCCGAGGCCTTCAACGCCATGGCGGCAAAGATCAGCGACGCCGAACAGGAACTGCGCGCGCACCAGGCCGTGCTCGAACAGCATGTCGAGGATCGAACCCGCGAACTGCATCACCTCGCTCACCATGATCCGTTGACCGAACTGCCGAACCGCCGGCACCTGGCCGCCCGGCTGGCTGCAGCGCTGGCAGCGGCCGCGCACAGCCAGCGGCGCTGCGCGCTGCTGTTCGTGGATCTCGACAACTTCAAATCCGTCAACGACACCCTCGGTCACAAGTTCGGCGATCGGGTGCTGCAGATGGTGGGCCTGCGTCTGAAGGAGGCGCTCGGACCGGAAGCCTTCATCGCCCGGCTCGGCGGCGATGAATTCACCGTGCTGATTGAAGATGCATTGAGTGCCGAATATGTTTGCGAACAGGCCGCGAAGGTGATCGAGGCGCTGCAGAAGCCGCTGACGGTGGATGGCCGGCAGCTGTCCACCAGCGCCAGCGTCGGCGCGACCCTGTATCCCGATCATGCCCACGACGCCGATGCGCTGCTGCGCACTGCGGATGTGGCGCTGTTCCATGCCAAGGATCTCGGCCGCAACCGTTTCGCCATGTACACACCCGAGCTTTACGACCTGGCCGCGCACCGCTTCCGCCTTGAACAGGCGCTGCGTCGTGCGGTCGAGGACGGCGACCTGCTGCTCATGTACCAGCCCCAGGTGGCGCTGCACACGCTGGAGCCCGTCGGCGTCGAGGCCCTGCTGCGCTGGCGCAAGGCGGATGGCCGCATTGCCAGTGCCAGTGAGTTCATAGAGATCGCCGAGTCCACCGGCCTCATGCGCGAGCTCACCACGTGGGCGCTGCGCTCAGCGACCGCGACCGTGAAGGCCTGGCGTGCAATGGGCTGGCAGAATGCCAGTGTCGCCGTCAACGTCTCGGCCATGCAGCTGCTGGACGGCAGTTTCGTGGACCACGTCATCGAGGCACTGGCCGTGACCGGACTGCCCGGGGATGCGCTGGAGATTGAGATCACGGAGACGGTCATCCAGACGGCTCCGGCGACGCTCGCTGCCCTGCAACGGCTGCGCAGCCTCGGCGTTGCGATCGCACTGGATGATTTCGGCACCGGTTATTCCTCGCTCGCCTCACTGGCGCAGCTGCCCATCACCCGCGTGAAACTCGACCGCACGTTGATCGAGGATATCGACCGCAGCCCGCGCTCTGCAGCCATCGCCCGCTCGGTGATCGCCCTATGCCATGGCCTGGGGCTTGATGTCGTCGCCGAGGGCGTGGAACGCCCCGGACAGCTGCTGCTGCTGGGTCAGTGCGGGCCGATCACCGTGCAGGGCTTCCTGCTGGCCGCGCCCGTGGAAATGCAGGTCGCCGCGCAGACCGCGGAAGCCGCTGCCGCCCGCGCCCGTGTCCTGCTGCAGACTCCAGCGGATTCCACATCGCACGGCGCCCGGGCCGCGGACGGGTCGCTGGTGTTCGTCGGCGCAAAGGCGCGGCGCCGGCCCTAGGGCGGGTCGCGGCTATTCAGCACCGCATCGCGTGTGCGCACGCCGAGCACGGGCTGATCGATGAAGACTCCATCCAGACCTGCCTGCAGATAGGGCGCAAGCTCCGCGGCGAGATCACCCAGCCGCGCCGGATCCGCTGCCGAGCGCAGCGGCACGGGCAGGAAGTGGTTCTCGGCACGAAAGGTCCACGCATGCACCAGCAGACCTTCCGCATGTGCGTCATCGATCAGCGCCGTCGGTGACCCGAGCGTGCCCGCCGCCGTGCGCGGAATCACCAGCGTTTTCTCGACCCCGATGGCATCTGCGTAGTCTGAGACCTGCGCCAGACCGCGCCGCGTGACCATGCCGGCGTAGTTGCGCGCGTCGCCGGCGAGCACCCAGTCAAATGGCGCGCCGGTCGCCGCCACCAGCTGCACCAGTGGCAGCTCCGTCATCGAGCGCAGCGTTCGCAGATTTTCCGTTTCGAATGACTGGATGAAGATCGGCGCCTCCCGCCCCGCGTAATCGTGGCGGTCCAGCGTTGCCAATAACGGTTCTTCCAGCCCCAAGCCGATCCCGGAAAAATAACTGGGATGCTTGGTTTCCGGATAGACGCCGATGCGCCGCGGTGATGGCTCGTGACGCGCGCGGGCCGAGTGCGCGCGCACTACGTCCGCGCCGTGCACCAGGTCGAGGATTTCATCCAGCGTCGGAATCTCGAATTGCCCATCGAACCGGGCGTTTGCCGGCCGCAGCTCGGGGATGCGCTCGCGCGCCCGCAGGGTCTTCAGCTCCACGAGCGTGAAGTCCTCGGTGAACCAGCCCTCGATGCTGACTGCGTCGATGACCTTGGTGGTGCGACGGTCCGCAAACTCCGGATGCGATGCCACATCGGTGGTACCACCGATTTCATTTTCATGACGGGCCACCAGCACGCCATCCCGGGTGCTGACCAGGTCAGGCTCAACGAAGTCCGCGCCCTGCTGGATGGCCAGGAAGTAGGACGTCAGCGTGTGCTCCGGCACATACCCGCTGGCACCCCGATGACCGATGATGATCGGCACCAGTGCACGCGGCGCGCCACTCTGCCCGATATCGGTGCTTTCGGTCATGATTCCCCGACAATAATCGATTCAGCAATGACGGAACAAGCCGCACTCAAGAGTGTACGATTACCTCATGAGCGAGCTTACCGAAACGGACATCTACCACTTCCGTGAAGGCACCTTCTTCCGCGCCTACGACAAGCTGGGGGCACATCCGGACAGCGTCGCTGGACTAAAGGGTACGCGCTTTGCCGTGTGGGCGCCGAACGCTGAGGCCGTGCACGTCATCGGCGACTTCAATGGCTGGAGTCACGACAGCCATCCGATGACGGTGCGAGCGGATCAGTCCGGCATCTGGGAGCTGTTCATTGCCGATGTGGGTCCCGGCAGCGTGTACAAATACTTCGTGCGTTCCCGCTATGCCGGATACGCCGTGGAAAAGAGCGACCCGTACGCCTTCCGCTGCGAGGAACCGCCGCGCACCGGCGCGGTGGTCTGGGATAACGGCTACACGTGGGACGACATCGAATGGCAGCGCAATTGCGGCCGGGTCAACGCCCTGGATGCTCCCTGGGCCATCTACGAAGTTCACCTGGGCTCCTGGAAACGCGTGCCGGAGGATGGCAACCGCTCGCTCAACTACCGGGAGGTCGCTCACGAGCTGGCCGACTACGTGGTCGAGATGGGATTCACGCACGTCGAACTGATGCCCATCATGGAGCATCCGTTCTTCGGTTCGTGGGGCTACCAGATCACCGGCTACTTCGCACCCTCCTCCCGCTACGGCACGCCGCAGGACTTCATGTACCTGGTCGATCACCTGCACAGCAGGGGAATCGGTGTGATCCTGGACTGGGTGCCGTCGCATTTCCCGAGCGACCAGCATGGCCTCGCGTTCTTTGACGGCACCCATCTGTACGAGCACGCCGATCCGCGCCAGGGCTACCACCCGGAGTGGAACAGCTCCATCTTCAATTATGGTCGCGCGGAGGTCCGCAATTTCCTCGGCAGCAACGCGCTGTACTGGCTGCAGACCTACCGTGCCGATGCGCTGCGTGTCGACGCGGTCGCCTCGATGCTTTATCTGGATTACGGCCGCAAGGCCGGGGAGTGGATCCCGAACCCGTTCGGGGGTCACGAGAACCTGGACGCGCGCGATTTCCTGAAATCGTTGAACGAGGCTATCTACCGCGATTACCCCGGCACCCAGACGATTGCCGAGGAGTCCACTGCCTGGCCGCAGGTGTCGCGGCCCGTATACCTGGGCGGGCTGGGGTTCGGGCTCAAGTGGAACATGGGCTGGATGCATGACACGCTGAAGTTCTTCCAGACCGACCCGCTGTTCCGCCGCCATC
>Ga0182030_10022532_pt1 | contig 11715 bp, 16 predicted proteins | sample 812S3MmetaG_FD_121299 | JGI IMG/M metagenome (GOLD analysis project Ga0182030, IMG submission 121299) | Permafrost microbial communities from Stordalen Mire, Sweden - 812S3M metaG (Illumina Assembly) | ecosystem: Environmental > Terrestrial > Soil > Wetlands > Permafrost | place: Sweden... | reverse complement strand
GACCTCCCCCTTACCAAGGGGGTGCTCTACCACTGAGCTACGGCAGCAAAAGGCCCTGCGCCACATATCGATTGCGCATTATCTTATCCGAAAACCGGTACCCACTTTTCGGGATCATGCGCGGGCGAACTGCCATACCGGCCTATCGGCGCAAGGTAAAGCCTCAACTTGCGAAGCCGCGCGGCAGGCGGATAATGCCGCCATGGCGCACAATGCCGGGGACGGCAAGAGATCCATAAAATCAGGCGTGCGAGCGGCACGGCTGGCAGCTGCGCTGCGGGAAAACCTGCGCCGCCGCAAGGCGCAAGCCCGCCAGCGTAGCGCGCCAAAGCCTACCAAAGACGGCTGAACCCGACTTTCGCCGCAATCGGGCTGCGAGAGTGGTAGCCTTGCAGACAAGGTTCCGAGGCGCTAAGCGGAGCGGCATGGATCGAATACGCATTATTGGCGGCCAGCGTCTTAACGGCACGATTCCGATATCGGGCGCCAAGAACGCGACCTTGCCCTTGATGATCGCGGCGCTTCTGACTGAGGACACGCTGATCCTCGAGAATGTTCCGCGCCTGGCCGATGTTATCCAACTGCAGCGCATACTTGGCAATCATGGCGTCGATATCACCATCGCCGGCAAGCGCCAGGGCGACGACCCCAATTCCGGCCGCACGTTGCATATTTCGGCCAAACATATCGTCGACACCACCGCGCCCTACGATCTTGTCTCCAAGATGCGGGCGAGTTTCTGGGTGTCGCGCCGCTGCTGGCGCGCATGGGCGAGGCCAAGGTCTCGATGCCCGGCGGTTGCGCCATCGGCACGCGGCCGGTCGATCTCCTGATCATGGCGCTGGAAAAGCTCGGCGCCGAGATCGAGATTGAAGGCGGTTACGTGATCGCACGCGCCAAAAAGGGCCTGCGCGGCGGCGAAATCAATTTCCCCAAAGTCACCGTCGGCGGCACCCATACCGCGCTGATGGCGGCGGCGTTGGCGCGCGGCACCACCGTGATCGAGAACGCCGCGCGCGAGCCGGAAATCGGCGACGTCGCAGACTGCTTGAACAAGATGGGCGCCAATATCACCGGCGCCGGCTCAGCGCGCATCGTAGTGGAGGGCGTTGCCAGACTGCACGGTGCGCGCCACGCGGTGCTGCCCGACCGCATTGAGACCGGCACCTATGCCATGGCGGTGGCGATGACTGGCGGCGACGTGCTTTTGCAAAACGCGCGGCCGGAACTACTGCAATCGGCGCTCGATGTGCTGGCGCAAACCGGCGCCACCGTCACGCCGACCAATGAGGGCATCCGGGTCGCGCGCAACGGTTCGGGCTTGGATCCGGTTGAAGTTTCGACCGCGCCGTTCCCGGGATTTCCCACCGACTTGCAGGCGCAATTAATGGCGCTGATGACGCTAGCCAAAGGTACCTCGCGCATCACCGAGACGATTTTCGAAAACCGCTTCATGCATGTACAGGAACTGGCGCGGCTTGGCGCACATATTCAGCTCAATGGCGAGACCGCCACCATCGAGGGCGTCGAGCGGCTCAAGGGCGCGCCGGTGATGGCCACGGATTTGCGCGCCTCGGTCTCGCTGGTGATCGCGGGGCTGGCGGCCGAAGGCGAGACCATGGTCAACCGCGTCTATCACCTCGACCGCGGCTTCGAACGGGTCGAGGACAAGCTCGCCGCCTGCGGCGCGGCGATCGAGCGCATCAGTGCTTAGACTTTTTGCGCGGATCTTTCAGCGGCGGATTTTTCTTGATGTTGAGGCGGCGCTGCGCCTTTTCGTCGAAATGATCGTCGGCCCGCAGCCCGGCCGATCGAATGCCGGCAATCGCGCAAATGTCGTCCATTTCATTGACGTCACCGGTCACGCCGATGGCGCCCAAGACCTCGCCTTGCGCGTCGCGAATGAGTTGGCCGCCGGCTTCCAGAAACAACGGGCCATCGGCTATGTTTTCCAAAGACTGCACGAAAAGCGGCTTTTCTTTCGCCTTCTGCAACACCATGCGTGACGAGCGTCCGAGCGACAACGCCGCGAAGGCTTTGCCATAGGCGATTTCGAAACGCATCAACGAGGCGCCGTCCTGCTTCTGGAACGTCTTTATCCGCCCGCCGGCGTCGAGAACGATAGCCGCTAGCGCATGGCAATCGAGCTTTTTGGCGGCTGTGAAGGTGCCTTCGATGATCTTTAAGGCCTGCGCCAGACTCAAAGCGCGCATACAGATTCCTCCCGGCGAGCGATCCTGAAAGCCGAACATGGTCCGTGAGGCATGTCAACGCCAGCCATTCGAGGCATTGGGGTTTTGCGCGGCGGCGGATTAAGATGCCGGCCTTGAAGGCAAAGGGAGTAACCGTGGTGGCTACCGAAATCAAAATTATGAGCGCCGGCGCCGTGAAGTCGATGGTGGTGGCGCTGGGCGCGGAATTCGAAAGACAAGCCGGCAATAAGCTCGACCTGAATTTCGGCACCGCCGGCTCGATGCGTGAGCGCATCAAGAACGGGGAGGCGACCGACCTCGTCATCCTGTCCGAATCCGCCATTGCCTCGCTCGACAAGCCCGGTATGTTCGTTGCCGGCAGCATCACCGATCTCGGCCGTACCGTTACCGGCGTCGTGGTGCGCGAGGGCGCCGCCATTCCCGATATTTCCACGCCGGAGGCGTTCAAGCAGGCGCTGCTCAAGGCGCGCTCGGTCGCCTATACCGATCCGAAGGCGGGCGGCTCATCCGGCACCATGTTCGCCGCCATGCTGGAAAAGCTCGGCATCGCCGAGGCGGTGAACAAGAAAGCCGTGCTCGGTAAAGGCGGCCATGATGTTGCAGTTTCAATTGTCGAGGGGCGTGCCGAAATCGGCACAACCTTTATCAGCGAAGTTCTGCCGGTGAAGGGTGTCAAGGTGATCGGTACGCTGCCGGGCGAGTTGCATAATTCCAATACCTATACGGCGGCCATTCATGCGGGCACGGCGTCCAGCGACAATGCCGCCGCCCTCATCCGTTTCCTCACCGACCCGGCTACCCGCAGCCGCTGGACCGCCGCCGGGCTGGAGCCGGCGTTCTAGTATTTTCCGCTTTTATTGACGCTTACGCGGGCAGTGAACGGGACATCTTGCGCGGATGCGCGGGCGCCCTTAGCTTCGTGTTATGGATCAGAAACTCGACCAGCTTAAATTCGTCGTCCTCGACGAGGAAGACCTCGAAGTGGTCTCGGCCCACTTGCAGGATGCGGTGGTCAAGGTTTCCGACGTGCTGTGGCGGCCGCACGAAAAGCGCCTGGTGGTGGCGCTCAACCGTTTTGACTGGGAAAACGCGCAAGCGGCCGAGCCGCAATACCGCCGTCGCCGTTCCGCCTTGCGCTTCGAGCGGGTGCTATCGTGCAAGGCCCGCGACGTGAGCCCGGCCAGCACGGACGGGGTGCTCAATCTGCTCGCGGTCGAGTTCTCGCCGACCGACGAACCGGCGGGTTCTGTGATGTTGACCTTTTCGGGCGGCGCTGCGCTGCGGCTCGAAGTCGAATGTCTGGAAGCCGAATTGGCCGATCTCGGGCCGTCCTGGACGACCGCCGTCTGCCCGGCTCATGCGATCGAAGAGCAAAAAACCAGCCACGAGTAATGCGTCGGATCGTGCTTTAGCTGCAGCGCAATAATAAATTCGGTTTAGAACCCGCAAAGTCTGCGGTTTTTATCCTTAGCGAACCTTGATATTGCAAGGCGCGGGTGGCGTAGTGATACCGTTCCTCCAACAGGGATGATTCCATGCGCAAAATATTGATGGCGCCGGGGCTGCTGATTGGCGGCGCGCTGCTCACCGGGTCACCGGCCAAAGCCGAGCTCGGATGTACCTGCGTAAAGTTGGGTTTGCCGGTCATGTGCTCGTCGGGCGTGACCGAATGCACGTTCAAGGGCGGCGGCGTTTGCGTGCTGCCATGCAGCTACACGCCGATGAAAATGGCCATGAAGCGCAAGGGAACGAAACACAAAACGAAAAAAATGTAAGCGGGCCATATTGGATTTCGGAAAAAGGCTCCGTCTCACGGCGGGGCCTTTGTTTTTGGGGCATGCCGGCGCGGCAATCGGGCGCTAAATCAGGAGGGTTGACGCGAACCGGCGCATCACCCATTGACCTGTGATCCGGGCGTGACGCCCGGCCGGGACTGAATAATGCCGCTGCGACTGGATCAAAAAAGCGCCGATTTTGCCGAGCGTTTCAGCGCTTTGCTCGCCGCCAAGCGCGAGGCCGCGCAGGACGTGGAATCGAGCGTGCGCAATATCATCGCCGAGGTGCAGGCCTATGGCGACCGGGCTATATTGCAGGTGACCCTGGAATTCGACCGGCTCGATCTCGATAAGGTCTCGATGCGCGTCGGCGTGGCCGAGATCGATGCGGCGGCGGCACTCTGCAAGCCCGAGGCCTTGGCCGCGCTCAAGCTCGCGCGCGACCGCATCGAAACCTATCACCTGCGCCAGAAGCCTTCGGACGAGCGCTACAAGGACGCGCTCGGCGTCGAGATGGGTTCGCGCTGGACGGCAATCGAAGCAGTCGGGCTTTACGTTCCGGGCGGCACTGCGGCTTATCCGTCGTCGGTACTGATGAATGCTGTGCCGGCCAAGGTCGCCGGCTGCCCGCGGGTCGTGATGGTGGTGCCGGCGCCAGACGGCAAACTTAATCCGCTAGTGCTGGCGGCGGCCAAGCTTGCCGGCGTAGACGAGATCTATCGCATCGGCGGCGCGCAGGCGATTGCCGCGCTCGCTTACGGCACCGCGACGATTGCGCCGGTGGCCAAGATTGTCGGCCCCGGCAACGCCTATGTGGCGGCCGCCAAGCGTCTTGTGTTTGGTCAGGTCGGTATCGACATGATCGCCGGGCCTTCGGAGGTTTTGATTCTCGCCGACAAGACCGGCAATGCCGACTGGATCGCCGCCGATCTGCTGGCGCAAGCCGAACACGACGCCAGCGCGCAGTCGATTCTGATTACCGACGACGCCGACTTGGCGGACCAGGTCGAAAAAGCCGTGGCGTCGCAACTCAAGACTTTACCGCGCGCGGAAATCGCCGGCGCGTCGTGGCGCGATTTTGGCGCCATCGTCATGGTGGCGAAACTCGCCGACGCCATCGCCCTGGTGGATCGCCTCGCGCCCGAACATCTGGAAATCGCCGCCGAGAATGCCGAGCGGCTCGCGGCCGCTATCCGCAATGCCGGCGCCATCTTCATTGGCGCGCATACGCCGGAAGCGATCGGCGATTACGTCGCCGGTTCCAACCACGTGCTGCCGACCGCGCGCTCGGCGCGGTTCTCGTCTGGATTGGGCGTGCTCGATTTCATGAAGCGCACATCGATCCTCAAATGCGGGCCCGAACAGCTTCGTGCGCTCGGTCCCGCTGCGATCGCGCTCGGCGAAGCGGAAGGGCTTGCCGCCCACGCGCGTTCGGTGGCGATCCGCCTCAATCTGAAATGAGCCCGGCGAAAGCAGCGCCGGCTGCCGGCACGCAGCGTCTGGTTTCCGTCACGCTCGACGAGCACTCCATCGGCCGCTCCAGCCCGGATATCGACCACGAGCGCGAGGTCGCGATCTACGATCTGCTCGAGATGAACTCGTTCGCGCCGGTCGGGAATGACGACGGGCCCTATGCGCTGCATCTGAGCGTCAACGGCAATCGCCTGGTGTTCGACATCCGGCTGCAGGACGGTTCGCCGGTGATGGCGCATCTGTTCTCGCTCTCGCCGCTGCGCCGGATCGTGAAAGATTACTACATGATCTGCGACAGCTATTACGCGGCGATCCGCATCGCGACGCCCGACAAGATCGAAGCCATCGATATGGGCCGGCGCGGCATCCATAACGAGGGTTCGCAAATTCTGATGGAGCGGCTCAAGGAAAAAGTGGCGATCGACATCGACACCGCGCGCCGGTTGTTCACGCTGATCTGCGTGCTGCACTGGAAGGGCTGAACTCCTTGCCCTTATCATCGCGTCCCCAGGCGGTGCTGTTTGCGTGCGGCATGAACGCGGTGCGCTCGCCCATGGCGGCGGGGCTGTTTGGCCAGATGTTCGGCAAATCCGTTTATGTCGGTTCGGCCGGCGTACAGAAGGGCGAACTCGACCCGTTCGCGGTCGCCGTTATGGAAGAGATCGGCATCGATATCGCCAATCATAAGCCGGTGACGTTCGAGGAATTGGACGAGCTTGAGGGCTTGAGTTTCGACTTGATAGTGACGCTGTCGCCGCCAGCGCATCACAAGGCGATGGAAATTGCGGATGGCAATGCCGCCGCGGTTGAATACTGGCCGACCGCCGATCCGACCGGCGTCGAGGGCAGCCGCGAGCAGCGGCTTGCCGCCTATCGCGAGGTCCGCGACCAGTTGCTGGCGCGCATCCGCGAGCGGTTTGGCCGGGCGAGTGGCGGGAATGAGTGAGGGGCCTGTCAATTTGCGCAAATATCGCCATTCCGCTAGCTTCCGCGCCGAATTCACCGTCAGCCCAAAGCCGCTAAGCCCATGATCGGCCGTCCCAAATTCGTGCTCGCTTCCGGCTCGCCGCGCCGGCTTGCTTTGATCAATCAGGCCGGCATCGAGCCCGACTCGCTTAAACCCGCCGATATCGACGAGACGCCGCGCCGCGGCGAAATTCCGCGCGCCTATGCCAACCGGCTGGCGCGCTCCAAGGCGGAAGCGGCGCTGGACAATGTCAAGCTCGACGACGAATTGCGTGGTGCCTTTATTCTCGCCGCCGATACCGTGGTGGCGGTCGGCCGGCGCATTTTGCCGAAGGCCGAATTGCTCGACGAAGCCGCGCAGTGCCTGCGGCTTTTGTCGGGCCGCAACCACCGCGTCTACACGTCGATCTGCCTGGTCACCACCAAGGAAGCCTTCCGCCAGCGTCTGGTGGAAACGCGCGTGCGATTCAAGCGGCTGTCCGAAGAGGACATCGAAGCCTATCTCGCCTCCGGCGAATGGCGCGGCAAGGCCGGCGGTTACGCGGCGCAAGGCATCGCCGGCACCTTCATCGTCAAGCTCGTCGGCTCCTACACCAATGTGGTCGGGCTGCCGCTCTATGAAACCATGAGCCTGCTCGGCGGCGAGGGCTATCCGATCCGCTTCGGCTGGCTCAACGCGATGTGAGCCCGCGCGTAATGAACGAGATTGATCGGAAAATTTCTCCCGCGAACTGCCCGCTCTGCGGCAAGCCGATGGATACGGCGTTCAAGCCGTTTTGCTCCAAGCGCTGCGCCGAAATCGATCTCAACCGTTGGCTTTCCGGCGTCTATGCGGTCCCGATAAAAGAGACCGACGACGAGGACGGCGGGCGCGTGCCGGACGACGACGCGGATGAGACCGCATGACTGAGACCATGGCGGGCTGGCCGGACCGGCTTTACGACACTTTCAAGCGCGCCGGCATTCGCCAGGTCGGCTATGTGCCCGACGCTGGCCATGCGCGGCTGATCGACCGCTGCCGCGCCGATCCGGAAATTCGTGACGTCGTGCTCACCACCGAGGAGGAGGGCGTGGCGCTGGCGGCGGGTGCCTGGCTCGGCGGCGAGCGCGCCGTGCTGCTGATGCAGTCGAGCGGCGTTGGCAATTGCATCAACATGCTGTCGCTGACGCGCACCTGCCGGTTTCCGCTGCTCATGGTGATTACGATGCGCGGCGAATGGGAGGAGTTTAACCCCTGGCAGGAGCCAATGGGCTCCATCGTCGAACCGGTGCTCAAATTATGCGAGGCGGAAATCTTTCGCGCCCGTAAGCCAGACGAAGTCGAAGGTCTGGCTGCGCGCGCGCTCCAGACGGTGTTCGGCGACGAGCGGATCGCCGCGATAATCTTATCGCAGGAATTGATCGGCAAAAAAGTGTGGACCAAATGAGTTTGGAACGCCGCGCCGCTATGGCTACGCTGATCGAGGGCCGCGGCGAAGATCTTCTGGTCGTGCCTGGCCTGGGCTCCACGGCCTGGGATCTAGCGGCCGCCGGCGACAACGACCGCAATTTCTATCTGTGGGGCGCCATGGGCGGCGCCGCCATGATCGGGCTTGGGCTCGCGCTGGCCCAGCCCAAGCGGCGCGTCGCGGTCATCACCGGCGATGGCGAGATGCTCATGGGGCTGGGCGCGCTCGCCACCATCGGCATTCAGCGCCCGGATAATCTTGCGGTGATCGTGTTCGACAATGGCGTCTATGGCGAGACCGGCATGCAGCCGAGCGCCACCCAGAGCGGCGCCGATTTACTCAAGGTCGCCGGCGCCTGCGGGATCGCGACTTGCCTGGACGTGCGCGACCAGGCCGGTTTGGCCGATCTGGCGGGGCGCCTGAAAAGCTTGCGCGGAACGCTGTTTGCCCGCGTCTCGATCGAAGCCAATGAGCCGCCGCGCGTCTTGCCGGAGCGCGACGGCGTTGCGCTCAAGCAGCGGTTCCGCGCGGCTTTGGGGCTAAAACCCTGACCTCGGCGCAGGCAACGCCCGTTCTGGACAGTGCCGGGAGGGGCCTCTATAACGCCCGCGCTCCGCTTGGCTTTCGCGATTGAAGCGGATTTGGCGCCCAGGTAGCTCAGTTGGTAGAGCATGCGATTGAAAATCGCAGTGTCGGTGGTTCGATTCCGCCCCTGGGCACCATTCTCCCAAGCATTCACACCTGCTCCGCATTGAGATAAGCCAGCCGCGCGCCGCAATAGGCGCAAATCAGTCCAAGCCCGAATGCGGTTAGCCCGGCGACCACATCTACCGTGCCGCCGAGATTGCCGGTCTTGCTCATGACTCCGCCGGCAGTGGCGACCGCAAACACCACCGCGATCAGAAAGCGCTGCGCCAGGCGGAACACGAATTCGCGCTCGCGCGTCGCCGCGATTAGATAGGCGCCGGTGCCCCAGCCGCCGACAAAGCCGGCCCCGCCGATCGCCCACCAGGCCGCCGCCGAGATGAGTTGGCCTGTATGGCCGGCGCCGCCGTCGCGCAATACTGCGTCGAGCCCAACGCCGAACACGGTGAGCACAATATGCACGCAGAGCGCCGCGAATACGCCGCAGGCGATGGCCGCGGCATAGTGCAGTCTGCGAAGGGCGTCGGTATCCATTCTGAAGCGTCCGAAACGGCAGCGGCGGCGGCCTGTGCCGCCGCCGCCGAGATTAGCCGATGCCGTTGGCGCGCGCTAACGCGGCGGCTGGTTCAATAATTCGTGGAATTCGCGCTCCAGCGCATCGAGCGCGGCCCGGCGCGCGGGCGTCATCAAACTTTGCTGGGTGTTTTCGTCTTGAGATGTACGCATGTCGGACTGAGCTGAACGATAGTCGGCCGTGTCCAGGCGCATCTATTCCCCCAATTGCGGCGTCGAATCGGCCAACACCTATCTGAGTCGGGCCGCCGGTACTGCGCTCCGGTTAAGCCGGGTAACCGAATTGGCCGCGGCTGTTGCATTTCTGCGACAGCCACAACCGTGTTGCGAGGCGGTTCAGCCCGCCAAATTGCACATGATCTTGTAGAGGCCAGCTTGGCCTTCGAAGCCGATGCCGGGGCGGTCGGAGAGTGAAACATGCCCTTCGGTCATGAAGGCGTCGTCGGCAAAGCCGCCGAAATCGCCGAACACGCCCGGATAGGATTCCGCGCCGCCCAGGCCGAAGCCGGCCGCGATTGCCAGCGACATCTGATTGCCGCCATGTGGCAACAAGGATGGACGCGGCCAGCCGTGACCGGCCAGCATGTCGATCGTCTTGGCGTATTGCCCGATGCCATAGGCTTGCGGCGGATCGATCTGGATGATGTCGTGGCCGGCGCGAAAGCCGCCAAAGCGCACCAGATTTTCGACATCCTGGGTCGAATAAAGGTTTTCGCCGGTCGCCAGCGGCGGCGCATAAGCGCCGGCGAGTTCGGCCATCAACGCGAAGTCGAGCGGATCGCACGGCTCCTCGAACCAGCGCAGTTTGAATGGTGCGAACGCCTTGGCGTAAGCCAGCGCTTCGTCCTGGGTGAACTTACAATTGGCATCGACCGCAAGATGCTCACCGGAGCCGACCACTTTGAGCACGGTTTCCAGCCGCCGCACATCCTCGTCGACCGGTAATCCGCCGACTTTCATCTTTACCAACGTGTAGCCGGCATCGAGATGGCGGCGCATCTCGTCCTGCAAATCCTTGATGGTCTGCCCCGGCCAGTACCAGCCGCCACCGACATAGCAGAAAACTTTTTGGGGAATTTTTCCGCCGTTAAAGCGTTCGGCCAACACGCGATACAGCGGCTTCCCCGCGATTTTAGCAACCGCGTCCCACACCGCGACTTCGATCGTGCCGATGGCGATCGAGCGCTCGGAATGTCCGCCGGCTTTCTCTCGCCGCATCATCTGCGCAAATATTTTCGCCGGATCGAGATTCTCGCCGCTCTCATCAAGCAGCGCGTCCGGATCCGCGGCCAGGATGCGCGGAATAAACCGCGCCCGCATCTGCGCGCCGCAGGCGTAGCGCCCGGTCGAATTGAACGCAAAGCCGCAGACCGGCTTGCCGTCCCGCACAACGTCGGTGATCACGGCGACCACCGACGTCGTCATTTCGGTGAAATCGAAGCTCGAATTGGCGAGCTTCGACTTGAGCGGAACCGCGGTTTCGCGGATATCGACGATACGCATTTACAAGTGACGAGCCTTCATTCGATCTGCGCGATCTTGGCGTCGGCGATGACCTTTTTCCACTTGGCCACATCGGCTTTCACATAGGCCGCAAACTCGGCCGAGGTGGTGCCTTCCGGTTCGAAACCAAGCGGCAACATCTTCGCCTGCATTTCAGGGGTCTTCACGATCGCCGAAACCTCGTGTTGCAGGAGATCGACAATTGCCTTGGGCGTGCCTTTGGGCACGAACACGCCTTGCATAGTCTCGGAGTTCTGTCCGGTTAGGCCGGCTTCGGCCAATGTCGGCACATCCGGCAGTGCCGACGAGCGTTTCGCGGTGGTGACGGCGAGAGCACGAATCTTGCCGGCCTTAATCAGCTGCGTCACTGGCGTCATCGCGAGGAAAGCCATCGGCGCTTCATCGGCGAGCACGGCCTGCGCGGCCGGACCGCCGCCCTTGTAAGGCGCGATGACAAAATCGAGTTTGTAGGTGACCTTGAAAAGGCTTTCCGCGAGATCCGGCGTGGTGCCGAGCCCCGCCGACGCGAACGTGTATTTATTCGGATGGGCCTTGATCAACGCGATCAGCTCTTTTGCGGTTTTGGCCTCGACCGAAGGATGGACGATCAGCGCGTTGGGCGTGATGGCTGCCAGCGTAACCGGGATGAAGTCGTTAAATGCGTCATAGGGGCAATTCTTGTAAAGGCTCGGATTGACCACATAACTCGAGGACGCGATCAGAATCGTATAGCCGTCGCCGGGCGAGCGCGCGGCATTGGCAGTCCCAATATTGCCGCCGGCGCCGGCGAGGTTCTCGATATAGAACTGCTGGCCGAGTTTATCGCCGAGCTTCTGCGCGAGGAGCCGCGCCATGACGTCGGTCGGCCCGCCGGCCGCGAATGGCACGATGATCTTCACCGGATGATCCGGATAGCCGGCCGCTGACGCCGCCGCGAGGCCGAGCCCCGCCACCAGCGCAGTGCACAATGTCAGAGTTCTAAAGATCGAGCGCATGAAGTCCTCCCATATTTTTTTACATCGTAGCATCGCGCACGGCTGGCGCCAGTAGGCTGTGCTCGAGGCCAATTATTGGTCTTGCATCGCAAGCGCCCGCGGGCTGTATTCCGGCCACCCGACG
>Ga0182030_10022531_pt1 | contig 11716 bp, 9 predicted proteins | sample 812S3MmetaG_FD_121299 | JGI IMG/M metagenome (GOLD analysis project Ga0182030, IMG submission 121299) | Permafrost microbial communities from Stordalen Mire, Sweden - 812S3M metaG (Illumina Assembly) | ecosystem: Environmental > Terrestrial > Soil > Wetlands > Permafrost | place: Sweden... | reverse complement strand
GCAGCCGCGTCGCCGGCGATGCCGAAGTCGATCAGCTTGATGTTGTCGCTGGCGTCGACCATGATGTTTTCCGGCTTCAGGTCGCGATGTACCACGCCGTTCGAGTGAATGTACTCGAGCGCGTCCAGCACCTCGACGGCAATATGAATGGCGCGCTCCTGCGCGATGCGGCCCTCGTCCAGAATCTGGCGCAGCAGCCGGCCGTCGCACCACTCCATCACCATGTAGATGCGGGAGCGTTTTTCGCCGCCAAACACGCGCATGATCATGGGGTGGTCGAGCTTTTCACCGATCGCTGCTTCCCGCTGAAAGCGGTCGAACAGGATGGGGTCGGCTTCCAGATCGGGGTGGGGAATCTTCAGGGCAACCACGCGGTTGTCGCGCAGGTCCGTGGCGCGGTAGATGGAGGCCATGCCGCTGCGGGCGACCGGAGCATCAACGCGGTACGAATCGATTTGTGCTCCGGCTTCGAGCCCGTCGAGAAAGCCCATGTTGCTGCACACTCCAGGGAGACTTCTTCTACTTTATCGGCAATGAGACGGGGATTCGGTAAGGATTCCATAAGGAATCGGCGCGGGCCGCTTGCGCCCGAGATCACATCAGGACGGCAGCCGGTACGGCCGGCCGCGGTACATGCCCACCTGCTCCACGCCCTTCACCCGGATCACCTGCGCGGTGGTGTTGTCGCCGCCATCAATCTCCACCGCGCGCGCCACCAGCTCGCGGGCAATCTCTTCAATGTCCTTGTTCTGCGAGACGATCGAAGCGAGAGTGCGCTCGTTCATCTCGTCGTGGACGCCATCAGTGCAGAGAACCAGAACGTCGCCTGCCAGGATGGTGAGCGTGGTGGAGTCCGGCGAGACAAACATCTCCGGGCCCAGGGAGCGGATGAGTACGTGGCGGGATTCCGACTCCGCCATCTCCGCCGCCGAGATCAGGCCCAGCTTGCGCTGCTGGTTGACCCAGGTGTGATCCTGGGTCACCTGCTTTGCGTGGCCGTTGCGCACCAGGTAGCAGCGCGAGTCGCCCACGTGCGAGACGATGGCCTGGTCGTGCCGAATGCCGCAGGCTACCAACGTAGTGGCCATGCTCTTGCCGCGGTATTCCGGAGCCAGGGTGCAGTCGTGCACCGCCGCATTGGCGTGCTGAATGAGGCGCGGAAGCAGCCCTGCGAGCATGGTGCCGGCCTGGGCGTCGGCAAACCCGGCAATCATCGTAGAAATGGCGGTCGCAGAGGCGACTTCGCCCAGGTCCGATCCGCCTACCCCGTCCGCAACGGCAAAAAGGTAGCCATGAGAGCGAGCCTGCTGGCGCGAGGAGGGAATGAACGATCCCATCGCATCTTCATTGTTGGTGCGAACCTTGCCGAAATCCGATGCCTGGCCGAACTGAAGATCCAACATGGGCACTGCCGCCTGAGGATGCTTTCCGCCTATGCGGAGAGAACTCTAACCTGCATGATGATGGGCCGAACGCAAGAAACACCACTGGGTGGCGTCTCCGCTCCTCGATTGTAAAAGATGCTCGAGGAGCGGATGCCACCCAATGATGGTTCAAGTTGAGGACAACAGCCTGGACTATTTAGCGGTAAGCAGCACCGGCTTGCCCTTGACTTGCGAGGATCGTATGAAGTAAATGGCTCCATACAGGCCCCACGCGCCCGCGATGCCGAGGGCGCACAGCGGCTCCATTTTTGTGCCCAGGTTGAAGAACGGGCCGGCTACGTAAAAGCCCATGCAGACCAGGTTGGCGATGAGGCCGAATCCGGGAATCAGCCAGTGCTTGAGTAGGTTGAAGTCTGGACGCCCAGTGAAGGCCACCATGCACAGGAAGCAACTGAGCGCGTAAAGGATGAAGGTGCCGAAGTTGGAGGTGAGGGTAATGGTCAGCAGCGAGTTGGGCAGTGCGGCCATCCGGTCATGGGACAAATAGCCGAAACTGGAGAAAATGCCGTGTGGCAGCGCAGCGATGGTAGCGTCGCTTGGCGCGCCGGCGTCTCCAAGGAACAGCGAGATTGCGATAACACCGATCACTGCGGAGATCGCGGCCAGCGTCCAGATGGCCTTGCGCGGGGAGAGCGAGCCGGCGTGTAAAATGCCGAAGTGCTCGGGAGCCTCGTCGTCCTTGCCCATGGCATAAGTCACGCGTGCGCCGGTGTTCATGCAGGCCAGCGTGGTGCCGATCAGCGCCAGGAATACAGTGACAGCTTCGGCAAGCATGAAGTACTTGCCGTGTCCCTGGCCGAGCAGCGCGTCGCCGACAATGATCATCATGTCGCCGATGGGCGCGGCCGAGCCCGAGGCACTGGTCATGGGATAGCCCGAGTTGAGGAAGTAGTTGGCCGCGAAATACTCGATGAGATAACAGACCAGGCCTTGAATCAGCAGCGAGGAGATGACGGCAATCGGAATGTGTTTGGTTGGATTCTTAGCCTCGCCTCCCATCGAGGTAACCGACTCAAAACCGACCAGGATGAGAATGGCGACCGTTGCCTGAATGAACAGATAACTGGTCTTGTGCGGAGCAATGACGGATCCGGCTGTGGGATGGGTGAGGAAGACGCCGGTCGAGTCGGTCTCCGGATAGGTGATGACGTAGGGAACGGGCTTGCCGGAGGCGTCGAGCAGCGGCAAGGGATTGCCGCTGGCGTCGCGGACGGTCGCGGCCGCCTTGTCGGTCTGGAACTGGTAGGTGTAGGTGGACAGGGTCTGCGAATCGTATTGGAAGCCCTGCGTTCCGGAGGGATGGCTGGCGCGATAACCGAGCGCAAGCACGCTGAACAGAACCAATGCCGAGATCTGCACCACGTTGATGGCCAGATTGACGGCCGTGGAAGCGCCGGCGCCCTTGGCCGCAATCCACGCGACGAAAAAGGAGAACACCACCGCCACCAGAGCCATGAACACAGGTCCGGGGGTCGAGCCGCTCATGAAGTTTGGAAACAGGAAGCCGACCACATAGCCGCAGAAGATGCCGGTGGTGGCCACCATGACGCCGGGATAGACCCAGTAATAAAGATGCGAGCCCCAGCCGACGATGAACTTGGCCACGCGTGCGTATTTGAAGGCCTTGTCCTTGGAGAGCAGCGCCTGCTCGGCGTAGTAGTAGCTGGAGCCGGTGCCGGGATAGAGCTTCGAGATCTCTGCATAGGCCACGGCGGTGGCCAGGCACAGCACCAGGGCGCCGAAGATGCCCAGCCACATGGCCGGAGCGGTGGAGGGCTGACCCGCGACTCCGGTATTCGCCTGGATGGCGAAGGTGAGCCAGAGGAAGGCGCCGGGAGCGATGAGGGCCATTGCGTTGCTGGTCAGCCCGGTAAGGCCCAGGGTGGCCTGCATCTGAGGTGCATTCTGTTCTGCCATGAGCATTCTCCTGAAGAGTGAAGTTCGTGGTCGGCTCCCGGTGGCGCATCCTCCGGGACATCGGTTGGATTAACCCGGTCAAAGTACCCGCGGGCAGGTAGGGCTCTCTTGAGTTATCAGAATCCTAGAGTTGGCGCGATAAAGATGAAATGAGGAATCCGGAAACAAGACATGATTCCCGGAACCTCTTGTTTCTTTTGGGGTTAGAGCAAAGCAGCTGCGGATATTACACTCTCCGCAGCCGCTTTGCCGGGGCTAGTCTCCGGCCTGGAGACTAGCCCGCCTGGCTTAGCGCTTCGGCCCGAAAAAGGCGATGAAGGCCACGGTGATCGTGTTCTGGTCGTCGACCAGTGTCGTGGTGTTCTTGTGGAAGTAGGCCACGTTCGAGAAGTCGCCGCGATACTCCACGCGGGTCAGCAATCCCTCCACCCACTTGTACTCATACGTTCCGGTGAATTCGTAGAGATGCTGCGCGGTTCCGGTCTGAAAGCCGTTCGGATCGTCGAAGTATTCAAACCGGCCTGACAGCGCCTGCTTGGCCTGCACCTGCTCGTGCGCCGCAAAGGCCACGCCCTGCCAGGTGTTCAAGCTGGTGTTGCCCTGGGACACGATTGCATCCCGATTGGAGCCAAAGTCATAGTTGATGTACGCGTTGAACTTGCCCGGAGGCGTGATCAGCAGCGTGGTGTCGATCAGGTTGCGGATTCCAGAGGCGGTGTTGTTGTTCTCCGGGCCCACCAAGTAGTTGAGGGTCCAGGCGTATTTGGGCTTGGTATACGCGCTGGTAAATGCGCCCGAGACTCCGCCGTTGTTCTTGGAGACGTTGTTCCATCCGTTGAAGAGTTGAAAGCCGATGGTCTCGGTCTTCGACACTGGCACCGAGGTGCGCGCGCCGAAGTGCCAGTAGGGGATGGCGTTGACGAACAGCAGCGAGCGCGAATAGTTCCAGTTGTCCTTGGCTTCAATCACTTCCGCGCCAGCTGAGGTAACAAACTTGCCGAAGTCCAGCTCAAAGCCCTTGGCCTTGGGCGGTTTCAGGCTCAGGAACGCCTGCTCGATGTAGTTGAGCTGATCGAGGGAGCTGCTGTTGGTTGCGGCGGCATTGATCAGGTCGTTGGTGCGGCCGAAGAGCAGGTCGAGGTGCGCGCCCACCGGATCGGGATCGTGATTCAGGGTCAGCTTGGCGGCGCTCAGGTTGAACTGGTCGGTCTTGTCGTTGAAGTTGTAGAGCTGGTTGACCTGGTCATAGCCCGGCGTCGTCAGGGGGTTCGAAGCAGGCGACGGTGTGTTGGTGTTGAAGCTGTAATAACCATCGACAAAGCCGCTGATATCCATGGGGCCGACGCTCCAGGTGGGCGCGGCGGGGGCGGCGGCAGCAGCCGCAGGCTGATCGGCCGGGGCGGGAGTCGCCGCAGGTGCCGGCGCAGGAGTTGCGGCGGGCGCTGGCGGGGCTGGTGTCTGTGCACCGGAAACCATGGCCACTGCCATGGCTGCCCCGGCTATCGATTGCAGGATGCGACTTGGGTGTGAATTCATCGGCACTCTTCCTCCAAAAAAATGGTTAGTGTTCGTGAAGCGATAAAAACTTGCCAATCGAAAAACGGAATCAACTACTCGAAGAATCCATCCCCAACATTCTTGAACTCCTTCGAGCTGCTTGCTCAGGCGCATAGCTCCGCCATGGGAGAGGGAAGCCCCCTGTGAGGCGTGCATTTTCCCCCGGAGAAGATGAGGAACGTTGTGGATTGACTTTAGTAATGCAAACGAAACATAAAGAATGCGTGAAGATTGCAAAAAGACATCCTTATGTCATCGCGAGCGGTTACTTCGCCTCGTGATTGCACCTAGTTTCCGGCTCCCTGCACGGCCGCAGCCTCGATGCCGTGGCCGGCGGTGCGGGCAGGCCTAAAGTGTTCATCGGCTGCCTGTTAAACTTCTCTTAACGCAATATCCGCTTTTTTGGGGCGCGGCGCTCATTACCCTTGCGAAGACCCGGCTCGTTTGCATAGAGCGGACCGAGCCGGCTGCCGCACGCGCCCTTCATTCCGGTTCCTTGTGCATCCCGCCGGTTTGGCGTGGTTGGAGGCTGGTTGGCTGGAAGCTACATCCCTGTGCGCTCGTCCCGCGCCGTCATGAGCCGGCGCAACTCCGGCTCCCGTGTGCTCCTGTTTGTGCTCGAGTGCGCCCTGGGCATGCTGGGCGTGGTCCTGATCGCGGCGCTGGCCCAGTGGTCGCGCTGGGTGCTGCCGGTGGTGGTGCTTCTTTATCTGCTCATCGTGGTGGCCACAGCGCTGCTCAGCGGCTTTTGGCAGGCGGTTGTCGTCTCCCTCTCCGCTGTACTGGTGCAGGCCTGGTTCAGCGCCGGCCGGCCCGAGCAACTGGCCGCGGACCCGGTCAACTCCATCACCCTGGTGGTTTTTGTGCTGGTCGCGCTCACCGTCAGCCGCCTGTCGTCCGGGGTGACCGACCACGCCCGCGAGGCCGAGTCGCGCGGCGGCCAGATGCAGGACCTGTACGAGTTCACCCGCCGCACCCTGCAGATGAACCTGCATGTCGAGCCGGGTCCGCAACTGGCCGAGTTGGTGCACGAGATCTTCGCTTTGGAAGCCGTCGCCGTGTTTGACGCCGACCTGCACACCGTCTACCAGGCCGGCTACTGGAGCGCCAGCCCCCAGGAGATGGCCCAGAACGTCTACTACTTCGAGACCACCGAAGACGATCCGGAGACCGGACTGGGCCGCCGCGTGGTCCGGCTCGGAACGGTGCCAGTGGGCAGCCTGGTGGTGCGCGGCGAAACCACCCCGCTCATCAACAACGCCATTGCCTCGCTGATCGCCATCACCTTCGACCGCTACCGCGCCTTCGCCAACGAGAGCCGTATCGAGACCGAGCGCCGCACCGAGCAGCTGCGCGCCACGGTGCTCGACAGCCTGGCCCACGCCTACAAGACACCGCTGACCGCCATTCGTGCCGCCTCCACCGGCCTGGGCGAGATGGGACACCTGTCCCTTGGCCAGGCGGAGCTGGTAGCGCTGATCGACGAGCAAACCAACCTGCTCAGCGAGCTGACCACGCGCCTGCTCACCACCGCGCGCCTCGACACCGGCCAGGAAGTGGCCCTGCATGCCGTCGCCGTGGGCGTGGCTGCGCTGATTGAGGAAGTGGTGGCCAGCCTGGGCGACCGCCTGGCCAGCATGAAGGTCGACATCCAGCTTGAAGACGATGACCTGGTGCTCTCCTGCGACCGTCAGCTGATGGTCATGCTGCTCACCCAGTACGTCGACAACGCCTGCAAGTACTCGCTGTTCGGCACCACCATCACCATCCGCGCCGTCCGCGCCCGCGCCGAGGTGATTTTTTCCGTGCACAGCTACGGCCCGGTCATTCCCATGGCCGACCGCGAGCGCATCTTCGACCGCTACTATCGTTCTGCCACCCAGGCCAATCGCGCCCCCGGCACCGGCATCGGCCTCTCCGTGGCCAAGCGCGTCGCCGTCCTGCACGGCGGGTATGTCTGGGTGACCAGCGAAGACTTGGAAGGATCCACGTTTTTCGCGGCCATCCCGGCCCCTGTACAAAAGAGGAGTACCCGATGAACCAGCCCGCCATCCGCATTCTTGTTGTTGACGACGAATCCGCCATTCGCCGGGCCTTGCGTCCGCCGCTGGTAGAACTCGGCTTTCAGGTCTCCGAGGCTTCGCGCGGCGAGGAGGCGCTGCAGATGCTGCGCGGAACCACCTTCGACGCCGTCCTGCTGGACGTGAACATGCCCGGCATTGGCGGCGTGGAGACGCTGCGCCGCCTGCGCCTGATCGCGCCGCGGCTGCCCATCCTCATGCTGACGGTGCGCGACAAGGAAGAGGAGAAAGTCGAAGCCCTCGACCTGGGCGCGGACGACTACGTCACCAAGCCCTTCAGCACCCGCGAACTGATCGCCCGCATCCGCGCCGCCATCCGCCGTGTCAAAGCGCCGGTGCGCGCAGAAGATGCGCCCATCGAGATCGGCGAGATCCGCCTGGAGCCGGTCAAGCGCAGCGTGACCAGGCGCGGCCAGCCAGTCCACCTGACCCGCAAGGAGTTCGACATTCTCCACTGCCTGATGAGCCGCGCCGGCCGCGTGGTCACCTACGCCCGCCTGCTCACCGCCGTGTGGGGCGCCGATTGCCGCGAGGAGGTGGAGTACCTGCGCACCTTCGTCCGCCAGCTGCGTAAAAAAATCGAAGAAGACCCCTCGAAACCCCTCTATGTCCTCACGGATGTCTATGTGGGCTACCGTTTTGCCGATGCGCAAATGTTTCTTGAAGAAAATCCGGGGCGCGTTCCCGAAGTGGAACACGCCGATCCCCCTCCGGGAAGCACTTCGTGACCCTCGGGGAAAAAGCGCGCCGGCTCCTTGTGCGCTGAATGGCAATGCCGAAAAGCGGAAAAGACGGGAATGTGTCCTGCTCCCGGGCGAGGTGCGCCATGTCTCTTTCCGCTGTCTCGGGCGTCAGCCCAGTGCAAGCTATCTATTGGCCGGGAGTTGTCACTCCTGTTCCGGCAATTCAGCAAGGTAGCCAAGCGAGTCGGAGCGGGAGCGCTACGCCCCGAACCGCGGACGACACCTATACGCCGGGCAGTCTGCTCGGGGGGCAGGGCGCGGCGCTGCTGAACGGAATTCCCCAGTCGCTGCTCTATGGCCTGAGCAGTTCTGGCCTGAGCAGTTCTGGCCTGACCAGCTCTTCTCTCCAGACACAAACGGGAACCGCGGCACCGATGGGGGCTCTGCTCTCCGGCCTGAGCGCGGCCATTAGCACGGCGGCGCAGGATGGGACCGAGGACTCCAACTGGGTCGATGACCTGGTGAGCTTTGCCAGCGGTCTCGGCGCCGGTGCGGGCACTGCAAGGAGCAGCCCGGTTGCGGCCAGCGGCAGCCCGTCGGCGGGCGGCGCGCTGGCAAGCGACCTGAATACGATTGGAGCGGTGATTCAGCAGCTGACCGCGCAGGTGACCAGCGCACTGGCCTCGCAGGGCGCCTCGGCCAACCAGGTGAGCGCGGCCGTCCAGGCTCTGACGACAAGCCTGACGTTGAACAGTCTGGGAGCGGTTGCCCAGCAGATTGCCGCGCAGGCGGGCAGCAAGAACACCTTTACGGTGACCAGCTCGGTGGTCACCGTCAGCACCAACGGATCGAGCGCCAGCGTGAGCCAGGCGGGAGAGGTGGAACGCATTGCCGGCGCGAACACCAGCCTGGCGCTGACGACGACCGGCGGAAGTGCGAGCTTGGCGGCGGCAGGCGAGGCTGCCGGCAGCGCGGCCGGCCTGGGCGCGCCGGGCCTGACCGCGCAGGGGTTCGGCTATACATTCTCGATTGCGGAGAACGGGCCGGATGGGAGCGTGTTTGCAGGGACGAGCGAGGCCTCTGCCAGCGCCGAGCTTGACGCGAGCAACGGCTCCGGGCAAAGCGTGGAAGCCAGCGCGGCGCTGGCGCAGAGCACGACGGTGTATGAGAGCGCGAGCGGCGCCGGGGGCAGCAGCAATGCGCTGGTGCTGCTCTCGGACTGGGAGGCAAGCCTGGAGACCACGGCGACGCAGCAGTCGGCAGAGGCAACGGACGCGCAGGAAGCGCAGCCGGCGCCGACCGCGACAACTGCGGCGGCCACAGCCTCCGCGCCGGCCGCAGCTTCGGCGCCTGCATCCGCGCCGTCGCTTGCGGACTCCCTGAATGCGGCGGCGCATGCCCTGTTCAACCACGCCCTGGCCTTGCTGCAGGCTATTTTTGGCTGGGCAGACGGAAACTCGGCCGGCAATGCGGCACAAAGCAGCCGGGTAGACGTATATGCGTGAATGAGGGCCACGCCGCCGTCGTTCAGTAGCATCGCAGCCGGGTGCCCCAGGTCCCTCGTCCGCCGCGGCGGAGGAACCTGGGAAAGCAACCAACTTCCCCGCCAAGCGGTCACCGGGTGTTCCAAGGGTGGGAAGACACGACCCTCCTGCGAGCGAATAGCGAGCGTCCGCCCCACCGCAGGTGGCAGGTGGCTATTCGTCGTAGTGCAGCAGGCTGAAGACGTCGTACTCCTTGAACCGTTCGCGGCCCTTCAGGAAGTCGAGCTCGACGGCGAACGCGAGGCCGGCGATCTCCCCGCCCAGCTGCTTGACCAGCTTCACGGTCGCCTCCATGGTGCCGCCGGTGGCGAGCAGATCGTCCACCAGCACCACGCGCTGGCCGGGCGCTATGGCGTCCAGGTGAATCTCCAGCGCGTCCGAGCCGTACTCCAGGTCATAGGTCACGCGGGCCACCGGAGCGGGCAGCTTGCGCGGCTTGCGCACGGGAACAAAGCCTGCGTTCAGCCGGTAGGCCAGCGCCGGCCCAAAGATGAATCCGCGGGCCTCAATGCCCAGCACCAGGTCGATCTTGTGTTCCAGATAATGCGCCGCCAACATGTCGATCAGCTTGGCAAAGCCGGTCTTGTCCTTGAGCACGGTGGTGATGTCGTAAAACAGAATCCCCGGCTTGGGAAAATCAGGTACGGTGCGCACCAGCGCCTTCAGGGATTCCACATCCATTTGCTTGATTTCTTCACTCATGCGTCTGCTCACTCCTCAAGTTCGAAAGGCTGGATGTTTTGGGGGAAGAGAACAGGCGAGAATGCGGTTCGGCTTCCTTGATGATTATAGAGGAGCAGGGGAGCCAGTCAGCGAGTCAGCAGGCCAGCGAGTCAGCACGCGCCGGCTGACTTGCCGACTTGCTGACTTGCTGACCCGCCAAGCGCTCTACCACGCTCCCTCAATGCGGAACGAGCTCAGTCCCTCAGCCTCTTTGTCTGCGAGATAGTGCTCGACGAGCCGGTCCACGCGGCTGCCGCGCGGACCGCGGCGCAGGCTGGCGCGCAGCTCGGCCAGCTCGGCCAGGTTGCCGTGCGCCACCACCTCCACATCGCCGTCCTCGGTGTTGCGCACCCAGCCGCGCAGGTCGAGCTCGCTGGCCTCGCGGTGCACATACCACCGGAAGCCCACCCCCTGCACCCGGCCCTGAATCAGAAAATGAAGAACCATCGTGTTTAACCAAAGCCAGTCTTGCAGAAGCGGGCACACCGCGCAACCCACTCCGCTTCATCTACACTAGGGAGCATGGTCTTCGTCCTCGACAACTACGACTCGTTTACCTACAACCTGGTGCAGTACCTGGGCGAGTTGGGGGCAAAGGTCGAGGTCTATCGCAACGACGAGCTGACCGTCGAGCAGGTCGAAGCCTTGAAGCCGGAGCGCATTCTTCTCTCGCCGGGGCCGTGTACGCCACACGAAGCCGGCATCCTGGTCCCGCTCATCCGCTACATGGCCGGAAAGGTCCCCATCCTCGGTGTCTGCCTGGGCCACCAGGCTATCGGCGAGGCGTTTGGCGGCCAGGTGGTGCGCGCAGCTCACCTGATGCACGGCAAAACCAGCCCTGTTGAGCACGACAGCAAGGGCATCTTCCACGGCCTGCCCACCCCGCTCACCTGCACCCGCTATCACTCGCTGATCGTTGCCGAGAACGGTCTGCCGGACGAGCTCGAAATCACGGCGCGCACGGCGGAGAACGGTGGAGGCTCTGTGATTATGGGCCTGCGCCATCGCACCTTGCCGATCGAGGGCGTGCAGTTCCACCCCGAGAGCGTCCTCACCCAGGGCGGCCACCAGATGATCCGCAACTTCCTGAGCATGTAACCGCGATGAAAGAACCGATGCAAGTTCGAGCGCGTCGCAGCAAGACTTTCCATCGCATTTATTTGACCGGAATTTTCGCGCTGTCCGTTGCGCTCGCGGCCTCGGCCCGCCTGCCTGCGCAGGAAACCGCGACTCAATCACCGCAGACGCCGCAAGCTGCTCCCGCACCTGTCGCCGCACCTGCGCCTCAGCCGGTACCAACCGCTCAGGAGCCTGCCAATACCGCATCGCCGCCGCCAGCCGAGGGCACGGCCATTACGCCCCGGCCCATCGCCATCGTCCCCCTAGACAGTAAGATCCCCGGCGCCGCGGCGGAGGTGACCGGCGGCCTGCAGGTCTACAACGGACGAGCCTTCATCGCCGCCAACGGAGCCATCACTGCCGGCAAGGAGACCACCCAGGTCACCCTGCCGTATCGCGGCACCTTGCGTGTCTGCGCGTCCACCACAGTCAAGCTGGCCGCGGACTCCAGCGTCCCCGCCGGCGAAATCCCCGGCCTCATGATGGCCATGGACCACGGCGCTGTCGAGGCCAGCTTTGCCACCGGCCGCAACTCCGACATCCTGCTCACCCCCGACTTCCGCATCCTCATCGGCGGTCCCGGCGCGGCCGAGGTTCGTGTCCGCCTGGGTCCCAACGGCGACACCTGCGTCGATAATGCCGGCGTC
>Ga0182030_10022530_pt1 | contig 11716 bp, 12 predicted proteins | sample 812S3MmetaG_FD_121299 | JGI IMG/M metagenome (GOLD analysis project Ga0182030, IMG submission 121299) | Permafrost microbial communities from Stordalen Mire, Sweden - 812S3M metaG (Illumina Assembly) | ecosystem: Environmental > Terrestrial > Soil > Wetlands > Permafrost | place: Sweden... | reverse complement strand
GCTGGCATCCGACACCCACATCGCCAACCTCGACGACGTCTTTCCCGGGTGGCGGGACAAGCAACCCGCCACTTACGCCAACATGTCGCATAGTTGGGACGGCCGAAAGCAACCGTGGTCGAAAGACCCAATCGAACAACTTGTCTGGCTCGCCAGTTCCGCTGCGCGGCCGTGGATTCCGACGACCTCCCAACTCACCGCATTGTGGACACGGCGCCGCGAACGCCGCGCCCACCCGAACGGTAAACCAACCACGCCACCCCGCATCCACGACCTATCAAGGCCATGACGCACCGCTCGAAGACGAGGAACAGGAGTCCCAATGACCGACACATTCGACAGCGACCCAAACACGTTGCCGCCCATCACAAAGGCGCTGCGCGAATGCTGGCTCGACCGGCCGCTCAACCCATTCGGCAACGCACCCAACATTGACGCGGTGCCGGCCACCTGGTCAATGCGCGCCGTTCTCGACGCCGTTCACGCACTCGAAACCCGAATCACGACCATCGAAACCAACTGATGAATCTGGCGGCGGCCGGCGTCAAACTCTGCAACGCCACAGAGCAAGAGCACGCCATGACGGCCACGGACACGGCCACGAGCGCGCATCTGCGCCAGGCCGCCGCCAACACACGAGGGTCAGGCGTCGAGCCCGAGTTCGACCATCAGCTCGTCGAACGTGACTGTGATGCCGGTGCGTTTGCGCACGCTGCGCTGATCCTTGGCGTCTTCGACAGCGCCAAGGATCCGGTCGACCAGGCGGTACAACGGACGCAACACAGCTCCAGCTTAAGAGGCCGTCCGCGGGATGGCACCCGGCGTGCGCCCGCCGCCGGGCTGCCGACCCCCATACGGTCCACCCTTCCCCCCGGGGTCAGCGACACCGCCGTTCAGTTCTGTGGAAAACAGTCTGTACGGGTTAGGAAACTTCCTCCCGCACATGGTTTTTTGGCTGCTTCGAAGGGAATGCATTGTGCAATCGCGTTATTCGTCGTGGTATCTGGGGAGTATCCCGTGCGGTTGGTGTGGTAAGCGGGTGCGTGAGTCGGAGTCGGGACGGGAGCGGCGGTGGTGTTCAGATGCGTGCCGGATGAAGTCGTATCGTGCGCATAAGAGGGCGCGGACCTAGATAGAGAGCGGCGAAAGGTTGTCCTTGTAGCCGATCAGCGGAGGTAGCCGCGGGCCTCTAGCAGAGGCGAGCGCGGAGTGCTTCAATTCTGTTTGTGACGTCGATTGTGTGCGTGAAGGTCCTCGAAGGCATGATTCTCGCGGCCGACTCAGCTAACCTGCTTAGTTTTGCAACGTCCCAGGCAAGCGAGCAGTTGTATTACAACGCAGACAAGATCTTTCACCTCCACCCCCTACTGCCTATCGCCGCTATGACTGCCGGGAATAGCGTTATCGCGCCTATGGCTCCTTTGCCCGTTGTGGCGCCGAACGTTACGTCGCTCTCTTCCGCTGCCAGCGTCGTGTCCCTCTCTAGAAGGCTTAGCCTCCAACTGAGCGGACAAGATCCAGATGACGATGAGCCGCCTTTCAATATCAACGAGTTCACTGTCGAGAACGTCGCTGAACGCGCTTCGAGGCTGTTTGCCAAGGCGTGCGCGAAGGCACAAGAAGACGCCCAGAAAAACAGTTGGGTATTTAATGTCGACCTCACCTACGTCGTGGCGGGCGTGTCGTCTGGCTGTAATCAGACGGAGGCGTGGCTACTAACGTTTCAAGGCGCGACCTTTCAGCCGACGCCAGTGGCGATACTGGGACGCGAGGAATACGGATTTAAGGCGCTCGGCCGCTCGGCGCCCGTGTATCGGTTATTTGACGGGTTTGACCCTGCCCTCCGCGCAACGCTGATCGCATACGAGGTCGATAGGCAACGGCCGGCGAAAGAGGCCGAACTCATGATCGACACCCTGTTAAGGACATTCCCCGTCCACCCGGTGGCGCCTGGGATGCCACTTCTCGATGCGAGTGGGCTCGCGCGGTTTATGGTTGAAACCACCAAGGGGTTCGAGCGGTACACGCCTGGGCCAGATTACGTCGGCGGCCCGATCGACATGGCATCAATCGACCCTTACGAGGGTTTCAGGTGGATCAGCCGCAAGCACTAACGACTGCCGGGCGCCGTAGCGGTTCCTCGGTCTCGAAACAGCCGAACAAGATCGGTCATCAAGTGAAACGCGGGAAGGGTCACGGCAAGTAGTCGCTTGTGGTCGGCAGTCAGCCTGACTAGTGACACGTCGTCCTGGTCAGCCTGTCGGGTCTCCATCTTGTTCATGCCGAGACTCGCCCACGGGCGACCGTGGGCAAATCCAGAACAAATCTGCCAGATCAGGTGAGGGTGAATGGCCGATGAGTGCTGGTCGGCATACTCAAGGACGGGCGTGCTGAAGTAAGGGCTTTTCAGTTCCGTCACAGCGCAACCAGCGGCCCTGCCAATTTCCGCTATAGCCGCCAGCTTAAGCTCCACAGGCATGTCGTCGGCCATACCTGCCGACGTAGTTGCCTTGCCCTGATCCCTGAAATTCTTTATCCACCAACGCAATCCATGCTCCGCTCTGATGTGGCGCTCGGGCGGATGGAGCATCCAGAAGCCTGCGCCGAAGTTTTCGAGAGCACCGCGAACAAGACTGTAGGACGGAGCACTGTGAATGAGCCCAGCATCGAGGACTAGCGACTTGAGCGCATGGAGGTGCTCGACGCCTGAATTGAGACACCAACGAGCAGCATGCGACACATGGTAGGGAGCACTGACTGCGTCGTCGCCGGCAAGCTCCGAGTCGAGTTGAACGGGAAAGTCATTGGGGGCCTGTATACGGCCGATCATCGCGTCGATCAGCCGCGCGATCTCGATCCACTTGGCCGCGACCATCTCGTCCGAAAGCTCAACCGGAGGTTCTTCCACCGTCTAATCCTCTCGTGCGACCAACCGCGATTCTCCAGGAGGTAGCCTTCGTTGCGACTAGCGATCAACCGCCCGCAACCCGACGGCCAAAGATTCGCTTACGTATATGTCTAGCCAGGGTTGGTCATTTCGCGCCGGGCTCTCCAGATCCGACACGAGCTGTGAGGTGTTGGCGGGTGAGTACCCGTCTCACAATGTTCTCGCGGACTTGCTGCGGATCGCTCAGGGCGTCGAGAAGATAAAGGTAGGGCAGATACACCAAATCGGCGGGCATATCGCCGGTGTGGTGAGCCAAAAGCCGTTCGGCGACGAGATCCCTATCGTTTCGCGGGTTCGGATTCGTACCGCCGAAGCCATGAGTGGCGTTCCGGAAAACCTTCAACAACAGAGCAACAGCCCTCGGTGGCTCCCGATGGTGCGGTCTTGGATCGGTCGGGATCCTCACGACGACATTCGCATCCCCTCGCTGCTTTCGAATGAAGAAGCCGTCTTGAACCCGCTGAAGACTTTCCACGGCTCGGTCGGCGACAGGCATAAGAACCGACGCGACATCTTCGGGCATCCGCGTACGCACGCGGTCAGCGGTGTCCTTCGCGAACTTGTAGGTGCACAGTTGCTCGAAATCGCATCGCGAGATTCGATCCGCATATGTGTCGAGCAGAGTGTTCATCAGTGCTCGTTGGACAGAGTAATTGCGCACAGAGGTTTGGAGGGCAGTAGTGAGGCCAAAAACTTGGCCGAACGTCAGCAGCCAATGTTGATGCTCATACGGATCGTAGAAACCAGCGGTGTCACCGAATGTCGTTGGGTCACACAAGTATTCGAACATCTGATTCAGCCGATTGACCCACCAGATGCCTGCAAGACGCAACGATGCGGGCGTGACACTGACAGGCGGTACTGGTTCCATCCGGCCGAACCCGGGCAGTAGTTGCATCGGCTCCATCGGCGAGTTCCGCAGCCCGGTAATGTCTCTTCCGAGGCTGAATAGGACCGCGAAAGTTGGTCGTCCAGTCGGCAGGCACCAGAATCGCGGAGTCAGACAGCCTAAAAGTGGCCCTAGGTAATGGATTACGCCGACGATCTCTTTGTACCAGTTAGACGAGGACCCGAAGTATTCGACATCGTCTTCCTTGAGGGCGTCTAGCGTCTTCAAAGCGTCTGGTTCTTGATCGAACCGAAACAAGATGGCAGGTAATCTAGCTCGGTGGATAAGCAGGTCAGTCGCGCTTACCAAAGTGACGCCTGCACCTGGGAAGACTTGCTCGCCAGTTTTTTCGAGCCGCGTTTGTCTGATGTTTTCGTAGGCCCGTCGGACAACGGTGATCAGTTCTTCGCCGTTGGCGGTTCTGATTACTTCGGATTGGATTTGGTGGAACGGCGCGGCCAGGTCCGAGCCGGCGTCGCCGCCAGCCATCCGCTCCGCTAGCTGTTTTTGGAGGTCATCGAATCGTTGGAGTATGTCGGGATCGTCCAAGGAGACGCTTGGGCCAGCCACGTGGTTTAAAGGGTTGAAGTTATTGTCGAACTCCGTGTCATCGGCGAGGTTGTGGCGGCTGACGAAGATTCGGTCGTCGTTCGGCCAAACCGCCCACTGCTCGTTGCTCAAAGGTCGCCCGTTGAGTCCGAGATGTTGAAGAAGACCGCGCGGATCGCCGCCGAACATGGCGTCAGGCAGTCGCAGTGTTACTTCACGAAAAGGGTTCACGGCGTCCATCTATAGTCGAGGCTCAGTTCAATAGCCTGCGTCGGTCTTTCTTCGTTCCGTTCGAGCAAAATGGTCTGTACGGGTCTTGGGGACCTCGCCGGCGCAATGGCCGATATATCCGCCAGATCATAGAAGCTTTGCACAACAACGTTTTTGACCCGAAACTCTACCGGCGGGAATCCGTTGCCGAAGCCCTCACGAGCCCGGCTTCCGACGCCGGACAAAGGCGGGTTGCGTAGGGGTTCATACGAATTCGCAAGCTTGCGCCGAATTACCGTGAGTCCGTCGCGGGCCGGAAGCACGCTGGCTACACGCCCACCCGAAAAAACGCCAGGTGCATTGTCGACTGCCACAACGGCCCCGGTTGTAACGATTTGACGGTTCCTGTGAGTCGAGAAGGTGAAGAAACTGCGGGTGCCATATGCTGCGCAGGATGGACAATGGTTGTCAGGGGCGCCCCGTAGGCTGCACTCGAACAAACATTCGAATATCGTACAGCCGGGAGGGTCAGGCCGAATGGACATCTTGGAACTCCTGAACAAGGGCGCAGCGACTGCGGAAAGCCTCAACGACGCCGTTTGCCTACAGAAGGCGGCCGAGCAATTTTTGGGAGCTTACGCAGCCTTCGATGGATACGACGTTGTTGCTGCAAGCTCAGTCGCAGAACGAGTCCTCGGTGCCGCGATGATGCTCCGGCCCGAGCTATCGAGCGCGGGGCGCGGCCGAACAGTCGTGTTCGACGTCAACATTGCGAGCGGCACCTTGATGGCTCGTACAGCTCAGCGCCTGCGTCACGCCGGAAATTCTGATGAGCTTGTGGGCATCGCCCTGCATTCACTGATTGACTGCGGCGGCCCGACTAGCGAGGTACTGGGCGAATTTGTTCAGCTCATCGTCGCCCACCCCGCGGATAACAAGTCAGAGGGTAAATGCTGCGATGGCCGCGATCACCGCGTCGGCCTTAGCATTTGACAGTTGCTGGGCTCTCGCTACGAGCGCAGCCTGAGTCAGTCCCGTTTTCGTCGCGAACGATTTGGGGTCGCCGATGATGATCGGCCGCTGAATGTGTTCTCGAACTACGAAGATCGCGGCCCCCTCTGCATGCGCCCGAGAGAACTTCGCTTTCCGCCGGCTCGCAACAGGAGATGCGCCAGCGACACGAACGCCCGCTTCGTCGAACTCCGTGCCGCTCAGTTTCCCTTGCAGACGTAAGGCCAGTTCTGCAACCTGTTCTGACGATTCCGAGCTGCTGGTATTCAGTTCGAACTCTTCTTCCAGAACTGGCTCGTCAACAGAGCCGCTAACCACCACACCGAAGATTTTTGGATTTCCACCACCTGGATCGACCACAATCCCGAGAGTTCGCATGCCGCGAACGTAACGTATGCACCATGCCACCAGGGCCCTATCCGACTGGAACGACCATCAATGATCGGTACGTCTTTAGTCGCAAGCTAGGTTCCGATGGCCACGTGTACGAAGCCCATGATCGGCACTTAGACAGGCAGGTGGCAGTCAAACTCCTACACCCGGTTGGGGGAACAGCGCAGGCTTGGGACGAGGCGCAACGATTGGAACGCCTACGCAGCAGGTTCCTCGTCGATGTCATCAACGCAGATGTCGTGCACAACTCCGACATTCGCTACATCGTTACGCCGCTGCTCTCCAGCGGCGACTTGGAGGCCGCCGCGAGGGACACCGGGCTGGGCATTCGTGATGCAGTCCGCTACATGCAGCACATCTGCGGTGGGATCGACCGAATCCACGCCGACGGGATGCTGCACCGAGACATCAAGCCAGGCAACGCACTTCGCGGGCAGGATGGGGTCTTCGTCTCGGATCTTGAATATTGCGCAATTTTCGGCGCAGACGGCAGGGCAGCTCCAAACGGAAGCTGGTGCACTGTTGCACCGGAGGCAGCCGCCGATGGCGGCTACTGCTCAATACGGTCTGACGTCTATTCTCTCGGGGCGACAGCGATGTACCTGCTGAGTGGTGAGTACCCCGTCGACCACAGAATGCCGCGCAGCGATCAACGGGATCGTATCGCCAACGGGGACATCCGTGAGCTTCGCGTGGTAGCTCCGCATGTGTCGCAAGCGATAGGCACCGTAGTGCGCAAGGCGCTCAATCATGACCCATCTACTCGATTTGAGAGTGCGGAATCGTTCAGCAACGCGCTAGCTAACGCTGCTCGCACAAGTCGAGATTGGCGCCGCGTTCTGCACGCCGGCCACCTTCATTGCCTCGAGTGTCCTCGATCGGCGCATCGCGGGGCGTTGGCAGTATGTAGCGAGCAGGTTGGCGACGGAATCCGTTTGACGGCAGTAACTTTGCCAAGCCGCCGACGAGTGTCGGGGGTCCAAGATGTGGTCGTGTCTCAGCGCCGGCTTGCTCAGTCTCTACAGCGGCTGGTGAAAGCAATCAGCTAGACGCCGGGCGCGCTAGCAACTGACATTGCGAGGACGCCGTTGCTGCGGTCATTGTGATTCTGTCGCGTCGTCCCAGAGTGACGCCGACCCATCGTTTATTCATCGCATATGACGGACAACCGCTGACAATCGTTGATTACCAGCGAGCCTCACCGAGCCGCGAATGCGCTGCTCCCGGCCAATGATCGCGACTCTATGGCAATCGTCGAGATTGCCGGTCTGGTAAAGCCGGTGTCGCAGGTTCGAATCCTGCCGGGGGCACTGGTTAAGTGCCTGTTCAGAGGCTATTTTTGGGGTGGTACGACGGCAGCCGTGCATGCTTCTTGCATTTTTGCTGCCGGATGTCAGGACGGTGAGCAACGACGAGTAGCCGTGTCACCGTGTCGTCGGCAGTAGGTGTCGTCAGCGGTAGTACCACGTCCCGCGCGGGGTTACCACACCAGCGCTGAGCGTATCCACAATCAGACGGTCCATATGTGCCTGCGCTGCGAAAGCAATCGAAGAAACTCCGGGAATTCCCCAAGGGTGGCCTTTGGCCCTTGATGTTCGTCGACCAAATGCCCTACGCCTGCTAGGCCCGCCGACCTAGCCTTCGGCAATGAAGGCTTGGCAGCCCCGCACTGAAGCGGAATGGGACGAGTGGAAGCGCGGCCGCCGGTCACCTCCACAGCCGAAAAACGCCAGTCGCCGCCAACCACCCAATCCTCCGCATCGGGGCAACCTCGCGTGGCAGTTCGGCGACCCCGCGTCCACAGCCGCGAGATGCCCACAGTACTGGGCGCAATTCACGGTGCGCGGCGACGCCGATACATACCACGTCACGTTCGAAGACGTTATAGGTGAGAAACTAAAATGCACCTGCCCGAGTTTCAAGTTCAGCGGCCACACCGGCTGTAAACACATTGACCGCGTACTATTCCACGGCTGCTTCGGCGATGGCCCCAACGACCTCGCCTCCCTAGGCATCACCATGGAAACAGACCACCTAACGTTTGAAAGCAAACCAGCGCGACCACTACAGCAATGCAAAATATGCGGCGGGCCTATGCGCGTTCCGGTTGTACGGATGGTCGACGACCTCGGCCATCAACTGATCCGAGTTCAGTTTCACGACAACGACATCGGTTGCACATACGGCTATATTGGCGCACCACTAAACATCGGCGATAAGGTGGCGGTCCCAAATAAGTGGACCAAAACAGGGCGACTACACGGCACTGTGATTGGTTTCGGAAGTGACTACGCAGGCCCGCTGGTTGAATTAACCGCGACTCCAAACACAGAAAACTGGTTTGGAGTGTCATTCAGGAAGCTCTCGACGACTGTTCCGCCTCCGGCTGTGGGCATAGTGCCCTGAAGGGAGAATTTCCGATGGTTGCAATCTCTAGAGCCAGGACGCCTGATTCGGCATCCAGCGCGGCGGTCTGTCCGTTCTGTGGCCAGGCACTTCTCAACAAGCAAGCTCTTGATCATCTCGAACACCAGAAAGCGGCGTATGACGCAAGACTTCGCCGTGACCTCGAAGCTCAGGCTGAGGCGGACGCGGAAGTGAAGATAAAGGAGGCCAAGAAGTCCCTGGAGGCGGACGCGGCGAAGGAGCTCGAGTTGGCCAAGCGGAACAGCGCCAAAGAGGTTGCTGGACTGAACGCCCAGTTGCTTGCCCTTCAAAAGAACCAGGACGCCAAAGTCAAAGCTGAGCTCTGCAAGAAGCTCGCAGACGAACAAGAAAGGCTTGAGCTTCAGTACGGAAGGCGGGAAAAGCAGCTTAAGTCGACGCTGGAGAGGGCGGAAGACGAGAACTCAAAGCTGAAACGGCGATTAGAGCAACTGTCTGCTGGCGATCGTGGCGAGTTTAATGAGGAAGAAATCCTGGCTCAGCTGCTCCGCGCATTCCCCGACGATGAAATCACGCGGACCACTCGTGGCCAGCGAGGTGCAGACATTTTTCAGCGCGTGCGGTTACGCACAGACGGAGACCTCGTCGAGGCGGGCCTGATCATCTACGAATGCAAGGACACTTTGCACTGGAACAACAGCTTCATTGGTCAGATGAAGTCGGAGGCAAAGCTGCATGGCACGCTATACGCCGTTCTCATTAGTCGACGATTTCCGCGAGGACTCAAAAATCTTGCTGTAATCGATGATGTAGTCATCGTCGAGCCCGCGCGAGCAGTTGCTCTTGCCGAAGTCATGCGGCGTATGGTCATCGAGACATACCGGTCGTCAGCAATAGCTGGATCTCAGTCCGAGAAGACAGCAGAACTCTTCAGCTTCATATCAAGTACCGAGTTCCGACAAGCTTTCGATTCCCTAATCGAGACGAGTGAGGCCTTACAGGCGAGCTTGGCCCTCGAGAGGCGGAACCACCTGAAAGTATGGGCGGAACGAGACCGTCTTTACCGGGGCATCGGCGACAAGTTCGTCGAGATCGACACACGCTTCAAGGACATCCTGGAAGCCAAGGGCAGGGGTAAGGCACGTCGCCCACTTCGAACGACAGCCTGATCTTCTTTGGGAGAGGAAAGTTAGCCGTGGCACGGCATAGTTCGCTTTTTTCTGGATATGCGCAGATGCAGCGTGAAGCAGCGCGAGCACAAGCCGCGCAAGTACGGGCCCAGACCGCTGCGCAACGCGAGGCCGCCCGTGCCTATGCGGCTTACGCGCGAGCGCAGGCGGCAGAAGAAAAGGAACGCAAACGCCTCTACGTCGAGCACCGCGTGGCCGAGGTGGCCGCCAAGAACGCCGAGCTCGACGCCGCGGTAGAGGCGCTGCAAGGGCTTCTCGCAGCATCGCTGCAGGCCAGTTGCGTTGTGAACTTCTCGTTGCTGAAGAAGCCCGCGTTGAAACCAGCATGGAAACACGCAAACCTCGAGCGAGCTGAAGCCGCGCCGAAGCTCGAAGTGTTTACCCCTGCACCTCTCACCGGACTGAGCAAGCTCTTCGGTAAGGCCAAACATGAACAGGCAGTCGCCGAGGGGAAAGCGCGATATGAGAAAGCGGTGAAGGAGCATCGCGCTCGCGAGGCGCAGCGAACCAAGGCCCTGGCGAAGGCACGCGATGAATGGCGGGCGGCCGCAGCGCAGCTCGACAAAGAAGCCAAAAAGCAGCACCTGCAAATAGACGCTTTCCAAGCGGACTACCTCTGTGGAGACCTCGACGCAGTGGTGTCTTACTGCCACATGGTTCTAGAGGCATCCGCGTACCCGGATGGGTTCCCCCAGCAATTCCGGTTCGCCTATGTCCCGGAGTCCCGGCAAGCCGTCGTGGAGTATGAACTGCCCACCGTGGACGTCGTGCCTGCGGTCAAGGCGTACAGATACGTCAAACAATCGGACTCCATCGCTGAGTCCGTCCGACCCCAAGCCCAAATCAACGCCCTGTACGCATCAATCGTTGCGCAGATAGCGATCCGCACCGTGCATGAACTCCTAACCTCGGATACAGCCGGGCACATCGACACTGTGGTGTTCAACGGCCACGTCGACACCACCGACCCCGGAAGCGGCCAATGCATCCACCCATGCTTGGTAACAGTCCGAACGACCCGGGAAACCTTCGCCCAGCTCGACCTGACCCACGTCCAGCCCTTGGCGTGCCTGAAGCACCTTTCGGCCGGCGTGTCGAAAAGCCCCGCAGAACTCCTGCCCGTCCGCCCAGTGGTCGATTTCAACATGGTGGACCCACGGTTCGTAGCCGAAAGCGACGCCCTGTCAGAACTTGATCAGCGTCCTAATCTCATGGAGCTCAAGCCCACTGAGTTCGAGGCGCTGATTCAGAACCTATTCGTCAAGATGGGACTGGAAGCTCGGCAGACACGCCCATCACGCGACGGCGGGGTCGACTGCGTCGCCTGGGATCCTCGTCCGATTTTTGGCGGCAAAGTCGTCATCCAAGCGAAACGGTACAAGAACACGGTCGGCGTATCTGCTGTGCGGGACCTGTTTGGAACCTTGCAGAACGAGGGTGCAAGCAAAGGAATCCTGGTAACCACCTCCGGTTACGGTCAGGCAAGCTTCGACTTCGCCAAGAACAAGCCGATTGAACTCATCGACGGGTCAAATCTGCTCTACCTCCTTGCCGAGCACACCGGTATTGAAGCCAAGATCATTCCGCCAGACGACTGGCAAGACCCCATCGCCGACGCTCCCGGGCAAGATACGTGAACGGCTGATGTGCGTTCCTGAGTCCTAACCGTCCGCAAGGAGATCCCGGAATTCACGGCTTGATTTCTACTCGAGATTTGCCCATTCGGCCCATTGCCGCAGGGTGTCGATCGTGGGTGGTTTGACTCGCCTCGTGATCGTCACCCACTAGTACTCGTCTATTAGCTGGCTATCTAGTGGGCGCGGGGCACCGGCGTGGGGTCTACTACGCCCCCTGTCGGAGTGCGTGGTCGCTGGATGGGTGAGTCTACGGGTGGTAGTGCGGTGCCGGATCTTTCTGTGGTGCAGTGGTGTTGGTGGTGGCTCGCACGGTGGGATTTGCTAAACCCACGGATCGCCGTTGCCGAACGACCAATCCGAACGGTCAACGAAGACCGTGTTAATCATGATGTCATCAGGGCGTACGGACAGCCTGCTCTTCAGTTCGTCGGCTATATACCGGAAGAAGGCTAGCTTCACATCCTTATTGTTTCCGACGGTGCTGGTCACTTGGATCAAGATGAAG
>Ga0182030_10022528_pt1 | contig 11717 bp, 9 predicted proteins | sample 812S3MmetaG_FD_121299 | JGI IMG/M metagenome (GOLD analysis project Ga0182030, IMG submission 121299) | Permafrost microbial communities from Stordalen Mire, Sweden - 812S3M metaG (Illumina Assembly) | ecosystem: Environmental > Terrestrial > Soil > Wetlands > Permafrost | place: Sweden... | reverse complement strand
TTCTCAAGGGGCATGGGTTGGTTTCGCAGCCCCCATTTTCCCTTACAGGAAGGCACTTTTCGCGGATGCTAGGCCGGTCCTGGACTCAGGAACGCCCTATTTTTCGGTGGATCAGGGCTTAGAAGTACTCAGTAATAAATGGCTGAGCGACACTGGGTTGACAGAAGGTAGGTCAAACAGGACGTTAGAACCGTCATATGACGGGGGCCGAAGCCGACCGAGGACCGATTCCGCCGCATTCTGTCGCGCCTTTGTCAGAAGGGCGGGAAGGACGCGGAACGGCCTTATCGAGATGGCTGAGTTTGTTCTTGCCTGAATGGTGGCTGCAGATATGCATCCTCGTGCCCGTCGTCGCCTATGGCTTTTCCACCGTCTTTGTGCATCGCCCACCGAGCGGATACAACACGGTCTGGGACGGCTGGATCTACAACGTCGCCCAGACATTGCCCGTCGTCCCTGTTCTGCTGCGCGTCAAGCGTTCTTCGGTAGCTCGCTCGGCTTGGCTCGCCGTGGCGATCGGGATCGTCTTGAACACAGCGGGAAACCTCGTCTACACCTACCACGACCAGAACCTGAACCCGATTCCCGATCCTGCCCCGAGTGACGCCGTCTACCTACTGAGCTACGCGGCGATCATCGTCGGTGCAGCCATGTTGACCCAGTCGTCATTCGGGCGCGTCCACGCGAGTGTCCGCCTGGACGGCGCCATTTCGGGACTGGCCATAGGAGCGGTTGCCGGGATGGTGTGGTTCGGACCCCTGCTAGGTGTCAGCGGGCACCCCCTCGAGATCGCCGTGAACATGGCGTACCCGGCTTGCGACCTCGTTCTGATCGTGTTGCTCGTGGCTGGGCTTGCTCCCAATCGTTACTACCCCAACTGGCCGACCGTCCTGTTCATGGTCGGAGTGACCTGGTTCGTACTCGGCGACGTGGTCACCTTGAACGAGGTCGCCGCCAACACCTACGTCCCTGGCACTCTTTTGGACGTCACTTGGCCAATAGGGCTCTTCTTCGTAGGTCTCGGGGCCTCGACGCGAGATCGGCGACGTTCTGGTGGTCTACGCTCAGCAGTGAACACGCCGGCGGGCATCACCGCGGTACCGGTGGCATTCGGACTCGTGTCGCTCGGCGTCATGGCGGCATCGTTGGCCCGGCATAGCTCGCCAATTGTGCTGTCGATGGCAATCGGCGCCAATGTCCTTGTGATCGCGCGCATGTGGATGACCTTGCGCGAGGTCCGCCAGTCGGTGGCGAACTACCAAGACGCCCGGACCGACTCTCTAACAGGCCTTCCCAACAGGCGAGACTTTCTTGAGCGACTGCAGCTTCAGTACTTCTCCGAGCAGAGCCCCCGCGTGTACGCCGGTGTTCTTCTCGTCGACCTCGATGGTTTCAAGGAGGTAAACGACGCCCTTGGCCACGCGGCGGGTGACGAATTGTTGTGCATTGCGGCGAGGCGCTTTCAGAACAAGCTTTCCGATCGGGGGGTTCTCGCCCGCCTCGGAGGCGACGAGTATGCCTTTGCATGTCAAGTGGACGACGAGCAAGACGTCGTCCTCATCGCGTACGAACTGGTCGCCGTCTTGTTGGATCCGTGCGTGCTGGACGGGACGACTGTTCGTGTGGGTGCCAGCATCGGCGTGGCAACGTCGCACGCGCCCGGGTCCAGTCCGGGCGAGCTTCTCAGGTGTGCCGACGTCGCCATGTACGAGGCGAAGCGCAATCAGTCTGGCGTGGCTGTCTACCGAGCAGTAGACGATCCCAATAGCCGTGACCGTCTTGCGCTCCTCGACTCCCTGCGAGATGCCATCGACCAACGGACCCTTGTGTTGCACTACCAGCCAACCTTGGACATGCATGACGGCACGGTGCACGGCGTGGAGGCTCTCGTACGTTGGCAGCACCCGACGCTCGGACTGCTCTATCCCGACAGTTTCATTCCGCTCGCCGAGCGCAACGGGCTCATGCCGCAGCTCACCCGTGCGGTTCTCGACATGGCGGTGGCTGAAGCAGGCCGCCTCGACCAGATGGGTCGGCGGCTTGACATGAGTGTGAACATCTCGCGCCACGACCTCGTCGATGAGGACTTGGCCGACTATGTCGACAAGGTCCTGGCGAAGTACGGGTTTCCCCACGAGCGCTTGACGCTCGAGATCACCGAATCTGCCCTTGGCGGGGACCCAGAGCGCGCCGAGCGAAGCGTGCGCGACCTGCGGGCCCGCGGGCTGCGTATCTCGATCGACGACTTCGGGGTGGGCTACTCGTCGATGTCCCAGTTGCTGGGTCTCGCCATCGACGAGCTCAAGATCGACAAGTCATTCGTGCTAGGGCTCACGTCCGATCCCCGAGCCCAAGCAATCGTGCGTTCTGCGATCGAACTCGCGCGCGCCCTAGGGCTCACTGTCGTTGCGGAGGGTATCGAGCACGAGGAGGTCCTCCACGCGCTGATGGGCATAGGGGCGGACATCGGGCAGGGCTATGTGATTGCCTACCCCCTCGCATCTGATCAGCTAGACGAGTACCTCGCAGATCCAGAGCGCGTCAGCCGGCTGCTCCCGCAGCCCTGCTCGTCTTGACAGACCTCGCTTCGGGCGCGATTGCTCCTCCGGACTGGGGGCGATAAGGCCACGACCAGCTGATGGTGCGTTCGCCGCCTGGGCAGCTAGCACTGCCAAACAGCTCAGAAGAGCCGGTCGTCCGAGGAGTCTGCGTTGGGGCCGTTGCGCCTCTCGTTCCAAAAGCTCGTCGACGCGGTTTGAGAATGTTGTCGCGAAGAGAAGAACAACAGGACAAACTGACCGACGAGCTCGAGGATCGTCGTCGTGCTTGCTGAAAGCACCGATGGAGGCGACTACTTCTGCGCTCTCAAAGCCCTTTGTCAGGTTCGTTCCCCGGGCTGCGGCGTCGTCACTCGCTGTCGGACGCCGACGCGGCCAAGGCACGGTACCCGTCCAGGCAGCCCAAGATGGTATAGATGCGCGCAGAACGGTAGAGCGTTTCTTCTCCTCGAGCGGCATTCGTATCTCGGGTCAAGGGTGCTCGGCCTAGATGACAAGGACGCGGCAAGGAGGCTGCTGGCGTGGTCAAAGACGACGTCAAGGCGTGTAGGAGCCGAAGTCAAACCGGTCTTGGTGCGAGCTGGCGACGAAGAGCACAAGGACGATGATCCTCAAAGCGGCTGTGACGGGTCTCATCTGCGTCGATCTGTTTCCTGAGCTCGTCGGCGATGAGCAGATCACCCCGGGCGTGCTTGTCGAGGTCGGACCCATGGCGCTGCGCCCGGGCGGATGCGTGGCGAACACTGGTCGCGACCTGCATGCACTTGGGGCGTCTGTCCGATTGATAGGCGATGTGGGGGACGATGAGCTGGGCTCGACCCTGGTCCATATTCTCAGCGAATCGGGGATTGACTGTCAGGGTATTCGCCAGGTCACTGGCGCGGCGACCTCATACTCCCTGGTGTTCGAACCTCCGGGGAGGGACCGTGCATTTTGGCACCACGTCGGCGCCAATGCCTTGTTCGACGGGGCCCGAATCAAGCCAGAAGACGTCGATCTAGTCCATTTGGGCTATCCGGCGCTTCTCCCGGCTTTGTATGCAGCAGAGGGTGCGGTTCTTCGTTCGCTGTTGGCCCGAGTACGTCGGAGCGGTGCGACGACATCGCTGGACCTCTCAACGATTGCTCCTGGGTCGCCGGCAGCCCATGTCGACTGGGAAAGCCTGCTCGTAGGGACTTTGCCGCTCGTCGACGTATTGTCGCCGAGTGTTGACGACGTCGTCAGCGCCTTGCGGCTCCCCAGACCGGCGTCTCGGGCTGAGACGGCGGCCCTCGCCAGGCATCTTTTGGACATGGGCGCGGCTGTGGTCCTGCTCACTGACGGTCCATCGGGGATGCATCTTGTCACTGCCCGTGCCAATCGTTTTCGAACTGCGGGTCGCTGCTTTGTCGAACGAGGGCAGTGGGCTGACAGGGAGCTGTTTTTGCCTGCAGTTGCCAGTCTTCATACCGTGACGACCGGTGCTGGGGACGCCGCCACAGCCGGGCTCTTGTACGGGGTGCTGGCTGCGAAGTCCGCCAGGCAGGCGGCCTCGTTGGCCGCGGACCTAGCGGCGTTCAGAGTCGAGGGAGGAGCTCGGCCTTTTCCTGAGCGGTAGCAGCTCGCAACGGCGGCTGATTGTTGGCGCCGCCGACGTCAGTTACCGTGGACGAGGTCGTTCAAGTCGCCGAGGAGGGCGAGAGCTTCGTCGGCGGGTCTTCCCCACAGCTTGCGCCCGATGACGATTCCGCTGACCCCGCAGTCAACGGCGCTTTTCACGAGAGCAAGAAGCTCGGGGGTGGAGGTACTGTCGCCACCACCGAGGAGCACGATCGGGACGCCGAGGTCCGCGCACCAAGACCGCAGTACCGCGTCATCGCCCGGATGGGCAAGCTTCAATATGTCGGCACCTATCTCGGCGGCGACTCTCGACCCGTGGGCCACGATGGCGGTCGCCTCCGGGCCGCGAGTCTCGAAGGCAACCGGCTCGACCATGACTGGTAGCCCGAAACGGTCCGCGTCTTCCACGAGTTTCGCGACCAGTGCCGCAGTGCTGGCCCGTTCCTGTGGACCGACGTCCCAGGGCATCAAGACCTTGACGCCGTCCACGCCGAGGGCGGCAGCCGTCTCAACGCTCGTCACCAAGCGATGATCGGCGCCACCGGCGTCGCGCCACGAAACGTCCATCGTTAAGACCCGTGCCGGCGCCGAGCGGCGCCCGAAGAGCTCGGCGGATCTGCGGAGCATCCCGGGACCGAGCAGAAAGCCGTCGCAACGGGCGTCGAGGAAGCGTCGCAGGACGGCCATCGGGTCTTCTAGGCCGGGGACACGGCCGAGGATCGTTCCGTGATCGAGTGGCACGACAACGCAGTGCCCGTCGTCGCCGAAGATGCGCCCCAAGCGGACGGCCTTTCCTGCCTGGCGTGCGGAGGGGACGGACTCGACACCGGTCACGCCGCTCAGTCTGACACGCGCCGTCAAAGGCCGCGCGACAGCCGAAGGGGGTGCGCCGTCACGCTTGCGGGGCTGAAGCGGGCCACAATCGTGAACGGACGAGGGGCGACTCGCATATCGTCATCCTTTGTGGACCCGGAGATGGATCAGATAGACGACGGCGACACGGTCTGGCGCTTTGACCGTGGATTCTTGACATCGAACTGGGCCTGTCTGTGGGGCCGGGGATGCAAAGGCATCGCCACCGAGCCGGCCGCGCACCTCGGCTTGGGATGCTGCTCGGTCGGAGCGGAGCTCGGTGACATAGACGAGGCTCGGCTAGTCGCTGCATTAGCGGCGACGCTTTCTCCGGACCGTTTTCAACACCATAGCGAGGCCATCAAGGCGGGCATCTTCAGCGACGACGCGCGAAATAGCACTCGTGTCGTCGATGGTGCCTGCATCTTCCTCAATCACCCCGGTTTTGCCGGCGGCGCGGGTTGTGCGCTGCACCTCGCTGCCCTTGATGCCGGCGAATCACCGATCCACTGGAAGCCGTCGGTTTGCTGGCAGCTTCCCATCAAGGTCGACTGGGAGGCCCGGGACGACACCACAGAGGTGGCCACGGTTCGGGCCTGGACCCGTCGTGACTGGGGCGAAGAGGGGGAGACGATGGCATGGTGTTGCACCGAGGGAGAGCTGGCATACGTGGCTGACAAGCCGGTCATCGACTCACTCGGTGAGGAACTGGAGGCGATCGTCGGTTCCGCCGTCTATGTGGAGCTGCGCCGCCGATTAAGGGGCAGCTAAGCAACTAGTTCTCGGTGGTCCCGGCGCCAGACGGAGGCAAAGCGCGATCAACACCTTTCCGGTGACGGGCATACTCAAGTAAGAGGGAGGAGCCGAAATGGCCAGCAGCAAAGCACGAAGTCAGCGCTCGCCGTTGCTGGTGGCCGTCGTCGCCGTCGTCATCTTCGGGGCCGGTGGTCTGACCGGGGCGCTCGTCGAACACGCCACGGCTCACGCCACACGCTCAGCGACAGGCGGTCACACCGCCTCAGCTACCTCGACATCGACTACTTCGTCCTCCTTTGCTAGCACGACTACGACAATTGCGCCGGCGCCGGCGCTCAGCGTCGTTTCGACCACTCCGGTCGATGGGTCGACAGCCCTGGCTGGCGAAGCGGCAATCGAGATCTCGTTGTCCGCGCCCTTGTCGAGCGCAACCCCGTTGCCTATCGTGACACCGTCAACGCCGGGGAGTTGGACGACGAGCGGCTCTGCGCTCACGTTCAAGCCGACTACGGACTTCTTGCCGCTCAGCAATGTCACAGTGACGCTGCCTGGGGGGCCAGCCGGGATTCTCGGCTCCGGCGGCGGTCGTTTAGCGCATTCGGTCAGAGAGACCTTCCAGGTGGCGAACGGTTCCATCGTCAGGATCCAGCAGCTGCTCTCGCTTTTGGACTACTCGCCTCTTCAATGGGTCCCCGCCGGGTCGGCGCTTTCTTCGAGCGACACCGAGTCACAGGTCGCTGCGCTCTACAAACCCCCGGGCGGGAACTTCAAATGGCGCGTGCACAGCTGGCCCGCACGGCTTGTGGCGATGTGGCAACCCGGAGTGGACAACACATTCACACGGGGGCTCATCATGTCGTTCGAGGCCGATCACGCACTGACTCCGGACGGTGCCATCGGGCCGGGTCTCTGGAGCGCTCTGCTATCAGCCATCACCTCGAACACGCTCAACACAGGCGGCTACGACTACGCCTTGGCGAACAAGACCACGCCGGAGTCGCTCACGATCTACCACAATGGAGTCGTCGTTGCGACCAGCCCCGCCAACACCGGCATCGGGCTTTCTCCGACGCCGGATGGCACGTTCCCGGTCTACGAGCGGCTGCGCCAGCAGGTCATGCGGGGGACGAATCCCGGTGGGAGCCACTATGCGGACCTAGTCCAGTACATCGCCTATTTTCACGGGAACGACGCGGTGCACTACATGGACCGCGCGGACTACGGAATCCCGCAAAGCCTTGGTTGCATAGAGCTTCCCTTGGTTGACGCCGCGCGGATCTGGCCCTACCTCGCATACGGGACGCTCGTGACGATAATCAACTGACGCCAACGGGTTCGCTACGGTGCTCGAAGACCTGTGGCAAGGTGCAGCACGTGCCGGATCAGAGGCGAAGTTCATCGAACTGCCTGAATCTAGAGGGCGAACAGCGGTCAGGCGGCAGACTCGGAGCGCGAGCCGTCGCCGAAGCGTCGAACCATGTCGATTAGGCGGGCGCCCTCCTTCGAGCTCGCCCCCACGCCTCCGAGCGCGATGAGGATGGCTATTCCGGCCGCCCCTGCCGAGGCGAGCATGGCTCCCCGGTCGGCCGGCAGCGATTCGCCGGAGCTGGCACCGACGCCCACGATCGCTGCCGCCACAGCGACCCCCACGGCCGCGCCCACCTGGCGACTCATGTTCACAAGTCCGCTGGCGAAACCTTGCTCCCGATTGGCAATCCCTACGGTCGCCGCCACGGTCGAGGCGAATGCCCCGGCGGAGGTCCCAAAGCCGGTGAAGGCGAACCCAATAAGGAGGAGGGGATAGCTCCTCGTGACGAGGAAGACGCCGAGGAGCGCCAGCCCGAGAGCGGCCGAGGCCTCGGTGAGCACGAGTAAGCGAGCGAGCCCGATCCGCCTTATAAGCGACGATCCCCGTGAGGCACCGAAGAACCCGAAGACGCCCTGGGGAGCCATGGCCAGACCGGTGACAAGCGGCGGGTAGTGGAGTACGAGCTGCATGTACAGAGGTATCACGAGCAGCTCGCTGGCACTCGAGGCGCCGATCATTGCCGTGACGAGGTTCGCGGTCCGTAGCGACTTGAGACGGAGGATGTCGAGTCGTACTAGCGGGCTCGGGTGCCGCTGCTCAACGAGGACGAAGGCCGCGATCAAAAGCAGCGACAGCGCCAGAGCCGTCCCGAACTGGACCGATAGCCAGCCCCGGACGGGGCCCTGCGAGAGGGCGTAGACGAGAGCCACCACGCCGCCCGTGACGAGCAGGGCACCTCCTATGTCGAGGCGTTGCCGGGAGCGTTCTGGCCTGGAGAGGGGAAGGAGCCGCGGTGCCAGCGCGGCCGCGGCCAGCCCGATCGGCACGTTCACCCACAGTACGGCCCGCCAGTCGAAGAACTGGACGAGCAGGCCCCCGAGCACGAGTCCCGCGACGAATCCGACCGAGGCCGTCGCTCCGTAGTAGCCGAGGGCCCGCGTACGTGCGTTGCCTTCAGGAATGCTCGTCGTGATGAGCGAGAGGGCAGCGGGCGCGACCAAGGCTGCGCCCATTCCCTGCAGTGCGCGAGCCGCGACCAGGAGCTCGATGTCGTCGGCAAACCCACCGACGAGCGAAGCGAGGCTGAAGACGATGAGCCCGGTGACGAACATCTTCCGCCGGCCGAACAGATCGCCGATGCGGCCACCGAGGACGAGAAGACCGCCGAAGGCGATGGCATAGGCCGTGATGACCCACTGCACCGAGGTTGCCCCGACATGCAGCTCTCGCTCGATCGAGGCTAAGGCGACGTTGACGATGCTGAAGTCGAGCACCACCATGAAGGCGACCGTGAGGATGAGCAGCAGCGCCGCATCAGGGCGTGTCGGGCGCGACTTGTCCCGGACCGTCGTGGAGCGGGTCGTCAAGGAGGCTTTCTCGGTCAGGCTCACGTCCGATCCTTAGCCCTGAGCCCGAAGGCCGCCACGCTCACGTCTTGTCCTGCTGTCACCGGAGGTTCCCCCTTTTCCTGGCCCGGACGCTGGGCAATAGCGGCCACTGCGATGTCCGGCCAACGATTTACTAGACGAACCGTCTCGTATCGTTAGTGGTAGGTTGAACGCCATGGCGCGTGGTGATATTCCTGGCGCGACAGGGGCAAAGAAGGGGCGCCCCCTGAGCGAGAAGACTGAGGCTGCGATTCTCGAGGCGACGGCGCAGTTACTCGCCGAAAAAGGACTCGCGCATCTCACCATCGAAGAGGTGGCGGCTCGGGCTGGCGTGGGGAAGGCCTCCGTCTACCGCCGGTGGCCGTCGAAAGGAACCCTGGCCTTTGACGCCTTCGAGTCCGACTTTTTGTCGCGTCAGCCACTTCCGAACACCGGAGACCTTCGTGGTGACCTGCTTGCGGCGCTGCGGGCATGGGTCCGCACCGTGAGGGACACCCCGATAGGGCGCACCCTGCGCGGGCTCATCGGCGAGGTCCAGCGCGACCCGGCCCTCGAGGGGATCTGGCGCGAGCGTTTCATGACCCCGGTGCGTGCCCGCCACCGCGCACTTGTCGACAGGGCTGTCGCCCGCGGCACCATACCGCCGGGCACCGACTCTGATCTCGTGATGGACATGCTCTACGGCGCCGCGTATCACAGGCTCTTGCAGGGGCACCTCCCCTTGAACGACCAGTTCGTCCGCGTTCTGGTCGACGCCGTCGTGGCGTCTATAGGCGCAGTGGAACCTTGAGATGAGCTTGTCTGGTGCCTGGCCCCGATGACCGAACCTGGAAAAGGCCGATTGCCTGGCTGATCAGGGAAGGCTTCGCTCGAGAATCGGGAGCAGCCTCGAGTCCTCCAATGCTGCCGTTCTGTGGCCTGCGCCGGCCAGGTAGCCCTCGTTGGTCGCGAAGGCGAAGAAGTCGCTTACGCTCGCCTGGCGAATGAGCATCACCGCGTCCCAGCGCTCCTCGGCGGGCCCGACGAAGTAAGGGCCGCCCGTCCCGAACAGCTCCACCGAGCCTCCGCTAGCTGCGAGGAACGGCGCCGTGTGTCGGACATACAAATCGTAGGCGGCGCTGCCCGATATCGGCCCCAAGGGCGCCAGTTCGGGGAAGGCCGAGTAGTCGGCGGTCTCGCGGAACCTAAGCAGATTCAGCATGAGAAAAGGGCCTTTGATGTTCCGCCGAAACAGCGCGGCGCCGCTTTGCTCTGAAGGGTCGAGGTGCACCGCTGAAACCTACCAATCAAGGCAGCTGAGCGGGACTTGACGAAAGGGAAGGCAGCCAGTGCTCGCTAGCCTGTTAGCTGTGCGTGCCACCTTCGAGGCCGGTTCGGGGACTCCTTATAAGAGCGCTTGAAGCAGATTCCAAGGGTTACCACAGGTAATCGGGCACACAATTCAGACGAGCCTCATCTAGGCCGGAGCTGATTGCCAGCCGCAACCATTGTCCAGCTATGACGACTCGAGAGGTGATGTCCGTGGCAAGGCCGTTTTTCCTGCAGGCGACTGACAGCCGTTACTCCTTGCGTCCGCGCCTTGGCGGCGGAGCGGCGGCGACCGTCGCTGTGCTCCTGCTAGGTGTCTGTTTAGGCCCTAGCTCGGCTGGCGCAAGCGCACTGCGACCCTCGGCCAAGCCCGTTGTGACACCTGGTGAGGTTCCCTCGATCGTCGCAGCGGATACGGCGATCAACAATCGGGCCAACTCGTCTCTCTCGTTGTCGCTCCAGAACAGTCACGAGTCGTGCCTGCAGCAGACCCTCGACGACGCCACCTACCGCGGCGACCTAGCCGCTGGCTCCAACACGCTAGGCGGGTCCTTCGACCAGGTCCCGGGCCGTGTTTTTGTTCCGCGTGAGACGACCTACCCTGCCTTTTTCAGTGTGCTGGCCGAAGACCGCGCTTCTTCTGGACCGGTGACGAACAATCTCCTCACCTACGTCAAGACCTCGCCTGACGCGCATTGGAAGCTGGCCTCAAGCAGCGAGATCCTCGGTCCTACTGACGCCGGTGTGAAGGTCCCCGCCGTCGCTACTGACGCTCAGGGCTATGTCACCAGTCTCGATCGCGCGACAAGCGATGGGCTTGTGACTGCACCTGACAAGGTGGCCGCGCTCGTGGCGAAAGCCTTCACCTCCGAAGCCGTCAGCGGAAAACTGCCTGCGGGCATCTCGGCCCAGTTTGGACCTAAGAACGTGGCTAACCCGCACTCCACCTCGGCTTCCTACGCCAATATCGGCACGGCGACGATGCGGTTCTCGACTGTGACGCCTGCTGTCGCTGCAGCTGGAGCGCCATCACCGGAATGCCCATATCCGGCCTACCGGCTCGCCGATGGCGGAGCGCTCGTCATGTTCCCGGTCTTCGCGACAACCCTTGTGCAGGTCAAAGCGGGCTACGTCGTGACACAGCCGTCGAACAGGAGCGCTCTCGGCACGCTCCTGGCGCCAGGCACCTACAACTCGATGAGGATGGTCGCGGGCGACATAGATGTCGCCGTCGTGCCTCCGACGCGCTCACGCCAGCCGATCCAAGTAATCGGCCAGATGAGCGAAGGGTTGACCGAGACTGGAGCATCAGGATCAGGTCCCGCCAGCTCCAGCGCTGCGGGCGGCCCCGCCAACGCCGCGGCGATTGCGAATAAGGTCGACCCAGGACTGGTCGATATCAACAGCACACTGAGCTCTGAGGGCGCTGAGGCCGAGGGAACAGGGATGGTGCTCACCTCCGGGGGTGAGATCCTCACAAATAACCATGTCATCGACGGGGGAAGTTCGATCCGAGTGGTCGATCTGGGCAAGGGGAAGACCTATAGCGCCAACGTCATCGGCTACGACCGAACTGCTGATGTAGCTGTGTTGCAGCTCGAGCATGCCTCGGGCCTGCAAACGGTCCGTCTCGGTGATTCCTCAAGCGTCCGCAAAGGGCAAGGAGTCGTGGGTATCGGCAACGCAGGAGGGGTCGGTGGCACCCCGAGCTTCGCTGGCGGGAGCGTG
>Ga0182030_10022527_pt1 | contig 11717 bp, 8 predicted proteins | sample 812S3MmetaG_FD_121299 | JGI IMG/M metagenome (GOLD analysis project Ga0182030, IMG submission 121299) | Permafrost microbial communities from Stordalen Mire, Sweden - 812S3M metaG (Illumina Assembly) | ecosystem: Environmental > Terrestrial > Soil > Wetlands > Permafrost | place: Sweden... | reverse complement strand
CTTTCGCTGGCGGCTGCGGGCCACCAGTTGGCTGAAACTGTTCATTGATACATAAAGGCCAAGAAAGTTCTCCAGCACGCTGGCAAAAAGGTAAACTCCGACACCGCTGAACTGGTCCTCGTCGAATTCCATTTCGACGCGGGTGCCGCGCGCAAAGCTGACGCCGTGTTCCGAGGTCACGCGGGTGAAGCGCCGCCGGCTATCCAAACCGGTGATTCCGCCAATCTGCTTCTTCACGTCGGGCGAACCGGAAAAATCGTAGAGCTCGAGAATCTTCTGCAAGGCTTCCTTACCCTCGTCAACCAGCGACAGATAATTGAGTGAGAGGTGCGAAATCAGGTACCAGAGAGCCTTCCCTTCCAAGGGAGGACGCAGCGTTGGGCTGGGCTTGTGCAGCGCCACAATGCGCTTTATGGCTGCTTCGCCCGCCATCTCGAAATCGCCGCTCTCGCTCCCAAACGGCAGCCGGGCGACGAGATCCCGATTGGTGCAGGTGCATCGCACCGTGACAGAATCGTAGTCGAGTTGCAGCGGTCGATCCGAAAGGTCGACCAGCGACAGAAAGACCTCCGTCCCCTCATCGCCCTTACGCGTGGAAGGCCGGCGGCTGGCATACCAGTATGCTGGGTTCGAATCTTGCACGGTGTGCCGCTGGGAATAGAGGGGCTGATAAGTGATCGTCTGATGGGTTTCGGGGTCGATACTGACAACCTCATCCACGGAGTAGACCTCCATGGTCCGGCGCCGCCGCGCATCGGGCACGACCGGGTATTGGTAGCGGGTCTGGTCGACGAGGATCGGCTCGGCGGTCTGCGCAAACAGGTTGATGACGGGTGTGCATCCCAAACGCAAAGTCTTGGCATCCACGGCGACTTGGAGACGATGATGGCGGTCGTTGTGCTCAAAAGATTCGATCAGGAATAAAATCTCCGCCTTGGATTTGAGTCCGGCCCTTGGCAGCTCGGATAGGCCGTTGAGCGCCAGGAAAAAAAACTTCTCCGGGAAGGCGAAGTACTCCTGCAGCAGCCGGTAGCCCACAAACGAGCGCCGCGGATAGGGCAGCACCGCCTCGTCTTCTCCGAAACCCATCGGGCGCAGATTCTGGACTGGCAACTCATGCGGTTGAGCCTTGGGGTTCGCCGGGTCGCGCACGATTATGCGAGTGCAGTTTCGACAAAGTAGTTCGTAAAGGGCATGGATAACCGCGCCTTCCCCGTTCAGGTAGAAGGCGAGATTTTCCATGTCCAGCTTGTCAAAAGTGATATCCGAAAAACACTCGAGCTCCACGCGCAGGACAGCGGCCTCGGACGCGCGCAGCGACGGGCTGAGGCGATCCGGTGTCAGCCATTGCGCCTGCGATATCTTCACGGGCCACAATGTGGCGTCGTAGCAGGTTCGAAACTTGCACGGGACTCCCTCGACAGGCCGGGAATAGAGCACGGTTCCTTTGGGAATCCGCAGGCTGCTCGTCAGCTTGCCGCGCTCCGGGTCGGTGTGAAACTCGGCGACGGACATCGAGGGTATGGGGCGCAGGTAATGAGGATATAGAATGTTGAGTAGAGCTTCGGTGATCTGAGGAAAATCGTCGTCGATGCGCAGGTGGACCCGCGCCGCCAGCAGGGCAAAGCCCTCCAGCATCCGCTCCGCGTGGGGATCCCCACAACGGTCCGGCTCCAGCACCAGCCGCGCGGCGATCTTCGGGTGCTTTTCCGCGAATTCCGCTCCCATCTGGCGCAGGAACGTAAGTTCGCTTTCGTAATAGTTCCTCAGCTCATCGCGCACCGTCTTCTCCCTTGACCTCGTACTCCCCCTTGCCGATTTCGAGCACGGTGTCGAAGCGGACTGGCTCCGGCGCCGGATCGACGTTCAGCAACCCCTCGATGACGAAGCGCAGACTATGCGCACTATTGCCCATCGCTTCCATTCTCACTTTCACGCGTTTCAGCCGTGGCTCAAAGATGCCGATGGCCGTCTCCATCTCCTTCACCAGATCGCTTTGATCCTGGGGCGAGTTCACCGACCTGGACGAGACATCCTCAAACCCGTAATGGTAAACCGAGCGGACTGTCTCGCGGGCGGAGTCCGGAGACGGATCGATGGTCCTCCTTGTATTGAGCAGCCACTCAAGGTCGCGCTTGAGCGCGGCCTTGAGCGAGCGCATTGATTGGGTGCGCGTCAAAGGCACCTCGGCGCTGTGCTTCGGGTCATCATCAATCAGGCGGTCGAGCACGGAGAGCGTGACGGGCCCGCTGGCGTCGCGTCCGGCCATGGCTTACTTTCCATCCCCCAGCGCCTGAGCAGGGTCGAGGCGGCAGATCCGTTCGAAGAGTTTCTGCCGCTGGCCGGCGTCGCTTTGGAGTCTCTGGCTGAGCTTCATAATAATCGTCAGGGTGTTGGCGACCAGGGTGGGATCCTCCCAATCGTCGAGCTTGTGCGTCTCAATCGCGGCCGCCAGATCATCCAAAACAAGCTGGGCAATGTTCAGACGGTTCGTGGAAACACACATTTCAACCATTTGCACCCTGCGCCGGAATCGCTCCCGCCCGGAACGCTGCCGCGCGATATCTTTATTAAGGATGTCGAAAGCCTTTCGCTCTTGTCCTTCGCGCAAGGCCTGTTGCGCCGCCACGTACAGGTCGGCGGGCTGGCTCGGCCATCGGAAAACCGGCCCGTCCACCGCCCCTCCCGCGCCGCCGGAAGGCTCGGCGGAGGCAGGCGGAGGCGGACTCTCAGGGGCAAGAGACTTTAGCCAGGCGCGCGTATCCGCATTGGCCGCGGCGGTATCATCCATCAGGGTGACGTCGAGCAGTTGCGGAATGTCGGTGATCAGGGCTTTCAGCTCCGCACGAATGGCTCGGGCGATAGCCTCGTAATCGCTCCCCAGGGCTTCGCAGGCTTCGACTACCATCCGCTGGAGATCCAGCCAAGCACGGCTACAAGGAAGCGCCATGGCGTTTTCCGCGGCATCGAGCAGGTCGGCCCACTTCTTATCGAGCGCCAAGCGCTTCAAATGCGTCCGAAGCTCGGTGGGGGGCGCTTCAAGCTGGGTGGGATCGGAGCGATCGATGGCGGCGCGCAATTCGCCCCAGCGCAGCCCGCGCAGCATCAGGTAGGACGCAGGGCTGCGCGGCTCGCGCCGCCGCAGAAATGCCGCCGCCTCGGCGATCTTGCGGACCGCTTCTAGGCGGTCGGGAGGTTCCGACGAGGTTTCAATCGAGAATACAACGCCGGCGCGCACCGGCCCCGCCACCGCTGATTCACCGGCAGAGCCGGGTACCGCCTCGGTGGCTGACTCGGCTCCTGCCTCGGGTGGCGGCGGCGCCTCGACGGGGTCTGGTTCCTTCTCGCGTTTTTTTTGGAGAAATCCGTGCATGACCGGCCGGATATCTCCCAGCACTGACTCCAGCTTGCCGAAGGAAGGCGACATGTCGCCAAACTTCGCATCGCAGGATGCCTTCAGTTGGGTGACGAGCTTAATGCAGGCGTCAAGATCCTTTTCGCCATTTGCGTAAAAGGCCTTGGGAGTTTCTTCGAAGCACTTATCTATGGATTCAAGCGCGATCCGCCCTTGTTTAATGGCTGTGTCGCGGGCCTTCTTAGCCTCGTCAGTTTTCGCGTCGCTCTCGTGCCCCAGCTTGCGGGCCTCCTGCACGTCCGTAAAGCCATACGGCTCCTTGGCCACGAGGCGAACGCTCTTCAAAGGAATCTCGAGCCTCGTGCCAAGGAACTCCAGCGGGGCAGCCCGCACTTCCATATCGCCGTCTTCAATCTCCGGGTAGAGCGTATCCCAGAATTTCTCCACCAAGCCGTGGCAAAGCGTCAACCCTTCCTTGAGGGCAGTAAAGCCGGATTGCTTCACCCACGCCTCAGTGAGCCAAGCCGCCAGCCACAGGTCCTTGGTCTTCTTGGCGAGGGCTTCTGTGGCGAGTTTGATGACCAAAGGATTGTCCGCTACTTTGCGGTCCTGCTCGGTCATCCCAGGGGGTGGGACAGCTTCCTCGCGCCGGGCTTCCTTGACTGCGTCGTAGAGGGTGTAGCGGAGGTCGGCGCCGCTGGGGTTGGGTCCATCGATAGGGATTAACAGGTCATCAGCAGACGGCATGGTTCGTCAGTCTCCCGCTGGAGCAGGTGTGAACTCCAAGGAGCGCAGGTCGAGGAACGGGATCTCCTCATCATCTACCAGCCACATTTTCTGGCCGAAGGGGACATCCTCATCGTATCCGTCGCGTTGCTCCCACACGGTTGCCCGTCCCAGCCGGACAGCATCATCGGAGTGCTGCCAAGAGAAGGGAGCAAGCGCCGGGAGCAGTACCTCACCGAGCTCAGCACCTTTGAACGACGCAGTCGTGCGAACCGCCGCAGGCATCCAGAGGAGATCTCGCAGGCGTTTGGGAGCCTCGACGCGAACCGAAGCCACGTGCTCAAGGGGAAGCAACAGGTAGGCGCCCGCCGCAAAGAGTTCGAGTCTGGGTCCGATCCTGGGGTCGGCGTCCGAAAAAGAGCCGAACGCCTTGCCGTTGAACGTACCCGTAGGAGCCGACTCGGGTGAGTCGGAGCGCTTGGGAAACTCTCCGCGGGAAAATAGGTCCTGCCGCTGTCGCTCGGCATAAACCGCGCTGCGATAAAGCAGGACTCCTATCTCACTCGATGGTCCCGCTTGACCCAGTACCTCGAGTTGTTTGTCCGCCCGCTCAAACTCTCCCGCGAAACATAAGAGCTCGAAGAGAAATGTTCGGCGGCGCTCGTCCGTCGGATTATCTCGCACTTCAGCACTTAGAGCCTTCAGCGCGTCAGCCAGCTTGCCGGCCCGAAACAGCTCTTGTGAATTCATTTCCGGCTCTCCATTCTTACAAAAGTGCCCCTCCCCGAGCTGAAACTCAGGCCATGACTAGCCAGGATTCACACCCCGCCCGGATGATGTTGGGGGCACCTGGTAAGGGCAAGGCTTTGAGCCCCCCAAAATCGCGGCTGCCATCCTCTGTTCGGCCCACGCCCCGCACAACTTGCGGCTGCAAGCTGTGCGGGGGGTGGGCAAAAAAACAATCATCTGGGACTTGCAAACGGCGGGGTTTTAGCCCCTCCGCTCTAAATCCGCGATAGGAGACCCAACCTAGGCCGAAGCTGCGGCCCTAGCAGCCACTTCAACCCAGGAGGCAAAACCTAAACACACCGAGGCGTCTTCACGGCCCACCCGCCGGTTGGCCGTGAAGACTCTTCCCTCTCGATGTCAGCACCAGAAACTGCCTACAGTATTACGTCGACTGCACTTGCTTGATGTCGTAGGTTGCCTGACCCGCAAGGGTGACCGAGCCGCTCGCCGTATCCTGAGTATAGTATTGGTAATTGATCTTTTCGTACGCAATGCTAAGACTTGCCGGAGGATTTCCCGATGATCCCCCGCCTGTACTGAACGCTTCAATAAAGCAATTGGTCATCGTGATGACGAGATAGGTATAGGGGGTCCCTCCGCCTCCCGTCTTGCGGCCGGTGAAGGTGGTCGTGGCGACGACCGTCCCCTGCACCAGGTTCTTGATGAGTTGGAAGCTGGCAGCTTCCAGCGAGAAGCTGCAATTAAATGACGCCAACGAAGGTTTCCCTGCGGCCAGACCCTTGCCACCGAGAGAGGTAGGATTCGACGCGCCCCAACTCCAACTATCGAGCTCGATATTGTTGGTCATGCCTGAAGCTTGCGATTCCCCATTCACACCTGCAAGCAGAACATAGTAATCACTGGGCATTGCTAATTCCTCCTTTTCACCGAGTTGAATGAACGGGTCGCCGGCACGAACGCAGCTTGCCGAAAATCCCGTCAGAACAAGAAACTGAGAATCACCTCTTCGCCGGTTCCGGCAAGTCCGCAACCAGGCGGAGAGAAACACTGATCTCGTCCAACTGGAAGTGCGGGCGAAGATAACTGATCGCCCGATAGCAGCCAGGCTTGCCCTTGATCTCCTCTACGTCCACACGCGCTTCCCGCAAGGGAAATTGGGCTTTAGTGGCCTGATCGGCCTTGTCATCCTGGGTCACGTACTGGTTAATCCAGCGATTCAGGAAGCGCCAGCAGTCGTCCCGTGACAAGAAACTGCCGATCTTATCCCGCATCATCGACTTGAGGTAATGAGCGAACCGGCAAGTGGCCATCATGTACGGCAGTTGCGCCGATAGGCGGGCGTTGGCGGTGGCCGCATCGCTGTCGTAGACTTTGGGTTTATTACAGGATTGTATGCTGAAAAACGCCGCCTTATCCGTGCCTTTGCAATGAACCAGCGGCACCAGGCCCTGGTCTGCCAGTTCCTTTTCGCGCCGGTCAGTGATCGCGACTTCGGTGGGGCACTTCAGCGCCACATCACCCTCGTCGGTACGGAAGGTGTGAGACGGGAGACCTTCCACCAACCCGCCACCCTCAACACCCCGGATAGCTGTACACCAGGCGTACTGCGAGAAAGCATTCGTCATCCTGGCGCCGAGCGCATAGGCGGCATTTCCCCAAAGGTACTTGTTGTGGTCCGTCCCGTCCACCCCTTCTTCATAGTTAAAGCCCTCTACGGGCTTGGTCGCAGCGCCATACGGCAGGCGCATCAAGACGCGGGGGCAAGTGAGGCAGACGTACTTTGAGTCTTCGCTTTGCCGGAAAGACTTCCATTTGGCGTACTCGGTGCTGTCGAAAATTTTGCCGATATCGCGGGGCGCATCGAGGGAGGTGAAGCTGGGCATGTTCAGCAGTTCCGGGGAGGCTGCGGAAAGGAACGGAGCGTGCGCTCCGGCCGCCACCTGCGAAACTTTTTCCAGCAACTCCAGGTCCTCCGGGTGCTTGCTGAATTCATAGTCACCAATTATGGCGCCGAACGGTTGGCCTCCGAAGATGCCGAATTCATCCTCGTACACCTTCTTGAAGAGCGCGCTTTGGTCGAATTCAGCGGCCTTTTGCAAATCGCGCAGCAGGTCCTTCTTCGAGACGTTCAGAATGCGGATTTTGAGCATGGTGCTGGTTTCCGACTGGTCCATCAAGTATCGCAAACCCCGCCACGTGCCCTCGAGCTTCTGGAGTTGGGGGTGGTGCATAACTTCGTTCAACTGAAGCGAAATAAGATGGTCAATTTGGGCGACGCGCTGCGTGATCATCTGGTCGGCGTCGCGGCCCAACGTCATGGACCCGTCGAGCACCTGGCCGACGAATTCCTTAATGAGGCTCTTTCCCCGTTCACGTGCGCTCGTGTCGCTGAACCGCCCCTGTTCAACAATTTGATCGAGTAGACTGGCTTCCGTGGTCTGTTCCACCGCTGCCGGTGCGGCAGCAGCCTTTTCTAACTCAGCCATTGGACTCCTCCTTCTCGCCGATCTCGGACTTCAACTTGTTCAGCTTCTCCGTTTTGCCCACGGCTTCCAGCAAAGCCTCATCGAGTTTATCGTTGGTTTGCAGCGTGCCCTTCAAGTCGTTCAGGCGCGTTCTGAGCTCCAACAATTCCCGCAGGGGTTTCACCTGGCGGGCTACCTGCTCGGGCTCGAAATCTTCCAAGCTCTTGAAGTGCAGGTCCACCTTGAGTTGACCGGCGTTGGAATCGTCACTCAGCTTGTTTTCCACCGCAAACGAAAGGTGCGGCTTCATACTTTCGAGAACTGAATCGAAGTTGTCTGGCGTGACTTCGACAAACCGTCGATCCTTAAGTTTGGGCAGCGGCTGTTCCGGCTGGCCCGTGAAATCCCCCAGTACACCCATAACAAAGGGTAACTCCTTCTTCTCGATGGCGTCGCCCACTTCCACGTCGTAAGTCACATGCACGCGCGGCGGACGCACTCTCCCTAATTTTTTTTGGATGCTGTCGCTTGGCATAGGTACAAGCCCTCCGTGAAATGCTTTCGTGTAATGCTGTAATGCGTATCTTATCAAATACCACAGCAAATCACCCTTGTCAAGAACTATGCGGTAAATGGTCAATATTGATTTAGAGGTTGTATTATGCCGCCGTTTGGCCAGGTAAACTCGCTGCTGCAACATCAAATTTGCTTGGAAACGGTGCGCTACTGTTTACTTATAGGTTCTTTGGACGCTAATTGGCACTTGGGTCCTGGGGGGCCCACGTTTTGCAAGTAGCGGGGGTGAGGGGGCACTCGGGACCAGATGGATGAATAATTTCCTCCAACCTTCTATGTGGCCGTTATCGGGGCCAGTGTAGTGTCCATAAAATACATGGAAAACCCTTTGGCTCCAGCCCCGGCATCATGCCGGTAAATGCCGCCAAGATGGTGGCGCTTCGTTGCCCACCCTATTGCTGGACACGGCGCTAACAAATCCTGAGTTTCCGTATCTTCTCAATCAAACCACTCGTCGAATACCACTCCGCCAACGGAATTACCACCACCTTCCCTCCGGTATCTTCGACTTCCGCCCGGCCCACGATGGTCTCCGGCGTCCAGTCGCCGCCCTTGACGAGCACATTGGGCATGATGGCCTTGATAAGATTGAGTGGTGTAAGTTCGTCGAAAATAACGACGTAATCCACTGCGGCGAGTCCGGCCAGCATTTCGGCGCGTTCGGACTCGGGAATGATAGGCCGCTCAGGTCCCTTGAGCTCGCGCACGCTGCGGTCGCTGTTGAGGCCGACAATGAGAGTATCGCCGAGGCGTTTGGCCCGTTCGAGCAAGCGCAAGTGTCCCACGTGCAGGAGGTCGAAGCAGCCGTTGGTGAAGACAATCTGGAGGTCTACCCTTGGTCGGCGGGAACGGATGGAGCGGCAGATATCGACTGCGATATGGAGATCAACGACCTTGCTGTTGTTCATCGACTTTCTCCAATTGTTAGGACCGATCGGGAACGGTGAACTCGAACCCGGACTCCCACGGCACCCATTCCGCGTAGCATGGTTTCCCTCTCGACGACCGGCGAATAGCTTCCCCAAATCGATCTGGAACTCCGCGCGAAAGCAGGTTCACGGACCTCAACTCATCTCGCAACCACTCCAACATAGCTATAATAGATGACTTAGGCAGGGGGAAAGGTGCCAACGCTAGGGATTCAGCTTGAGGGTGTAGCGCGAGTTTACTGCGCCAATTGGCGGCGTGAAGCCGCCTCTACACTAAACTGTACCGCTTCCGTGCCAATGATTGAATTTAGAGGCCGTCAGGAAGTATGCTATCACTCGGTTGAAATTTTAAAACCGAAATCCTGGCAAAGCCGGCCGAACCGCATGCGGGCCATCGAGGTCATACAGTGTCGGGCGCAGTATCTTCTCAGCACCGCCTCCAAAAGCTTCTCAAGAAGGGAATGAAGCATCGTCGGGAGGGTCGAATTGAGCTTGCCGAGTCGTGCTACCGCAAGATTTTGAAGGTTGACCCAACATCTCCCGAGGCGCGAGAGATGTTGCGCTTACTGGAAGCGAAAGCAGACCCGGCGCAAGAGTCAGTCCAGTCGCTCAGTGCAACCCTCTCCGATGACCTGCGTACGCTGAACAATCGCGCAAGTGCATACATTGCCGAGGGCAAGATTCAGCCGGCGATCGATTGTTTACGGCGTGTCGTGGAGCTTCGCCCCAACTCTGCCCAAGCCCACCAGAATCTCGGCGAGGCGCAGGAACGGCTGGGGGACCTCCAAGCCGCTGCGAGCTCCTATCAGCGTGCAGTCGCCCTCAAGCCTGATTCTCCCGAGCTTCTCTGCCACCTGGCAAGGGTTCTTTATCAAGGAGGCGCCCTCCAACCGGCCGCCGAGTTGTACCAGCGCGCCTTGGCGCTCGATCCGAAAAGGTACGAGATCTACAACGACCTCGGTCTCGTTCTTACAAATCTCGGCAACTTTGGGGCGGCTGTCGAAGTCTTCCGGCGTTCCCTCAGGCTTAATCCCCGCTCGGCAAAAACCATTGCCGGCCTCGGATATCTTTTCGAATGTAAAGGCGATTTGATCTCTGCGGCGGACGCGTACCGCGATGCTATAAAGCTAGACCCTGCGCTTCATGCCGCCTATGCTGATTTGGGATTCGTTCTTTACGGGCTGGGCGAGCTGGCCGAAGCTTCCGATTGCTTTCATCGCCTGCGAGCACTGCGGCCGGACTCCGCCGAGGCAACTGTCAATCTGGGACTTATCCATCTGCTGCAAGGCGATCTGCCGGCAGGCTGGGCCGAATATGAATCCCGCTGGAAGGTCGGGGTTGGCGATGACCGAAGCTTCGTCCAACGCCGATGGAAAGGCGAGCCGCTCGGGGGTGTGCGCATCCTGCTTTATGCCGAACAAGGTTTCGGGGACACCCTGCAGTTCGTGCGCTATGTTCCGCTGGTCGCAGCTCGCGGCGGAAAGGTCGTGCTGGAAGTTCAGCCGCAATTACGTCGTCTGCTTTCGGGAACCGACGGTGCGACGGAAGTGGTGAGCCGCGGCGAGACGCTGCCGGAGTTCGCCTGGCAGTGCTCCCTGCTCAGCCTGCCTTTGGCCTTCAGAACGGAATTGAATTCGATCCCGGCAAGAGTCCCTTATGTCTATCCTGACCCGGCACTGGTGGAGGTCTGGCGACACCGGCTCGAGGGGAATACGCGGCGCATCGGGCTGGCGTGGGGAGGTAACCCTAGCCACCATCGCGATCGCTTACGTTCAATTCCACTGGAACACCTTGCACCTCTGATGAAGGTGGCCGGCACAACCTTTTACTCATTACAGTTGGGCCCGGGCAGCGAACAGGTGAAGCAAATGCCGCCGGATGTGCGATTAATCGATCTTTCGGCGGAGTTGAAAGATTTTGCCGACACCGCGGCGATTGTCGCCAACCTCGACCTGGTGATTTCCATCGACAGCAGCGTTGCGCATCTTGCCGGCGCCATGGATAAACCTCTTTGGATCATGCTGAACAAAGGTTGCGATTGGCGCTGGTTTTTGGGACGCGAGGATAGTCCCTGGTATCCCACGGCACGGCTGTTTCGCCAAACCACTGCCGGGGGGTGGCAGGAGGTGGTGAATCTTATCGAACAAGCGCTTCGGCAGTAACTGTCATGAAGGCAAGCCGCTGGCGAGCTGGCGCAGACTTGCAGGTTCTTCGCCTGTCTGCGATTTCCCGCACTCGCAGACCTCACAAAGCACATGTATGCGCCAGCCCGGATTCGAGCGGACTCTCTGCCTTCCGCCTACTGCCTCGTTTCCTTGTTGCAGGAAGCACCCGCCCTCCAACCGCTAGAAATCGCTGTGGCCCCCCATCAAAGCCGTCGCACCTGAGGTCTCGGCAATTAAGCCGCCGACTCCCTGGACGGATCATCTGATTCCATCTTATGGCATATCTCCTTATTCTGGTGAAGTCTCAGTGCTCTTGTCCTGTTGAGCATAAGACGGGTTCCGCGTGGTATATTGTGGAGTTGCCTTATCTTGGCCCGGGGGTCTCTCGATGACGGATGAAAGCTGGGGCACGAAACGGCTGATCGTGCTGCGGCGTGTGACTCGCGCGATAGCTGACCTTCTTCACGGACAGTTGAAAGATTACCTTTCGGCCTTGGCTCCTTTGTTTCGCCCGGCGAGTATACTGGGCGAATACGTTCAAGGCGGCTCCAAGGAAATGTCCGCGGCGGCGATCAAGGCTTTTCAGGAATTGCAGAGCGTCTACGGAGCGGCCGCTAGCTCCAAGCCTTTCGGTCTGTCGAAGGATTTGAAGTCGCCGCTGGAGATCGCCCGGTCGTCCCTTGAGCTGAACAAGATGGACTACCCTTACACCCTGAAATCCGGTGGCGAGACGAAGTCGATAACGATCAGT
>Ga0182030_10022525_pt1 | contig 11717 bp, 14 predicted proteins | sample 812S3MmetaG_FD_121299 | JGI IMG/M metagenome (GOLD analysis project Ga0182030, IMG submission 121299) | Permafrost microbial communities from Stordalen Mire, Sweden - 812S3M metaG (Illumina Assembly) | ecosystem: Environmental > Terrestrial > Soil > Wetlands > Permafrost | place: Sweden... | reverse complement strand
GGTCATTGGAAAGGTGGCCCGTCTAAGATTGGAGATCCCCAAAAGCAGGGAAAGTATGAAATACCGCCGAAAATGATTGGCAAAATCTTAAAAACCAACCCTAAATTACCGCCAAAATGTCAGAAGATATGCGATAAACAAATATGAGAATCACAAATTGGTTGTTACTTACTGCGATCTTGATACTTGGAGGCTGCTCCGAGCCACGGCAGTCCATTACTGGCATTGGTGTTTCACTCAGAGCGAAAGGCGACGCGGTTGAGATTGACAGTGTTTTACCTCATACACCGGCCGCAAAGGCTGGACTTCATAGTGGATTAGTCATTCAGCAGATTGATGGCATTAACGTTGTCGGCAAATCGCTGGTGGTGTGTGTGAGCATGACACGCGGGCCGGTTGGTTCTAAGGTCCAGTTTGAAGTTGTTGATCCATCCACGAGCAAGATTAGTCTTGTGGAGTTCAAGCGAGAGAAGATTACTTTGCCTGCCGGAGCTAGTGCGACGGCTGGGTGGCCTTGAGATATGCACGACGTGGAGCCTAACCAGTCGCCGGAGCCAACGCCTATTGTCGCTGGCAGTTCCGCTATCGCGGGCAGCGTCGCAGATACGGCGCGGCTCAGCTTTTTTCGTTAGGCTGCTCGCGTTTATGGACAAATCGGAAGCACATAAGATTCTTGGAGAGCAGTTAGCTAGGTTCAGCAGCTATGCCGAGCTTGTGCCGCTTGTCGAGTCGGCGCGCGTCGAGAGTTTTGAGATTCGCGGCGAGAGCGGCGCGAAGTATCAAGTCGAGGTTCAGTTCTTTTGGGATGACAAGCGCAGTCAGATTATTCGAGTTGTCGGCTCGATTGATGATGGTGGCATCCGAGCATTTGTTCCGCTGACGGATAGCTTGTTGATTTCTCCACCAGAGAGTGTTTTGACATGAAGCCGCAGCCTAACAAGTCGCCGGAGCCAACCGCCGTTGGCGCTGTCAGTTCCGCTGTCGCGGTTCACGCCGCGAGTCGGCGGTGGCTCAGCTTTTTTCGTTAGGCCACTACGCACCACACCAAAATGACACCACGGCTTTCATACGATGATTCGTGCCGCGTGCTCCAGAGTCAGAAGATTATTGACGAGGGCGAGATTCCACCTATGCCAGAGCGAGCGCCACGCCATGATGACGAGGTGCTTGGGGTCAGCTTCTTTCGCACCGATCTTGCTGATGCCAAGCTTGCGCATTTGACCTTGCCTCGCACTTTCTTTGGCCGTTCCGAGATTCGCGCCACTTCCTTTGCAGACACAGACCTTTCCGAGTCCACCGCGAATTGGAATGATTTCATTGACGTCGATTTTAGCGGTGCTGACCTTTTGCGTTTGGATTTTAGAGCCTGCGTGCTTCAGAGCGTCCGCTTCATTGAGTCCCGTCTAGTCGGCGCCGACTTTCGTCGTTGCACCTTTACCGGCTGTGATTTTACTGGTGCAGACCTCACAGGTGCGAAGCTTACCAAGCAGGCAGCCGCGTCACTTCGTCTTTCGTCCGAGCAGCAGCGTGTCGTTGATTGGCAGGATGACGATGGAGCCGAGCCAGGAGGAGGTTAGAGTTATGACCAAACCGTGGCTTAACCATCGGACTGCAACGAACCCCGCGATTACGACTTTATTCCAAACTCAAACCAAAGCCGCGGGTTCGTTGACCCGAGGTCGTTAGGCCACTTCGCGCATGAGATTTATTTGCACATTTATTTTGCTGGCGTTGCTTTTTGGTTGCGCTTCCAGCCCATCATCGGCACAACTCACAATGCAGCAGTTTCAGCAGATTCATGTTGGCATGAGCCGGGATGAGGTTTATCAGTTACTCGGCAAGCCGCAGGGCAGTGATGTTGAAGGCGTCAAGGATGTGACGACAGAGATTTGGGTGGCTCCGCCTGACAGCCACGGCCAGAAGGTTCGGTTGGCGATTTTGTTTTGGGCAGATGGACGCGCCCATAAAGTTGAGCAGGATTTTTTGAGTGATTACAAGTGATACAACAAATCCGTGGCCTAATTACTGTTAGGCCACTTCGCGCCATGAGCTTTATTTCCGACATTGTCAGCCAGAGATTGCATCCCAGCTCTGATTTGCCGAGCGGTGTGTTGATGCGTTGGTCTGAACCGACGGCACTTTATTGGCGGAAGCGATTGGGTTTTTTTGGTTTTCTGTCGTGGTGGCTTGCCGGAGATTCGATGGTTGAGTTGAGGGAGGATTGCATTCATCAGCGGATTGGTGGTGGCGGGACAGGCGCGGCAAGAGCATCGGGTTGTCAGTCGGCTTATGCGGACATTGAGAGTTACACGGTTCATCGAGACAGTTACAAAGGCACGGAGTTTTCAGTTTTGAGGTTGAAGAACAGGCGCAAGCTGGTGATTGTTGTCGGGCCGGTGGAGTTGATTGTCATCCCTAGCGATATAAGCCTAGATTCGGTTTTGAAGATTTTACAAAATAAGGGAGTTCATGTATGATTGACCAGTGGCCTAACTTAGTGCTGGTGCCAACGCCGATTACGCCGGTTCCGCCTATGTTTCACTTCAGCGCGACAGGCAGGCCCGTCGCGGCGGAGCGCAGCGGAGACGGATGGCGTGGTTCAGCTTTTGGTCGTTAGGCCACCTAGACCTTATGCAAATATCCAGCAGAGACTTCCATGCAGCAGTTGCAATTGGTTCCTGCTTTTTGCTGTTTGGTGCTGCCGCAGGTTTAGGTGCATTTTTTTTATTCCGTCGTTCGTATCGTGAGGTCAAGAATTGGAAGACAACGTCTGGCACAGTAATTGGCGACAAGGTTATTTCAGACCCAAGGACCCAGTTGCCCCAATATTATCCGACATTTCAGTTCGTCGCTGACAATGGGCAGAGTGTCACCAGCGTTGCTTCGATTGGTTCCAGCCGGCGGCGCTATCGCGTTGGTGCGAGCGTGAGGGTTCTTTATTCTCCCGACGACCCCCAAAAAGCCCAATTGAATTCATTTACTGATCTCTTGCTGCTGCCAATTTTTCTGGGATGTTTCGGCTTGGCGTTTTCAGGCGTCGGCATATATTTATTTATTCGTTTGACCATTGATTGTCTGATAAAATGACCATGTGGCCTAACCAGTCGCCGGAGCCAACCGCCGTTGGCGCTGTCAGTTCCGCTGTCGCGGTTCACGCCACGAGTCGGCGGTGGCTCAGCTTTCTACGTTGGCGGACGTGCGTGGCGGTACGGTCTGGCGGTGAATCCTGGTCGTCGGGGTTGCGGTCGTCACCGGCAAGGGTGATGGAGTGTGGCGAGGGGCTGACCGTTGATTTTATTGATGCCTCGACGGCGTCAATAAAATCCAGTCCCGGCAGCCGGGCAAAAAACCAAAACGCCCCATTGTTCATAGGGCGTTTTCCTGGTGGAGGACGATTTCAGGCGGCGGCTTGCGCTTTGCGCTCCTCGGCGGCGACGATGGCGTGATCAAGGCGCATGGCGGCAATGTGGAACGCTTCGGTCGGGACCGGCGCTCCGCAAACCCGCATTTCAATCACGCCGGGGGATACGAGTGTCAGTGTGAGACGCTCTCCGGGCGGAAAGCCTGCGGCTTGCAACCATTTCCCGCGTAGCCTGACCATTGGAAAGGTTCTGTCGCTAGAATAATCACCGCGTTCCTCAATTTTCAGCGTGCGCGTCCGGTTTGGTGATAGCTGCGTCGAGTTTGTGTTCGCCGGTTCTTCGTTGTTTCTTTTGATTTTCATAAGCTTTTTTTTATTTGGTGCTAGCCGCTGCCTGTCTCGTATCCCGCCGTGTTCTTCACCAACGCGGAGACAGAAGCCCGTGCCGGCCCGCGCACGTTGAATCACTATTTGCAGGGAATGATTTCCTTCCTGAACTGGCTGGAACGCGGGGAGCGGATCAAGTTCAATCCGTTGAAGAATGTCGGTAAGGTGGATGAGCGCGGCCAAAAGAAACGGAAGCGGCGGGCCTTCACCGACGAGGAATTGCGCAAACTGATGGTGGGTTCGGGTGAACGGGGCCTGATCTATTTCACGGCGGCGCGGACCGGGTTGCGGTGGGATGAGCTGCGGCAATTGAAGTGGAATGAGGTCAAGCTGGAGGCGGCAACGCCGATTATCATTGTCCGGGAGGAAACGGCGAAAAATAAAACGGAGGAGCCCGTCTGTCTCGTGACTGAGATTGTCGAGGCGCTAAAGGCACACCGTCCCGGCAAATGGTCGTCAACGGGTTTGGTGTTTCCGCAGGGCATCCCGCGCAATCGCCGGTTGCAAAAGGACGCTCAAGCCAACGGCATCGTGTACCAGGATGAGCAAGGCCGTTATGCGGACTTTCACTCGCTGCGCTACACCTTTGCAACCTTCATGCACAGAAATGGGATGCCCGCCAATTTTGTCAGAAAACAAATGCGGCATAAGACCCTCCGGCAAACGGACGGCTATACGGACGAAATGCAGTTGCCGATTTACGAATCGATCAAGAACCTGCCGCGGCTGGGAGGGTGTACACAAATACGCGCACAGATTTCAGGCGCAGAGGGGCAAAACGGGGCGCAGCCTGTCGCATCAAATGAAGGGGTGAAGCCTCACGGAAGGCCCGCCAATGGCGGGTTTTGGCCGGTTTTGTCGCTGCCTGTCGCAACTTCTGAAATGGAGCGGGTGAAGGGAATCGAACCCTCGTTTCGGGCTTGGGAAGCCCACGTTCTACCATTGAACCACACCCGCATCGCCGAACCGCGGAACCAATGCCCGCGACTTCATAAATTTTTACCAGACGGCAGGCCCGCTGGCAACGGTTCAGTTTCACGAATTCAGCTTCGGAACCAGCCGTTTTCGGAACCGCATATTCCCTCAGGCCACCGGCGGGCTGGAAGGCAACGTGGTGCCCGGGTTCGCCGGGGCGGGGCGGAGGAACGGCTTAAGCTTGGCGAGCAGGTCCTCGGGCAGCCGTTTGGGCTTCTCGTCGGGGCCGGTGCAGCAGTGAAAGGTCTCAGCCGTCACCAGAAGCCGGTCGTCCTGATTCACGATGCGATGGCCGAAATTCAAGCGCACCCGCTCGACGCGCGTGAGCCAGACTTCGATGGCGAGCAGGTCGTCGTAGCGGGCCGGGGCTTGGTAACGCACCCACGCTTCAATGACGGGAAAAATATAGCCGGCCGTCTGCAATTCCAGGACGGGATGTTGGAGGGAGCGCATGAATTCGCCGCGGGCGGCTTCGAACAGATCCAGATAGCGGGAATGGTAAATGTGGTTGCCCATGGTGCAGTCGGCGTAGGTGACGCGGTGGGTGTAGCGGAACGGTTCTACGGTCATGCGCGCAGCATAAAGCCAGCGACGAAAAGTTCAACGTCGAAAGCCGGCGGCACGGATGAAAGAGAGGATGGTAAAACGTGCATCTCACCCCGGGGCTCGCCATGAACCTGGGAAAAAGGCAATGTCAGTATGAAGGAAGCTCGCCCTCATCCCGGCCTTCTCCCCGGGGAGAAGGAGAAACGGTTTCCGCGTTTTGGCGATGGCGCGACGCTGGATTTGCGAGTGATTCATGGGTTCGAGGTGAAAAATCGTTCACCGCCTGCGCCGGTGCGGACGCTGAAGCGGGCTGAAGCCCGCGCGCCTTGGCGTCTCGGCGGAGCCTTCCCCGGTTTTTGTTGGCCGGGATAAGAGCAATGCCGAGAAGAGTCCCCCAGTGGGGCGAATCTGCCGTGAAAACTAGACCGGCGGGCGTTTTGCGCTAAGATACCCGCCATTGTGTCATGCACGAGCCAGAATTGCCTGAGAATCTGCCCGACGAACCGGTGGAGCAATCCGCCGTCCCGCCGCAACCGCCAGAGTCCACTTTGCCACCGGTCAGCGCCTATGCGGTGCTCCGGAACGCGGATTTCACGCGGTATCTGGTAGGGCGGTTGGTGGCGTCGCTGGGCCAGCAGATGCTGGTGGTGGCGATCGACTGGGAGTTGTATGCGCGGACGCATTCGGCGCTGGCCCTGATGTTCGTGGGGCTTTCGCTGATGATCCCCATGGTTTTGTGCACGATTCCGGCGGGCCATTTTGCAGACACGTTCAACCGGAAGAAGATCATCCTGGCGGCGACCCTGGTAGTGGCGGTGGCGAGCGCCGGCATGGCGCTGATCTCGTATTTTGCCCTGCCGGTCTGGTGGATTTACGTGTGCCTGGTGGTGCTCGGCATGGCGCGCACGTTTCTCTGGCCGGCCAGCGCGGCCTTCGTGACGGGCTTGGTGCCGCTGAACCAGTTCGCCCGGGCAGTGACTTTCAACAGCGGGGCATTTCAGTTTTCTTCAGTGATCGGCCCGACGGCGTTCGGAGCCGTGCTGTCCCTGACGCCGTTTGCGGAGCAGCGCGGGACGGCGTGGTCGATTTATGCGCTGAACGCGGTGGCCTCGATGATTTGTTTCGTCCTGATGGCACCGATCAAGCATCACCATAAGGCCAGGCCGGCGGAGCCGGTATCGGCCCGGAGCCTGGTGGAGGGTTTTCGGTTTGTGTACCAGAGCAAGATCATCCTGGGAATCATCACATTGGATTTGTTTGCGGTATTGCTGGGAGGAACGGTGGCGATTCTGCCGATGTTCCAGGACATCTACCACGTGGGGGCGGGTGGCTTTGCCTGGCTGAGGAACGCGATGCCGCTGGGAGCCGTGGTGTGCATGTTTATGATCGCGCATCGTCCGCCGATGCAAAAGGCGGGGCGCAACATGCTGGTGGCGGTGGCGATTTTCGGCACGGCGACGATTCTGTTTGGCGTGGCAAACAAGAATTGCTTCGAGCACGTGTGGTCGCTGCCGAACGGGTTCTGGTTCTGGTTGGGCTTTGCGATGCTGGCGCTGGCCGGGGCGGTGGACAACGTTAGCGTGGTCGTGCGACAGACACTGGTGCAGATTCTGACGCCGGATGAAAAGCGGGGCCGCGTGTCGGCAGTAAACAGCTTGTTCATCGGCACTTCGAATGAGTTGGGCGGCGCCCGGTCGGCGTTCATGGCTTACTGGTTTACCGAGCCGTCGTTCCTCGGCGGCGCGGCGGCCACGGGCGCCATTGTGTCCACGGTAAGTGGCGGGATTGGAACGCTTTTGGTGGTGCTGGCGGTGGCCTGGATGTGGCCGGAAATCCGCCGATATGGCAAGCTGGAGTGACGGGTTGGGGCGGGAGGCGCAGGCGGTTGGGGAGTGGGGCGCAACGCTGTTTTTTGGCATTTTTTTAGAGCGGAGGAAAATCCGCAAAAAAGCATTGCCTCTGGTGCGGGTCTGCGCATAATCGGCTTGTCCCTCAGAAAGCGGAGTAAGGCGACCGACGAATCTTAACTAATCAGCGTGGAACAGAAAATTGTCAGTCTCATTGCCGATTTGCAAGGGTGTTTCCGCCTTTGGCGGAAACAGCGTCGCGAATTGCCGCTGACCGGCCGGGCAATCGCCCGGGCGGGCGACCCACCAGTCAAAGGAGGCATCAATGAACCCCAGAGCGGCCTTATGTTCGTATCGTTCTTTCATCCGCAGCCGGCACTCGTGGCGACGTGTCATCATACAAATGGGGGCGATATTATGTTTGCTCCCGGGACTTGATCCGTACCTGGGCACCAGCCGCGCGCAAGGGACGGCGTTCACCTACCAGGGGCAACTGGGCGATGGCGGCGGGCCGGCCAACGGGAGTTATGATTTCACCTTCGCGATCTTCGACAGTTGCACCAATGGGATCCAGCAGGGGCCGACGATCACTAATATAGCGACCGCGGTGGACGACGGGCTGTTCCTCATCACGCTGGATTTCGGCAACCAATTTCCGGGGGCCAACCGATGGCTGCAGATTGCCGTCTGCACCAACGGTGCGGGAACTTTCGTGCCCTTGAGTCCACGGCAACTGCTGGCGTCCGCGCCTTATGCGGTGACGGCGGGCACGATCATGGCCGGCGGGTTGCCGGCGGGTACCTACACGAACGCGATCATTTTCAACAATGCGGCCAACCAGTTATCCGGGAACGGCGCGGGGATGACGAACCTGTTGTTTGGCAGTTTCTCGGCGGCGGCCCAAACCCAGGTCACGAATGCGGCCAGCGCGGCCGCGGCGGCATTGCAGGCGAATTTGAACGCGCTGGCGGCGGGGTCGGTGGACACGAATCTGTTCGCGGTGCTTTCGAGCCAATGTCTGCTGGTGGCACCCTACACCAACCTGCCGCCGTATTTGCTGACCAACCCATTTTATTTCAGCCCGGCCAAAGGGCCGGATTACGTTCAACTGGCAATCAATTCGCTGCCGTCCTACACGGACCGGCTGCATGTGGGCGGCGGGGAAATTGCGGTGGCGGGGATCAACTATTTTCCGAACACCCTGGTGTTTGCCAACAGCGGATTTGAAGGCAATATCATGAGCTACCGGATTTATGCGCCGGCGTTCACAACCGCCGCGCTGGTCTGCCAGACCACGCCGTGCATCCATGCGTTCGGCTATGGCAATGGCAGCTACGGGTCGGACACCGCGTTTGAAATGGATAATTTGATCATCTCGACGCTGCAAAACACGACGTCGATATTGTTCAATCTGGACCTGAATGTGACGGATTCGGACGTGGAACACTGCTGGTTTGGGTACTGGCCCTACCTGACCAACCAGATGTGCGTGGGAAGATTTCAAGGCCTGGCCACGCCCAACACAAGCGAAGGCATTTCAAAGAATAACTTGGTGGTGGCGTATACGCCCGGCAGCACCGACCGGCATGTGTTCCGTTACAACCACTTGACGGGCATTGACTGCCTGCTGGTGGATTGCGACCACTTTCAATGCGACTACAACTTCTTCATGGAGTGCGGTGGAAATTCAAGCATGGGAATACGTTCAACCGACTGGCCGGTCGCATCGCCGGTGGCTGGATCGTCGCTCAGCCAGCTTTCGACGTTGTTTTGGACGGGGGCATCTGTCGTACTGGGGCAGGGGCAACCGCATCGCAACGACACGTTCACGGACAACTATTTCTACATGTGTGTGGGCGGCTATTACACGGCCTGGACGCAGAATAATTTTTACAGCTACCAGGATTCTTATGAAGGGACCGAATTTTCCGCGCTATCGCCGCCGGGGATCCAGTTGAATATGATAGATTCAGACGCCACTGCGGACAGCTACACTTACGAGAGCGGCAATTGGTTTAGCAACGACTATGGCATTCGCGGAGCGATTTGGTTGAATGCCAATCTGTTTCCGTTCAATGGAAATGGCAGCAGCCTGACGGGTGTCAAGGCTGCCAACTTGGTGGGGACCCTGCCGGTGGGGACCCTGCCAGGCGTCACCACGAACATTTCCACCGGGACCGCCACCTTTTACATCACGAATGGATTGGTCATGCGGGTGACCAGCCCTTAGTCCGGAACGAAAATCGGGGCAGGCGTGCTGGCGTGGCGGAGCGCGCCATTTATGGCGCTTCAATGCGGCCTCCGAACGGTGTGCCCGAATTGTCCGTACGTTTCCGTCACGCTCCACGGTGAAGCGACCTGAAGGTCGCGCCCCGGGTTAGACAGGTGTCGGCAACACGTGGCCGTGCAGGGAGTGCCGCTTACGGAGGGACTTCGCCGTAATTGATGGCCATGGCGCCGCCGAGGAGATTGATGACTCGGACGTTGGCGAGGCCAAGCTTGCGCATTTTTTCCGCGACGGCCAGTTGCGCGGGATAATGCTTGAGCGATTCCAGGATATAGGCGTAGGCAGAGGCATTGCCGCAAAAGAGCAAACCGATGAGCGGCACGGACATTTTCAAGTGGGCGAAATAGAGGCGGCGCCAGAGGGGATTCGGCGGCTTGCCAAAATCGAGGACGACAAGGCGCGCGCCCGGGCGGGCGACGCGGCGCATTTCATCCAAACCGTGCTGCCAGCTCGCAAGATTACGCAGGCCATAACCGACGGTGAGGATATCGAAGGTGTTTTCGGCGAAGGGGAGAGCCTGCGCGTCGCCCGGGATGAACTTGGGTGGGAGCGGCAGCGAGGGGCGGATTTTGGCCTGGCGGGTGGCGGCCACGGCCAGCATTTGGGGGCTGAAATCCAAGCCGGTGACGTCCGCGCCACGTTGGGCGAGGGCGAAGGCGATGTCGCCGGTGCCACAGCAGAGGTCCAAGGCGCGGGCGGCGGGGGTGACGGCCGCAAGGTCCACGACGCGGCGTTTCCAACGGCGGTGGAGACCGAAACTCTGGAGATCGTTGATGAGGTCGTAGCGGCGGGCGATTCGCGCGAAGAGGTCATTGACCTTGGCAGCGCGGGCTTCACCCGGGACGTAATAGAGATTACTCACGGGAACAGTTTAGAGCATTGGCGGCGGACGGGGAAAGGGGAGAAAAGCGGGCGCCGGTGGAATTTTCTTCGTTTGCTTTGGGCGGGAACCTCGACACAATCGGCGGATGATCGGCGCTTTTCTCAATGCCATTGGCATATTGGCGGGCGCGCTTTGGGGTTTGGCCAGGCGCGAGCCGGTGGGAGTGCGGGCACAGGATTTTTTCAAGTGGGCGCTGGCGGCATTCACGGTCTTTTATGGCCTGCGGTTGGTTTACGAAAGCGTCCACGGCACGTTCGGGACCTGCCTGAGGCAGATCCTGCTGGGGATCGTGGCGGTGGTGCTGGGGTACTGGGTAGGCCGGCTGTTGCGATTGCAGAGGTGGTCGAACCGCGCGGGGCATCATGCGGCAACGCTGCTGGCGACGGCGCAACGTACCCCCCCGGGAACGCCGGCGACGGGGTTTGTCGCGGCCACGATCCTCTTCTGCGCCGCGCCGCTGGGGGTGCTGGGAGCGGTGGCGGACGGGCTGGGAGATTATTATTACCTGTTGTTGGTGAAGGCGGTGATGGACGGCTTGGCGATGATGGAGTTTGTGCGGATTTTCCGCTGGCCGGTGGCACTGGCGGCGCTGCCGGTATTCTTCTTTTTTAATAGCCTGGCATTGCTGGCGCGGGCGGCGGGACCGTGGCTGGCGACACGGGGGCTGGCGGATCCCATCGACGTGGCGGCGGGGTTGGTGGCGTGCACCGTGGTCCTGGTGATCCTGGGCTTGCGGCGGGTGGAACTGGCCAATTACCTGCCGGCCCTGATGGTGGCGCCGGTACTGGCACACTGGCTGGGATAGACGAGCGGCGAAGGCGAAACGCCCCCGGTGTCTGAGGAATCAAGCCTTTCGGCGCGCCTTCGTCGCATATCAGGGTCAAATGCGCCCCCCAGTGGTCCATTTGGCGCGAATCCGCTTGCGGATTTGGCGACTTCGCCTAGTCTAACTTCATGTCTCCCAACCGGAAACCGACAGCCCACCAAAGACAAATCCGTTTCCTTATGTATTTGTTCGGGACGCTCATGGTTGCCGCTGTGGTGGGTTTGATCATTTTATTAAACCGGCCGGTGGGCGGATTTCATTATCATTGAATGAGACCGCGGCGCCGCAGCATGGCTGCCATGGCCTGGTCCATGAGAAAATCGGCGAGCGGTTTGGTGGCTTCGTCGAGGGCGGCGACAGCGGCCTGTAATTTCGGCAAATCACCGGAGGACCCGGCAACTTCCGTGGCGAGCGCGGCTTCCACGGCAGCGGCGGCGGCCTCGATCTTCACCCGGTAATCGGCTTCAATTTCGGCGGAAAAATCGGCAACGGCCTTGCGGGTGGCGGCCAGGGTCTCGGTGGCTTTCAAGCGGGCTTCAATCCAGCGGCGGGCGGCGAGATCGTCAAAGGCGTGCTCGACGGATTCCTCAACCATCTTTTGGACG
>Ga0182030_10022524_pt1 | contig 11717 bp, 14 predicted proteins | sample 812S3MmetaG_FD_121299 | JGI IMG/M metagenome (GOLD analysis project Ga0182030, IMG submission 121299) | Permafrost microbial communities from Stordalen Mire, Sweden - 812S3M metaG (Illumina Assembly) | ecosystem: Environmental > Terrestrial > Soil > Wetlands > Permafrost | place: Sweden... | reverse complement strand
ACCAGGGGGTCGGGTTAGATTTCGTCAGGAACCGTGAGTACGGTCGTCTCCGCTGGGGCTGAAGTCCCCGGCAGAGACAAATGATTGATCAGATACGGAGGAATCGTGGCCCTTCCCCAGTTGACCGACGAGCAGCGCGCGGCCGCGTTGGAGAAGGCGGCTGCCGCACGTCGAGTGCGAGCAGAGCTCAAGGACCGGCTCAAGCGCGGTGGCACCAACCTCACGCAGGTGCTCAAAGACGCCGAGAGCGATGAAATCCTGGGCAAGATGAAGGTATCTGCGCTACTCGAGGCATTGCCCAAGGTGGGCAAGGTCAAGGCGCAGGAAATCATGACCGAGCTGGAAATCGCCCCGACCCGCCGGTTGCGTGGTCTTGGCGACCGGCAGCGCAAGGCGCTGCTGGAAAAGTTCGGTTCCGCCTAACCCAACCCCGCGACGATGCAGGCCGGATGGCCTGTGGCGGTACCGGCCAAGGAGCAGCAATGAGCTCCGGCGGGGGACCGGACGTCGCGCACGGAGCGCGTCCCGGGCCAGCAGGCCCAGGGCATGTCGTCGTGCTGTCCGGTCCCTCCGCGGTCGGTAAGTCGTCGGTGGTTCGGTGTCTGCGTGAGCGACTTCCGAACCTTCATTTCAGTGTCTCGGCCACGACGCGGGCGCCGCGGCCGGGTGAAGTCGACGGTGTCGACTACCACTTCGTCAGTCCCGCCCGCTTCCAGCAACTCATCGACGAAGGTGACCTGCTGGAGTGGGCCGAAATTCACGGTGGCCTGCAACGATCGGGCACGCTAGCTGAGCCGGTGCGGGCCGCCACCGCCGCTGGGCTCCCGGTGCTCATCGAGGTCGATCTGGCCGGCGCCAGGGCTATCAAGCAAGCGCTGCCCGAGGCCATCACCGTGTTCTTGGCCCCGCCCAGCTGGGAGGATCTGGAAAGCAGGCTTGCCGGACGCGGCACCGAAACCCCCGAAGCCGTCCGCCGCCGCCTGGCGACCGCCCGCGTCGAATTAGCCGCCCAAGACGACTTCGACCAAGTCGTCGTGAACAGGCAATTGGAGTCTGCCTGCGCGGAATTGGTATCCTTGCTGGTGGGAAACGCGCCTGACTCGGCATGAGCCGCTCCACCAGTCGCGATTAAGCATCAAGTTTCACGCCGTTTTCAACCGCTCTACGCGCCAGGAGAAAAATCTTAGTGAGTATTCCGCAGTCCGACGCGTCGCTGGCCGCCTTACCTGCCATCGATCAGTTCGATCCCTCGGCTGGTGGGCCACGCGCCTACGACACCCCATTGGGCATCACCAACCCTCCCATCGACGAGTTGCTGGACCGCGTCTCGAGTAAATACGCCCTGGTCATCTACGCGGCCAAGCGAGCCCGGCAGATCAACGATTACTACAACCAGCTCGGCGAGGGCATCCTCGAATACGTGGGTCCGCTGGTCGAGCCCGGGCTGCAGGAAAAGCCGCTGTCTATCGCGATGCGCGAGATCCACGCCGACCTGCTCGAGCACACCGAGGGCGAGTAACAGGACGGGGCTGGACGAGCTGTGATCAGCCCTGAGAGCCGCTACAGAGCCTTCGAAGAAGGGTCGGAGTAGATGGATCGCAAGCGGATCGTCGTTGGCGTCTCTGGTGGTATCGCCGCCTACAAGGCATGCACCGTCGTCCGCCAGTTGGCCGAAGCCGGCCACGACGTCCGCGTCATCCCCACCGACTCCGCGTTGCGCTTCGTCGGGGCCGCGACGTTTGAGGCGTTGTCCGGTAACCCGGTACACACCGGGGTCTTCACCGACGTCCCCGAGGTGCCGCACGTGCGTCTCGGCCAGCAGGCCGACCTGGTCGTGGTGGCGCCCGCGACGGCCGACCTGCTGGCCCGGGCGGTGCACGGCCGCGCCGACGATCTGCTGACCGCGACGCTGCTCACGGCGCGCTGCCCGGTGCTGTTCGCGCCGGCGATGCATACCGAGATGTGGTTGCACCCGGCCACCGTCGACAACGTGGCCACATTGCGCCGCCGGGGTGCCGTCGTGCTGGAACCCGCATTCGGACGGCTCACCGGCGCCGACAGCGGCAAAGGACGACTGCCCGAAGCCGAAGAGATCACCACGCTGACTCACCTGCTCCTGGAGCGCCACGACGCCCTACCTTTCGACCTGGCCGGGCGCAAGGTCCTGGTGACCGCCGGTGGTACCCGCGAACCGATCGACCCGGTGCGCTTCATCGGCAACCGCAGCTCCGGAAAGCAGGGCTACGCCGTCGCCCGGGTCGCCGCCCAGCGTGGCGCCGAGGTCACGCTGATCGCAGGCCACACCGTGGGACTCATCGACCCGGCCGGTGTCGACGTGGTCCACGTCAGCTCGGCGCAGCAACTCGCCGACGCGGTCTCCAAGCACGCTCCGGCCGCCGACGTGCTGGTGATGGCCGCCGCGGTGGCCGACTTCCGGCCCGCGCACGTTGCCGCCGCCAAGATCAAGAAGGGTCAGGACGACCCACCGCTGATCGAACTGGTGCGCAACGACGACGTGCTCGCCGGCGCGGTACGTTCCCGCGCCCACGGCGAGCTGCCCAACATGCGTGCCATTGTGGGTTTTGCCGCCGAGACCGGCGACGCCAACGGCGATGTGCTGTTTCACGCGCGAGCGAAGTTGCGGCGCAAGGGTTGTGACCTCCTGGTCGTCAACGCGGTGGGCGAAGGCCGGGCGTTCGAGGTGGACAACAACGACGGTTGGTTGTTGGCGTCCGACGGCACCGAGTCGGCGCTGCAGCACGGCTCCAAGACGTTGATGGCCAGCCGCATCGTGGACGCGATCGTGACGTTCCTGAGCGGCGACGGCGGATAGGGGCCCGACCGATGGCCCCAGCGACAGGCTGTTAGATACAGGTGTGCGCGCCCGGCTGAGCCTGGCGACGCCGAATGCGTTTAAAATAATTTGTCTAACTAACATTTATTCGAGACGACCGGAAGGATGACAAGAGTGAGCGAGACGGGTCGGCTGTTTACCAGTGAGTCGGTGACCGAGGGACATCCCGACAAGATCTGTGACGCGATCAGCGACTCAGTCCTCGACGCGCTTCTGGCGGACGACCCCCGCTCACGTGTCGCGGTCGAGACACTGGTGACCACCGGGCAGGTGCACGTGGTGGGAGAGGTGACGACGAACGCCAAGGAGGCATTCGCCGACATCACGAACACGGTGCGCAAACGCATCCTGGACATCGGCTACGACTCGTCGGACAAGGGCTTCGACGGGACGACGTGCGGCGTCAACATCGGCATCGGGGCGCAGTCACCCGATATCGCTCAGGGCGTCGACACCGCCCACGAGACCCGCGTGGAGGGCGCTGCGGACCCGCTGGACTCCCAGGGCGCCGGCGACCAGGGCCTGATGTTCGGCTACGCCATCAACGACACGCCGGAGCGGATGCCGCTGCCCATCGCGCTGGCCCACCGGCTGTCGCGGAAGCTGACCGAGGTCCGCAAGAACGGCACGCTGCCCTACCTGCGTCCGGACGGCAAGACCCAGGTCACCATCGCCTACGAGGACAACGTTCCGGTCCGGCTGGACACCGTGGTCGTCTCCACCCAGCATGCCGACGGTATCGACCTGGAAAACACGCTGGATCCCGACATCCGCCAGCACGTGCTCAACACCGTGCTCGAGGAATTGGCGCACGACACCCTGGACGCGTCGTCGACCCGGGTGCTGGTCAACCCCACCGGCAAGTTCGTCCTGGGCGGCCCAATGGGTGACGCCGGGCTGACCGGCCGCAAGATCATCGTCGACACCTACGGCGGCTGGGCCCGGCACGGCGGCGGCGCCTTCTCCGGCAAGGATCCGTCCAAGGTGGACCGGTCCGCGGCGTACGCGATGCGCTGGGTGGCCAAGAACATCGTCGCCGCCGGGTTGGCGGAGCGGGTCGAGGTTCAGGTGGCCTACGCGATCGGCAAGGCCGCTCCGGTCGGCCTCTTCATCGAGACCTTCGGCACCGCGACGGTCGACCCGGTCAAGATCGAGAAGATCGTGCCCGAGGTCTTCGACCTGCGCCCCGGAGCGATCATCCGCGACCTGGACCTGCTGCGGCCGATCTATGCGCAGACCGCCGCCTACGGGCACTTCGGCCGCACCGACGTCGACCTGCCGTGGGAACGCCTCGACAAGGTCGACGACCTCAAGCGCGCTATCTAGCGCTTTACCCTTCCCGCGCCGCCGACCGGTCGGCTGCCGACGGCACCGGATGGTCGGGATCCAGGGCGGGCAGGCCGTCGATGCTGCGCCGGTTCCGCTCGACGGCGCCGGCCCACTTCTCACCTGTCGCCTTGGCGTGCGCCTTGTCGAGCACCGGGCGTTCGTCGACGAGCTCGTAATAGGGCACCGCGTATCCGCAGGCGTCGGCGATTCGCTGCACGTCGATGACGATGACCGCCCGGGTGCCGGCATGCTGGTCGCCGAAATGTGCTGCCAGGGAAGGGAATTCCGTGTCGTCCGGGCGAACGACCCGGCCGGTGCCGAACAGCCGCAAGATTCGGGAATTGCGGCTGAACGAGCAGAACATGATGGTGATGCGGCCGTTGTCGCGCAGGTGCGCGATGGTCTCGGCACCGCTTCCGAACAGATCGAGGTAGGCCACGGTGTGATCGTCGAGCACCGCGAATGTGTCTTGATATCCCTTGGGGGAGAGGTTAATTCGCCCGCCCTCAGATGGTGCGGTAGCCACGAAGAACATGGCCTGCTGCTCGATGAACTCCCGAAGCGACTCGTCGAGAGACGAAAACTCCTTCGACACCCCCAGACCCCTTTCCGTCCGTCGGGAACGGTATCCCAGCGACGGCAGCGCCTGCTTAGAGGTGCAACGCCTTGCGCAGCGCTCGAAGGCCCCGCTCGGTGGCCTCGGCGGCGGCCGGGATCACCATGGCAAAGCTGGCATAGCCGTGCACCATGGTGGGCTCGTTGCTCAGCTCGACGGCCACTCCCGCGGCGCTGAGCAGTTCGGCGTAGCGCGCCCCGTCGTCGCGCAGCGGATCGTGTTCCGCGGTCCCGATATAGGCGGGCGGCAAAGCCGACAAGTCGGCGGCGTTGGCCGGGGCGATGGTGACCGGCAACGTTGTGTGATCGGTGGTATCGAGGTCCGGCAGATACCAGGCCAGGAAGGCGTCGATGACCTCACGGTCCAGGATCGGCGCGGTGGCGTTCTCGGTGTGCGACGGCAGCGACAGGTCGGCGGTCGCGACCGGGTACCACAGCAGCTGGAACTTCAACGCGGGGCCACCGTTGTCGCGGGCCAGCAGCGCCATGACCGCCGAGAGGTTGCCGCCCGCGGAGTCGCCGGCGACGGCGATCCGGTCCGGGTCACCGCCCAGCTCGGCGGCATGCTCGCCCACCCACTGCAACGCGGCCCAGCTGTCGTTCACCCCGGCCGGAAACGGATGTTCGGGGGCCAGCCGGTAGTCGACGGACACCACGATGGCCTCGGCGCCGACCGCGTGCGCGCGGGCGACGGGGTCGTGAGTGTCCAAGTCGCCCAGGGCGAAACCGCCGCCGTGGTAGAAGACGACGACGGGCGCGGGCTCATCGACGTCGGGCGGCCAGTAGATCCGCACCGGAATATCGGTGAGGTCACCGTGGCTGATCGTCCGGTCTTCAATGCGCAGCTCGGGCAGCATTTCCGGCGGAACCTTGAGCTGGCTCATCCGGGAGCGGGCGAGCTCGACGCCGTCAGCGGCGTTGAACGTCATGGGAAACGCGTCGAGCAGCGACTTGAACGTCGAATCGATGCCTGGTCGGGCCAGGGGTGGCTCAATCATTCGTCCACCGTACGCCTGGTGTTTACCCGTACAGCGCATTGCGAAGCGCCGCGAGCCCCCGATCCATGCCGGCGGTCGCGGCGGGCACGATCCCGGCGTAGCCCAGGTAGCCATGCACCATCGTCGTCGCGTTGTGCACCTCTACGGACGAGCCGGCGGCGGCCAGCAACTCGCCGTACCGGATGCCGTCGTCGCGCAGCGGATCGTGGCCGGCCACGCCGATGTACGCCGCCGGCAGGCCGGTCAGGTTCTTCGCCCGCCCCGGCGCCATTCCCGGTGGCGGGTCGGACAGGTCGACTTTGCCTGCGTACCAACGAGAGAACTGGGCGATGGCATTGGAGTCCAGGATCGGCGCGGTCGCATTTTCGGTGAACGACGGCAGCGAGGAATCCCACAGCACGGACGGATACCACAACAGCTGAAAAACCAGCGCCGGACCGGCTTTATCCCGCGCCTGTTGCGCCATCACCGCGGCGATGTTGCCGCCCGCCGAATCCCCGGCGACGGCCATCCGGGTCGGGTCGGCGCCGATATGGGCAGCGTGCTCGGCGACCCACAGCGTTGCGGCCCAAGCGTCTTCGACGGCAGCGGGATACGGGTGCTCGGGAGCCAACCGGTAGTCGACCGATACCACGATCGCGTCAGTGCCTACCGCATGCTGGCGGCAGGTGCCATCGTAGCTGTCGAGGTCGCCGATGACGAAGCCGCCGCCGTGGAAAAACACCACGACGGGCAAAATTTCGCCTCCTTCGGAACCGGTTGGTGGCCAATAGATTCGGATCGCCACCGTACCGGCCGGTGCCGGGACGTCGCGGTCCTCGACGCGTAGCTCGGGATGTAGCGGCCGGCGCGGCAGATCGCGAAACCGCTGGCGCGCAGCGTCGATGCCGTCGTCGGTGGATAGCCGGAACGGAACCGCATCGAGTACCTTCACCAGGATGGGGTCGATCGCACGCTCGTCATCGGCTGCTTCGTCCGAGCAGGGCATGCAAGTACCGTACGCACCCCGCCTGATGTCAGGGGGCTGGGTGGCAGCCGGCTGGGCGGGCCTGGCCTACGGCATCTACTTGACCGTGATCGCGTTGCGCTCGCCGCCGGGCGTCGAGCTGACCGGACACTGGATCCTGCAGCCGCCGTTCAAGGCGTCGATGGCGCTGTTGCTCACCGTCGCCGCGGTGGCGCACCCCGTTGTCAGCGAGCGGCGCTGGCTGATGCTCGCGCTGCTGTTCTCGGCCGTCGGCGACTGGCTGCTAGCCATCCCGTGGTGGCCGCAGTCATTCGTGTTGGGGCTCGGCGCATTTCTGGTGGCCCATGTGTGTTTCGTTGCCGCGTTGCTTCCGTTGGCGGCAAAGGGGGCGGTCCCGCGGGCGCGCGTGGTGGCCGCGGTGCTCATGTGTGTGGCGTCTTCGGGGTTGCTGGTGTGGTTTTGGCCCCATCTAGGCCGTGACAAGCTGACGATTCCAGTGACGGCCTACATCGCCGTGCTGACCATCATGGTGTGCACGGCGCTGCTGGCGCGGCTGCCCACCATCTGGGCGGCCGCGGGGGCGGTGTGCTTCGCGGCGTCGGACGCGATGATCGCCATCGGCCGGTTCATCCTGGGCAACGAGGTATTGGCCGTGCCGATCTGGTGGTTCTACGCCGCGGCCCAGATCCTGATCACGGCGGGGTTTTTCTTCGGACGATCCGTTGGTGCGGAGCCTTCTGACGACGGCACCGAGCCCGCCGCGGCCTGAATGTCGGTGGTCGCCGTTACGGTAGTGCCGGGCGGTAAACATGTTGACTAGCAATGTTGTTCGTGGTGCGAGGGCGTCGTGACCACTACGGGGCGCACGCCTGTCGAAGTCGAACCGATCGCTCGGGTGCTGCCGATGCTGTCGGTGCCGCATCTGGATCGTGAGTTCGACTATCTGGTGTCGGCCGAGCAGTCCGACGATGCCCAGCCCGGGGTGCGGGTGCGGGTGCGCTTCCACGGCCGGCTGGTCGACGGGTTCGTCCTGGAGCGCCGCAACGACACCGATCACGCCGGCAAGCTGGGCTGGCTGGATCGCGTGGTGTCCGCGGAACCGGTACTCACGCCGGAGATCCGGCGACTCGTCGATGCCGTGGCCGCGCGCTACGCGGGGACTCGGCCGGACGTGTTGCGGCTGGCAGTGCCGGCCCGGCACGCCAGGGTGGAGCGCGAGCCAACGGCCGCGCCGTGGGCCCGTGTTCTGCCCGAGCCTGTCGACCCGTCGGGTTGGGAGCTCTACGGCAGCGGCGGGCAGTTCTTGACCGCCCTGGCCGAGTCGCGGGCCGCGCGCGCGGTGTGGCAGGCGCTGCCGGGGGAGCTGTGGGCGGAGCGCTTCGCCGAGGCCGCGGCGCAAACCGTCCGCGCCGGACGCGCGGCGCTGGCCATCGTGCCCGATCAACGCGACCTGGACGCGCTGTGGCAGGCCACGACCGCCCTGATCGACGAGGACGGCGTCGTGGCACTGTCGGCCGGCCTGGGGCCGGCCGCACGCTACCGCCGCTGGCTGGCGGCGCTGCGCGGTAGGGCGCGGCTGGTGATCGGCACCCGCAGCACGGTGTTCGCGCCGCTGAACGACCTGGGTCTGGTCATGGTGTGGGCCGATGCCGACGACAGCCTGGCCGAACCGCGCGCGCCCTACCCGCATGCCCGCGAAGTCGCGATGCTGCGGGCGCATCAGGCTCGGTGCGCGGCGCTGATCGGCGGTTACGCCCGAACCGCCGAAGCCCATGCACTGGTGCGCAGTGGGTGGGCACACGACATCGTCGCCACCCGCGCAGTGGTGCGCGCCCGCACCCCGCGCGTGGTCGCTCTCGACGACACCGGCTACGCCGACGAACGCGACCCGGCGGCCCGCACCGCGCGCATTCCGTCGATCGCGCTGCGCGCTGCCCGCGCTTCGCTTGAGGCGGGCGCGCCGGTGCTGGTGCAGGTGCCGCGGCGCGGTTATATCCCGTCGCTCGCCTGCGGGCGCTGTCGCACCATCGCCCGCTGCCGCCATTGCACCGGCCCACTGTCGTTGCAGGACAACGCCGGAGCTGGCGCGGTCTGCCGGTGGTGCGGCCGCGGCGAGCCGATGCTGAAATGCACGCGGTGCGGATCGGATGCGGTGCGCGCGGTGGTCGTCGGGGCGCGGCGTACCGCCGAAGAACTCGGCCGCGCGTTCGCCGATACACCGGTCATCACCTCGGCGGGCGAGGCCATCGTGGCGGAGGTCGACGCCCGCCCAGCCCTGGTCGTCGCCACCCCGGGGGCCGAGCCCCGCGCCGCGGGCGGGTACGGGGCGGCGCTGCTGCTGGATACCTGGGCGCTGCTGGGGCGCCAAGATCTGCGCGCCGCCGAGGACGCGTTGTGGCGCTGGATGACCGCTGCCGCATTGGTTCGCGCCCGCGGCGACGGCGGTCTGGTGACGGTGATCGCCGAATCATCCATTCCCACAGTGCAATCGCTGATCCGGTGGGATCCGGTGGGGCATGCCGAGGCCGACTTGACGGCCCGAAGCGAAGTCGGGCTGCCGCCCTGTGTGCACATAGCGGCGATCGACGGCGCCACCGACGCGGTCGCGGCGTTGCTCGACGAGGCCCGCTTGCCCGACGGCGCCGAGCGGCTCGGCCCGGTCGACCTGCCGCCCGGTGCTCGCCGGCCGGCCGGCACCCCGCCGGGAATCCCGGTGATCAGGATGTTGGTCCGGGTGCCGCGGGAACAGGGCCTGGCGCTGGCCGCGAGTCTGCGGCGTGGTGTCGGTGTTCTCAGTGCACGGCAAACGCATGAGCCGGTGCGGGTGCAGATCGACCCGCTGCACATCGGTTAGATCGCTGTCTGCTGCGCTACTAGTAACTACATCGTAAATTGACGTCACCGCAGGCAGCTGCGTCAGCGTGCGGCCCGCTCGCGGCGAATCCCAAGGCGGGCAACCATCACCGCGTCGTGGGTGCGCGTGAGCCCCGGCGTGGACGGCAAATGCCCGCAGTCCAAGGAACCGCCGGCGGGTTCGACCACCCCGCCGCCTTCGGGGACGCCGTCGACACCGCCAGCCAGGGGCGCCCGCATCAGCGGGACGGTGGCTTCGGTCGCGGGTAGCACCATCACGTCAACGGCACCGACAGCACGTCACCGACGACCCTGAACGTCACCGACCGGACCAGGTACACCAAGCAGGTCGGGTCCGATACGCAGGCGATCACTTCGGGCATGTGCATGACCGCGCTGGGAACCCAGGACGGTAGCGACACACTTCAGGCGACCACGACCAACCTGCGTAGCGCCAACGACGGAAAGTGCCCCGGTGGCGAAGGCGGCCCACACCACGGCCACGGTGGGTGATGCCGCTCACGCGCGTCATCATCTCTTTGAGCGACCCGCGTGTGTGATGTATTCAATATGAACGCGTCGCGAAATCTGCGCTCCAGTGGGGTACCCGCGCTTAAAGCGAAACCTAGATCGGAGAAACGTCGATGCTTGCCAGCTCGGTGGCGCCCCGTCTGGCTCAACTCGCGGTAATCGCAGTCACCGCGCTGTCGGTCGGAGCGTGCGGCACGTCGAATAACGGGAACGCAGAAAAGCCCCCGCCAGCGGCAAGCCCGACCAGTTCAGCCCCGAGCCCCGCGCCAACCCCGCCGGCGCCGCCACTACCCGCCATGGGCAAGGACCACATCGAGGGCCTGGTCCAGTCGGTATCGGGCGGTTCGATCCATCTGAGGCTGCGAAACGGGGCCGCGACGGTGAGCTTGGCTCCATCCACACAGGTCACCGAGGCCCGTCCGGCTCAGCTGACCGACGTCACCGAGGGTAGTTGCGTCAGCGTGCGCGCCGCGCCAGCGGGCGCTCCTGGCGCGATCGGCGCGCAATCGGTGACGATCAGCCCCGCGTTCGACGGTAAGTGTCTGCCGCCTCCGGAGGCGAGTTCGAAGACACCACCTACTGGATCTCCGGCCCCGCCGGCCGCGGCGACTGCGGGAGTCTTCGGCCAGGTGGCCTCCGTCTCAGGCACCACCATCGTCGTCAACAGCATTGGTCCCGGCGGCCAACCCGTGCCCGCCACTGTGACCGTTGCCGGCACGACGTCCTACAGCAATGACGCGGTCACCAATGCTCAAGCGATCGAGAACGGTAAGTGCATGGCGGCTCAGGGAACGGAAAGTGACGGAGTGCTACAAGCGACCGCTATCAGCCTCCAACCGTGCCCACCGATGGGCGGCGATCACCACCATCACTTCCACCTTCCCGCCCACCTCCCCTTCCACCTTTAGCGGCGTGGGTCACCAAACTGCTTGAACGCGGCCGTAATTCAGACGGTGAAGCCGAGGGGCGCGCAGCTGTTCGCGCGTCTTCGGTGATCTTGTCCGGGCCCAACGGCGGGCTCCAGACCCAGTTGATCCGCTGGTCGTTGACTAGACCGCTGCCGATCAGCGCGCTGCGCGACGGGTCCTCGATCACATCGGTCAGCGGGCAGGCCGCCGAGGTCAACGTCATGTCGAGCAGGGCGACCTTGCCTTCGTCGCCCTGCTCGACGTTCAGGCCGTAGGCCAGTCCCAGATCGACGACGTCGCGCATCGCCTCCTCGAGATCGAAGAGGAACTCGTCGTCGGGTGCTAGTTAAACCGGCTTTCTTACTGATGGGCAAGGTTCGGCCCAGCAGCGCGCACTTCAGCCTCGGTCAGTTCACGGCGAAATCTTCCCGCTCACCGCGACACATCGCCGCCGGTAGCGATAGTATGCATAAGAAACAATCACCGATTCGCCCGGGCAACGGTCCGGAGAGGGCGGCTTGGATGCCAACGGAAAACGTGACGGAAGCCAACGAGTCACTGGATGTCATCACCGATGCCTTGTTGACTGCTTCGCGGTTGCTGGTGGGCATCTCGGCTCGCTCCATCGCGCAGGTCGACGAGACCATCACCACCGCGCAGTT
>Ga0182030_10022522_pt1 | contig 11718 bp, 12 predicted proteins | sample 812S3MmetaG_FD_121299 | JGI IMG/M metagenome (GOLD analysis project Ga0182030, IMG submission 121299) | Permafrost microbial communities from Stordalen Mire, Sweden - 812S3M metaG (Illumina Assembly) | ecosystem: Environmental > Terrestrial > Soil > Wetlands > Permafrost | place: Sweden... | reverse complement strand
TCTTAGCACTCTTGACATATGAGTGCTAAATACCTATCATATATGGAAGAACTAGCACTGTAGGCTGGTGAGTGCAAATCATAAATTATGACGAATAGACAACAACAAATTTTGAGTGCCATCGTTGAGCAGTATGCAGAGGTGGCAAGTCCGGTAGGCAGCAGCTTGCTAGCTAAAGTATTTGGTGTCAGCTCGGCTACTATTCGGGCTGAGATGGCTGAATTGGAGCACATGGGCTATATTATGCAGCCTCACACCAGTGCTGGCCGGGTCCCAACTGACAAGGGTTACCGCAGCTATGTCAACCGCCTGGGCGAAGAGCAGCAACCACCGAATATACTAAGGGCTGAACAGGCTTTAAGCGCCCGGGTAGAAAGTGGCGGATTACCGGAACGGACCATCCGTAACGCTGTTGAAACACTGGTTGAGGCGACCAGCAATTTAGGCTTGGCGACAATTGGCAACCGTCTCTATATGAGCGGTTTGTCTAATTTGTTCGGTCAACCGGAATTCCTTAATGCCCTTCAGGTCCAACAAGTTGCCAGGTTGCTTGACAATCTGGAGCCCTGGCTTTACGAAGCTTCGCCGAATGAACTGCTTAATGTTTACATCGGTCATGAAAACCCAATTGGCAGAAGTGCCGGCTGTTCACTGATAATCAGCCGCTTCCGCAGTACCTACTCTGACCATAGCTATATTGGTGTACTTGGACCTACCCGTCAAAGTTACCGCGAAGTAATGCTGCTGGTCCGGCGGGCCGGAGAAACGCTTGAGGATGCACTCTATGTCTAAACAACCGGTAAAATCATCAGTGAATAAGAGCCCGGAGAACCTTAAGCAGCAAATTGCTGAATTGACAGCGGCATTGCAAAGAGAGCGGGCTGACGCCATGAATGTTCGCCGCCGCTCTGAAGAAGATCGTCTCCAACTGGCTGATTTTTACAAAGCTTTAATTGTCAGGCAGCTTCTGCCGGTCATTGATGATCTGGAAAGGTCGTTAAAACACGTTCCGAAAGAACTTGAAGACAACGATTATGTCCTAGGTGTAAGCAGTATAATTAAACAGTTTGAAAAGTTTTTATCCGACATTAGCGTAGAACGGATAGCAACAGTCGGGACAACCTTTGACCCCCGCTATCATGAGGCAGTTATCATGGAAGACAGTGACGGTGACCATGAGATAGTCAGCGAAGAATTGCAGGCTGGTTACAAGATAGATGAAGAAATTATCCGTCATGCCAAAGTAAAAGTAAAAATGGAGTAATATACGACAGAAAAATATAATTTTATAAGTATTTAGAAAGAGATATTAAAGATAGGAGTAATATATGGCAAAAGTAATCGGGATTGATCTAGGTACAACTAATTCGGCGATGGCTGTTATGCAGTCCGGTAAGCCGGAAGTTATTACTAATTCCGAAGGTACCCGCACCACACCCAGTGTGGTAGCAGTCAATAAAGGTGGTGAGCGGTTGGTCGGACAAGTTGCCCGCCGCCAGCAAGTAACTAATTCCAAAAATACTATTTATGAAGTGAAGCGGCTGATCGGCCGGCGCTGGGAAGACAAGGAAGTCCAGCGTGACCTGAAGCTGATGGGTTTTGAGATTGTCAAGAGCGGCCAAGGCATTAAGGTCGTCATGGGTGACAAGCAATATAGCACCGAGGAAATTAGTGCCATGATTCTTGGTAAGTTGAAAGTTGATGCCGAGGCATTTTTGGGTGAAACTGTTAACGAAGCGGTTATTACCGTGCCGGCCTACTTTGATGACTCACAGCGCCAAGCTACTAAAGATGCCGGTAAAATAGCCGGCCTGGAGGTCAAGCGGATTATTAACGAACCGACCGCCGCCGCCTTAGCTTACGGCCTGGATAAGGAAAGTAAAAAAGATGAGAAAATAGCCGTCTATGACTTAGGCGGCGGAACGTTCGATATCTCCATTCTGGAACTTGGCGACGGTGTTTTTGAAGTGAAATCAACCAATGGCGACACGCACCTCGGCGGCGCTGATTTTGACCGGGTAATCGTTGATTATCTGCTGGAGGAATTTAAGAAAGAACAGGGCATTGATTTATCTGGCGATAAAGCTGCCATGCAGCGGATGCGCGATGAGGCCGAGAAAGCCAAGATCGAATTAAGCTCAACCAATGAAGTCAATATCAATTTACCCTTCCTGACTGCTGACGCTGACGGACCGAAGCACTTTGAGCACAAATTAAGCCGGGCGAAGTTAGAGCAACTGGTCGGCGATCTTATTAATCAGACTCAGATCCCCTGTGAAAAGGCTCTTAAAGATGCCGGGTTAAAGGCCAGCGATATTAATGCTGTTGTACTAGTCGGCGGAATGACCCGCATGCCAGCCGTCCAAGAAAAAGTTAAGCAGATATTTGGTCAGGACCCAATGAAGGGAGTTAATCCTGATGAAGTAGTAGCCGTCGGCGCCGCTATTCAAGCCGGCGTTCTGCAGGGCGATGTTAAAGATATCCTGTTGCTTGACGTCACACCGCTAAGTCTCGGAATTGAAACTATGGGCAGCGTGATGACAAAATTAATTGATCGTAATACCACCATTCCGACCAGTAAAAGCGAAGTTTTTTCAACGGCTGCCGATAGCCAGCCCCAAGTCGAAGCTCATGTTCTTCAGGGTGAACGCGATATGGCCGGGGACAACAAATCGCTCGGACGTTTTATATTGGATGGCATCCCGCCAGCACCGCGCGGCATACCTCAAATTGAAGTAACGTTTAACATCGATGCCAACGGTATCCTTAACGTGACTGCCAAGGATAAGGGAACCGGTAAAGAGCAAAGCATTACGATCCAGGAGAGCGGCAACCTTGATAAGACGGAAGTTGAAAAAATGGCTAAAGACGCTGAAGCGCATGCTGAGGAGGATAAGCAAAAGCGGGAATTAGTTGAAAGCCGCAATACGCTAGATAGCGCTATCTATCAAGCTGAGAAACTCCGCCGGGACAATGAAAAGAAACTTAGTGACGAAGATATGAAATCGCTTAATCAAGCTGTTGACAATGCTAAGAAGGCTACCAGTGACGAAAAAGCTGATAAACAATCACTTGAAAAAGCGATGAAAGAACTTAATGACACCTTGATGCCGATTGGCGCCAAAATGTATGAAGCCGCCAACAAAGAAAAAGCTGATACTGCTGACAGTGAACCGGATAAATCAACCGATGAACCCAAGAAAGGCGATAGCGATGAGCCGATTGAGGGCGAGGTCGTAGATAAAGAGAAATAGGCTTTAACCTTTGCTTAAGGCAAAAAGACTTTAGAGAGAGTGAGTAAACGTGTCGGACGATGAACTGATAGAACTGGTTATAACTTGCCAAAGTTGGCAAAAGGCACATGCCCTAGTTGATGAGTTATTCGCGCTTAAACTTCTCCGGTCCGCCGAATTTATCCCGTCACCGGCTTCTTCTTTGGTAATGGCGATTTACCGCAATTCCCAGAACGTTAACGTGGTTATTCAGACCAATACTTCTGATATTGCGTCAATTAAAATAGTGGTAAGCAAAGCCCAGTACGAGGTGTCTATTACCCAAGGAACTCCAGCTGTGAATGCTGGTGCTTGCGGTACTATTTAAGCAAGGGAATTAAAAATGGCGAAACGTGATTATTACGAAGTACTGGGTGTCGATAAAAATGCCAGTCCGGATGAGATAAAAAAAGCATTTCGGCGCTTGGCAGTTGAACATCACCCCGACCGTGGCGGTAACGAAGAGAAGTTCAAAGAAATTAATGAAGCCTATGAAGTTTTAAAGGATACCGACAAACGGAAACGTTATGATCAATTCGGACATGCCGGAGTTGGTAGTAGCGCCGCCAGTGACGGTAATCCGTTCGCCGGCGGATTCGGTGGTGGTCAAAGCGTAAACTTCGATTTCGGCGACTTAGGGCTGGGCGATATTTTTGAAAGTTTCTTTGGTGGCGGCAATCAACGCCGGACACATAATCAACAGGCTGTCGGTCATGATGTCGAGACTAGGGTTGAGATAAGCTTTGAGCAAGCAGTTTTCGGGACAGAAGTTGATCTGCATCTTAATCTTGAAGATAGCTGCCCGCACTGCAAGGGAACGATGACCGAACCGGGTTATGAACTCAAAACCTGTGAAACTTGTCATGGCAGCGGTCAAGTTGTTAATGTGACGCGGACGATATTCGGTAATATCCAGCAGGCGACTGTCTGCCCAACGTGTCACGGCAATGCCCGGGTACCTGAGAAAACTTGCAGTCTGTGTCATGGCCGTGGAACTCAAAAATCATCACAGAAAGTTGTCTTAAAAATTCCGGCCGGGATTGACGACGGCGCGACTATCAGGTTGCGCGAACACGGCGAAGCGGTAGCTAACGGGGCAAAAGGCGACCTGTATGTTAATATCCGGGTTAAACCGCACAAGAAATTCACCCGTGAAGGTGATCTGATATTGAGCGAGGAACACGTTAGTATGATCGATGCTGCGCTTGGCACTGAGATGACCATTGAAACGGTGGACGGTCCGGTCCGCATGAAAGTCCCCGCCGGTACCCAGTCACAGTCAGATTTTAAACTGTCGAATCATGGTGTCCCGCACTTGCGCAGCAATTCGCGGGGGGCCCACATTGTCACGATTACTGTTGATACGCCAGCAAAATTGACGAAATATCAAAAAGAATTACTGGAAGCTTATCAAGAGAACAATGAGAAACACGGCTTCTGGCACAACTAGCGCCAACCGATAGATAGGCTAATAACTTTCTTGATATTGCCGTGTTAAATATGCTCCGTAAGTGGACTTGTTAAAGCATTGCTGCAAAGTTTGGCAGCCGCCAGCATCATATTTGGAATAAGCCAAGAATGTGGCTTCTTTTTCTTGAAGATCAGCCCCCGTAACATTATTAAGCATCCCGTGAATCGGATAACCGGCATAAAACTTGATAGGAATAATAACCTGATTGGCATAGTGTTGGGTCTCGTATTGCTTGTAGGCTTGTTTAACAAATAGGCTGACCGTCATGTGGTCGCTGTGGTCCGGATACTGAGTGCTGATGAAATCGGATTGAGTATTAATTTCTGTCGCTGTGTAAGTGTTCATTAAGGCACTCAAAGCGGCAGTCAGCTGGGCCGAGGTGTAGTAGGATTGGCCGTCAACCGAATTTATCTGGCTGATCTCGCCTGAATAAAGCTTGGCCAGACTTTGGTATTCCATTGATTTAAAACCCTGGCCAAGTAAATTGCCATCCGGTAAATGCATAAATATTAATGATATTTTTGTGTAACCTTCCGGGTTGGCAATAGCCAAGAACTCATGATTTGATAACTCGATAATTCTTTGAACCCAGAGAGTATTTAGGCTGATTCCAAGCATTGTGTCATAAGCGGCTTCGGAACCCTGTTCGCGGCTGAGCCAATAGGATTGGCCTTGGCCGGCATCACCGGCCGTCAGATACACCGAACGGACACAATAACCGGCCTGGATATCGTGCATGAGATCAGGGTTAATGAATAATATATCATCGTCCTCATGAGCGACGATATTCATGACTGAAAGAGAATTACAAGTGGTATAGGGCAGCTGGCCAAACGTAATCGGCACTACCGTGGCCGGACCTTGCGGCGACTGTGGGGTTTTCGGGGTGCTAGTGTGTATGCCTTTATCGTAATAGAGCAATATTTCTTTGGGCTGGTTTAAAGTGCCGGCTATTAGCACGCTATCGTTAGGCCGTCCGTAGTAACTAACGACTTGTTCCAGCGTGCAGTTCGAGTAATTTGTCAGATTGCCGCTTAACGTCAGCAAATAGGCGAAGCTATGAGTATACAAATTAGGTTGCCAGGCAGTGCTGCTAAGAATCTGTTGCGGTTCGGTGCAGTTAGCTAGTGGCATGACATTTAATTTATTTTGAGCATCTAATTTAATCGGCACTACCCGCCAGTAATCGCCTACCAGTACATCTGTTTTTCGGCGGGTTAAAACTTGGGTGATGGCCGTATCGCGGTAATTCTGGCTGGCCAGGGCGTTTTTATCGGCCGTGTAGATCCGTACCGACGTGAACAGGCCAAGGATAATGGCCACCACGATCACTAGGCCGCAGCTGACTACCAGCTCCGGGCGCCACTTTCTGCTTCTAACATAAGCTGCCACCGATATGAAAACTGCGAAAAGGCTGATCGTTAAATAGCGGGCATCGACGGCGTAATAATGATTAGTTACGATGAAGCTGACCAGCGCGATAATAGTAGTCCAGATAAGCATAATTGAAAGCAGTGAAGCTCTATCTACCAGGACTTTCTTGCCTTGTTTATGAGCCCAGCTATCATGAAGCAAGCGGATAACAATATACAGGCCGAAAATTAAGATAACCGCATTGATTATATAGGCCGGTCCGCCGAGGCTTGTCAGCCTGGCTAATATCGCATGGGGAATATTTCTAACTACTGTCGAATCGTAAGCCGGATTCGCGCCAAAATTGGTGAGAAGACCCATTAAGGCGAAAAGACTGCCAAGTGCGAAGTTGGAAACCTTAGAGCTCATATTATACGGATCGATGCTTGACTGGTTTGATAGATGCGTAATATGGCTGCCGTTAATAAGCGTCAGGATGATAATGCCCACAATTGTTGATATGACTGCCAAAGCTAACCAGTTGACCGAAATGCTTACAAATTTCCAGGCGCGGGCGGCGGCGTAAACAGTTAATGCTACAATAGCCCCGCCGATACTGAAAACCAGGAATAATTTATCGCTCGCGATCAGCAAGCTTAAACAGACTACCGCTAGCCAAAAGGCCCAACTCTTAATCCTGGGCGAGCGGATGATGATGATAAGGCTAAGGATGTAGACAATGTACTCAATGTTACGGGTAGCCAGCATTGCCATATTGACTGGCAGTATGCCGCCGGCATACGGTTGGGCCGGTACCAGCAATAAAACTGAGGCCAACGCCAAGCAAATTGTCCCGAATATAAGCGGGCGGCGTTCGATCCTATGCAGAACTGCCAGCAATGCTACTATCGTCAGCATGACAATAATTACAGTAAATACCGTAAAGTCTAAGCTGGTTGATCCGAAAAGTTTAATCAGCCAGAAAACCGGCCATTTCAAAAGGAAACTGTGGGAACTAGGGAATGTTGCGTTGCGGAAAGTGGCCGAGTTTTTAAACAGGTCAGCATTAACTAACTGATCAGCATTACCGGCTTGCAATTTGGCGCCCAAAATTGACCACAGTAGTGTTGTAGCGAATACGATCAGTACCGATAAGGACATGTAAACTTTGCCAAAAAGTTTAGATTCAACTAATTTTCTGATTTTTTTAGACTGTGATCGGCTAAACAAACGTTTCTTTATCCGGCCAGTTTTTATTTTTAATACCATGGTTTAGCGTCCAATCGCATAGTCCGGAAAATATGTCGCTTATATAGATAGAAATTCCAGATTGTAGTAATACCGAGTGCAATTGTCCGGGCCATAAAGGCCGGTACCGGCGGAGTCAACAGTTTTGTAACTAGTAGTGTAAAACCGAAGTTAAACAGTACCAGTACTGAAAAAGCGATAATCTGAGGAATAAGTATCCGGTGGTGCATTTCCCGGTCATTAAACGTAACTGTTTTTTGCAGAGAAAAGGATACGATCAGTCCAAGCCAAAAACTTAGACCGACTGCCAGCACCGCACTGGCGCCCAAGGCTTGCGCTGAGATAATGATCAGCATCTCAAATAAGTAGACACTAATGCCGATAATGATGTAACGATGCCCTATGCGCCGGAATAATGAATGGATTCTGGTTTTCATTGATGAATGATCTTCTTCTCGATGCCGATGGATTTATCATAGTCAACTACATACAGCGGTCGTTGTCGGCTTTGTCTGTAGATGCGCGAAACGTAGAGTGACATGATACCTTGCGACATAAGCACAATCCCAACCAGGAAAAGTATCAGTATGCCCAGCATTGCCGTGCCCGTGAATTTCCAGTGCCAGGGATCACCCAGCAGCGGCTGTTCAATAAACACTACGATACCCAGTAAGAATGAAGCTACGGTTATAAGTACGCCTAAATAGCCAAATAAAAATAGTGGTTTTAAAGTCAGCGAAGTAAAGCTGTTAGCCGCCAGCCCCATGAGCTTATTCAAGTTATAGCCGGGCAATCCGCTCTCACGCTTTTTGGCCGCGAACTTAATGTACTGCCGCCGGAATCCCAACCAATCAATCAGGCCTCTGGTTATCCGGTCAGCCTCCGGCAGTGTCAGGAAGACCTGCTGGACTTTTCTGTCAATTAACCGGAAATCGGTTGATCCGATAATTAGTTTCTGATCGGCCAACTTATTAAAAAGCTTATAAAACAGCCGTGTAGTAAGGCGTTTAACCCAACCGATATCATTGGCGGTACGCAAACCGATAACAACTTGCGCACCATTTTTCCAGGCATTGATAAACTCCGGTATAAGTTCTACCGGATGCTGGCCATCACCATCCAACATCAGGATTGCTTGTCCCTGAGCCATTGCGATGCCGGCCGACAGCGCTATTTCTTTGCCGAAATTTCTTGAAAACGAGATTAACTTTATCTGAGGATCAGTGGCATGCCAACCGCTAATTAATTCCGCCGTGTTATCAGTGCTGCCGTCATCGCAATAGATTATTTCATAATCCTTGACGCCGGCATGACGCAATATTTCAATTAGTGAAGCATGAAATTTAAATAATCCTGTACTTTCGTTATAAACAGGCACCACAATAGATAACAGATAATCTTGTAATTTAGGCATTGTTACAGGTAATTATGGGACAATTATAGCAAAATAAATAGTGTTTTTACTAACAGAGAAGAAAAACTCATAAGGACATCATAAAAGGTTAATAAAACAGCGTATCAATAGACGCTGGATATAATCTGTTTATGCTAGGAAATAAAATAAAAAGTGTTATAATATACAATAATGTCATTAAATGATAAAGGAATAGATAGGGTCTATGTCTTCATTAAATTTACGTAAAATTCGTACAATAGGTCGCCATACATTAATTTCCCTGCCTGACTTAAAACTGACAGATGTACCGGCTAAAATTGATACCGGCGCCTACAGTTCTTCAATCTGGGCGAGTAACATTAGTATTATTGATGGCGAATTACAGTTTACGCTGTTTAACAAGCAGTCTGCGTTCTACTCCGGCAAGATAATTAATACCAAAACCTACAAGGTCCTTTCTATCCGTAATTCTTTCGGACACACGGAACTGCGCTATAAAGTACCGCTGAGAGTAAATATCGAAGGCCGGCTTATGAGAATTCAATTTACGCTTTCCAACCGGGCAGCTAACCGTTTCCCGGTCCTAATTGGGCGGCGCACCCTGCAAAGCCGATTTGTGGTTGATGTTTCACAGGCACCAACAGTGATTGAAAACGGTAAAGTTATAGCTAGTGATATTCTACAAGACAAAAATATCGGTTCGTGGTATTGTTTGGGAGTTAAGGCCGTTAAACAGTTATCCTCAAATTTGTTTGCAAACGATTTAAGCGCCTTAACTGCATTTCCTCGGTAACTGTTTAACCTTTTATCAGGAGTATTAATATGAGAATTATAATTCTATCCAAAGGCAATTCTTCAACCAGACGCCTAAAAGAAGAAGCATTGCTTCGTGGTCACGAAGTACGGGTAATCGATTATGGTAAGTGTTACGTAACGATTGAAAGAAACAGTCCTGTCGTCCGCTACGAAGGAGAAGAAGTAAAAGACGTTGATGTAATCATACCGCGCATTGCCGCGTCATTAACTATGTATGGCGGTTCAATTGTCCGGCAATTTGAAATGCAGAACGTTTTTACAACCACCAGTTCGATAGCCTTAGTCCGGTCGCGCGATAAATTGCGCAGCATTCAGCTTCTGGCTAAGGCGGGTGTCGATATTCCAAAAACGGTATTCGCTCGAGAAACCGCGGAACTCCAGAATGTTATTGAGCAAGTTGGTGCGGCACCGCTGATTATAAAAGTAGCCCGCGGAACGCATGGTAACGGTGTAGTACTGGCAGAGACCTCCAAAGCCGCCCGGGCAGTTATGCAGGCTTTTTATGTCGAGGGCGTCTCTTTCTTGGTCCAGGAATACATTGCTGAAAGCGCCGGTACTGATATCCGTGTCTTTATTGTCGGCGGCAAGGTTGTTGCCAGCATGAAAAGGCAGAGCCTGAATGAAGATTTCCGGTCAAATATCCACCAAGGTGGTACCGGGAAGCCGACACGATTAAGCGACGAAGAGCGAAAAATTGCCCAGAAAGCGGCAAGAGCGATGGGGCTATCTATTTGTGGGGTCGATATAATACGTTCTAATAGAGGGCCGTTGGTACTTGAGGTAAACGCCAGCCCTGGTTTTGCTATTGAGAAAGTTACGGGTCATAATGTGGCGGAAAAAATTATTGAATATATCGAACAAAATGCGAAGGGCAGGCATCGTAAGGATCGTATCGGCGCCTAAATGGCGCGCACCTGTACTCATTACTGCGATGGTCTTACTGCTGGTGGTGGCAGGGATTGTCGGCGCAGTAAATCCTTCCAGACAGACAACTATACTTGATTTCAGGGGACAGCAGCGAACGCTTTTAGTTGCCCAAACGTCCCAGCAGCTGGAAACCGGCTTAGGCGGCCGCGCCTCGCTTCCTTTAAATGAGGGGATGTTATTTATCTTTGATACTCCCGCAGTTCAGTGTTTTTGGATGAAAGACATGCATTTTCCGCTGGATATTATCTGGCTTAACGCTTCGAAAGAAGTTATTTATATCCAGCCGGATGTTTCTCCTAATACCTACCCGCAATCTTTCTGTCCGCCATTTCCAGCCCAATACGTAATTGAGTTAAATAATGGCCAAGTCCGGACGCTAGGATTAGTAGTCGGGAATAGGCTCGAGTTCTAAGCGCTAATGCTATAGTATGAGAACATGACTCCACTAATACTATTTAGTGTAATTGTTGCTACACCAATAGTCCTGATTATGTTTGCTAGAGTTAATGCGGCAGTACTCTTTATGAGTATCTGCGTGGGTGATGTATTAGTACAATATCTTGGTAGTGATGCGGCAACTGTCGTAACGGCATTTTCAACTCACGGCACTCAGTTTAGCAACAGTACCGTTAGGATCATATTGTTATTCTTGCCAGCCGTATTGACCATGATCTTCATGTTTCACAGCGTTAAGGGATCTAAACTTATTATAAATATCCTACCGGCTATAGGTACGGGCTTATTAATTGCTCTCTTGGTTGAACCGTTATTATCTCCGAGTATGCAGCATACTCTAGGTAAAGAGGGTATATGGCAGAATGTAATCCAGGCCCGGGCATTGATTGTTGGTATTAGTGCTCTGGTAAGTTTATTTTACTTATGGTTTCAGCATCGGAAGCCTTTGGGTAGCGGACATGGGCATAAATCAAAACAAGGCGACTAGTTTTAAACTCAGGATGTTTAATTAATAGATAACCAACACTTGTAGATAAATGATGAAACAATTATACTTGACACGATATAATCTAATCTGAGCAGTTTAGTTATACCTAAAGTTAAAATATGGGCCCATAGCTCAGTTGGTTAGAGCACCTGCCTTTTAAGCAGGGTGTCGCGGGTTCGAGTCCCGCTGGGCCCTCCAAGTATATTCAACAGATACAATTTAGTTCGTACCTACGCCTCTCCAACTTGAGAGGCATTTTTATATCTGTTAAATAGTTCTGATCCCACTAGGT
>Ga0182030_10022521_pt1 | contig 11718 bp, 9 predicted proteins | sample 812S3MmetaG_FD_121299 | JGI IMG/M metagenome (GOLD analysis project Ga0182030, IMG submission 121299) | Permafrost microbial communities from Stordalen Mire, Sweden - 812S3M metaG (Illumina Assembly) | ecosystem: Environmental > Terrestrial > Soil > Wetlands > Permafrost | place: Sweden... | reverse complement strand
TTCCGCCCGTACTTCTCAAAACTCGTCTGCGCCGCCAACGTCGCCTGAAAATGAGCCTTCCGCTTCATGCTTCGATTTTACTCAAGCAGGCTGTGGATCAGAGACCTAAGCAGAGGTTCCTTAAGTTGTTGAGTTATTTGGTGGACCTGATCGCAACCGATTATGGCGCGTACATAATTGATATTATTATATCTATATCGGAAGAATACAGAGAGTTGCCCCCAAAGGTGCCCCCACATGAGGCATGCTAGGGAAGCAATGCCGTTCCGGGAATAGTGCGCAATTCAAAGTACGCGAATTTTCTTTCAAGAGTTGTGATCTGACTTCTCGGCAGTATCCGATGCATTACTGCCGTGGTCATGTTCGCCAGAGATCAGGACAATGACCTTACGGTTCTGGTCCCGTGAAGTCTGCAACAAATTGACAGCCATGTGTATGGCATCGAATAGAGCTGAGCCAGAATTGCCTGCAACAATAGTCGCCAGAGAATTGGAGACTTCACTTGACTCGTGAGTAAGGCCCTGAAGAACTTGGGGACGGCCATCAAAGCTGATAACAGCCATCTCATTTTCCGAGTTCGTCAAGACGCTGTCTACCAGCGCCTCTGGATGAGCAATCGTCCCGAGCTGGCTGGCTGCACCGTGCCCCGTCTGAATGACGAGAACGAGGGAAAGCGCTTTTGGGGGAAAGCCGGTGTCCAGAATTATCCGTTGTTCTATCCCATTGTCTTTAAGGGAGAAATCATTTACAGACAAGTCATAAGCAAGTTCTCTGGATCGCGTTTCGACAAGCACCGGAACCGAGACAGTTCCAACCCTCTGATCGTCCCCAGTAGCAACCTGCCCGCAAGCCCAGAGTGTCGGGCACATTGCAAGCGCAATGACTGAAACGCAATGCAACCGCACCTTCCGCGAAGCTGCTGCTCTCATCAGTGCACCCATCTCAATTGCTAACAAGCCAGTATAGTGCAAAGTGTGACTCGGGAATTGCAAATGATTTTATCTTGAATAGCCTATATTTCTGGAGGTCTGTGTCGGCTTTTCTAATCCACGATAAGTAGGTTCTTGTTCGTCGCCTTAGCCACCGAACACGAAGCGCACCATTTACCTCCATCCAGAGTTAGAGCACTTCTAAATGTGTACCATTCAGCAAACTATTCTACGCGGGATCTGCGACGATCAGCGCACACTGTGCGTTCGCCGGTACGCCCAGACGCTATAAATCACACAAGCGGAGATGACGGCATAGGCTGGGATGTGGATGACCGTCGCTATCGCGGTAAACCCGACTAGGGGCAGCCATGGCCAGCTGGATCGCCACGCAATGAGTTTCGATTGCCTTCCCAGAAGTTCGAGGAGATACAAGATCACAACGAATGCCGCCGCTCCCATGCAGGCTGCCCCCATGTGAACTTGCCAGTCCGCCAACACCTGAGCATGCTGCCCCCCCGAGTCCTGAAGATCGTGCAGCAATGATTCACCATAGAACAACACTCCAACGCCGCCAAGAAAGGCCGCGAGCAGCGCTATCGAGGTCGGGCTCAGGTCATCCTGTGACTGCTCTCGTCTTTTTCCCACTCGCCGTCCCATAAAGTTGATCGATGCCTATTGTCGAATCGTCAGAACTGGGCATTCCGCTTCTACAATGATCTGGAAGGCCCGTGATGTTCTCATCTCCATGCCTAAATGCGAGCTCTTGCGGATACCGAGCACCAGTAAGGCGATGGATCGTTCTCTGATGTGCTTTAGGATTTGATCGAGTGCCCCGCCTACAGCCACATACGTTCTTGGATCACAAAACTCTTTCGCCTGCTCCGGTACAAGCCGATCTAAAGCACCATAGAAGCGGCTCTGCAAATCAGCAAATCGATCTGGATGCTCGATGGCCTCATCTTGAATCACATTGAGGACGTCAATTTTCGCTCCGAACACCTCAGCGAGAGTTACCGCGTAGGTTGCCGCGTTGGCGGAAGCCGGTGTAAAGTCCGTCGCAAAGAGAATCCTCTCAAACGGCAGGGTCTTCGAAGACGCGGGTTGAGCCTTTGGGCCAACAGTAAGCGCTGGCCAGCGTGTAGACCGCAGGATTTTCTCCGCTGTCGAACCAATGACTCCTCGCTCGAATCGCCCGCCGCCGTGCGTTCCCAATACGATGATTGACGGCTGATACTTGTCGGCCAACTCAGGAATGACATCCTTCGGATCGCCTTCCAGGAGAATGGAAATGGCCTCTATTGCGTTGCCCCCCAATATGCCGGCGTTGCCCGATAGTAGACGCTTCAGATCGCTTCTCTGCTGACTCAATCGTCTGTCACCAACTTCAACTTCCAAGGCGGCTTGTGAAAGCGTAAAGGCATGAGCAACAAGCAATGTGGCCGAGAAGTAGGCCGCTACATCCGCGGCATAGAGACCGGCATTGTGGGCGCCGAGAGAAAAATCGGTTGCATAGACAACGGCCTTCAAATTCAAATCTGGCTTCTCACCGACAAGGGGCATAGTAGCTATCTCCTCGTGAAGAAACTTAGCAAGAGAACAACCAACACGATGGCGCTCACAGCAGCATAGAGCCGGTCTTTCATGAAAGTGAAGCCAACCACGCCGAAGAGCACGCGGCAGATTGGCGTGGCAATTAGCAGCAGGATTCCGAATTCGATGATGCTCTTGCTGTCGATGCGAAGTGCACCTGCGAAGATTGCGGTTACATGTTCATACGCGGCTGGAGCACCGTGAAAGTGGCTGTAGTCGGGAATCGGTCTGCCGGAGGGCGAGAGGTAGAGAACGCCCCCGGCAAAGACAACTAGCGCTGCGACCGTGACACCGACCTGCAACATACGCCCCATCGCGATTTCAAGACGTTGGTCGTTTCCGGGCATATCTCATAGCCTCCCAGTGAGACCGTTGAAAATCATTTCGCCTCCGAGCGCCACGATGACGATGGTGAACACCCATCGCAATGTCATGACGGGCGCGTGGACGAGTACGCGAGAGCCTGCAAGTGATCCAGCAAGGACCCCGAGCATCACCGGCATCGCCAACTCTGGAAAGATGTAACCACGACTCAGATACACGCCCGCACTGGCGGCCGCCGTCACTCCGATCATGAAGTTGCTTGTTGTGGTTGAAACCTTGAAGGGCAGTTTCATTACCTGGTCCATTGCCAGGACCTTCACTGCGCCCGAACCGATGCCTAACAGTCCGGATAGCGTTCCTGCAATGAACATGATGCCGAAACCGGCTGGAACGTGTTCAGCGGTGTAGTCTTCTTTGCCGCCCTGTACCGGGAAAGATCCCCGAAGGTTCAATCGGGTAGCGAGTGCGTCCTGTCGGGTACGCTTCGGGTCGACACCTGTATTGTGTAGAGACGCCCATGCCGAGTAGAGAAGCACAATACCAAAGACTGTTCCTATCCAATCTGCGGAGATCTTGGCCACAAGGTAAGCGCCCAGTAAAGCACCCAACGTTGTTGCCACCTCCAGGAACATTCCGATGCGAATACTGGAGTACCCGTCACGAACATAGGCCGCAGCCGCACCCGAAGAGGTGGCAATTACAGAAACAAGCGAAGCTCCAATTGCATAGTGCAGGTCTATTTTGAAAAGGAGGCACAGCACGGGAACGATGACCACTCCTCCGCCGAGCCCGGTGAGCGCACCGAGAAATCCGGCCAGGATCGAGGTGAGACAGATTTCCAGAGAGAAGGAGAGGATGTTCATTCGGAGGCCGTTTCCTCGTGCTCACCCGCGCGCGGATTTGCCATGACAACCACATTCTTGATGCCTTCATTCCCAGAACTCTTCATCGGAGCGTGTCGGCTAGTGGCGCCGAACTCGCGAAGCAGTTCCAACAATTGGCCGACTGGCCCCCGCTGATCAGGACCGTGGAGGAGCACAATACTAAGTTGCCTTCGGATCGGGCCGTTATCAAGCGGGATGACCTTCACGCTTCCCTGCGCCAGCGCCTTTTCAATCGCCAGATATGGAACAAACCCAATGCCGAGGCCGACTTCAACTGCTGCGATAATCCCTTCGGTAGAATTAAGGTCGACAACAGTGCGCAGTTGCCGCCGCAAGACGCTGTTTCGCTCGAGATAACCTTCTACAAACTGCCGCATGCCAGACCCCACTTCGCGAAGCAGAATCGGCTCCTGAACCAGCTCCGCGGCCCTCACCGTCTGTTTCTTCGCCCAGCGGTGGTCAGGCCTCACAATAAGGACTAGCTCGTCTTCTCCAAATGCTTCGATCTTCAAATCCGGACGATGCGCTGGGGCTTCGATTAAGGCAATAGCGATCTGGTGAGCGGTCAACGCATTCAACACTTCATTTGTGCTGCCTCCTGTAACATGGATTCGAAGCTTGGGCCAATCGCGCAAAAGATTTGTGAGAAGTTTTGGCAAAAGATAGACTCCAATTGTGTGGGAAGCTCCGATACTCAGCTCGGCTCCTTCCTGGCCCCCGAATGGAGCAAGCGCGGCAATCGCATCGTTGGCAATCGCTTCGATCTGTCGCACATATTGCAAAAGCGTGACTCCTGCAGGCGTCAGACTCGTCTCGCGGCCAATGCGATCGAAGAGCGCTATTCCCAGGCTCTCCTCCAAGGACCGAATTTGCGAAGTTACGGCCGGCTGGGTCAGGTGAAGCTCCTCGGCAGCTCGGCGATAATTCAGCAAATCCGCGACAACGCGGAACACCTTCAATTTGAAGTTCTCGATCATGGAGTCGCTCCCGTCTGATAGCTGAGCATCGCGAGCGCGAGGCGGTATTGGTATTGAGAATTTGTGTAACCGATAGCGGCGTCAGTCTGCTGATACTGAGCCTGACTCAGTTCGACAATCGAACTCAACCCCAACTGATAACGCGTCTGCGCAAGAGACAGAGCCAGGTTCGCCTGCTTCAAGAGCTCGTCAGACACCGCAACACGCTGATAGGCTGTGTTCGCTGTAAGCCATGCGGTGCGAACATCCCGCACGATTCGATTTCGAAGTTCGCGGGTCTGCTCCGAATCAGCCTGGGCGCGGATGGCCCCTTCCTTCGCCTGGGCCGAATAGAGAAAGCCGTTGAAGATCGGAATATTCATGTTGACTCCGATCCCCCCCCACCAATTTTGGACGTAATAGGTCGCAGGTCGTATCGGCACGCTTCCAACAGTTCCCGCCGCAGTTATAGTTGGCAACTTCTGATCGCGCTCGGCATGGCTGAACTTGACCGCTGCCTGTTGACTCAACTTCAGTGCCTGAAGATCGGGCCGTTGTTGGAGCGCGAGTTGTACGAGGGGATCGGCGTCTTGCGGCGGTAGGGACAACGGACTGGTGTCCTCAACCAGATCGTATGTTACCTGCCGATCAAGGCCGAGGACCGCATCTAGTGCTGCCATCGATGAGTCCGCGTTGCTCTGTGCATTGAGTTCGAGCAACTTGGCCTGGGATAAGTTGACGTCCGCAAAACTCAGATCGAGCGTGGACTTCAGCTTGTTCTTCGTGTAGGAACTGATCTGTGACTGCGTCGTTTGTCGCATGTTCGTGTTCTGGTTTGCGACCTTCAGAAGTGCCTGGGCCTGGAGAGCATCGAAGAATGCCTGATCCGTGGCAATGATAATGTCTTCGGTCGTGGCAAGTGCGTTCGCGTTCTGCGCCTTCTCCTGCAACTTCGAAGATGCAATCAGGTTCCCGGTCTTCCCAAAGTCCGTGATCAGTTGGGTGAAATTCCCCCCGGCGCCGGCGTGCTCGAACAGGCGAGATGCTGTCAACGATCCGGCGGAGATGCGCGATGCATCTTCGGCTTCCTCTGCAGTGATGGCCGCATTCGCAGTTGGCAGTTCCGCCGATCTCGCCTCGCGCACCACCTGGTGCTGGGCCAGCGCAAGAAGCCGGGCAACGCTAACCCTTGGGTTATTCTTGATCGCCATTTTCTCGGCATCCGCCTGGGTCAGGCGCGGATGTTCACCAGCAGAAGTACTCTCCGGCAACGCGGGCTGGGCCTGACTCATTGTCTGCGCCATGGGCGCTGCGCTTTGCTGCGCAAGCAGGATGGAGGTTGCCTGCGGTGCGTCCGGTAACTGAGCGTGGTTGTCTGACCTCTGCCCGAATAGGCAGCTGGCGGAAACAATTGCAAGCGCAAAGAGGAACTTGGTATGGAGTTGTGCTGTCCTTAGTCGTCTCATGATTCTTACGCCTCTCCCGCAGCTGCGGAGTTCTTTTCCTGCTTGCCGTGAACGATCAGATAAACCGCCGGCACCAGGAAAACTGTTACTACGACAGACACTGCCAGGCCTCCAATAACCGCGCGCGCAAGAGGTGCATATTGCTCGCTGCCAGCTTCCATCCCAAGCGCCATCGGAATCATGCCCAGCAGCGTTGCAAGTGACGTCATCAAGATGGGGCGCAGACGGATCTTGCACGATTGGACGACTGCATCCAGCAGGGTCTTTCCTTCTCTGTGCAGGGTCCCGGCAAACTCGACGATCAAGATGCTGTTTGATACCACGATGCCGGTCATCATGATTACGCCCATCAAGGACATGATGTTCAAGGTGCTGCCCGTAACCAGCAGGATCAGCACAACCCCAGCCAGTCCCGGCGGAATTGCCATCAAGATAATGAATGGATCGACGAATGATGTGAACTGCGTCATCAGGATCAGGTAAACCATCAGGACCGCGATGATGAGCCCGATCCCAAACTCGGCAAATGAGTGGTTCATGCTGACCACCGCACCGCGCAGGTTCAGCACAGTATTCTTGTCGGTCTTGGTATTTGCCAACAATTTGCTGACGTCCCTTCCGACCCCTTGCAGTGCCTCTGTTTTGGTGGAAACATAGATATCGATCACGCGCCGAATCTGATAGTGATCGACCTCTGTTGGAGTGTTGATTAGCTTGAGGTCTGCGACCGAACTCAAAGGCGTATACCCCTCGGTGTGGTCACCTCTCGATACTTCGCGGGACTCCTCGTGAGCCTGCTGCATTGGGCTGTAACCAGATGGCCGAACACCGCGGAGAGGAATGTTTTCGAAGCTCTCCATCGACATGTTGTTGAGGAAACTATTCGCGTACTGGACCGTCACCATGTAGTTGTTACCGCTTTTGGGGTCGATCCAGTAACTGGGGGCGACCATACCGTCTGAAGTCATGGCGGTTACCACGTTGTCCACCACGTCCTTGGCAGAGAGGCCGATCAGACTGGCCTTCTCGCGATCAATGTTTAACGCAATGCCGGGGTAGTCCAGATCCTGGGGGATGTATACGCCGCTCACATTCGGCATTGTTTTGATCTTTTGTGCGAGCGTCTTTGCCAATGCGTATGACCCATCCATGTCCATTGAGCTCACTTGGATATCGATCGGGGCGGGCAGACCCTGATTAACCACGCTATCCACCAGGCCCCCGGCCTGAAAGTAAGTAGTAAGCTCGGGCATCTCGCGTCCGAGCTTTTCGCGCACGTCTTGCATATACACATAGCTGCCGATGCTATGGTTCTCTTTCAGGCTTACCTGCACGAACGCAGTATCCATCGAGGCATTGGTGGTGTAGATAGCGGATAAATCGGGATACACTCCAATGTTGGAGACGATCATATCCAGGTCAGAGGGTTTCACTACGCCGCGGATGACATTCTCCACCTTCGCGATATAGTCATTGCTCACCTCGAGACGCGTGCCGCTGGGCATACGCACATCGATGACGAATTGTCCAGGGTCAGTACGCGGAAAGTAGGCGCGGCCCAGAAACGGAGACGTGACCGCAAGCACGAGCACCACGCCAACGAGAATCGCTGCTGCTGTCAAGCCGGGCCGTCCCATCGCTCGCTTGGCAAGACGCTCATACCAATTCAGCATTCGATCGTACTTGTCGTTGAAGTTTCTCTCGAAACGGGCGAAGATGCCGCGCTTCGGCTTCTTGAGGTCTTCGCCCTCATGGTGTAAATGAATAAATTTGGCGCAGTAGAGCGGCACCACCGTCATGGCGAAAAAGTACGATGCGAAAATCGAGAACACGACGCCCATCGCCAACGGAGTGAAGATGTACTTGCTAATGCCGCTAAAGAATGTGACGGGGAAAAACACGATGGAGGTGGTGAAGGTGGCGGCAAGCACCGCCATCGAGACCTCAGTTCCGCCTCGTTCTGCGGCAACGGCAGGTGACTCGCCCATCTCCATGTGCCGAAAGATGTTCTCAAGCACGATGACGCCGTTGTCGATGAGCCGGGAGAAAACCAGCGCAAGGCCGCCCAGGATCATAGTATTGATGGATCCGCCCATGGAATTGGTGATGAGGAGGCAGACCACCATCGAAAGCGGAACCGAAAGCAGTACAGCAATCGTAGCGCGCGGACTCCCAAGAAAGATCAGGATCATGGCTGCGGTCAACACAAGTCCGATCGCGGCTTCCCTCGTCACATTGCCGATCGCGAGCTTGACAAATACGGACTGGTCGAAGACTACCGCCGTCTTCAGTGATGCCGGGATGTCGACCAGATGCGTGATGGCGGCCTTCATGCCGTCGACGATGGTAATGGTGTTGCTGTTGCCGCCTTGCTTGAAGACTGGAATGTAGACAGAACGCTGCCCATCGATGCGAACGATGTTGTACTGAAGGGCGCCCGAGTCCTCTGCCTTGCCGATGTCGGCCACCAGAACTGAGGCGTTTCCCACCGACTTGAGTGGCATCTGGTTCATGGAATTGGCGTCGGGAAACTGGCTATTGGCGTAAATGTTGAAGTCCTTCGACCCCACCCTTACATCTCCCGCCGGCAGAATGAGATTCGAGTTGTTGACAGACTGAACAACGTCGTTCAGGCTGAGATTGCGCGCCTCCATCTTCAGCGGGTCAACATAAACCTGAATCTGGCGGTAGGTTCCGCCATAAGGTTGAGGGACCGAAGCACCCTGAACGTTCGATATCTGGTTGCGCACCTGAAATTGCGCTATGTCCTTGAGATTCGTTTCGTTCAGCCCCTGGCCCTTCAATGTCACCAGGCATACTGGCTGCGTCGAGGCGTCCATACCAAGAACAACCGGCGGCAGCGTCCCGGGTGGCAGGCGCCGAAGATCTGCCATCGCCAGGTTTGCAATGTTACTCAATGCTGAATTGGGGTCGGTACCCGGCTTGAAGTAAATCTTGATCAGGCTAACGCCGGTTAGCGAGCGCGATTCGCTGTGATCGATATTGGCGCCGAGGGTAAAGAACCGTTCAAACGTATTTGTAATGTCGGCTTCGATCTGCTGGGGCGGCATGCCGTTGTAAAACGTCGCAACTACGACTACCGGCATGTCGATTCTTGGAAACAGATCCACCGGCATGCGCACCGTGTTGACCAATCCCACGAGGGACACCATCAGACAAAGCATGATAATGAAGAAAGGGTTCTTAAGAGCAAACTTCGGCATTAGTTCCCACCCCCGTTGATTGCCAATTGTTCAGCATCCGCATGTATCGTCCGCGGCTGTTCAGGGACTCTGTGATTGCCGGCAGCATATTCCAGCAGCTGTAATCCTTCCCAACGAGATGCTTGAACACCGTGTCGCATTCTCGCACTGAGGCAAAACTGCGGCGCATCAGCAAGCGGTTCACTCATCGATGAGTGTTGGCCGGACACAAAGCCAAAGCGGCTGCTGGGAAACGAGAGAAATGCCTTAGAACGGAAAAGCGAATATTTTGCACGATTGGTCATTCTCTACGCCTCCTCCTCGACCGCGGAGATGCTCTGGTGCCTGCCGTGAACGACCAGGTAGACTGCCGGCACAAGAAAGACAGTTACGATCACCGAGACCCCAAGGCCACCGATAACGGCGCGAGCCAGCGGAGCATATTGTTCGCTGCCGGCCTCCATTCCGAGTGCCATTGGAATCATGCCTAGCAGGGTCGCCAGGGACGTCATCAGAATGGGCCTCAGACGTATCTTGCAGGACTGGACGACGGCGTCCAGCAGCGTCTTGCCCTCTTTGTGCAGGGTTCCGGCGAATTCGACGATCAGGATGCTATTTGAGACCACAATGCCGGTCATCATGATCACACCCATTAAAGACATAATGTTCAGCGAACTTCCCGTCAGCAAAAGAATCATGACGACGCCTGCCAGACCAGGCGGAATGGCCATCAGAATGATGAAAGGATCGATGAATGACCTGAATTGGGCCATAAGGATCAGGTAGACCATCAACACAGAAACAATGAGCCCTAGGCCAAACTCCGTGAACGACCGATTCATGTTGACGACGGCGCCACGCAGATTCAGAACCGTGTTTTTGTCCGTTCTGGTGTTCGCCAAAAGCTTTCGAATGTTGCCTCCTACGCCTTGTAGCGCCTCTGTTCGTGTCGCAACATAGATGTCGATCACGCGTCGAATCTGGTAATGATCGACTTCCGTCGGGGTCGTGATTTGTTTGATACTCGCGACCGAACTCAGTGGCGTATATCCGGCTGTGTGGTCGCCTTTCCAGAACTCCCGCGAATTGCTGGAATCTTCGTGGGCCGGCTGCGCTGGGCTATATCCAGCGGGACGGGCGCCACGTAGAGGAATGCTATCGAGGCTCTGCATCGACATGTTGTTTATCAAGCTGTTCGCGTATTGGACTGTCACCATATAGTTGTTGCCGCTCTTTGGATCGATCCAGTAACTAGGTGCGACCATGCCGTCCGAGGTCATAGCGGTAATCACGTTCTGCACAACTTCCCTGGCAGAGAGGCCGATCAAACTGGCTTTCTCGCGATCGATGTTCAGCGCGATGCCCGGATAGTCAATATCCTGCGGAATATAAACGCCGCTCACATTTGGCATCGCCTCGATTTTCTGGGAGAGGTCTTTGGCCAGTGCGTAAGCTGCATCCATATCCATCGAGCTGACCTGGATATCGATCGGTGCGGGCAGACCCTGATTGATTACGCTATCTACCAAACCTCCCGCTTGAAGGAAGGCGGTGAGCTCTGGCATCTCCCGAGACAGTTTCTCGCGGACGCGTCGCATGTACTCGTAGCTGGGGATACTGTGCTCTTCTTTCAAGCTGACCTGCACGAACGCCGTGTTCATCGCGGCATTGGTCGTGTAGATGGCAGAGAGATCGGGATAAACACCGATGTTTGAGACAATCATGTCCATGTCGGACGGTTTCACTACGCTGCGAATAATGGTTTCAACTTTGGCAATGTAGTCGTTGCTGACTTCTAGGCGCGTACCGCTCGGCATGCGTACATTGATGACGAACTGGCCAGGATCGGTGCGCGGGAAGTAGGCGCGTCCGAGGAATGGGAACAGCACCAGCAGCGTTAGCGCAACCCCGCCCAAAATCATTGCCGCCGTAAAGCCGGGACGCCGCATTGCACGCATCGCCAGACCTTCATACCAATTGAGGATGCGCTGGAACTTCTCATTGAACTTGCGCTCAAAGCGGGCAAAGAAACCCGGCTTCAAATCTGCGATTTCGGCCTCATCCCGCAGCCGGATAAAGTTCGCGCAATAGAGTGGCACAACGGTCATGGCGAAGAAGTACGAAGCAAATATCGAAAGCACAACTCCGAGCGCCAGTGGCGTGAAGATATATTTGCTGATGCCGGAGAGAAAGCTTACCGGAAAGAAGACGATGGAGGTGGTTGAAGTCGCTGCCAGCACGGCAAGTGACACTTCCATGCCTCCCTTTTCTGCCGCATCCCTTGGAGCAAACCCCATCTCCATATACCGGAAGATGTTTTCCAGCACCACGACGGAATCGTCAATGAGGCGCGAAAATGCAAG
>Ga0182030_10022520_pt1 | contig 11718 bp, 19 predicted proteins | sample 812S3MmetaG_FD_121299 | JGI IMG/M metagenome (GOLD analysis project Ga0182030, IMG submission 121299) | Permafrost microbial communities from Stordalen Mire, Sweden - 812S3M metaG (Illumina Assembly) | ecosystem: Environmental > Terrestrial > Soil > Wetlands > Permafrost | place: Sweden... | reverse complement strand
TTGGCCCGTGATCGTGACGCCGCTGACGTTCTTCACCGCCTGGTCGAGGCTGGTGACCTGCTGATCCTGCAACACCTGCTGGCTGACCACCACAACACTTAAGGGCGTCTCCATGATCGGCGTATCGGTCCTGGTGCCGACGCTGGCGTCGGGCAGGACGTAAGAGTGGTTATAGGGATCCTGCGCCAGTCCCGCGCCGCCGTAGCTCCCGGCGCCCGTTCCATTCCCCGCCCCCGCTATTCCCGGGCTCGCGCCCTGCCCCTCGCCCCCAGGCCCCGCCTGCACAGGCTGCGCCGCGCCAATGTCGATCGTCGGCAGAGCTTCAGCGCCCGCTGGAACTGCGTCGGTCCGCGACCCATTGTTATTTTGCGCGAGAACGATCGAAACTTTGCGGCCATTTTCCGACAGTCGATATTGCAGCCCAGTTCCAGAGAGCAACGCATCGAGCGCGCCGGTGAGCGTGTAGTTCCCGGACAGGCCCCGCGTCTGGAGGTTCTTTGTCAGCTGTGCACGATAGATCATGCGAACACCGCTTTCGTCCGCGAGGCGATTGAGCGCTTCTGCGGCGGAGCCCTGCGGGATTTTATAAGCTTTGACGCCCTCCGAGACTTCTCGTGCCGTCATTGAAACATGCGCCACGGCCGGACGCTCGGGCGCAAAAGCCATCAGCCCCATGACCGTCGCAATCGCCGTCGCGCCCATTCCCCCGTCCCTAAGATATGCGTCGCGCCCCATCCGCCGCTCCCAAGATTTCGGGGACGGACTTGTCCCTCTACTCTCTTTGACGAGTGGACCCGGAAATCTCCCACGTCGGGTTTGAAGAAAATTTCATTTCCTGTCGTCGAAACAAGTATGCGCGCCTATGGGGACGCTCAACGTGGCGCTATCCGTGCAGGATCACAAGATAATCTGTCAGATAGATAGCATGGAGATCGAGCGATTCCTCAATCGCCTTCAGCGCGCCAAGAGGATCCGAGGCTTCGAACACACCGGTGACGCGAAGCTGGCGCGTCGCGCGGGCAGGGATCACGAAATAGCCGCTATGATAGCGGGAAAGCGTCGCCATAACCTCGCCAAGCGGCTGATCGTTGAAGATAAGTTTGCCACGACGCCAGGCCGTTGCATTGTCGATGTCCACGGCGACGGGCGGGGTTATTGCTACGCCGGGACCAAAGGCGCTCTGCTGCCCCTCCGCGACAAGGGAGCTGCGGCCTTGGCTTGCAATGGCGACGCGATGCTCGGTGACGGTGACTCTCGCCGTTTCGCTCTCCAGGGCAATATCGAAAGCGGTGCCAAGCGCGGTGACGGTTCCGGACGCGGCCGCGACGACGAATGGCCTCGCGGGATTGGGCGACGCCTCGAACCAGGCCTCGCCCTCCAAAAGCGTCAACCTCCTCTCCACGCCATGAAAATTCCACGCGACGGCGGATTTCGCGGCCAGGTGGACGCGAGATCCGTCCTCCAGCGAAACGATGCGGCTTTCCCCCGTATCCGTGCGAAAATCGGCGCGCCACGACAACGCTAGTTCGTCGAACGACAAGAACACCGCGAAAGATGCGGCAAGAAGCGCCGCCGCAGTGACCAATCGGAGCCGTCGCACAGGAGGCGTATTGAGAGTGCTGGAGGACCTGGGCCGCATCGCCCGCACCTCTCCGCACAAGGCCGAAACCTCGTCGAACGCCACCCTGTTCAGAGGATCGTCCGCGAGCCAGGCTTCGAAAGCGTGCCTATCCTCACGAGACAACGGACCTGCGTCAAGCTTAACCCACCAGGCTCCAGCCTCCGCGTGTGCCGATTCATCGTCTGGAAACTGAGCATTGTCTTTCATTTTTCTAATCGCCCGTGACGCGTGACTGCTCACGACCACCGTCATTTGGCGGCCGCAAAGAAACTCTCATCTATATAGACGATCATCCGCCGAAAAAGGGCATGTGCCCCAGCGAAAAATTATTTCAGCGCGCTCCGGCAACGCTGAATCGCGATTTGCAAATGCCGATCCACCATCTTCCTCGTAATGCCGAGCCGCCTCGCAATTTCGTCCTGAGGGACGTCCTGATGCATGCGCATCGCGAAAACTTCGCGGCATCGAGGGGGAAGCAAGTCAATCGCCAGGGCGAGCGCTTGCGCCCGTTCGGTGGTCTCGACACTTTCCTCGGGCGAAGGTTCGTTCGATCGCGGGTCATGGGGAGCATCGTCGGAAATGACGTATTTCATTTCCATCTTGCGGCGCCGCGTGAAATCCGTCGCTAGATTGCTCGCGGTCTGGCGCAGATAGGCGGAAGGATCGGAGATGTCGTCGATCACGTCACGATCGAGAACGCGCGCGAAAGCCTCCTGAAGCAAATCAGGTGCATCTACTGACCCAACCCTCCGCGTTAAAAAACCAAGCAGCCCACGCTTATTGCGCAGGAACAGTTCGCGGATCGAGGATGATTTCTTGTCCGGCATGGGCCGCGTCCGATTGACTTTTAAATCCCGAGGTAATGTCCGGAATTCTTGCGTTGACCAATAACTCGATGAGTTCGGGCGGTTTGTACAGACGGCCCAGCCGGTCCGCGAGGAGGACTGTGACCAGATCGCTCAGGTCGATCAGGCGATCGGCGGCGGCGCTCGCGAGGACCAGGAACTGGTCCAGCCTACGGGCAATAAAGGAAAATCGTCGGCGTATGGCCGGTCCGGCGCGTTCGCATTAAGCGATAGCAGCGCAGGCGCCATGGCGACGCTTGGCATTAGAGCTATGGCGTCCGCCTCGTGGGCGCAATTGCTTACCGTGCAGAGAGCGCAATGATGATGGCGGCCCGGTAGGGCCGGGGTCTTGCCACTGTTATCCGAGTTCAAATGGCAGATTTCGCCCGCCATGGCGATCGAGGCTCCGGCGGCACTAGATGAAAAGGCAATGCGTCCGGCCGGAGAGAGGATAAAGGCTAGCGTCTGCACGACAAAAAGGAGCCCAACCACGCTCGTGACGAGCGCTCGGGCCGTTTCCCCCATTGTCGAACCATTCGTCCCCATAACTCAATGACTAACCTTGATTGTGTTTCCATCAAGGCGAATTATCGCGCAAAGCCTAAGCAGATCACGAAAAGCCTCATGGTGTCACCCGAACGACACACCCGGCGGCGCGAACCATTTCCGGCCATCGCGCGGCAGGCGCAAGCGGCAGGTGGCGAGGTCTATTCCTGGGACCAGTCGGGATTTCGTGCGGACACCGTGCACGGCAAGACCTGGGGTGCGAAGGGAGAAACTCCCGTCGTCGAACGCCCCGGTCAACGGCAATCCATCAGCGCGGCGTCGGCAGTGAACTCGAAAGGCGCCTTCTGGTATTGCACCTATCAGGGCGGCCTCAACCCGGAATTGTTCGTCGTTTTGTCGCAGCGAATGATGCGGCATCGCACGAAGCCAGTGCATCTTGTTGTAGATGGCTACCGGCTCACAAGACAGCGCTGGTGAAGGCTTATATTGCATCGACGGATGGGTTGCTGACGCTCCATTTTTTTCCCGGTTACGTGAAGCCCGATGAATTGGTTTGGAGCCACGTGAAGCGCACAGGAGTGGCCAGAATGCCTCCGCGCAAAGGCGAGAAACTGAAGGACAAGATTGAGGCCCAACTCGCAGCTCTTAAGAAAACGCCCCGCCTTGTCCAATCATTCTTCATGGCCCCAAGTGTCGTCTATATTACCGACTTGTGAGTTACCGCGTGTTAATGGGGACGGCGATCACGACGGCCCGTTGCAGCAACAGGCGCTAGCTTCAGACCCGTCCGATGCACGCGGAGTTATTTGCTTGGTGGGCCTATCCGCCCACTTACGGGCTCGGGGCATGCTTTCAAGAGGGGCGACGAGGCGCTAGCGGCCATCAAGCGGCCGCTGGCGAGGTTATCGCGTGAATCCGGCGGCATACATGAGTCCGATCCCACAGGCGAAGGCGATTAAGCACAGGACACTGATCATAGCAGCTTCTCTTTTGGCACATGCCGAGGCTTTAGGGAGCACCAGAGCGAAAGATCTGCCGCGACGCGGTGCGCGGGCGCACGATGCGAAAGAATGGTTACTGATGCGTTGAGCCGCCCCGAGAGCGGATGAGCGAGCGGCCGTTTTGAGTTTGAGAGCGCTTGAAGCCGCCCGCTGTTGTGCTAGCCAATTTTGAGGGATAGACCACGGTGACGGCCATCCCTGCGCAAGCGCATTAAGCGTAGGCCCCGTCAGCGATGGCCGGGCTTTTGTTGGGTGATCACCGACCTTTCCCACCGCCATTGCCCGCGCCAGTCCTGTGACGAGCTGACGGCGCGGGATTAGCGGCTCTGAATTTGTCATCTCAACGAAACTTATTTTTCATGTAGGCGTCATAGCGAGGGATTTTCGTCACGATTTTGACATTTAGGGGAGAAAATCTGTTCTTTGCAGGCTTGAGCGAATCAAGCGCGATGGCTTGGTGGCGGGGGCAGCTGTCTATGAGCAAAAAAATCCTGATCATGGGACTTCCAGGGGCCGGCAAAACAACTCTGGCGCTATTTCTTGCGCCGCAGCTCAAGGCCGTCCATTTCAACGCCGACGCCATTCGCGCCAACATTTGTCGCGACCTTGGCTTCTCGCTTAAGGACCGCATCGAACAAGCCCGCCGCATGGGCTGGCTCTGCGATCAGGTCGCCGCAGCCGGGCAGGTGGCCATCGCGGACTTTGTCTGCCCCACGCCAGACACCCGAAAAGCCTTCGGCAAGAGCTTCGTGGTCTGGGTGGACCGGATCGAAAAGGGTCGTTTCGCCGACACAAATCAGCTGTTCAAGCCACCGGTCGAGTATGATCTGAGGGTGACCGAAACAGGCTCGCCGCAGTTTTGGGTCGAACGGGTCGTCGAGAAGCTTGTCGGCGCCGTCCCCGAGCTGCAGAATTTGGAGCCCCAGCGCGGGGCGGCGTAACCTCGCGGCTCTCGCCGCCGAGTTCCAACGCGTCGAAGCTCATGAGCCTTGATCGTATGCAAACCGGGTTGCAACCCGTCGCCCACGCGCCAGCGACGCCTTGGATTGCAGGTCGGGATTGTGGCGGGCCCTTAAGGTTTCATGTCAGGGCGCGAAGGGATCGCGACCGGATCTGGCGGATACGGCGACGTTCACCGTCAGCGCATCGGTAATGGCGTAGTCGAATCCGGCGCTGACCGTCCCTAAGGCCTTCACGCCCGCAGATGAGTCGAACAGATTGTTGACGGAGTCGGTCGGCGTCGTATAGCCGCGACCGATCCTGTCCGGTTTCGCCAATACAACGTCCGCCGTCACGAACGGCGTGAATCTGCCGATGTCGTAGCCAAATTTTACGTTCGTGCTCGCAAAGTCGAATCCCTGCGCCGCGCTCCAGCGGGAAAGGCTGGGCGAGTAGCCGGCGCTGGTCTGGACTCCGACGACGACGTCATTTGCGAAGGCATGATTGTAGCCGATAAATCCGTCGCCGCCGACGCCGCTCCTGACCCCTTTTCCCGAGATCGCGAAAAACTCGCTCCCGATCGAGAGGCCGCTCCATACCGACGGCTCCTGCGGTTCTGTCTGCGCTGTCTGAGCGAACAGCGGCAGACTCGGCGCGGGCGCCACGTCCGCCGCGGCAGCCACACACATGCCGCCGAACATCGCCAAAGCGACAATTGGCCGTATCGCCATCTGCGCGCCTCCCAATTAATTCACCCAACTCTATTCGCCCACGTTACTGATGCGCGATCGCGGCGTCAAAAAGGCGACCACGAATACCGTCACGCAGACTGCCTATCCCTTCTTCACGAAGTCTGTTGGGATCTCCGATGCGTCAACATTTGGGGCGCCGCAATCGACGAAGATGGGCCATATTCCTTCGCCGTGGCGCTATGGTGCGTGAGCCCGCCGCGCGCGTCGTTCCGCAAATTTTCGACTCCGTGCGATATTGCGCTCCTCGGCATAGTTAGGCGGCCTTTGGCTTGTTTATGGTCTCGATGCGGTGGAGAGCCTTGCCAAGATTGCGCTCCGCGACTTGAACATCATAATCGGTCTGCAGATTCAGCCAAAGCTGCGCCGTTGTACCGAGCGCCTTGGCGAGCCGAAGTGCGGTATCGGCTGTAATGCCGGTCTGCTCGTTGGCGATTCGCTCAATTCGCGTGCGAGGCAAGCCGCAGACCTTGGCAAGAGCGCCTGCGGACATTTCGAGCGGAACGAGGAACTCTTCCCGCAACACCTCACCGGGATGCATGGGCTTGAGCTTCTTGGTCACTGTAGCGTCCTCTTTCTAGTGGTAGTCGACGATCTCGACCTCCGCCGCGCCGTCCGCCGTCCAAACAAAGCATACCCGGAATTGGTCGTTGATACGGATCGAGTGTTGTCCCTTGCGATCGCCCGCTAGCGCCTCAAGCCTGTTGCCCGGAGGCGACCTCAAGTCGCCGAGATCGCCTGCTGCGTTGAGGTAGCGAAGCTTCCGACGCGACACCTTGACCAGGTCGCCCGGAAAGCCCTTCGGACTCGCGCCCTCGAAGACGGCTTCTGTCGCCTTGTTCCGGAAGCTCTTGATCACAAACCGTATGTATCATCAATTGATACGGACGTCAAGCAGCCATGTATCAACCACTGATACATGCTAATGTCGGTCCGCTCGTATCTATCAGGTTCCCGTGTCCGCAAGCTGACATGCTGGCCTCGCATTGGAATCCGGAGGCGGTCCAATCGTGGAGCAGTTTGTGCGGTTACCAGCGGCTCGGTGCGGCGCTTGTGCATTGGCTGGCGACAATGGCGCGCCAATCGGCGCAATGTCGAGTCGCTTGACCCGCGTCGCGAGATGCAGAGTTTTCAAAAGGAGGCCGCCCATCTGACGCTGATCGCCAACCTGGCGAACGCCGCGATCGAGGAAGCCTCGTTGCGTGCTCAAATCGCCGCCACGCGCCGGATCATCGATCTTCAACAGGAGCGATTGAGCCGGCTTGAATGCCAACTCGCCCATGGTGTAGCCGCCGGCGCTGACATTTTCCTGCGGCGGTCCTCCCCGTTGCAGCAGCGCCAGACCTTGCCCGATCTCTCAAAAGACGCCTCGCCCAGCTACGTATTCTCCTGACCGCTTTGGCGGGGCGTTATCCGCAGCGAGAGGTTGGCGAGACCTTTGAACTCGCGCATATCGCCTTACTGCACGGGCTTCCAATCAGTCTACCGGCACGACTCGTCGTGCAAGGGCGCGACATCAGGGCCGCCCAGGCCAGCTTTCACCGGGGCAGCGGCCAGGTCGGCGTCGCCGTCGCGGCCAGGCTGCCCGATATCGTCCTCGGCCTTGTCCGAAGCGTCAGATCGGAGCATATCTTCCGCGCAGTCAGCTTCCATTTGGGCAATGTCGGATGAAACAGCACTTCTCGATTGTGTTCGTCCTCTTTTTAGCTTGCGCCTGCGCGCATGCCGAAGAGACGCGGGTCGCGCCAACGGGCGCCTCCCCGCTGGCCGGACCTTCCGAAGTGGCGCCCGGACAGATGTCGCAAAGCAAGTTTCTCGGAGAGCTCTACGCTGAGATCGCCCGCCACACGCCCGCCAAAAGCCCGGCCGGAAAGGGCGAGGTGAGAGCAAGCTTTCATGTCAACGCACAGGGCAAGGTGGACAAGGTGGTCACCGATAAGATGTCCAGCGACGCCCTCGCTAAAGCCGTGAAACAGATCCTGGCGAGCGTGCAGGCGCCGCCGCCACCTGGCGGGGGCGCCGACGTATCACAAGTATTCAAGTTTCACTGACGATGCGGCGCCTCCGCGATGTTGATAGGCTAATCCAGTAACGGCCGAACAGAGGCCACTTTGCTCCCACTCTGCTCGGACAAGTCGTTGATTTCCTTGTCACGGACGATGCCCGATCGGGACGATTGACAAATAAAACAACTTAACGTGTCAAAGCCGTATCGAGACGCGGAGCTTGTTGGCGTGAGCGCCATGATCTTGTCCTCGGTTAGGCATTGACATCGCCAATGCCAAGAAAGGGCAGCTCTCTTGCCGTAGGGCCTGACTTCGGCGATATTCATTGGATAAGCGTCATCCGCGAATGTCCACCGATTATCGTACCGGGAATTGCTCAGCTCAGGTTCAGGTCAATGCGTCGCAACTGGATTAGCGTTCTGCTCTTTGCGCTTGCTTTGGCCATTCAGGCCTTGGCTCCGACGGCGGCTAACGTGGCCATTGCGCAAGGCTCCGCCGAAACGCGGCAATCCCTCGCCCTTTGTTCACAGATCGGCGACGTTCCCGCTGACGACTTTGGTCGATTGCCGGGCCATGGCAATCATCACTCCGGCGCTTGTCTTCTTTGTCAGATCTGTTGCGATGGAGTCGCGCCTTTCGAGGCGAGGCCCAGTCAGGTCTGCAGGGCGCCCGTCCAGTGGACCGCGCTCGCCTGGATGGCCATGCATAGCGCCATGCCGGCGCCTCGTGTCGAGCATTCGCGTCAAGCTCGCGCGCCTCCAGCCTTCTCCTGAACTGTTCAGATAACCGCGTTTGAAAAGTCCCCATCCTCTCACGAGGCTGCGCGGGCGAACAGAACGCAATGGACTATGAGGCCGAGAGAGACGGCCATCGGGAGAAAACGCCATGCTTCAAAGTAAACAGGCAAGCGGCCTTGCCGCCCTTTTGCCAACGCGTGAACTAGCTCCGTCATCCACCCAGTTGACCGACGCCATTGAAGGCCGGGCGCAGGACTTTGCGGTCGCGGACCTTCAGACTTTTCCCATTTCAGCGGACAATACACGATCGGAACGAAGCTCGTCGCCGGATAGCTCGGAGCATCGTGGAGATAATCTGCACGGAACGCTGACGCGGAAGGCGATCGCCAGTGCGATTGCAAACCGTTGCGAGAGTGTTTCTCAGATTGAGGCAAAATCGCTGCTCGACGAGGTTACCAAAGCTATCGTAGACGCCCTGGCTCGCGGCGAGGATGTGCAGTTTCGTAAATTCGGATCATTTGTCGTTCGCGAGAAGAGCGCACGCCCGGGCCGTAACCCTCGCACAGGTGTAGAGGCGCAGGTGTCAGCACGCAAAGTGGTGATATTCAGAGTCTCGTCAGACCTTCAAGAAGCCGTCAATGGGGAGATGCCAACCAACGCAGTGGAGAACCGTGGCGCCACCGCAGCGAGGTTGATTGATCTTGAGCGTAGGGCGCAATTTGGGCGGTACGATTCTGGCACGCCAAAACATGGAAATTCAGCCGCTAAGCTTGCGGAATAGTCTATGCGCCTTGCGCAGACGAGCAGCTTAGCGACGCAGGGTTGACGGTGGCCATCGTTTATAGAGGCAGCCGAAAACACGAACACGCGCGACATATTCGGCGCTCTGCGAGCGAGTTTGGTGTCGCGCCATCAAACAGCAGATATCCCGGACGCTCGCGGCGTCCCCTGTCGTTGCGGGGGCAGCACTTCAACGCAGGAAGGAACGTCGATTGGGTGAGAAGGAGAATTTTATCGTCCTCTCGGCCTTGATGGGATGTATCGTGATCTTAGCCATGCTCGTGGGCGCCACGCTTCTGCGTTAGCCTTGGCTTCTTGTCATCAAGGCATCTTTCGGGATCGATAGGTTAAGTCAGCATCAGCATCAGCAGAACGGAAGCGAATTAGCGGTTATGGCGCTCGCGCAAGACGGTCATTCCCAAATGACGTATCGTGGCCTATCAAGACGCGGGACAAGCAAAGGAGATTTAGATGCCAAATCTCCAGAAGTGACTGGCAGATGAGGGAACAAGAGACTCTGCTCCAGTTCCCTCATTCTTATCCTCAGCTGCCGTGCGAGATTATCGGCGCGAAGTGGATGAGCGCGAACACCAGAGCAATGCCGCCGACAATCCAGACCAACTGCTTCAAGATGGCTCCGGTGTCTCTCTTAATAGCCATTTAGGTACTCCTAACATCCCCACGGGTAACGGAGTAAGCGGATCGGAGGGATGCTAAAGCCGACTCCGCCCAACTCGAGTTTGTTTATTAGAGGCCATGCCGACAGAGTATGCCGCTCAATTTGCCTGAGATCCAATTGACAACAGTTGCGAAAGGATTAGTAGCCCCGTCCAAAGCAAGACGGCCTCCAATCTCGTCCGAGTTATGAACCGCACCAAAATGCCCCGCTCGGAAGAGACCGAGCGGGGAAGTTCTGGGAGTCCCCACGCGTAAGGAGTGCACCGCGTGAAGCTGGGTAAACCGAATATTCGGCTAATCTATCCATAACGCTCTCTCTTGGCCGAACTGGCACCTGATCCGACTGAAAGAGCCTCACAGCTTTTCGGACGCCGCTTGCGAAGATGACTTGAAATGTCAGCTTCTGGCACGGCGAGTTGTCCTTCCTCATTGATCATGCACGAATGCAGCTGAGGATATGTTTCGGGTCACGCTAATGAGGCCTAGAGCCGTCCGATCGGAAAAGATGAAGCCCTGCAAGACGCACTTTTCCGTGTTTTGAAAGCGTATGCGCGCACAGGAACTTGGACCAGGGACGGTACAACAAGGAAGACCTGATTGGCGCTATCAAAGGGGATGACATTTCGAGGGGCGGAGTTCATGTCGCGCACCTCGCGCAATTGCCATACGAGACTTTGCTGGGAAAAGAAGCAGCTGAGACCCCAATAGAAGGCCAAGGCCGCCGAGAGCCAACACGCGATTTCGATCATGGGAGTTCTGGTCACGCAAATCCGAAATTCGGACGCAAAGAAATCGGGTGCTGTATTCCAGCCAAGGGCGTAAGCGCAAAGAAGCGCTATGGCGTAAGATGCGCTCAGCGCGCACATGCAGATCAAAGCCGACGTCCAGACGAAACGTGATTGTGAGCGCCTGCCGTTTCTAATGTTCTTGCTCTTGTCCATGTGGATGGTCTCCATATTTGTGAGCGGTCGTGGTCAAAAGGAGCGGCTCGCAAAGCGCCACCCTAGTCTCTTCAGCGCGATCCGCGTATCCAGAGCTTTCCGATTGCTCGCGTAGTTTTGTTTGACGCTGCCTCAATCATGATGCGGCGCCTATGATACGAGCGAGATTGCGTTCCGAGACCTCCCATAAATTCACGCAACGCCGCGTGGCCATTGCAGGGAGGGCTCTGGCGCAAATGCTTAGCTTTGCGGGCCTTGGCTAGGGGTATCTCTAAGTTCGCGCGCGCAGGCGGATAGTTCGGAGAACTAATGCCTTCTCACGTCGCGTAACCCGCAAAAGCGGATCAGACGCCGCGCACGGGGGGCGGGCGTGGCGATGAGGGTGCGCGCTCAGGCGCGATACGAATTGCGTCGACGCTACCTTCGCGCCCCTGCGGGGCCTCTGTTTCAGAATGTGCAAGGACGGCAACTACAACATCCCTGGCGCCGGGCTCCGCCAACGTTCCATCGTGCAAAATACAGCAAAGACCATGCTGGTGGAGGGGGGACGTCGGCGAGATCGGGCCGCCATCTATCCCGGTCGCCTGCTTTGACGCACAGGTCACGCCGAAAAATGCGCCACTCTCTTCACCCGGAGCGGACGACCCGATTCCAAGCCCCGCGATCACGACTTGCAACAGCAACAGGCAAACGGCCATCATCGCGACAGACGCGCGCGCGGCCTTTCTCTGTGCTGTAAGGGGCTGGAACACTTTGGAGGACTCGCCATTGACTTCTGGAGGCTAGGTCGAAAGGTAACCTCGGTCAAGGCCCCCGGTGTGCGCTTGGCGTGAGTGTAAGACGGGGGGGGGGGGGGCGCGTTCTCCCCCAAAAACACTGATTTTACGGCCGCATCTGTTTGAGGGGGTGTTGTT
>Ga0182030_10022519_pt1 | contig 11718 bp, 17 predicted proteins | sample 812S3MmetaG_FD_121299 | JGI IMG/M metagenome (GOLD analysis project Ga0182030, IMG submission 121299) | Permafrost microbial communities from Stordalen Mire, Sweden - 812S3M metaG (Illumina Assembly) | ecosystem: Environmental > Terrestrial > Soil > Wetlands > Permafrost | place: Sweden... | reverse complement strand
CCGTGCGCTATCTGGCAATGGTGGATGGTGGGCGCTGACCCCTCGAAACTGCTGCCGTTTCTCGGCCGGGAGTGGGAGCTTTGCAACGCGCTGGCCGTCGTGGATTTGCTCTTCGTAATATAGAGGAGCCAAAGGGCCGCGGCCTGTTTTTGGGCTTCGGGGCAAAAAATGCGGGAAAAGATGGGGGCAAGCGGCTTAAGCGGTTCGGTCTGAGGTATTCCAGAAATATACCCTATGAAGAAACTCCTCATCTCTCTCACTGCTATCGCTACCATCTTTTCGCTGGTGGCTTGTGAAAACCTTTCCCCGACCGAAAAAGGCGCTGCCTATGGTGCCGGCGCGGGCGCCATCCTGGGCGGCGTCATCGGCAAGAACGTCCGGTCCGCCGGAATCGGCGCCCTCGGCGGCGGCGTGGCTGGCGCCCTCATCGGAAATCTGGTCGGCCAGAATCAGCCGCCGCGGCCGGTGATGCCCGCGCAGCCCTCGCAATACGGCTACGCCCCGCAGCCGCAATCGGCCTACCTCTCGCCGGCGTACCTCGGCTACCTCCCATACGGGCGGATGCTGACTCACCGGCTCGTGGAGAGTCCCTACCACGACGGACTGGTGATTGATGTGGTTGGCATTCCGCGCGGCGCCATTCTGGTCGACCGCCGGGTCGGCCGGAAATTCCGGATGCCGTAACCGGGTGGCTGACACACAGGAACGATCATCATGGACGACATCAAGCATCATCAAGTCGCCCTCGATTTGCAGCAGGGCACGATAAAGGCGGAACCAGGCGAAGACATCGGGCAACTGATCATGGAAAGGCATCCGTGCGCGGTGATCGAGAACGAGGACGACTATTCGGTGCTCGCCCTTTCCGGTCCGGCGGTAAGCGGCGATGGCAGGGAACTGATGTTCCTGGGGATCATCCGAAAGGATTTCGGCAGCACCAAGGAAATTGCCGACAAGGGTAAGGAGATGGCAGATCAGTTCTACGAGACGCTTTCGCTGGCGGTGACGATCCAAGGTCTGGATATCGAGCAGGAGACTGAAGTGAGCGAGATCTTGGCTAAGATCGGCCCGGCGCTTCGCGGCCTGCAGAGATTTTTCCCCGTGGATGGGGATGCGGCAACGGACCTTCGCCGAGCGATCATCCTGCTTGCCCTGCTTCCCTCAACCTTGCCCGCGGAGATCGATAACGACACCCGCACGATCTTTGTCCGCCCGATGAGTTTCTTGGCCGGCAGCCTCGGTTGCCTGGTGCGCGCGGATCTGGCCCGGCTGAGCCGGCGCACCTGGTCGGCCACCATGGACCGGGATTTCCTCCAGGCTCACCTGGCCCTCTATATCGCCTACCACAACGGGTATCCGGTATAGGAGGGCAAGGCAGGGGACCATTTGCCCAGGCACTTCGCCTTCGTCAATGACTATGCTCGGCAATGACTCCGGGAGAGGGCGGCGGTTGGGTCTGTTCGGCCGGCAAAGCAATAGTCGAACTGTATTCAAAGGCGGGCGCAGTCTGTGCGCATCGCACCTCCGGCTTCCAGTCTTCCATCGAAATCAGTTTGGGAGCCCGGCCCCGGTCGCTCCAAGCCACTGCCACGGGTTTGAAGGCGCAGCCGTCCCTTAGAATCGTTGTGAGGTTCGTAACGGGCGTCACCAGATCAGGGCGCAAGTCCTGTTCGTCCCACCGCAGCGTGCTAAGAGCTTCGGCGACCAGTTCCTTTGCCAGAGACCGGTCGTAACGTTCCCGACCATACGTAAGTCGTTTCGGAGAGCGGGCATCGCTGCGAACCATGGACTGCTCCAGCCACTCGACCGTCTTCATCGGGCAGTATTTCGGGTTAAGGGCGAAACTGACTTGCAGCAGTTCATCCACGGCGGTCTCCCTCTCCGCCTGGGTGGGAATGGTCCGGATTTGCCCCAAGACATCTGCTACTGGGTCATTGAGTCGATCTACCGCCGGATTCAGTTCGATGAGATGGGCGAATTCGTGTTCCGCGATGTGCTCGACGGTGGTATGGCGATATTGCGTGGGGTTCTTTGCCGTTAGCTCATCAATGGCTGACGCCCACAACCTGCCGGTTTCGTGGTGCTGATAGAAGGAAAGGGTGCCGGCTTTGGAAGATGCTTCGGCAATATCCATGTCTTTGTGGGGGCGCATTGGGGCACCGATTTCCACAATCGGATTTTCCAGACCTGCGAAATCGTCCGCCTTCTCCCGAAGCTTAAGGATGGTCTCGGCACAGGCCACCGCGTCCTTCACGAACACCGCCTTATGAACCCGAAACTCGATGTTTTCAAGGGTGAACCTCGATTCTCCGTACCCATTAAAAGTCACCTGGAATCGGTAGCCGGCACAGCGAAGTTCCGTGCAATCGCCGACCCGCTCCAGCAGAGCGGAGGACTCCTTGAACGCCTTGGTGATGTCTTTCGAGAGGTCATCCAGCCAGCATTTAAGCTGCTTTGATTCCTGAGAGATTCGCTCCTCGAAAACGATCTCGTGCGCAAGGGTCGTCGCCTTCAGTCGCCAATCCCTCGGGATCGTCTGTGTCTGCGCCTCTTCGTTCATACCTTGTAGCATACCCGACTTGATGGAAAAAAGCCAGCCCAATTGCATTAAACTCCTCGCGTGGTGAGGATTCCACCCCAAGATCCTTGTTTGGCGGCCTCCGCTTAGAATGGCATTGCTGACACAGAAATTGGCCGTCGAGAGCCGATGCGGGCGCAAAATGCGACCAGCCAGAACAGCGGATCCTTCTGCTTGGAGTTTGCCGGGAGCCGCCGGCTCGGATGCGCGACGTGGACGGCGTGGGGCAGGGCCGTCTTGATGAGGTTCGGCAGCCAAGTGCGCCGGGATTAAACTTGCAATATGGAACATGCGGGAAAATCCGGACGATCCGATGCTGGCGATGCTCTTTGATGCCGCCTGGCGGGTGCAGTTGCGCATCGGCGTGACTGATCGGCGCGACCAGAAGACCTTGCTGTGCGCGTTCATCTCGACCGGACACGGCACGGATGACCTGCCAGCCTACGTGCGACGGAATGACATCCCCCGCGACATCATGGACTCATACACGCTGACGCCGGAGGAGAAGGCATACGTCGCAGGGTCGGATATGAGCGCCCTGCCGGCCTCCCTCGAAGAAATCAGGGCGGCCATTGCCGGCGCCTGATAGGGCGCGGTGGCGCTGGCGGTGGATGGCGGAAAAATCGGGGAATGTCTTGAACAACAGTGGGGAGGCAGGAAAATCCGAGAAGGATGAACAGAACGAGAACCGGGCAGGTCATACCGCCGAAGATCCTCAGGGCCATTGACCATGTCCGGAGATTTTTCCCGACGGTGGATTTGGTGGTCTTCAACGCCCAGGGCGACTGGTTCTACACGAGCGAAGATTTTGAAAGCGTGAGTTTTGAAAACGCGCCGATTGACGACTCGATCCTCGACGATGCCGTCAACGAGGCGAAAATGACTGCGGGATTCCCATCGGTGTTCCAGGCTTACACCGTCGACCTTTGAGCGGGCGGGCGGCTTCGGTATCTTGGTGATGAAAATCACCGAATTTGTCGAGTCGCACCGCAAGGGGAACTCGAAACCAAAGGCAGCCATTATTGAACGCTGGAACACCCGCGTCGTGCCGCGCAGCCTGCATACGACCGGACGCGCCGGGGCCGCGGCCTATCTGGAATCCTACGGGCGCGGGATCGCGGCCCCGAAGGTCATTGAATTGGCCCTTTGCGCGGAAGCGATGGGGGCACCGGAGATGGCTGCCGGGTTTTGGGAAAAGGCGTTCAGCCTTGCAACCGGGCAGACCGAGCGCTTCGAGACGGGGAGCGGCGATACGACCGAGACTGTCAGCGTCTGCACTGATCGGGTCCGCCCCGTGGTTGCCGTGAAGGGACTGCCGGAGCATATGCAGCCGGGCCGGATCGCAACGATGCAGCCGGCGGATGCTCCCAACGATCGCACGGCCTACATCCTGGATCATTCGTACCTCGGCCAACCGAAGCGCGATGGGCACCGCAACGTGGTTTTTTCCGACGCGGAAACCACGGCTCACCAGGCGCGTTCGACCAGGGTCATGGTTCCCTTTTCGCGGCTCTTTGACGAGGCTTGCCGGAAGGTGGCGGGGAAGCTTGGGGCGTTCGTGCTGGATGGTGAGCGCCACTACCTCGATGCGGCCGGGGGCGAGCATCGCAGCGCCGCGCAGGCCGCAACGGAAAATGTGCTCATGGGGAGAGGCGAGGTCCTGCCGATTCCGTGCTACGCGATTTTCAAGGCGCTTTATGCCGACGGCAAATCGCTCCTCGACGCCGATGAGGTCACACGGATCAAGGCCGCCGCGAAGTTTGCCGCCGCGCTTGCCGATACTCTTAACGGCAGGTCGGACTGCCGCGTCGAACTTCTGGATACCGCCTACACGGCCACGGACAAACAATCGCTCGCTGACCGGCAGAAAGCCGAGGGGCGGGAAGGGGAAGTTTGGATCCGGCGGAACTGCACCTATACCGGCGGCAAAGGACACCGGGACGCCATCGTGCGGACCAAATACGTCATCGAGCTAAAAGTTCGGGTGACCGGGTTCACGCCCACGACGGCTGCGGGCCGGCTCTTCGGCGCGATCGAGGTTTCTGACCTCAAGACCGGCAAGCCTCTCGGGAGCGTGGGATCGGGGTTTGATGCAACGACTGCGAAAAGACTCCTCGACGAGCACAATGCGAATCCTGGCAAGCTCATCGTCCAGGTTCGTGCCCAGGGCTACACCGAGGGTGGAAGTTGCCTCTGGCATGCCCGCCTGATCGAGGACGACAACGAGGGATAGCACCCAGGCCAATGGTTGCGCGCCTGTCCTGAAAGGGGCGCGCAACCGGTATCTCTTCCATGTCAGTCATTTTCGAAGTCCTTGCGGTACTGGCCTTTGTCGCCTTCCTGCGTCGTCCGTCCATCGGCCGCGGCTTGCTGCTTACCCTGTTCATATTCTTGCGGAGAATCGGGAGGGGCGGATGTTTTTTGCTCGTCGTATTTATTCTCCTGGCACTGCAAATCCTTGCGCATCTGCTTTTCCTCGGCTGGCAGTTCGTGTCAGGGATGTTTTGAGTGCTCCGGTGAGGGCAGCCTTCAGTTCCTTCATATTGGGCGGCTTTCCAATGATTCTGAACACATCAAGCCGGGCGAGGATGTTGCGATCGAGAATATCCGCGTCGGGCGTCATGAGCACGGCTGGCACATCCAAACCGGCGGCCCGGATTGATTTTAGCACCTCCAGGCCGCTGAACGGGCGCATGCTCTGGTCGATCAGAAGGGCGTTGATTCCCATCGAGGGAATCTTGGCGGTGAAATCGGCGCGGTGGTCGCAGGTGTGGGCCTTCCAGCCATGGAACCTCACAAGGCATGCGAGGGAGCGCCGCACACCGTCATCATCAGCCACGATTAACACCTTCATTTCGTGCCGGATTGAAGCAATATGCACGCCGTGGCGTAGTGCGATTCTCTTCCAACTAGGGAGCTTGGACCCGTGAAATAGTGCTATCTCTGCCAGGCCGCAGCAATAGGGCTAGAGACAGGTGATGCGCGAAACCACAAGATGTTGTGGCGGATCATAAATAGCCACTTGATCTTGCGTACTGGATGCTGTATAAGTACCTCCAATGGAGGCACTCATGCGGATTTTTCTGCCGCTAGTGGGTGTCGCGATTTTGTTCCGCGACATCCATCCTGCCATCGCTGTAGTGTGCGGCTTGGTTGCCATCATCGTTTTCGCGAGCGCCCGCGATATTTCCGCCTCCGGTCGCTATTCACTTCTCCTCTTTGCGGTCGGCGTGGGCGTTCTTGCAGCGAACAGAATCATCCCCTTCGCCGGCGCAATGCCGGCTGGCCTGCTATGCGTCGCCCTGTCGGGGATTCGCCTCAACACTGCGGAGGCGGCGCTGTCTCCGCCCGTGGAGGTGGAAGTGGCGGATGTCGCCCCTGTAGCGCCGGCGCCCCAGGTTCAGGTGCAAGCTCAGGTTGAGACGCGAGTCCAGACCCAGGCGCCACCCGCCCCTCGGCGTGTTGCGCAAAAGTCCCGGCTGCGCACCAAGGAAATGATCGAGGCTCTTTACGAGTAGCAGGGTGGCTTTGGACTACGATGATCCGCTTTCCCCGCATCGGCTGCAACTCGCCGCATTTCTGAACAGCCAGCCGATGGATATCGTCGTTTTGGAAAAATGCCGTGCGCAATCTGATGATCCGCGAGTGCGGGACCTGTGCCGGATGCTCCTGAAGGCGGCAAGGGCCGAGCGGCTGAGCGACATTGCGGGAACGGAAGAGGCCCTTGACGCTCTCCTCATCGAAAGAAACTCAATCTGGATTCGCGACCATCTCAGGGTCGTTCGGTAGTCGTGCGGTAATGGAAGAGTCGGACCTGCTCGCATTGAGGTCTGCGTATCTTCCTGCATGGTTACAAAATCACGTTCCTTTCATTCCGACACGGCACTCGCATATAGGGGAGTCAGAGTCTACCATACCTTTCGCGATTTGGCGGGCGGGAGAGAGAACGCGACGGCGCTCGAATACTGGCTGACATGGCGGTTCTCGGGGCGAGATGCGGATGAGGGCGGAGATGGTCAGTTCGACATCAGGGACGTAACCGCCGCGAGGGAGGACTATACGCCCGTCAAACAGGGGGCCGACTACGTTTCACCCCTTTTACAGCAGCCGTTCATTCGTGATCTCATGGCAAAGATCGACGACGAGTTCCGCAAGCCCCGGGCGGCCCGGGCTTGGGTCACTCACGACGAAAACCCCTGATCTTCCAAGGCCGCGGCCAGCGGTGCCTAGCGGCCTTGGGCGCATGTGGGCGCTTCCCTGGCATCAGGCGGAATAGGAAACGAAAACGAGTTCGGATCCCGGCGATTGTCGAGGCAATCGGCATCGAGGTCTGTGAGGGCGGCATCCAAATAAAGTTTGATCTTGTCGAAGGCATCTTTTTGCTCCGCCTTGCTGTGGCGATCCAGATCGTCGCCATTCCTCGAATGCACGAACAGCGGGGTGACCGAGCCGCCGCGCGTCTCGCAAGGCAGAACGAACGGCCCGGTGATTGCGACGGTAGTGTTGGTCGCTTCAAGGATTTTTTTGGGAAGCGGTGCAGTCGGATGAACCCACAGGCTGTTGTCCGGCTCGCCAACAAGCAGGGCGACCTCATCCGGAAACTGCGCGCGAAGTTCCATGTTCTTTCGGTACAGAAGGAGCCGATCCTTTAAGGGAGTGTTCTCCATTTTAAGCGCCTTGTAGTGTGCGTGCGGACCAAGCTGGCGAAGGTTCGAACCGGAAAAATCCGCGGTTCCCGCCACATAATTGTTAAAGACCTCGATTTCGGTTCCCCGCGCATCGAGATTGGCGCCAAAATACATGTTCGCCGGAAGGAGGGCGGTCTCAGGCGGGAGTCTGATGCTTTCACTCACCACGACCGGGGTATCCTGATATAGGCATTGTATCGCCTCGTCGGGCGAGTTGAAGCTCTCGATGAGAGCCAGGGCCTTCTTGGAATTGACGGTGTAGCGCGATTTCACGGAGGAATCCGTGTCAGCAGCAATCAGGCCGCGGCCGGGGGTCGGTCACCCCAGGGCGAGTTCGAGTTGAACGGGTGGCGTCGAAGCCGGCTCGGTAAAGTTCGGTCCGTCCATGTACCGCTGGACCTGTCCATCGGGGCAGGCTCCAACCACGACCCGCAGGAAGTTCCAGTCCCTGAACCTTTCCAGCAGTTCGGCCAGAACATCCGCCTCGCTCATCACGTCATGGGACGAGAAGAGAACGTGCGGGTACTGCTCTGAAAATCCGCGCAGCGCCGAGAATTGGAACTGGGAATGCTCCTCGCCGGGCACGCGCATGCCAACGGTTACCGGGTTGCAGTTGTGAGGTTTCCCCTCATCTGTCCGGCAGTCCCCATTCCGCAGAAGCGCGGCGGCCGCCCCCGCCGCCGCGGACAGGGCGGGCGTATGCGCCTTGACCGCCTGATCGGCCTCCCTTTGCGATGCATGGTGGAATTCGATCCGGGCGAGGACGGGACGGAAATAATGCGGCTGGTCCATGCAAAGGAGATACAGGCCGCGGCCGGGGCACCCTGGAGGTTGCGCTGGCGGCAAAGGTGAAATAACCTGGGAAGGCGTGTATTGGATCGTCCAGGACTGCTTCTCGAACGAGGCGGGATGGGCCGATTTGCTTCAAATCCTGGAGGCGTTCGGCCTTCCGCATTCCGTTCACTCAATCGTTCCCGGCACGGATGAACTGGCGCCCAAGGCCGCGCCGGTGGGGCGGGTTCTTGCAGTCGGCTCATACGCGCTCCGGCGGGTTGTGCGGGCGAACAACTGGACGCCGGGCGTTTTCGACCTCAAAGATTTTACGCACGCCGACTTCTGGCGCCACTGGGACGACCGGCTTCTGAACGCAGGGACGGAGACGGAACTGCGGAGCGTTTGCGACACCGCCGAGTTCAGGGAATGCGATCCGTTCTTTCTGCGGCCGGCAAACGACGAGAAGCCGTTTCCTGGCAGACTTTTCACGAGGGCGAAATTCGAGGAATGGTCGGCGAAAATCGCGCGGCGGGCGGAAAGCCGTCTTCATTCCGTCACCCGCGTAATGATCTCCGCGCCCAGGGAGATCTATTCGGAGTTCCGGACCTGGATCATTGACGGCAGGGCTGTCACGGGATCCAGCTACAAGCTTGCCGGCGTGCTGAACACCGCCCTCCCGGTGGATGATGAGGTCACCGGGTTTGCCGAGGCCTGTGCGCGGATATGGAGCCCGCGGCGGGCGTTCTGCCTGGACATCGCGAAGACTCCGGGCGGACTCAAAATCGTGGAAGCCAACACGATCAATTTCGCCGGCTTCTACGCCGCGAACGTCGGACGAATCGTCGAGGCGATCGAGGGACTTTCGGAAAGCTGACTCACCGATGCGCTATCAGTATCTGGCACATGCCAGACAACAATCACAAAGGCGAACCCGCCAACAATCCTTTCGACGAATTTCCAGTAGTTTATTCGTATTCCCGCAAGCAGGCGATTGAGGACGGCATCCAGATTGACGTGTCCACCGTCGCCAAGGAGGCCGGGTTCAAATTTCCGGTGTTCGTGACGAGGGGAGTGTGGGAGAAATACGTCCGCGTCCCGGACGGGGTCACGGACCAGGATGAGGCAGGAAGGTTGTGGGACATTCTTAACTTGCTGCGATTCCAAATCCGCAAGAGCGAAGGCGGAGACATCCTGCATTTCCATCTCCACGTGCGCAACGACAACCGGCGCGGTACGCCGCCACTCGTGACCCTAAAATCCATTTGCGGTCCGCTCGATATCGACGATCCCGCGCCCTCAATAACCATCCTCCTCCCTGGCGAAGACTAAGCCGTATCTGGGACATGATTATCCTTAAACCAGAATGCAGGCGGATCGACCTGGCTCCTGACTATCATATCGACATTGCTCCCGGGGACCATTTGATCATCCGCGCAGGCGTCACGCTGAACAAGCCGGCCGCGGCCGGCTTTTTCCATTCCAACCTCATCCAGCGGGCCGAAACGCTGCACTGGTTCAAGCGTCAGCTTCCGCAGGGCGGTAAGCGCTGGTGGTCGAGGGCGGGAGTGGATTTCTTCTTCGCAATTCCGAAGGCGCAGATCGCCGTTTCCGAGCAGCCGGGATATTCATACGTGCATGCGGAAATCGGCGGCGTGCCCGTGACCTTCAATGTTTCCGGCGGAACAGAGAACGGCTGGACGGACTGGGTACGGGAGAACGTCTCCGTCGGAATCAATCACCCGATCCGCGACCTCAAACGCATCGCCGACGCGGCAATCTCGGCGGAGGAAGCAACCAGGCGGGGGATCGACGTCACTCTCGAACCGATGTCCCCGGAAGATCGGAAGGCGTTCGACCAGGCCGCGGCCAGGGTGGCGCTCTCGGGGAAGCTGCGGGCGGGACTGACGATCGTGCTGGCGGAGGGTTATTCCTACGGGGAAGAGAAAGAGCTTCAGGTGGAGCGGAAGATCGGCCGCCAGATCATCGCCAGCAGCCGGTCCGGATCGAGTATTCGCGTCAGATACTCCAACATCGACTGGCTCGCGTCCGCGGCCAGGCAGGAGAGGGGGAGAAAATGATCAGGCAACTCACTCCGGCGAGATCGGTCTGTCTGAACGCCCTTTCCCGCAGCGTGGCGTCCGTCAGGATACTGACCGCCCATATCGTCATCGACAGCCAGCACTACGTCGTGTCCGGCAAGCTGTCCGGCGAACGGCTTCGCGCCGCGGCCATGAGCAATTACGCCGCATCCGAGAAGATGTACAATAAGGCCGGCTGCGACCCTGTTGAGGAATCCGAAGTTCCAGACTTCTGGAAGCGCGTCGAGGCTGCCGTGGCCGCCGCAAAGAGAGCGCAACGTCCAAGCTGATAGTGTCCCCGCTAGCCGGGACAACTCGTTGACCCTTCAAATTCGCATTCGTATCTTCGGCCGGCCTGCATGCTCACCCTCTTCCACGCAACTGACCCGCACGGCAAGCTCGGCCATATTCAACGGACTATTGAGCGCGCGGCTTGTCACAGCCTGATCGCGGTCTCCGGTGACATTCGAGATTGGGACGGGAAGGCTTCGGTGGCCCAGATCGAGGCCACTCTCGGTGACTTGAGGAAACTCGCCGCCCAGGCTGCGGCCAAGGATATCACCCTAACGTGTTGTTCGGGCAATCACGACGATTGGAGCACCCCCGACTTCTACAAGGATTACTGGCTCGACGTCCATGATGCGAACCTGCATGGCGATTTTACCAACACGGTTCTGAATCTTGACGGTCAGGAATTGTTACTCACGTGCATGCCATGGCGAAATTATGAACTCTCTGTGTGGCCGGCGTGGCTTGATCCGACCAATGTGACCGAGCGCAGGCGCTGCATCCGCGACCTTGCCGCCCAGGAAAGAATAGAGCAAATGCTTGAACAGGGAAAACGATGGCGGGATGAAAGGGGGATTCCGTGGGGATGGCTTCACCACAACCCTCCATCCTTTACCACCGCTTCCGCGTCTTTTGAGGCAAGCTATATTCTCAAAGAGTGGATCGCCTCCTATCGGCCGACAGCGGTGCTTTGCGGGCACACCCACAGCGCCCCGTTTCAGAAGGATGGAAACGCCTGTGATCATCTCGACGCAACGCTTGTTTCCAATCCTGGCCGCACGCCCGATCAGATCCGCTTCAATGTGATCAGCATCGAACACAAGAACGGCGGATGGGTCGCATCGGGCAAGACCGTTACCGAACGCATCCCGACCGAAGAACCGCCCGAAACACCAGGACGGCTTCCTCTTCATGTTGGCGGCATTCCGCTGATCACAGAGAACGATGAAGTCGAGGAGTGGCTTCTGCGCGTGCGCCGGCGCCCGAAGTGAGGGATTGCGCGGGTGGTGGAGAGCGGCTTTTTCCGGCCGGTGCGAAGGGTATCAATCATCTCCACAAAGGCCAAAAAAGCGGGGATGATTGATCCGCATCTGTGGTGCGAATGGGGGGATTGAGGGAGCGGCTGGTGAATACGCAAAGCAGCGTACACTGAAAAAAACCGAAACTTTTTTCTCGCTTTTTTTCTTCATCTGTGTATAGTTGTTATGGATGGAAACCACAATTATCGTTTCGTCACAATCGACCATCGCGAAATCCACGATCGCGAGCGAGCCGGTCAGCAAACTCGTGGAATTTCTGAGCGAGTGGGACT
>Ga0182030_10022518_pt1 | contig 11719 bp, 4 predicted proteins | sample 812S3MmetaG_FD_121299 | JGI IMG/M metagenome (GOLD analysis project Ga0182030, IMG submission 121299) | Permafrost microbial communities from Stordalen Mire, Sweden - 812S3M metaG (Illumina Assembly) | ecosystem: Environmental > Terrestrial > Soil > Wetlands > Permafrost | place: Sweden... | reverse complement strand
CGTCCCCGCCACCGGCATCCCCAATGCGCAAGATGCTCCGAAAGATGCCGCCAAAGACGCGCCCAAAGAAAACTCAAAAGAAGGTTCAAAGGAAACCCCGAAAGACGCCTCCCACCGCCTCACCTCCGGCTCCTGGACCCTCCCGGTCGCCTTTCCACCCGGGCCGCCCGCCTCCCCCATTGCCTTCACCCCCGATGGCAGCAAGCTCATCTACGTCCGCCTCGAAAGCATCTACTCCGGCGACCGCCGCCAGAGCTCCCCGCAGGTCCTCGACCTCGCCACCGGAGCCTCTGAGCCCATCACCACCCACACCCAGTTCGCCAGCTTTCCCGTCCCCTCCCCCGACGGCCAACACGTCGCCTACATTTACCCGCGCGACGGCCAGGACAGGAACTACAACGACATTTACATCACCGCAGGTCTCAACGGCGACGGCGAGAATCTCACCCACACTCTCGACCGCAACGTCTTCCGCGCCATCTGGACACCCGACAGCCAGGCCATCGTCACTGGCGCCAACGACGACGCCACCACCGCCCTCTGGCTCCAGCCGCTAACCGGCCAACCCACCCGCCTGCCCCTCGGCAATCTCTCCGTCGCCGGAGCCTACTGGCTCGACGCCACGGTCGGTCCGCAAGGCCAGGTCGCCTTCCTCGCCAGCGCCCCCCACCATCCCGCCGAGCTCTACATTTTCGACTCGCCGGTCAGCCCGCCGCGCCAGCTCACTCATTTCAACGACACCTTCGAAGACGCAACCGCCATCACCCTGGGAAAGAGCGAAGTCATTCACTGGGCGAGCCCTGATAAACCTGCTTCGCCCAAGTCCCCACCCGCAAAATCGTCGAAATCCTGGCCCATCAACGGCATCCTCACCTACCCACCCAACTACACACCCGGCAAGAAGCTCCCCCTCGTCCTCTACATCCACGGCGGCCCAACGTCGTCCTCCAAGGACACATTCAGCATCTTCGCGCAGATGATCGCCGCGCAAGGCTGGCTGGTCTTCGAGCCCAACTACCGCGGCTCCGACAACCAAGGCAACGACTTCGCCCGCTCCATCGTCGATGACTCCGGCGAAGGCCCCGGTCGCGACGTCCTCGCCGGCGTAGAAGCTGTCAAGAAGCTCGGCATCGTCGACGAAGCTAACATCGCCGTTACCGGCTGGAGCTATGGCGGCTACATGACCAGTTGGCTCATCGGGCACGCCAGCTTCTGGAAAGCCGCCATCGCCGGCGCTCCCGTCACCAACCTCCTCGACCAGTACAACCTTTCTGACTCGAACGCCGCCCGCGCAACCGCCATCGGCGGCTCGCCCTACACCGGCGACTGGATGAAGCACTGGATCGACCAGTCCCCCATTACCTACTACCAAAAAATGGTGACTCCCACCCTCGTCCTCCAGGACACCGGCGACTACCGTGTCACCATCACCCAGGGCTACGAGCTCTACCACGCCCTCAAAGACCGCGGCATCCAGACCGAGTTTTACGCTTACCCCATCGGAGGCCACAGCCCCGCTGACCCCGTCCGCATCCGCGACGTCTACCGCCGCTGGATCGAATGGCTCGACCTCTATCTGCCTCACAATTGACGTTTCCGCACAGGGCAGCCGGCGCCGGGTAAGATAATTTGTCACTCCAGAAAGCTCTCGGCGCGCCGCGTGTCCCTCGACCAGCGCCGCGCCCACTCGAAAGCGGAGATACTCGTGAACGCGTCCCAGACCCGCCTCTCCTCAGTATCGAAAATTTCCTCGATTCCCCGTTTTGCGTCGGCACAATGTCTTCGCGGTGGATGCCTCGTTCTCCCGGTTCTACTCTCGGCATGTGGCGGCGGAGGCGGCTCCTCCACCCCACCCCCGCCCGCCACCTACACCCTCGCCGTCAATACCGCATATCCGGCAAGCGGCGTTTCCATCACCGTTTCCCCGGCCGATAATTCCGGGGCATCCAGCGGGACCGCTCCTTTCATGCGAACGTACAACTCCGGCACGACGGTCACTCTCACCGCTCCCGCCAAAGCCGGCAGCAACACCTTCGCGTCGTGGGACGGCTGTGCGCCGACCAACACTCCCGCCTGCACCGTCACAATGAACGGCGCTAAGACCGCCCTTGCGACCTACGCACCTCCAGCCATCACATCGGTGACGGTCGCTCCCGGTCCCACCGCGTCCGCCATCATCGGAACGACGCAGCAATTCACAGCGACCGTCACCGGCAACGGCAACTACAGCTCCGCCGTCACCTGGTCGCTGCTGGGACCACCCGGAAGCACACTCAGCCCCGGCACACTGAGCAGCACCGGCCTTTACACCACCCCTTATCCCGCGCCTGCCTCAGTAACCATCGTCGCCACCAGCAACCAGGACACGACCGTCTCAGGCAGCACCACCCTGACGCTCAACGCCCCCGCCACCGCCGCCGCACCCGCGCTGACCGTCGATACCACCGCCGCTACCCACGCCATCAATCCCGACATCTATGGCATGGACGCCTATCAGCTTCAAGCCTCCGTCGCCACCGCCACCAGACTCCCCGTAGCCCGCTGGGGAGGCGACAATACCTCCCGCTACAACTACCTCCTCAAAGACACCAACGCCGCCGGCGACTACTACTTTGAAAATGAATCCGGCTCCTACGCTGTGGGCCCCACCGGCTTCTTTGACGATCTGGTCACCGCCGATACCGCGACTCACACCAAGACCATGGGCACGGTTCCCGTCCTCGGCTGGGTGGCCAAGGATTCTACGAGCTGCAGCTTCCCCATCTCCCTCTACCCCAACCAGCAGGAAGTTGAGACCAATCGCGGCTGCGGCAACGGTGTGTATGCCCAGGGAGTGAATGGCTGCGCCAGCAGCGGCGGCTGCGATATCACCGGCAACGATCCCACACTCACCAGCACCGCCGTCGGACCTTCCTTCGCGGGCGCCTGGGTCACCTCGCTGGTCGGCAAATTTGGCATCGCGGCCAACGGAGGCGTCGCCTTCTACGACCTCGACAACGAGCCCAGTTGGTGGGACGCCGTCCATCGCGACGTCCACCCCAATCCCTCCACCTACGACGAAGTCACCAACAACGGCCTCGCTACCGCCCAGGCCATCAAGGCTGCCGATCCCACCGCTGCCGTGAGCGGCCCCGTCGTCGACTACTGGTGGAATTACTTCTACTCCAAAAAGGACATCGAATCCGGCTGGGGATCAGCCCCCTGCTACCAGCCCTGGGATAACCCCGTCGATCGCAAGGCGCACAAAGGCGCTCCGTTTCTCGAATACTACCTGCAGCAGTTCCAGGCCTACGAAACCGCGCACGGCCAGCGCCTGCTCGACTATCTCGACCTGCATACTTACTTCGCCGCCGACTACAACGGCAGCTCCGTGGCTTTCTCGACCGCCGGCGATACCGGAGCGCAGCAGGCTCGCCTCAATTCCACCCGCGTCTTCTGGGATCCCACCTACACCGATCCTAACTACCCGCAGCCTAACTACTCGACCGACGCCAACTACACCTCAAACTGCAACGTACCTCTGCAGGCTCCGCAGCTGATCCCCGCTATGAACAGCTGGGTCAACACCGCCTACCCCGGCACCAAAACCGCCATTACCGAATACAACTGGGGCGGCCAGGAACACATCAACGGCGCCCTGGCCCAGGCCGACATCCTCGGCATTTTCGGTCGCGAAGGCCTCGACTTAGGCACTCTCTGGGGCCCTCCCGATCCAACCTCGCAGGTCCCCGGTCTGATGGCCTTCGAAGTCTTTCGCAACTATGACGGCAACGGCTCCCAGTTCGGCGACCAATCCCTCACCTCCACCAGCGCCAGCCAAGGCCAACTCTCCATTTACAGCGCCCTGCGCAGCAGCGACAACGCCCTCACCCTGCTCATCCTGAACAAAACCTACGGCGACCTCACCGGCCCCATCTCTCTGCAAGACCTGACCACCAAGGCCACCACCGCCAAGGCCTGGCTCTACAGCATCGCCAACCTAGCCGCCATCACCGCCCAACCCGACATCGCCATCACCCCACCGCCCAACGGAAGCACTACCGCAAAAATCACCACCATCTTCCCCGCCCACTCGATAACGTTGCTCGTCATACCGAAGCAATAAAGAGTGCAGATCCCCATCCACAATCGCCGTCATCCTAACGAGCGAAGTTCAAAAAAACTGTCATCGCTGAGCGAGCGCAGCGAGTAGAAGGACCTGCGTTGATTCCAGCCTCAAATTCGCACTCGACAGTTCCCTCACTCCACATACGTCCCTCGCGGTGGCAACCTCAGCTCCCGTCTCGCAAACAGCCGAAACTCCATCGGAAACATCGGCACATGCTGCACCCAGGCATCCTGCACCAGCCCCACGCGGCACCAGCGCCGGAACAAGCACATCCACCAGTCCGCATGCGGCGACACGCGATTGTCGGGAAACGCCAGCTCAAGATTCGTGTACACCGTGTACATGAATCCCAGCATGGAATGGGCAAACTGCAAGGCATACGCTCGACTGGCCTCCGCTGTCATCGTTGGCGAACTCGGCGCTGTCCAAGCCACTATCGTTACTTCGGACGTCGGCCGCGGATCATTCAGCGCCGCCTCCAACCCCGCCAGCTCAGGCCGTGCCCGCAAATCGGCAAGAATCCCTTCAAACTCCTTCAAATGATCGCTGAGATGTTTTTCCATCTCCGGCGTCCGTGGATACCAGATGGAATACATCCGCTGAAACAGCGCTTCGATCTCGAACGCTGATTGCTCCCTGTCCGCGCCGCTCGGCAGGCGCATCTCGCGTGGCGAAAGCGCCGGCTGGATAGCCGTCATCGCCACATGATGGCCGAGACACCGGTAGCTCTCAAATTGCGTCTCGGTGAACCACTGGTTCCCCGTCATGTCATGCGGAAACACATCATGCCGCAGCTTGTACGCCAGCAGGTCGGCCGGCTCATCTCCCACCAGCGAAGACTTCACGTACAGCAGTATGCCGGTGTACTTGTCATCGTCCGATTCCTGCAGACATTCGCAGGCCCGCGGGCCATCCGCCCCATAGTCGCCCATCTCTTCCTTGGGCGGCGGATACTGGATCGTTCCCACCACGCAATGCGCGCTGCTGTACCCATCCTCCCCAATCCGCAGCGGCCGCAAATCCAGGTCAATCTCCACGCCAAAATCCATGCGGCACTTGGCGATCGCCGTACCCATGCCTTCAAACTTCATCTCTGGATCGGCTTCCGCATCGCTCACGATGATGTACTTGCACCGCCGCCTCACCAGTTCATACAAGCCCATGTTGTCGAAGTGCCCGCCATCGCTCAAATTGACGTACTGCGAAGCATCATCCACTGACCCAAGCAATTCATGCAGCAGCCAGTATCCAGGAAAATTCGGCGTCGGACGACCACTCGTCGCCCGCCACTCCTTGCGCCGCCGCGGATTGGTGATCCACCACCCCAGCCGCACATTGAAAAACGTCATCAAAAACGCCAGCACTGGATTGCTGTTGTATCCCATATTGGGATTGACCGCCGCGCCTGAAACCGCCACCGCCGTATCCACGTGAATGCCCTTCTCGCGATAGGCATACTCCTCAGTAGGCACAAACCCATTCAGGCTCACCTCGCCGTGCTTGCCCTGCGTCCATGACACGCTATATCCCGAATACAGCGGCGTGAAGGTGAAGCTGGCACCCTTCCGCTCCTGCGTGGCTAGCTCCTTGCCTGTGGTCAGATTCAGCGTCGCGCAGAAGATGGGAAACGGCCCTTCATACTGTCCCTCCGCCCGCTCTCCTTTTTCATTGACGCCCAACGCGGCGTAGCCCTTGGGCAGCATGTCCCGCACCCGCGGCGGAATCGTCTGATCCGGCAGCCTCCTCTGGCTCACCTTGGTGCGATCGTCAAACCCCGTGAAGGGATCAGGCTGCCGGTTGTTCAGCGTCGCGCCCAGATAGCAGCGCGTCAGCCGATTGCGATAAAAAGAAATCATCGAAAACTCATTGATATCCACTCGCCAGGCAAACAGCCCCATCACCAGGACATTCACAATCCCGCCCATCAGCAGCGCCACCCAGTATTGCCCCCAACCTGGATCCAAAGCTTTCAACAGAATCGTGAGTGCATCGGCCTCCAGCGAAACCGCGAAGGAGACTAAGATCAGCATGCTCGCCATCGCAGCCGGTCCGGCAATCAGTGCCACGAAATCCATCGGCTTGAATCCCATGATTCCCTTGTCTGTTGGCTTCCCGTCTCCTTTGCCGCTCCAGCTCGCAAAGATGGCCGTCAAATGCGTTGCAACAAACGCTGCCAGGGTGGTCGAGGTTCCCACCACGCCAGTCCCGATCAGGAAGTAAATGACATACGGCCCCAGCAGCGCCAATGCAACCACACCGGCCCACATCAGGCCAAACAGCAGAGACCACGCACGTAACCGAGCCAGCCACTCGCGCCGCGTCTCGGGAAAATCCCTCCCCAGCAGTCCCAATGTCAATTCAATGGCAACATAAGGAATACTCAGCAGCGCCGGCGGCAAAATGACCAGTTGAATGCGCCAGGGATCGATGGACAAAGGCACATGCGTGACTGGACGCTGCAAGCTCGCCGAACCACTGACCATGGCTCCTTCCCGAAAGGAAGCTGCCATCTCTGCTGCCTTGGGCACCAGCGCCTTGAGGATCTTCCCGATCACGCCCATCCCACGATCGACGACTTCCAGCCAGCTAGCATCGCTGAGCCAGAGGGCCAGGTGCTGGCTGCCGGCAACAAATCCCCAGCCCAGCAGGCAAGCCGTCGTCGTCGTAAGACAACCGATAAGCACGAAGCCGAGCGCCGCCAGCACTTGAAGTTTTACGCTGGGAGCAACCCGGTGTGGGCCGCTATGCAGTTTGGTAAACGCTCCCCAGGCCCCGCCAAGTGCGATCACCATCATGACCAGCACCAGCACCAGGCCGCAGCTCAGCGCGAGTGGCACGGTGTGACCCCAGGTATCTTCGCGGTGCATCTGCGACCAGAACGTGACCCACAGCGCGCATCCCAGCCAGGGCAGGATAATTCCCCACTGCACACCCGCATTGGTAAGCAGCTTGGCAGCCCGCTTCCGGTTTGCCTCTTCATGCCTGGCCGCCGATCCATCCCCTTCGTCCCCAATCCGCAGTTGGCGGTACAGGTTGACGCCCAGCATTGCAAGAGAGAATACCGCTGCCGCCAGCGCAACCCATCCCCAACCCGCAAGTCTCGGCGCCAGGCCGCTTCCCGCGTCTGCCCCCGTCAGTAGCGCACTGCGACGATAAATCGATACGGGCAGCAGCAAATGAAGGAAGAAAAACGTTCCGGCAAACCCTGTCACGATCGGAATCTGATTCAGTACCGTGTTCCGCATCCATATCGAAACCAGCGTCCACGTATCGGCGGTGAACCAACCACGCTTCGGCGTCAGGTAGCTCGCATACCGCACCAGCCATTTGATCGGCTCCGGCGAACGCGGCAAGCACCCTGGCTCAGCCTGCGGAACCATCTTGCGAATCACGCTCTCCTGGCCCCCCGGATCGCGCAGCAGCCATCCTCCCAGAAACTGGTGAATATATCCGCCCCCCGATACCGAAGACAGGTAGTCGATCCTCGGCAACATCCCCAACTGCGCCAGCGCCTGCAAAATTCCCAAATTGAAAGTAGCGCTGCGTATCCCCCCTCCCGACATGGAGACACCCAGCAGCCCCCGCTCCGCCACCGACCGGAAGATGTCCGTCTTCGCATCCCACTCATTCTTGGCCAGCCGCTCCTGCTCCAGCAACCATTTGCTGGGAACATAATCGGTCATCACCGCGAGGTATTGCTGCAGCTTCGCATCCTCCAGAAGCGCCTTGGTAAGCAGCCCGATCCCTGCGCCCTGATCCTCGACCCGCAGCATCCTCTTGAACACCGCCTGGCAGCTTGAGGGATTGGTTTCCACCGACCCAGTGTCGCTCACCACCAACTTGCCCGCATACATCGCAAACGCAACTTCCGCCAGGCGCCGGCAATACATCTCGCTCGGCTCCGCATACATCCGCACATGCTCGGGGGATTGCTTCTTCATGCCGGCCTCATTTCCGATTTGCTCGCACCGTCACACCTTCCATAGCCGTGACACGCGCGATTTCGTTTCATTGGGGAAGGGAAGGCAACTCGGATTGAATCAAAGCATGGGTTACCCCTGCTGTCAAAGAGGAATTGCAGACTGCTCTCTCCGGCCGCAATGCTAGGCTGAATCCAGGCCCCTGCGCCCGCTCCACCCCGGAAGCCAACCCACGAGGCTCGCGTTGAAGACCAACAACAAGCTCAATAACATTCAGGTTCTTCGCGCCTTTGCCGCTCTCTCCGTCGTGGTCTTTCACACCGGCTTCATCTTTCCCCACCTGAAGATCTTTGGCTCATACGGTGTCGACGTTTTCTTCGTCATCAGCGGATACATCATGGCCCGCATCCTCGACGACCGCCTGCAGCCTAACCTTGGCCCCGGCGCACACGTCGGCGACTTCTTCCTGCGCCGCCGCATCCTGCGCATCGTGCCGCCCTACTGGTTTTTCACGCTGCTGCTCTTCGTCGCGTCCATGCGCATGCCCTCCTTCATGGGATCCACCAGCGCCAGCAACGTCGAGCTCTTCAAGAGCCTCCTATTCATCCCTTTCGCCAAATACGGCGGCGTCATCCAGCCCCTCCTTTTCATCGGATGGAGCCTCAACTACGAAATGTTCTTTTACGTCGCCCTGGCCATCGGCATTCTCTTCCACAAGCGGTGGACGTTCCGCATACCCTCCGTTACCTTCGGCGCCGTTCTGGTCCTTCTCACGATGCTGGCCTGCCTGCCCTTCCGCGACAGTAATGTCCTCGCCGCCTTCTATTCGCGCGATCTCAGCCTTGAATTCCTCCTGGGCATCCTCGCCTACTACACCAGCCGCTCTGTCTCCGATGCCGCGGCCCGCCGCCTGCGCGTTCCAGCGCTCCTGGTATGCCTGTTCAGCCTCCTCGTCATCATCGCCATCCAGGCCCTCCTGCCGCAGATTCCGCTTCCCCGTTTTCTCCTTCTCGGCGTCCCATCGTTCCTGCTCGTCGCCTCCGCCAGCGTCTTGTCGCAGGGAGGCTGGGACACGCGACTCGCCAGCCTCGTTCTCATCGGAGACGCCAGCTACATCCTCTACCTCATCCATCCCTACTGCGAGTATTCGATTGACCGCATTCTCGGCCCCCGCCACCCCTGGCTTCGCAGCCAAACCGCCACCGGCGCATTCATCGGCGTCACCCTTTCCGTGCTCCTCGCCGTGCTATTCCACCTCTACGGCGAACGCCCGCTCGTCAAATCCCTCAACCGCAACTTCGGCGGCAAACGCAAGTCCACCGAATTCGCCACCCCCGCCGTCCCCTGACCCGTCCAATGACCCGTCCCAAAACAACGGTGATATCGTAAGCACACCACAAACGCCTGTCCCTAAGTCCCTAAGTCCCTCGTCCCTACCTCTATGCTCACCGCCATCGCCCTCGGCTCCAACCTCCCCAGCGCAGCCGGCTCACCCCGTCAAACCCTCGAAGCCGCCGTCCTGCGCCTCGCAGAACTGGGCCAAGTCGTCGCGGTTTCCTCCTGCTACGAAACAGCCCCGGTCGGTTACGCCGACCAGCCCACCTTCCTCAACGCCGCCGCTCTGCTTGAAACCACCCTCAATCCTGAAGCTCTCCTCGCCCGCCTCCTCACCATCGAGCGCGATTTCGGCCGCGACCGTTCCCACGGCTTCCCGAACGGTCCCCGCACCCTCGACCTCGACTTGCTGCTCTACGGCGACCTCATCCTCGATACCTCCACCCTTCAGCTTCCCCACCCCCGCATGCATCAACGCACCTTCGTCCTGAAGCCTTTGATCGAGATTGCCCCCGGCCTTGTTCATCCTGTCTTAAGGAGAACCGTGGGACAATTGCTAAAGGACCTGAAGAAAGTTGAAGAGGATCAACACCGTGATCCACGGTACCTCGCCTGACTGCACTCCCATGCTCGACCGCAAATCGCGCCATCGCACGGCGCCAGCGGCCATGCGCATGTTGGTGCTTCTCGTCTTCAGTTGCGTCGGAATAATCGCCGCTCAGCAGAATTCTGGTTTGAAGCCATTGACCGCCCAGGTGCTCAATCCCGCTGGAGCCCCGGTTTTCCAAGCACACGTATACTCCCTCACCCCTCAGGGCACCCCCGATCGTCTCCTTGGTTCCACCGACAGTACCGGCCATCTTTCAATTCCATGCAATTCACCCTGCGCGCCTCCTCACGTCGCAATCTATGGCACCGGCTTACGAATTCAGGACGCTGTCTGGAACCAGGGCGCATCCATTTCGCTCGAAGAAGCGACCTTCGAGGTCATGAATATCGACCCCGTTCAGGAAACCGTCTCCGTCACCGCCTACCGCACCCCCCTCGGCGACCTCGAAAGCCCCGTCTCCACCCGTACCCTCAGCCAGAGCGACCTCCAGCAATCCGCCCCCGTCAGCCTCGACGGCCAGCTTCGCCAAGTCCCCGGCCTCGAAACCTTCCGCCGCTCCAGTTCGCTGGTTGCCAATCCCTCCTCACAAGGCCTCAGCCTGCGCGGCCTCGGCAGCACCTCCGCCAGCCGTACCCTGGTCACCGAAGACGATATCCCTCTGAACGACGCTTTCGGCGGCTGGATCCACTGGGAAGAACCGCCCGAGCTCTCCATCCATTCCATCGAAGTCGTGCGCGGCGGCGCCAGCGATCTCTACGGCTCCTCTGCTATCGGCGGAGTCGTGAACGTCTTACCCGTTCGTCCCACCTCGAACCTCGCCGAACTCAAGTCAAGCTATGGCTCCGAAAACACCTACCAGGACAGCCTCTTCCTCTCGACTCATCCCGGGACGAACCCGGGAAGATGGGGACTGCTGGCCACCGGCGGCGTCCTCGGCACGGATGGCTTCATCCAAACCGCCGCCGCAGCCCGCGGCCCCATCGACACCAACTCCAACGTCCATGCGCAAAACGGCCTGGTCCTCCTCGACCGCACCTTCGGCGCCTCCACGCCTGCCTCTTCGCAACCGCTGCGCGTCTTCCTCCGCACCAGCGCCATGAACGAAGCGCGCGCCAACGGCACCCCGATCCAGACCAACGGCACTCGCCTCTGGCGCTACGCCTCCGGAGCCGACTGGAATCCCGACAAAGGCGGAGCTCTCACCTTCCGCGCCTACGGCTCCGCCGAACACTACCGCCAGACCTTCTCCACCATCCTGAGCACCAACCAGCCCCGTGACGGCGAGATCCTCAATCGCTACGCACGCACCCCAGACGATGAACTCGGCGCCGTCCTCCACTGGTCCCAACCCCTCGCTACCCGCGTACTCGGCCCCGGCCTGCTCTACGTCGTCGGCGCCGACACCCACGACGTCCGCGCCCACGACATCGAAACCACCTTCAGCAAAGGTGTTGCCAGCCCCATCGATCTCTCTGACCGCCAGCGCCAGACCGGTGCCTACGCCGAACTCCTCTTCAGCCAGGCCGCCTGGACTGTTTCCGCCTCTGGCCGCTTAGACTGGTTCAGCAACTTCGACGGCATGCGCACTGAGCCCGTCCTCGCCCCGCTCCCCCATCTCGCCGAAAGGGTCTTCGATCCGCGACTCGGCGTCTCCCGCAAACTCGGCGAACACTTCGCCCTCTCCGCCACCGGCTTCCGCGCCTACCGCGCGCCCACCCCCAACGAGCTCTACCGCTCCACCCAGGT
>Ga0182030_10022516_pt1 | contig 11720 bp, 12 predicted proteins | sample 812S3MmetaG_FD_121299 | JGI IMG/M metagenome (GOLD analysis project Ga0182030, IMG submission 121299) | Permafrost microbial communities from Stordalen Mire, Sweden - 812S3M metaG (Illumina Assembly) | ecosystem: Environmental > Terrestrial > Soil > Wetlands > Permafrost | place: Sweden... | reverse complement strand
GGCCAGCTCAATCGGTGGCTGCTCGCCGTTGCCCTGGTAGTCGAGAGCAAAGGCGATGTAGCCCATTGTGGCCAACTTCTCGGTCACTCCCTTGGCTAGTCCATCGAGTCCCGGACCCCCATGGGACACCAGAATCGCTGGTCGGGGGCCGTCTAATTGATCGTCGAATGCCAGGTGACCCAAGAGGCTTTTGCCGTCGGCCTCGTAGGCGATGTCCTCTATGTGCATTTGGGGGCTTCTCTTTCTCGGGGGTGGAGGTCTGAGGTCAGCAAGTTACGACGCGTCGAGAAACTGTTTCCAACGAACGTGGAGTGCGTCTGGGTTGGGCTTGGCCGCTCGACTCTTGGGGAGATCCATCTTCGATCCATCAATACCCTGCAGCGTGTAGCGAAGAGTTGGACCGTCAATTTCTTCCATGACGTCGGGACGCACTCCGATCCGGTAGTCAGGGTTGATGCCGAAAATATTTGCGTCGTAAGCCGCGTGGTGGATCTTGCACATGGAAATGCCATTCGTGACCACGGGTTCGCCGCCCTCGGCATCGGGAATGACGTGAGCGGCATCGAGTAGGCGCGTGTGCTTGAGGTGACAAAGCGCGCACTTGTTTTGGTAGGCCAGGAGTACCCGCTGCCGAAAAACGGGCTGGTGGAGTCTGACCTGGACGACGCGCTCAGCGTAGGAACGGAGCAGGACCGGATCTTCCGCCAGCTCGGTGCGGGCCCGAAGTAATTCCTCCTCCACCGACACAACAAACTGCTGGAGATTGGGTTCCTCATCTGCCAACCACACGGGGCAGATCGGAAAGTAGAGACCTGACGCCACGCCTTGAAAGAAGATCAGCGGCAGGCCCAGCACCATCGCCTCTCGCAGAGCTCGATTGTCCGGGTGTTGGGGGTTGTCGCCTCGCCATTTGTATCGGGGGTATCCGTCGTCGCCGTCGTTGTCGTCATAGGGTCGCTTGTTGGGATCGGCTGTGTAGACCGTTCGAAAACTCAAGGCTGCGGTGAGTTGGCGAGGTTTCCAAATACCTTGCTGTGGCGCCATGAGTCGGATGTTTTGTCCTTCAAAGGAGAATTGCTCCAGATCACTTTGGCGAACAAGCAGATTGCCGTCTGATGCCAACTGCTTGAGAAACGAGATGGCGCTCCAACGAAGCCTCTGATCGAAGCTCAAATCGGGACCCGTCATTCCGAGAAATCTACTCACTCACCCCCGTGTGAGCTTATGACTACTAAAGCCAATAGACGCCCCCGTAATTTTCTGGTCGACGCTCACGGGCTACGGGCACGAGCGCGTCCCCAATCGCGCCGAGGAAACGCTTGTGGCGAAGATGCCTTTCATCCGACGTATAGATGACATGCGGGAACGGGCGACCCTCGACTGCCCATCGCCGACGAATGACCTCGAAATCAGCGACATTGTTCGTCACCAGTACGCGACCCTCATGCAATGCGGCCTCGGCGATCAGCTCATCCCTAAGCGATCTCAAGTGGGGATTGTCGACAACTGCGCGCGAATCAATTCCTAATTCAGTGAGGCGATGAGCAATGGCGCTCGAAAACATCTCGTCAAAGAGCAAGCGATCCGTAGATCCGGTTGCGTTCTTCGCCACTACCCGAGGAGATCATTGGCGCGCTGCCAACGAATTCTGGACTCTGCCGCAGCCGCTTTATTCCGGCCTATACGGGCCTCGATTTCGTCGGGGAACTCCGCCCAATATTCAATGGCTGCTCGGATGAGGGACATCTGTACTCCGGACGTCTCTTCTACGAGCACGAGGACGTCGTCGCTCGAAAGATTGGGCTCGGCATTCCGAACTGAGTGCACGGCACCAATGACTTCGTCTAAGTCGGGACCACCGATCAGCCGGGCGCGGCGTCCAGTTGGTCCATCGGAAAAAACGACTAAAGGGTGAGCAGCGCTTCGCAGCGCCTCATCAACCAGCAAATTACTGGCCGAGGACAGAGAGAGGCCCGGGTGTTGCTCAACGAATGAACTCAATCGCTCAAGGACGTCCGGGTCGAATCGGACCGAAGATGGAGTCGCCATACCTACATTGTAGGCGATTGTAGGTCATCCGGCGAGAGCTGCTTGTCGAGTCTCCGCAAACTCCCGGGTGAACTCGCGGCAGAAGGCCGACAAGTCGTCTGGTTTGCGGCTGGTGATGAGTGTATTGATCCCGTCGTGACAGACGACGACGGGTTCGTCGACCCAACTGGCTCCGCCATTGCGGAGGTCGGTTGCGAGGCTGGGCCATGAGGTCATGGTGCGCCCGCAGACGAGGTCTCCCTCAATGAGCGTCCAGGGGCCGTGGCAGATAGCGGCCACCGGTTTGCCGGCCTCGAACATGGCCAAGAGAAAATCCACCGCGGCTGCGTCGCGCCGGAGGACGTCGGGGTTGGCCACGCCGCCGGGCAGTATGACCGCTTCGTATTCGTTGGCGTGGACCTCCTCGGTGGTTCGGTCAACGGGGAATCGCCCGGCCTTGTCGAGGTGGTGCATCGTCTCGGCCATGCCTGGCTTGGGAGCGACCAGTTCGGGCTGGCCCCCAGCGTTGGCGACCGCTCTCCAGGGTTGAGTGAGCTCGATCTCCTCTATGCCCTCGTTTGCTACCAAAAATGCCACTCGGACGTCCTTCAACTCCTTAGTCATTGCCATCATCTCCTCCAATTGCCCTACCCCAGATGCTGGACTCGAAACCCCGCTCGGTTGGGTACCCCTATGTCTGAAAGCGCTACAATGTTGCGTAATCCGCCGATCGAACGGAGATGACTCGTGCCCGCAACCGTGGTGGTGGGGACCCAGTGGGGCGATGAAGGCAAGGGGAAGCTCACCGACCTCTTAGCCCGCGAGATGGACATGGTGGTCCGCTATCAGGGCGGCCACAACGCCGGCCACCGAATCGTGGTCAACGGCGAGGCCTTCGCCCTCCAGCTGGTGCCCAGCGGCATCCTCTATGACCACATCACGCCGATGATCGGCAATGGTGTCGTCGTCGACCCCGCCGTCTTGTTGGCTGAGCTCGACAGCCTGGCCGCCAAGGGCGTCGATACCAGCCGGATGGTGGTTAGCGGCAATGCCCACCTGATCATGCCGTACCACCAGGAACTTGACCGGGTCACGGAGCGTTTCTTGGGCAAGAACGCGCTGGGGACAACCAAGCGCGGCATCGGCCCGGCCTACGCCGACAAGGCCACTCGGGTCGGCCTGCGGGTCCAAGACCTCTTCGACGCCAAGATCTTCCGCCAGAAGCTCGACGTGGTGCTCAAAGAGAAGAACGCCATTTTGGCCAAGGTGTACAACCGGCTTCCTCTCTCCGCCGAGGAGATCGCTGACCGCTACCTCAACGAATACGCCCCCCGGATTGAACCGATGGTGGGCGACACGGTCGGTCTGGTGCACGACGCCATCGACGCCGGGCGCAACGTGTTGCTCGAAGGCGCCCAAGCCACCTTCTTGGACCTCGACCATGGCACCTATCCCTTCGTGACGTCGTCGAACCCGGTGGCTGGTGGGGCCTGCACCGGTTCGGGACTCGGTCCTCGAGACATCGACCAGGTGGTCGGCATCGCCAAGGCTTATGTGACCCGAGTCGGGGCGGGGCCCTTCCCCACCGAACAGGACAACGACATTGGCGAGCTCCTCGTCGAGCGAGGCCACGAGTTCGGCACCAACACTGGCCGCCGTCGACGTTGCGGTTGGTTCGACGCTGTCATGTTGCGCCAAGCCGTGCGTCTCAACTCCATGACCGAAGTGGCGCTGACCAAGTTGGACGTGCTCGACACTTTCGAGACGGTCAAGGTGTGCGTGGCCTACGAAGCGGACGGGGAGCGGTACACCCACCTGCCGTATCACCAGTCGACCTTTCACAACGTGAAGCCGATTTACGAAGAGTTGCCCGGATGGCGGACCGATCTGACGGCAGTCACCGAGGCGGGCGATCTACCCGCCGCTGCTCGTTCGTACGTCGAGTTCTTGTCCGATCAGATTGGTGTCCCGGTGCGGCTCATCGGCGTCGGCCCGGGTCGCGAACAGTTCGTTTCCTTCGCCACCGCGTGAAGGTCTGCGTCGTTGGCAGCGGAGGCCGCGAGCACGCGCTTGCTCATGTCCTAGCTCGCACGGCCGAAGTAGTGGTGACCCCGGGTAATCCGGGGATGGCCGATCCGATCACGGTGACCGACACACCGGTAGAGGAAATTGAGGCCGACCTCGTCGTCATCGGTCCCGAAGCTCCCTTGGTCGACGGACTGGCCGATCGTCTGCGCGCCGACGGGCGAGCCGTGATGGGTCCGGGAGCCGACGGTGCCTTGATTGAAGGTTCCAAGGCCTTCATGAAGGATTTGCTGGCCGATGCCGGCGTGCCCACGGCGCGTTTCGCCGCCTTCGATTCGTTGCAAGTGGACGAGGCGCTTTCGTTTTTGGAGACGATGCCCGGACCATGGGTGGTCAAGACCGACGGGTTGGCGGCCGGCAAAGGCGTGTTGGTGGCCCAGACCATTGAAGAAGCCCGCCACGATGTGAAGGTCAAGCTTTCGGGTGCCTCGTTTGGGGACGCCGGGCGCAACATCGTGATCGAAGAAGGACTCGACGGCGAAGAGTGTTCGCTCCTTGTCCTGTGCGACGGGACCACTGCGGTGCCGTTGCTGCCGGCGCAGGATTTCAAGCGCGTACGTGATGGAGATGCCGGTCCCAACACCGGCGGCATGGGGGCCTACTCACCCATGCCCCACATTTCCGAGGCGTTGGTCGATCGATTTATGGACGAAGCGGTCGAACCGTTGATCGCCACTTTGCGCAAACGAAGGATTGACTACCGGGGCGTCCTCTACGCGGGGCTGATGCTGGGTTCCGAGGGCGCCAAGGTGCTGGAGTACAACGTGCGCTTCGGCGATCCCGAAGCCCAGGTGGTTCTCCCATTACTGGCCAGTGATGCGGCCGAACTGTTCATGGCTACTGCGACGGGTCGACTCGATCAGATTGGTGCGCCGGTCTTTTCTGGCGATGCGGCGGTGTGCGTCGTCATGGCGTCGCCGGGGTACCCGGACGACCCGAAAACGGGTGACGTCATTGACGGTCTCGACGCCGTGGGGCAGTCGACCGCAGGAATAGCCGGCGCCACCGTGTTTCACGCCGGAACTCGACGTCTCAAATCCGATGGCCCGTTCCGCACCGGGGGAGGGCGAGTCCTCGGAGTCACCGCGGTGGCCCCGACCTTGGCCGAAGCCCGGACCAAGGCCTATGCCGCTGCCGCACCAATTAGCTGGGACGGCATGCAATGCCGATCCGACATCGCGGCGCGAGCCGCCACCATTCCTGAGGAGTCTTTCCGATGATCCCCCGTTATTCACCGCCCGACATGGCTGCTCTCTTCACCGACGCCGCCCGATTCGGATTGTGGTTGGAAGTTGAGTTGTTGGCCACCGAAGCGCAGGCCGCCGTCGGGGTCGTGCCGGCTGAGGACGCAGCCACCTGCCGGGCCAAAGCCCCGACCGTCGACGACGTCTTTGTGAACGATGTGCTCGAGCGGGAGAAGATCACCGATCACGACGTGGCGGCCTTCGTCGACGTGGTGCAGGACCGTATCGGGGCACCGGCTGGGTCCTACATCCACTACGGGCTGACTTCTTCTGACGTGGTCGATACCGCCCTTTGCGCCACGCTGACCAAGGCTGCTGATCTGCTGTTGGTCGATCTCGACGGATTTGTCGAGACCTTGCGTGCCCGTGCTCTTGAACTGATGGACGTGCCGGTCACCGGCAGGACGCATGGCATGCACGCCGAGCCCACCACCTTCGGGGCCAAGTTCGCCCTCTGGGCGTTGCAGGCCGATCGGGACCGCCGCCGGTTGCGGGCCGCCCGCGACGGGATCGCCGTCGGCAAGTTGTCGGGTGCGGTTGGGACCTATTCCAACATTGACCCGGCGGTTGAAGCCCAAGTGTGTGCCGCTCTCGGATTGCAGGCGGTGCCGGCGACTCAGGTGATCGCTCGGGATCGGCACGCAGAGTATTTATGGGCGTGTGCCTCGGTGGGGGCGACTGTCGAGTTGATGTGCACTGAGATCCGCCACTTGGCTCGCAGTGAGTTGGGAGAGGCCGAGGAGCCGTTCCGGATCGGTCAAAAGGGCAGTTCGGCCATGCCGCACAAGCGCAATCCGATTTTGTCCGAACGTCTCTGCGGTCTGGCTCGACTGTTGCGTGGGTATTTGGGTGCCGGGCTCGAGGACGTGGCGCTGTGGCACGAGCGAGACATCTCGCACAGTTCGGTGGAGCGGGTTGCCTTGCCCGACGCGTCGTTGTTGGCCTGTTACCTGTTGCGCAAGGCCACCGGCTTGGCTGCGGGATTGGTGATCAATGCCGACCGGGCCAAGGAGAACCTGACCCAGGGCAGTTACGGCCTGGTCTTCAGTCAGTCGGTATTGCTGGCGCTGGTGTCGTCCGGGTTGACCCGTGACGCCGCTTATCGGATTGTGCAGCGCGACGCTCGGGCGGCCTGGGAGCAACGACGGGCCTTTCGCGAGGTGTTGGTCGATGATCCCGAGATGACGTTGAGCGAAGCGCAGCTCAATGACGCGTTCGATCTGACCCGGGCGCTTCGACACACCGATCGCTTTCGTGACGCATTGGAGGTATTGGCATGAGTTTGACGCTGCCCCAGCTCCACTCGGGCAAGGTGCGCGAGCTATTCGACGCCGGCGACGATCGGCTGCTTATGGTGGCCTCGGACCGGGTGAGTGCCTATGACGTAATTATGGAGGAGCCGATTCCCGACAAGGGTCGGGTCCTGACCGCCATGACCGTGTTTTGGTGCGAGGAGATGGTCGACGTGGCGCCGGGAACATTGATCGCCGCCGCTCCGGCCGATATTGAGGCGGCGCTGCCGGGGCAGACGCTGCCGGCCGAATGGGCTGGGCGGGCGTTGTTGGTACGCCAGGCCGAGATGCTGCCGATCGAATGCATTGTCCGCGGCTACCTGGCCGGTCACGCCCACGAGGAATACGTGGAGTCAGGCACGGTGCACGGGACGGTCATGCCCAAAGGCCTCCGATTGGCCGACCAGTTGCCCGAGCCGATCTTCACTCCGTCGACCAAGGCCGACGAGCATGACGAGAACATCAGTTTTGAGGCCGCAGTTGGCCTGGTCGGTTCCGAAGCAGCCACGGCGGCCCGCGATATCAGCCTCGAGCTCTACCGTCGCGCGGCGGCCCGAGCGGCCGATGTTGGATTCATTTTGGCCGACACCAAATTCGAGCTGGGGTACGTCGATGGCGTGCTCTCCTTGTGCGATGAGGTGTGCACGCCGGACTCGTCGCGGCTGTGGCCTGCCGAGCACGTGGTGCCGGGGAGGACGCCGCCGGCTTTCGACAAGCAGCCGTTGCGCGATTGGCTGGATGAGCAAGGTTTCAACCGCCAGCCGCCGCCGCCACCGCTCCCCGAGGCGGTCGTGCAGGCCACCTCGGAGCGCTACATCGCCTCCTATGAGCGAGTCACCGGACTCTCACTCAGCGACTGGTACGGTGCGACAGCATGAGGTTTCAGGCGCGGGTTGAGGTGCAGTTGCGGCCAGGCATTGCCGATCCCGAGGGAGCCACCATCGAACGGGCACTCCCGGCATTGGGATTTGAAGGAGTCGAACATGTGCGGGCCGGTCGATCCTTCAGTTTCGAAGTGAGTGCGCCCGACGAAGCATCGGCCCGCACCAAAGCCACCGAATTGGCTGATCGGCTCTTGGCTAACCCGGTGATTGAGCAAAGTCGGCTCGAACTCCAAGCCCTGGGGAGCTGAATGCCACCACGCATCGGCGTCGTTGTCTTTCCCGGTTCCAATTGCGAATATGACGTGGTCCAGGCGGCCGACTGGCTGGGGGCCGAAGGCGAGTTGTTGTGGCATGGCGCCAGCAGTGTCGGCTCAGTCGATGCGGTGGTACTGCCGGGCGGATTCGCCCATGGTGACTACTTGCGCCCGGGTGCGCTGGCTCGCTTCTCACCCATCATGGACGCAGTGACGTCGTTCGCCCAGCAGGGTGGACCGGTAGTGGGGATCTGTAATGGATTCCAAGTGCTGACCGAAGCGGGGTTATTGCCGGGAGCACTGCAGAAGAACAACCAGCTTCGTTTCTTGTGTCAGCCCACCTTGGTGCGGGTGACATCGACCACATCGGTGTTGACCGGTTTGGCCAACGAAGGCGATGAACTGCTCATACCGATCAATCATTTTTCCGGCAGCTACGTCTGCGATGACGACACGCTGCACCAGCTCGAGGACGAAGGCCGCGTCGTGTTGCGCTACGTGGACAACCCCAATGGTTCGGTGGGGGATATCGCTGGCATTGCCAACGAAGCGGGGAACGTGGTGGGGCTCATGCCACACCCGGAACGGGCGTCGCATCCCCTGTTGGGATCGGAAGACGGGTTGGTCTTGTTGCGCTCACTGCTCGACGTCGCTGGAGCCGCAGCAGCAGCCTGAGCGTGGGTGAGGCTTAGCCCCGGGCGCGAGAGATGTCGGCCGAGTGCAGCACGGCAGCGCTGACCCCAGCGGCCCGCCAGGTGCCATAGGTGATGCCCTTACGTTCGCCGTAGGCCTTGGCCACCTTGATGAATTGCTTCTCCAGCGCGCTGAGGTCCTTGACCTGGTCAACCCGTGAGCGCTCGTTCGTCAAGTCCGTGCGTTCTTGCAACAAGTTGAGCTTGGAAAGGGCGTCGGCTGTCGCGAGTTGCGTCTCAATGACCGCCAAACGCTTGTCGATCGACGCTGGTGTGCGCTTACGACCTCGCTTGGGTTTCGAGGTTTCAAGCGCCTCGAGATAGTGACGGACAGATGCGCTCTCGGCACGCCCTCTGGCCAATGCTGCTTTGTGACCAGTGCTCATGGGCTTGCGAGGAGCGGGAGTCTTTGCTTTCGCCATATCCCTATTGTGGCCTCATCACAGATGAAATGGCATTCACACCGGTAAATACATGCGGAGAGTCATTTCGACATAGCGGTTCTGCTGACAAATGAAATCGCAGTAAACGATTGTTTATTTGTGGCACACCGCGGCATTGCCATTGAGGCACGTCACGAGATGGCGCTGGTTGGCGCAATTGATCGGCAATTGTCTGCGTGAGATGGGCCGATTTGCACAAAACCAGCCTCTTCACAGTTTTGAGGGCGCTCAGTTACTATCGTGCGACATGGCCGCGGAGGACGCGGCACTACTGAGTCGGTGGGGTGCGCATGTTCCGTGTTCGTAGAGGCATCGTCATTTCCGCAAGTGCTGGGATAGCCACACTCTTCATGGTGGTTCCCGCTGTCCTGCCGAGTGACGGAGCAGCCACTGCGGCCACGCCGGCCACCGTTGCGGTGCCGGGCAGTCAATCGCCGGCGGCCATCCCGTCGAAAGATCAGGGGGCCATTCCAGCCAGTACGGCCATCAGTTTCGATGTCACGCTCAACCCCCGCAATGCCGCTGAGGCCACGTCTCTGGCGCAGCAGATCTCGAATCCCTCCAGCACGTATTACAAGCACTACCTCACGGCGGCCCAGTGGGAGAGCCAGTTCTCGCCGACATCGGCGCAAGTGTCGGCCGTCACGTCGTGGCTGTCGAGCGAAGGGCTCGCCGTCGGTGCTGTTTCGCCGGACAGCCTGTCTATTTCCGTCAGCGGCTCGGCTGCCCAAATCGGCAACGCCTTCGGTACGTCACTGCACAACTACAACGTGCAAGGCAAGAGCGTCCGCCTGACCTCTGGGGCCGTTTCGGTGCCTTCGGGTGTGGCGTCGCTCATTCAGGGCACGCCCGGACTGAACCAGGTGATCAACACGGCGACCGCGGTGACGGTGCCGTCGAGCCAGACCCCGACCGCCAATGGATCCACCACTCCCGAAACAGGGAGCAACGCCACCAACGCCTCGACGCCGAGTAGCACGCCCATTCCTCCGCCACCCGCTTTCGTCAACGACCTGCCGTGCAGCCAGTTCTACGGAGAGGCCGTCGACACCACCGATCCGGCCTTTGGGCCGGGGTATCCGACCACCGAGCCCTATGCCAATTGTGGCTACGTGGGGGCGCAGTTGCGGAGTGCCTACGGACTTTCGACGGCTCCGGGTAGCGGTTCCAACGGAAGAGGCCAGACGGTGGCCATCGTCGATGCCTACGCATCTTCGACGCTCCTTTCCGATGCGCAGGAGTACGCCACGTTGAACGACCCCAACTATCCCTTGTCGTCCTCGCAATTCTCGACGGACATTGCGCCGAACTTTGACCTGAAGAATTTGTGCCAAGCCAGCGGCTGGTCGGTCGAGCAATCGCTCGATATTGAGGCGGTCCACACCATGGCACCCAAGGCGCACATTTTGTACATGGGCGCCAAGGACTGTGACAACGGCCTGCTCGATTCCGAACGCCAAGTGGTTGATGGCCACTTGGCCGACATCATCACCAACTCGTGGGGCGATGATGCAGGTGACCTCTTGGACAGCTCGAGCGACCGTGCTGCCAATGACACTGTCTTCGAGATGGCAGAGGCCACGGGCATCAGCATTCTGTTCTCGTCGGGCGATAGCGGAGATGAGTTCGCCACCACCGGCGAGACTTCGGCTGACTACCCGCCCAGTAGTCCGTATGTGACCGCGGTGGGTGGGACTTCGCTCCAGATCGCTCACAACGGCACCCGGTCCGGTGAGCTGGGGTGGTCGTCCACGACCAGCAACCTGTGCACTGCGGCCCTCAAGGGAGTGATCCCGGGCTGCACCAAGAAGAAGGAAGGCACCTACGTCCCGCCAGACCCGGGTACCTACTTCGGCGGCAGCGGTGGTGGAACGAGCTTCAACTACCAGCAGCCTTATTACCAAGCTGCCACGGTTCCGGCGGACTTGGCCGAGCGCAACACGATCAACGGGACGACTCCGTTCCGGGTGGAGCCCGACATCTCCATGGATGCTGACCCGTTCACCGGCATGCTCGAGGGCATGACCGAGTCGTTTGGCAGCAGCGTGGCCTACGGGCAGTTCGCCATCGGCGGCACCAGCCTGGCCTCGCCGCTGTTCGCTGGCGTGTTGGCCGATGCCAATGAAGTGAGCGGCACCGACCTCGGCTTCGTCAATCCAGCGCTGTACAAGCTGAACCAGACGACGCCAGCCGCCTTCTACGACGTCGTGCCGCCCAGCGGTTTGCAAGATGTCGCCTTCAACAACTTCATCAACGGCCTCAATGCCAGCGGCGGCGTGGTGACGCAGATCGGGACCTTGGCGTACGAGGGTCCCGAGGAGTACTGCGATGCCACCAACAGTTGCGAGTTTCGTGATGTGGCGCTCAGCACCGCTCCGGGATTCGACTCCATGACGGGGTTGGGGACCATCGGTACCGGGTTCGTCAAAGCATTGGCCAACGAGTAACGAATGATTGAGGCCGCTCCACACGAGGGGCCACACCGATGAGTGAACTTCGCTTCGACCCGGTGACGTACTCGGACATGGTGCGGTCCGAAGTGCTGGCCTATGACGAACTCCAGCAGCAGGTGGCTCAGGCCGCGGTGGATGTCGGGGTGGCAGATGGTCAGGTGACGACCCTGCTCGACCTGGGGAGTGGCACCGGCGAGACGTTGGCCCACGTGTTGGCTCGGCACCCGGGAGCGCGGGCCGTCGGCTTGGACGAGAACGAGGCCATGTTGGCCGCGGCCCGGTCACGACTCGGCGATTACAACGTCACCTTCGTGGTGGCTGACCTCGGCGATCCCCTCCCAGCGG